>Ga0310694_10000014_pt1 | contig 311583 bp, 229 predicted proteins | sample 174DNAGHGhighgp2_FD_203884 | JGI IMG/M metagenome (GOLD analysis project Ga0310694, IMG submission 203884) | Sheep rumen microbial communities from Palmerston North, Manawatu-Wanganui, New Zealand - 1742 DNA GHGhigh gp2 (v2) (version 2) | ecosystem: Host-associated > Mammals > Digestive...
TCTTCACGATGCGGGCATTGGAATTGGAAGGATCCGCTATGCCAATCACCGGCTCAAAGGTTTTGCCTTTGTAGTCCGGGGTGTAGTCTGAGGCCGCTACCAGCTGGCCCACCACATCCCAGAACTGCTCCGTTTTCTCGGCCTTCTCCTGTTCCTCCTTCGCCTGCTGCTCCTCAGGGCTCAACTTGTCCCTGTTGCAGGAAGCTGCAAATAGTCCAATGGCGCAAGCTAATGCAGTCAAGGATAAATACTTAAAAAACTTTTTCACTTCGTATTTGTTTAATGATTATTTGTCGGGCGTAGTGATTTCGGGATCGGCCTCCAAATCGATGGGGCCATAATAGTCGTTGTAGCGATAGACCTCGGTAAATCCGTTGATGGCGTATTTGACGTGGTACCGGCCGTCGGAAGCGAGGTCCTGGCCGGAGGAGTGACGTATTACCCAGCGGAGTGCACCATCGTCGTTGAAGAAGCTCATATAATTGCCTGTGTTGCCACTCATAGAGCGACAGTCCAGCACTTTGTTACTGACACCATTCTTTTGGGAAGAATACTCGGCATGATGCATATTGTGCTCATTGTCAATGGTTCCTTCTGTATAAACCGCCTCATACAAAGTACAACTCAAGGTGCTTTCATTCCACAAATTCCCCCGGTAAAGCAAGTGAAGGCCATTGGCATCCAGACGGCGGAGAAAGTCTGCCTCATCCACCCCGAAGACGGTCCGGAAAATGTCCTTCTCCGTCCAGGCTTTATGCACTTTTTCCCAGAAATAGCAGTTGTGGTACTGGATCTGGTTTTTGTTGAAATCCGTAAAGAACGGCATTCCTTTGTCATAAAACGCCGCCGTGTTCTTGTTATAGTTGTTTACATTTTCTTCCCACTGGGCGGGATGCGCAATGGCATACAGCATTTCCGCCAGGTTTTGCATATTCTCGTTGTCCCGGCTGATACCGCTGTTTGGAACGTACCATTCCTGTCCCCCCGAGCCGGAGCGCTGCGCAACAAACTTGTCAGGGAGCGTATTGACGCAAATCCAGCGAGAAATCTGCTTTTGCTCGGGGCCGAAAGAGGGACGTACGCAAACCCAGTACTCCGTTTTCCCTTCCGGCAGAGTGCGGGAAATCACATCGCCGAAGCGATAATAGGCCGAGCCGCGGAAGAAATGGTCATTGTAGCCCATCTGTTTGGCCGTCATATACACAATCCTGGATAAATGGGGCATTTGCCTGATGTTCACTTTTACCGATGCCAGGGAGGTCTCGTCCGTGGTCCTGGTATAGATGAGGGTACCCACTGCGGGATGTGAATATGTATATGTGGGCGTTTCCGGGTCAAAGTTCTCCAGACCGACCAGATTGGCAAAACGCATAGCTGCGGAAGCCATATCGTTGGTTTCCACCACACGGTCATAGGAACTCTCATCCAGGGCATCGCCAATGGTGGGTTCAAAGGTTTTGTCCTGGTAATCCGGGGTATAATTCTCCGGATTGGTGAGCTGCCCCACAATGCTCCAGAAAGCTTGTTCGTCGATGACTTCCGGATCCGGATCGGGGGTTTTCTTGCAGGAGACGGCTGCCAGCGACAGCACCAGCAACAGGACTCCGGTTATATGACAGGTTTTTTTCATCTTGCTTTTCGTGTTTTATTCCCTCCACAGGAAATAATCTTCCATATTCTCCGTGTACACGGAGCCGTATTGGGCGTGGTTATAAATGGACACGTGGGAACCGTTGGTTGTTTTGGCCAGTTCCTTATATAAGTCGTAGATGGTAATTTGGTTGTTCGCAACAATGCAGTCACGGAAGGTTCTGGCAAAGGCATTGGAAAGGTACACGCCCAGTTCGCGGCTGTGAACGTCGGCCTTGCTGGGTTCGTACGAATTGGCGGCCGTGAGTACCAGGACGTCCGGGATGCCGTTCAGGGCCTCTCCCCAACGTCCGCTGTAGCAGGTCTCTATCGCAAAGAACATCCTCCTGTACAGGTTCTGTTCCCGCATCGTGGTAACTATGTCCTTCATACGCTGCTTGCCGAAATACCGGACGGCGTCTTCATCGCCCCAAAGCGGGCCTTCCCTCTCTCCGCCGTGGCCGCTCCAGAAGAAGAAGACATTGGAAGCGGCGTCCGGGTGAATGACATGCGGCAAGCGTTCACTGCTCTTTCCCGTCATAATATCGGCCAGGTCTTCCACTTTAAGGTCTGTGAAATGATAGTCTACCACCGCATTCTTGCGGACGTCTTCACCCATAATACCGGCATCCCCGGAATTTCCACCGCCCCGTTCCACGAAAATCTGGCCGGGATAAGCGTTGCGCGGATAGTCGTACAGGTTGTCTTCCACTACCAGGACGATATGGTCGTCGTCATAGCCGCTGTGACGCAGCAGCTGATACATAGCAAAAGCATCGGCCTGGTGCCGATAATTACTCCAGGTGGTGGACGGGCTCACCACAACCGCCCAGCGGCTGCCCACGGGACCAAGGTCGTGATCCACAGGGGTGTCGCTGAACACCTGTTCCCACTGTTTGTCCCGCTCCCACATAGCGGTGACGGAGGCCTCTGTGTTGCTGCCCGCCGCGGAAAGGTAGCAGATGGGCTCAACGCTTCCATCGTCTTTTCCCATAGCCCAGAGCATATAACTGGTATTCAGGATGCTCGTATAACTGTCCGGAGCAAAATCCAACTTGCCGCTTGCGCCGTTTATGGACACCGGATTGCCGGAGCGGATTGCGTCAAACGCCGTTGCCAGTCCGGAGGCGTCCCACAGGGTCGCTTCCCCTTCCGAAGAAGCCACGATGCAACGCATATGGTCTGTAAGGCCGATGGTATAAGGGCTTTGCAGATACTCCACCTGCTTGCCATTGATGAGGCAGCGCTCTCCGTTCACCATCTGGTGCGTCTTTCCCAGTGCCAGCAGGCAAAGGGCGTCATACACCTGCGCCTCTCCCCGGTAGGGCAGGCGGTCATAGAGTTCCTTGTAGCTTTGGGGGAAACCCTGGGCCACCGAGCCCACAGGAGTTACACCCAGGTAAAAAGAATGCTTATCGTTCCAGGATTGAATTACCCGGGACTCATAGCAGGCATCGGCGCAGATGGGGAAAAGCGAAGGAAAGCCCGCCATCTGGCCGCATACTTCCTCGTAAAGACCGGCATCGGACAAAGCGATAAGCACAAATGCTTTGTCCCCCTGGGCGGCGTCGCTGACGGATTGCAGGAAAGGACGCAGATCGCTCCCTTTGGTGTAGGCATAGGGTACTTCGGCAGCCATATGGACATCCAGTTCGGTAGCATAGAATGCGAACCAGTCCTTGAACGACTGTCCGTATGTGTCGTTGCTGTAAACAAGGGCTACGTCCGTAGCGCCTACCGCGCGGGCGGCGCCTATCATAATCTCGCACTGGGTGATGTCGCTTTCCGTGAAGAACCACGAATAGGTTTCCTTGGCGTAAATGCGCTGCAGCTCCACACTGGTGCACGTGGGCATAAGGACCGGCAGGCGCTCGTCACGGGCATAGCGGAGAATATGCGTGGCGTTGTAAGAATAATACGGTCCCACAACGGCGTGGCAGGTATCGGCACCTTCTTCCGGATGGGTGAGAGCATATCCCAGGACATCCAGGTCTTCCGTATCTTCGTTATGATACCGGAGATTCAGTCTCACGGGGTTCTCTACACGGCTCTGGGCAAGAGCGATGGCATTCTGGGCCATTGTTATGCTCTCCATCCACTGTTCCCTGATTTCCTGGGGGAGAATGACATCCACATTCAGAACCACTTCTTTCTTGGTATCCTCCACAGGAACCGGCCCCTTACTGCAGGAAAGGGCCCAGAGAATCACCGTCAACAGAATCGATATATTGATAATTTCCCGTCTCATACATCAGTGGTTTTTAGGGATATTGTCCGTGCAGTAGCCGTCCCAGGCTCCGTGCACCTCCATAGCAGGCATTTTGTCTCCCCGGGCCCAGCGGACGAACCACTGGGACAGAGCCTTGCCAAAATCACGCGTGATGATGAAGCGGCTGGCCAGGGACATCGGACGGGCATCCAGCAAGAGGGATGTAAAGGATTTTTCGGGAGCATCCATCAGGAAATAGTCCCATCCTGTATTGGCTGCGCCAAGATCCACCACTGCAAAGGAATTCAGCTCCTCATTGAATGCCACTTGCATCATATTGGCCCACTGGAAGGCCGATTCCAGCGCCGTGGTCTCGTAAGTGGAAGAGAAGATGCCTTCGCTGGCCTCCGTGGAAAGCGGGGTCAGGTAAACGGAATTCTTTCCTCCCAGTTCCCGGGAGAAAACCTCATAGAGGCTGTCCCTGTGGGACACAATCTGCTCCGAGTACAAGCGGAAGAAAGGAAGGGTTTTCTCCTCCGGCCTGGTCGCTTTCATATAATCGCAGAAGGCCTGGGCCGATGCCGCCGCCGATATGTTGAGTCCGTGGAGTTTCTCTCCCAGGGCATAGTCCTCTGCGGCCATCCGGACATCTTCCCCGCTTACCTTCAGTACCAGAAATTCATCGGTTTCCCGGAACTGGGAATAGAGATCGTCAAACCATTCCAGCATATAAGGCTCCGTTATCACTACCAGCCGGTGTTCATAGGTTTTCCCATAAAAAGGGTTATCGGTCTTTTTGAGCCAGGCCGAAAGCTGATTCAGGGTTTCCCTATACGTGTCGGTCGAGATAAAACGGACATCTACGGAACTTGCGTCGGGGAGCGTTCCCTCTTTTTTCAGGGAATACAAACCGCCCATAACGGCATCGGCGTAGCCGTTGTCTCCCAGTTGGCCGGGGGCAAACAGGGCCATCACCTGCAAAGTTGCGCCGGTTTCCTGCACATCCGGTTCTTCCGGCAGCACGGCTTTCTTGCTGCAGGACAGGGCCAGGATGACCGTGGCGGCGATATAGAGCATCTTTTTCACTGCAATTCTATTCTAAAGTACTCGGCCATAGTATTTGCGTTCACGCTTCCATACCAGTCGTAATTGTACATCATAGCGTGGGAGGCGGTAGTATGCCGGGCCAGTTCGGTGTATAGGTCATAAATGGTGATATCCGGATTCTTCTCTACCTGGTCGCGGAATACGCGGGTAAAGGCGTTGGAAAGGAAGGTGGTGCCTTCCAGAACGTCTGCGTGCGACTTTTCGCCGGGCGCACAGGCAGTGAGGGTTAAGACACCGGGGAATCCGGTGCAATACTCCCCTACCGAACCGCTGTAGCAGGCTTCCATCACAAACAGGAGCTTGCGGAAATTATCCTGGGCGCCGCTGATCATAGCACGGATTTCACCGGATGTAACATAGTCATCGGCCCACTCCATAATGCCGCCATCCACTCCGTGACCGCTCCAGAAAAACAGCACATTGGTGCCTTTGCCGCCCTTGACCACTTGCGGAGTGCGTTCTGTGACCTTGCCGGACAGAATGTTCCCCAGGTCCTCCGGAGTGAACTGGCTGATTTTGTAGTCGTTCGTCACCTCCGTATGCAGATTTTCGCCGTCCGGGAGCACGTGTACAACGCCCGGATGCGGATTCTCGGGGTTATTGGCCAGGTCATCTTCCGTAATGAGCACGATATGGTCGTCGTCATAGCCGGCTTTCCTGAGCATACGGTAAATGTCCAGGGCATCGGCCTGGTGGCGATAGTTATCCCAGCCCGTAGAAGTGGCCATCACCACGGCATAGCGGTCCTGAAGAGGCTCATAAGTAACGCCTTTGTCGCCAAGGGCGCCATCCCATCCGATAAATCGAACTTCCTCGTTCCACAACTGGTCCATAGAGGTTTTTTTAGCGTGGTCGCTCCGGGTAAGGTACTCCACAAAATGGAAGGCACCGTCAAAGAATCTCCAATGGCCATACCAGGTGCCCAGCTGGCCGATATGGCTTTTCCGGTCGAAGACCCAGTCTCCGGAAGCTCCCTCCATACTGGGGATATGGCCGGAGCGGATGCTGCGGAAGCCTTCCGCCAGGCCCTCCGCCGTCCAGCAAAGGTCGTTGGCATCTCCGTCGCAGGCGTCCATCACGGCCACAATGGCCTCCCGTACCGTCTCCAGCTTAGCCTGTTCCTTATGCGCCAACGCGAGGGCCAAAAGGGTAAAACTGTCATAGAACTGGGCGTAGCCGCTGTGGATTTCCTTGCCGCTCAGGGCTTTCTGGACTGCAGGGAAACCGCTCTCGGGGCTGCCTGAGAGGGCAATACCCTCATATTCGTTCTGCAGCAGGCCTTCGACGGAAGAAGTACAGGCAATATCGGTGCAGAAAATACGAGGGAAGTTGCCTTCCTTTATCTGGTCTATCTTTTCCTCAGTAAGAACCTGGTCCAGCAAGAGCAAATCCTCAATCGTGGAGGGGACAAAGAATATCCCGCTAATAAACTTGTTAAACGTACCTTGCTCGTTGATGGCGCGAATCTGCTCCCGCAGGCTTTCTTTATCCGTGTAGTGATGGAAGAGCACTTTGCCGAACTTGAGTTCCGTAGCCAGGAATGGCAGGTATGCGTTGAAGGAAGTGGCGTAGTCGTCTGAATCGTCATTACGCGAAAGGAGCAGGACACGGCTCGCCCACATTTGCCGGGAAATGATGGTGAGGATGGCCTGGCACTGGGCAAGGTCGCTCTCTGTCATAAAGAAAATGCTGGGGTCCTTCCGGTTGCTGCCTGCATAAATGCGCTGTATCTCCGTGGATGTTACGCTGGGCATAATGACGGGGATGCGCAGGGAAAGGCTTTCCTTGGCTACAAGACGGGCGTGATGACTGAACTTGGGCCCCACGACGGCCGTATAGGAAGGGTCGTGCGTAACCCTGCGCACTTCTTCCTCCAGATTGGGCATATCCTCGTCTATCCACTCCAGGTCCAGTTTTACACGCTCCTGTAGACCCTCCTGTGCGGTTGCCAGATTCTGCAGAGCCTGCCGGGCGATGGGTATTTCCGTATCCCAAATGCTTCGGGGCATAATCACCGCCACTTTGTAGGTGGTAGTTGTCTCCTGCGGCAGGATTTCTTTCCCGTTGCAGGCGCACAGCAGGGCGGTGGCAGCCAGGGCTATGAGCAGTTTAATACGCATAGCCGGCCTCCTTTTCCAAAGCGGTTTGTCTATATTGGGCTTCCCAGGCCTCGTATTGCTCCCGGGAGAACAGGCAATGACTGGCCTGCACAAAAAGACGCTTGTCCACAAGCGCAAAGAAACGCTGATTGTACTGGATGTACACGTGCCCGGTGGACAGACCAAAATCCTGATGCGCCGGCCAGGATATCCCTTCCAGCCACTGGCGGATATAGTCTTTGACGATGCGTCCCAGGTCATAGACGAGTGAGAAGGGCAGCACGTCGCAGAAGGCGCTGCAATCTTCTCCTATTCCCATCGCAAAGCTGAAAAAGTTGTTCGAGAAAGAATAGGCGCCCATACGGGAGGCACCGCACACCGGCACAAGTATGGTATCTGTATCCAGATCCATCCCGTGAGTGCCGCCTAAGTAGAGATACGAGAAAAGCTCGTCCGGCATATTGGCACCGCGATAACTGTCAGAGAGGACAATCACCTTCGCGTCTTCCCCGGCTACGTCTGAATAACCCGCACCGATCCCGTCCGCCACGGTATCCATCATACGGTCTCCGTCCAGGGCCTTGATGACGTACATTTTGTAGAAACCGGCACTCATCGCCCCTGCCAAATAGGCCCCGCCATAGCGCTTGAGCTGCAAAGTGGAGACACCATTCTCCAAGGTTTGATCGCTCTCCAGCAGCAGGATACGGCCCCGGCCCGGAGAGAGGGATTGGGCCAGTTCCGCATACTGGTGATTGCAAAGCAGAAGGGCGCTATGTTCCGTTGCGGTTTCCTGCCATTCCAGCGCAAGGCTGCGGGCCTGGTCCGACGTATCCGGACGCAGGAGATGGTACTTGAACGGGACATCTCCGGCCACGCTCTCCATCACGGCCTCCAGAATTGCGTCGTCATAGCCGGCACCGGAAAAACTGGCACCGGGCGTAAAGAGCACGGTCAAGTCTTTGACCACCGACGTCTCTCCTCCAGGCCCGTCCTTCTGACAAGCCGGCAGGAAAACCACCAGGGCAAGAAGCCATATTCCGATTTTCTTTCTCACAATTTTGGCATAGATTGGTACAATGTAAAAAATAATAAAAGCCCAGGCAATATGCCTGGGCCGAAAATTTACGCAGAGTCAAGAACTGACGGTAAAAATTTACGCAGAATCAATTATTGCCCCCACTCCCTGGGCGACTGGCCGGTCATTGTGGTGAACGTGCGGCTAAAAACCGAAGGAGAAGAGAAGCCGCAGTTGGAGGAGACATCGGCCATCTTCATGTCCGGATGCTCGGTCATCAGACGCTTGGCTTCCTCTACCCGGTAACGGTTCACGAAAAGGTAAAAACTGCAGTCGTATTCGGCGTGGATAAACTGCGACAGGTAGGTGCGGTTCATAGGCAGAACGTTCTGCAGGTCCACCAGCTTGAAGTCGGGATTCCTATAGGGCTTCTCCTTTTCCATCCATTCTTCCAGCGCCCGGCGGTATACCTCACTGGACTGCAGCTGGACATCCTCCTTGGGCTGGTTGTTTTTTATGGACTTCCACACCTGTTCCCACGGGTCCCGGCGGAACAGGATGAGGTCTGTTCCGTAAACCAGGGTGAAAATGACCAGCCACTGCTGGGTGAATCCCCGCGCGTGTTCGTGGGAAATACACATATAAGTGTATACCGCCACAATTGCGAACCCCACAAAAATATAACGGATGATACGCCTTTCATCGACGTCCTCCAGAGAGGAGAAGTTGTCCTCGCACCAGACCCTGTATTCACGCACATAGGTAAACAATAGTGCAATCAGGACAAGCGGATACAATGCAACCAGGATGCGCAGATCCACGGGAAGAATATAATCCAGCGCCAGCAACGCATACATAGGCAGGATTTGAAGCAGGGCACGCCGGAAATTGAGCCAGCCCGGGCGCAGCGCTTCCGTGGGAAAAAGCAGCAAAGACCAGCCCAGCAGATTCCCCAGCGCCAGCTCCATAGTGGTAAGTTCATAGGCGCCCATATTCATCACGGGCTTGCCCGTAAACAGCCAGGAGACGACGTAAATCCCGTCAAGAAGCCCCCAGAGCGCAAGCGTAAAAACCCATATCCTGCGCACACGGTGTCCCTCCATATGCCGGGCCGTAATCCAGGCGCAGCAAAGGGCGACGGCCGTGGAGGCCGACATCAGAATGGGCGTGATGGCGCTGTCAAAGTAATCGTCGGGAATGAAGCGTGATGCCCAAATGCTGAGCACCACTACGGCGGTTAGGATGAGAATGAACCGGATTTCGGCCCTATAATGGTTTATGCTCGTCATTTCATTGCAGCCTCAACTTCGTCCGGGGCGACGGGCAGGCGCTGGGGACCCAGACGGCGGGCTCCGGTGGACGTGATGAGGATGTCGTCTTCCAGGCGGATGCCGCCGAAATCATAATAACTTTCCAGTTTGGCGTAGTTCACGAAGTCGTAGCCCAGGCCCTCCTTCTTGAACTTTTCGATGAGGGCGGGGATGAAGTAAATGCCGGGTTCGTCCGTGATGACGTGGCCGGGGCGCAGGCGGCGGGCCATACGCAGGGAACCCAGGCCCAGCTGGTTGGCACGGGTCTGGTCCGGGTCGTAACCCACCAGGTTCTCTCCCAGGTCTTCCATGTCGTGTACATCCAGACCCATATTGTGTCCCAGTCCGTGGGGCTGGAACAGGCCGGCGATTCCCTTGGCCACCATTTCGTCCAGGTCTCCCTTTACCAGGTCCAGGGCCGACAGTCCTTCCAGCATTTTGCGGGCCGTGGCCAGGTGTACCTCCCGGTAAGTGATTCCCGGTTTGGACAGGTGGAAGGCCAGCTCGTTGCAGTCATAGACAATCTGGTAGATTTCCCGCTGCTTCTGGGTGAACTTGCCGTCGGTAGGATAGGTACGGGTGAAGTCGCTGGCATAGTGTTCGTTGCTCTCTACACCGGCGTCGATGACCATCAGTTTTCCCGGCTCGATGACGGCCGCGTGGCCGTGGTTGTGCAGGGTTTCCCCGTGCTGAGTAAGGATGGTGGGGAAGGAAACGCCCCAGCCCTTGGCCAGCGCCACGGCTTCCATCCGGCCCACGATCTCCTGTTCTACGATGCCGATTTCAATGGCGTCGCGGGCGGCCGAATGCATCTGGAAGCCCAGGTCGCAGGCATAGTCGATGGCGGCAATCTCGATGTCTTCCTTGATCAGACGCATCGAAATGACAGCCTTGATGAGGGCCTCGGACGGCTTGGAACCCGGCAGCAGACGCTCCAGCACCATCGTGTTATAGTAGCGGGACGGAGGCAGGAAGTGCACCGTGCGCCCCTTTACGCGCTGGTCCAGCCAGGTGGCCAGCTCCCCGTAGGGACGATGCCGGGCCACCCCCACGGCTTCGGCCTTGGACTGGACACTGGGCTGAGGGCCCATCCAGATAATATCATCAATATCCACGTCATCGGCAAAGAGGATTTCCTCTCCGGAGTCGATGCTCATGACGGCAGCCATCAGAGGCTCGTCCAGGCCCCAGTAATACAGCCAGGAGCTGTCCTGGCGCCATTTGTAACAATTATCTTTGTACTGGGCCGGAGCCTCGGCGTTGCCGACGAACAGGATGAGGCCCTGCTGGCCGGCTTCTCGCATTTTAGCCACCAGAGCGTGCCGGCGGCGCACATATACTTCCTTTGCAAACATAGTTCTCTGTTTTAATCATTCAAAGTTACGAAACTTTTTGTAATTGAGGAAAAAGCATTTTTTTGCTAACTTTGCAGCGTTTTTAAGAGATATTATGATACACGGAAAGAAAGTAGTGGTGGTTATGCCTGCATACAATGCAGAGAAAACCCTGGAACAGACATACGCAGAGATTCCCCGCGACATTGTGGACGAAGTAATCCTCACCGACGACTGCAGCCGGGATTCCACCGTGGAAAAAGCCCGCGAACTGGGCATCAAGGAAGTCCTGATCCATCCCAAGAACAGAGGATACGGCGGTAACCAGAAAACCTGCTACGACAGGGCGCTGGAGCTGAACGCAGATATTGTAATCATGCTGCACCCGGACTACCAGTATACCCCCAAGCTCATCGAGGCCATGGCCTACATCATTGCCAACGGAGTATACCCGGTGGTGTTCGGTTCCCGCATCCTGGGCAAGGGCGCCCTCAAGGGCGGCATGCCCCTGATCAAGTACATCGCCAACCGCGCCCTCACCCTTACGCAGAACCTCCTCATCAACCAGAAGCTGTCCGAATATCACACCGGTTACCGCGCTTTCAGCGCCGAAGTCCTGCGCAAAGTAGACTACCACGTGTGCTCGGACGACTTTATCCTGGACAATGAGATGGCCGCCCAGATTTTCTGGGAGGGCTACGAGATTGGAGAGGTCACCTGCCCTACCAAGTACTTCGACGACGCCTCGTCCATCAACCTCAAACGCAGTTCCATCTACGGACTGGGCGTACTGCGCGTGTCGGTGGTCTACAGGCTTTGCAAGTGGCACCTGATGCACTCCAAGCTGTTCCCCGTCAAGAAATGACGATGCGCCGGCTCATAGAAAAGTTACTGAAAGGCCAGAGCGGAGACATCCGTATCCAGGCCTTTCGCTATTTGGTGTCGGGCGGTACGGCCTTCGTGGCCGATACGGGCCTGCTCACCCTGCTCACCGAGCTTTTCGGCCGGGAGCACCTGCTGCTGTGGACGGCCATCGCCTTTGCCGTCGGCCTGCTCATCACCTACCTGTTCAGCATCCTCTGGGTGTTTGACAACCGCAGCATGAAGAGCCGGACGGCCGAAGTCGCCATCTTCGTCCTCATCGGCATCATCGGCCTGGGTCTTACCGAACTCCTGATGTGGCTCATTGCCCAGAAAGCCGGCCTGCACTACCTTCCCGCCAAGATTATCACCACGGTCATCGTGTTCGTCTGGAACTTCATGGCCAAGAAACTTTTACTTTTCAGAAGCAAATGAACAAGAAAAACATCCTCCTCATAGACAGCATCATCGTAGTGCTGGGTGCCCTGCTTTTCATCAGCGGCATCGGCAGCGTTCGCCTCTTTGACTGGGACGAGATCAATTTTGCCGAAAGCGCCCGCGAGATGCTGGTTACCGGTGACTGGTTCAATGTCCAGATCAACTTCAATTCGTTCTGGGAGAAGCCGCCGCTCTTCATCTGGATGCAGGCCCTGAGCATGAAAGTGTTCGGCGTTAACGAATTCGCCGCCCGCTTCCCCAACGCCATCATGGGCATCATTACGCTGCTTACCCTCTTCCACTGTGGTCTCAAGAGCGAAGACCAGCGCTTCGGCCTGCTGTGGGCCGGGATGTATGCCATTTCCTTCCTGCCCTTCGTCTACTTCAAGACCGGCATCATCGATCCCTGGTTCAATTACTTCATCTTCCTGGGCATCTACTTCTTCTCCCGCTATGCGAATGAGATGAAGACCAAATATGCGGCCCTCAGCGGCCTGTTCACGGGCCTGGCGGTGCTCACCAAAGGCCCCGTGGGCTTCCTCATCTTCGGCCTCACCTTCCTGGTGTGGCTGGCGGTGCGCAAGGGTCGCCTCAACTTCCGCTGGAAGGACGTGCTGGTCTATGTGGTGATGCTGGCCCTGGCCGGCGGCGCCTGGTTCCTGGCCCTGGCCATTACCGGTCATGCCGATGTCATCCAGGACTTCCTGGTGTACCAGGTCCGTCTGTTCCAGACCAAGGACGCCGGGCACGGCGGTTTCCTGCTTTACCATTTCGTGATCCTGCTCTTCGGCGTAACGCCCGCTTCGTTCCTGGCCATCTCCACCTTCCGCAGGAAGATACTGGCCGATGAAGCCGAAACCCCCAACAAGGGCCTGTTCCGCTGGATGATGGTGTCCTTCTGGGTGGTGCTGATCCTGTTCACCATCGTGCGCACCAAGATTGTGCACTACTCCTCCTTCTGCTGGTTTCCGCTGGCCTACCTGGCCGCCTGGGCCGTTTCCCGCATGATGGACGGCAAACTTAAATTCACTGGCTGGCACAAGGCTGCGCTCATCGTGACGGCCACCGGCTATGGCCTGGTCTTCACCGGCCTCACCCTCTTCGACCGCTGGAAGGCCGATCTTGCCCCGCTGGTGCAGGATCCCTTCGCCGTGAGCTGCATGGACGCCTCGTCGGAATGGACCGGATACGAACCCTTCCTGGGCATCTTCCTGGTAGGAATGACCGTCTGGTTCTGCATCGCCTTCACCCGGAAGAAGGCCCTCACCAGCTTCCTGCCCATCGCGGTGGGACACGTCATCTTCGCCATGTCCTTCCTGGTAAGCGCCGTGGGCGAGGTGGAGAAGTACAGCCAGGCATCGGCCCTGGACTTTTACATCGAGCGCCAGGGAGAAGACTGCTACGTGCAGCCCGCCTATTTCAAGAGCTACGCCCAGTATTTCTATACCGACCGTCAGCCCCAGAACAACTGCGAGGACTTTGACTGGCTGGCCCGGGGCCCCATTGACAAGCCCTGCTACTTTGTGATCAAAGACGAGCCTTACTCGATCGAAAAGATTGGGCAGGACGTCCCCGATGCCGTTTTCCTGGAACGCAAACCGGGCTTCCGCTTCTATGTGCGCTATCCCGAGAAACCTGAAGAAGAATAATTATGGAAACCTTTATCGCCATCCTGGCCATCATTTTGGGCATCGTGGGAATCATCGGTTCCGTTGCTCCCGCCCTGCCCGGACCGCCCCTTAGCTGGGTGGGTATGGCTATATTATATATATGGGGTTCCGGCACCAACGGCGACGGAGAACCCATGAGCACCTCGTTCCTGCTCATCTGGCTGGGCATCGTGATTGTGGTGAGCCTGCTGGACTACGTGGTTCCGGCCTATTTCACCAAACTCACCGGCGGCAGCAAGTACGGCGGCTGGGGCGCCATCGCCGGCCTCTTCCTGGGCCTCATCTACCCGCCCGTGGGCATGATCCTGGGATCCCTGCTGGGAGCCTTCGCGGCCGAACTCCTGTTTGGCGGCAAGGGCACCACGGAGTCCCTGAAATCGGCCTTCGGCGCCTTTATGGGCTTCCTCTTCGGCACCGGCCTCAAGCTCATCTGCAGCGCCGTGATGATGTTCTACCTGGTCATCTACGCCTTCTAAAAATTTCGCAAATTTTATTTGCAAAATTTTTAAGAATTCGCCATCTTTGTATCCCGTATTGATTTAAAATCATATGGGAAATCTTAGATTTGACGTCGTGCAGGAAGCCTTCAAGAAGAAGGCTATCGTCTCTGAAAAACCTGCTTGCAAACCCTCCGACATTTTTGGCTCCCTCGTCTTCGGCCGCAGCAACATGCGCAAATATCTGGACGGCCAGACCTATGCCAAGCTCACCCGCTGCATCGATGAAGGGGATCCATTAGACGCCGCTACGGCCGACAAAGTGGCCGAAGGTATGAAGGTTTGGGCTCTGGAACACGGCGCCACCCATGTGACCCACTGGTTCCAGCCCCTCACGGAAGGTACGGCCGAAAAGCACGACTCCTTCATGAATCCCGACGGCGAAGGCAGTGTCATCGAACAGTTCGACGGCAAATCCCTGGTTCAGCAGGAACCCGACGCCTCCTCCTTCCCCAACGGCGGTATCCGCGCCACCTTCGAAGCCCGCGGTTATTCGGCCTGGGACCCCACCTCCCCCGTTTTCATCCAGGACGATACCCTGTGCATCCCCTCGGTCTTTGTCTCCTACACCGGAGAAGCCCTGGACTACAAGACTCCCCTGAAGAAAGCCCTGAAGGCCATAAACGAAGCGGCCGTCCCCGTGTGCCAGCTCTTCGACAGCAAGGTAAAGCGCGTTTACTCCTACCTGGGTTGGGAACAGGAATACTTCCTGGTAGACGAAGACCTCTTCGCCGCCCGCCCGGACCTGATGCTCACCGGACGCACCCTCATGGGCCACTCTTCCTCCAAGAACCAGCAGCTTAGCGACCACTACTTCGGCGCCATCCCTTCCCGCGTGACCGCTTTCATGAAGGATGTGGAAGAAGTCGGCTACAAGCTGGGCATTCCCCTGAAGACCCGCCACAACGAAGTGGCTCCCAACCAGTTCGAGATGGCTCCCGTATACGAGGAAGCCAACCTGGCCAACGACCATAACCAGATGATTATGAACGCCATGACGCGCATCGCCCGCAAGCACGGCTTCGTGGTCCTCTTCCACGAGAAGCCCTTCGCCGGCATCAACGGCAGCGGCAAGCACAACAACTGGTCCCTGGGCACCGACACCGGCGTAGGCCTGCTGGCCCCCGGCAAGGACGCCAAGGGCAACCTCCAGTTCGTGACCTTCTTCGTGAACGTCCTGGCCGCCGTCCAGAAGCACAATGGCCTGCTCAAGGCCAGCGTGGCCAGCGCCAACAACTCGCACCGTCTGGGTGCACAGGAGGCCCCGCCCGCTATCGTATCGGCCTTCCTGGGCCAGACTATGACCGACGTCCTGCACCAGCTGCTGGAGCTGCCTTCCGGCACCCCCATCGTGATTGCCGGCAAGAAAGGCCGCCGCGTGGGTGTGGAAATCCCCGAGATTTTCGTGGACAACACGGACCGCAACCGTACGTCGCCCTTCGCCTTCACCGGTAACCGCTTCGAGTTCCGCGCCGTGGGTTCCAGCGCCAACTGCGCCGGCGCCCTCACCGTACTGAGCGCAGCCGTTGCGCAGCAGCTCATCGAGTTCAAGGCCGCCGTAGACAAGGAAATGGCCGCCGGAAAAGCCATGGACATTGCCGTGATGGACGTGCTGAAGCCGCTTATCGCCTCCATCCTGGATACCATCTGCTTCGAAGGCAACGGTTACAGCGAAGCCTGGAAGAAAGAAGCCAAGAAGCGCGGCCTGGACGTGGAGAGCAGCGTTCCCAAGATGTTCTGCCAGTTCACCGCTCCCGAGTCCGTAAAACTCTTCACCCAGCTGGGCGTGTACAGCGAAAAGGAACTGGAAGCCCGCAACGACGTGAAGTGGGACACCTATTCCACCAAGGTGCTCATCGAGGCCCGCATGGCCGTGCGTATGGCCATCAACCACGTGATGCCCGCCGGTATGGAATACCAGCGCCGTCTGCTGGAAGACCTGGACCTCCTGCGTCAGAACTTCCCCAACGACTACCAGACCCTGGCTGCCACGCAGACCGCCTTCATCCGCGAGTGCTCGGCCCTGCTGTCCGAGATTAAGGAAAGGGCCGACAAAGTGAGCGAGGCCCAGAAGGTGGCCGAAGGCAAGGAAGGTTCCTACGCCAAGGCCGTAGCTGCCGAAAAGGCCGCCGACGCCCTGCGCCTGCTGCGTGAGAGCATCGACAAGCTGGAAGAGATTACCGACAACGCCCTCTGGCCGCTTCCCAAGTACAGGGAGATTCTCTTCATCAACTAGCTATGAGGGATACCAAGTTCATTTTCGTGACGGGAGGCGTGGTCTCGTCGCTTGGGAAAGGCATTATTTCTTCCAGCATCGGCCGCCTCCTCCAGACCTGCGGTTACAAGGTAACCATCCAGAAGTTCGACCCCTATATTAACATCGATCCCGGTACGCTCAACCCCTACGAACACGGCGAATGCTATGTCACCGAGGACGGCGTGGAAACAGACCTGGACCTGGGCCACTACCTGAGCGCTGCGCACGAGATCAAGACCAAGACCACCGTCAAGGGTGGTACTATGCGCCTGGGCGCCTATGACTGCAAACTGCAAAAAGGCACGCTGGCCTACAAGATCTATGGTACGGAGAACATCCGCGAACGCCATCGTCACCGCTACGAGTTCAACGGCAAGTATGCCGGGGACTTCGCCAAAGCAGGCCTGGTAGAGGTAGTGGAATTACCCACCCACCCCTTCTTCATCGGCGTACAGTTCCACCCCGAATACAAAAGCACCCCAGAGCATCCCAGCCCCCTGTTCAAAGCCTTTATCCAGGCCGTGCTGAACAGAGACAGGTGTTAGTGGAACCTCTCGTTACGAACTTTTGGCCAAAAGTTCGTAATGCCAGGACCCGTGGATCCCCGCGTTACGAGAAAAACGGCAAAAGTTCGTAACGGGAGGTTCCTCGGCACGGCGAAACCTACTCCCACTCGATCGTTGCCGGCGGTTTGGACGAGATGTCGTAGACCACACGGTTCACGCCGCGTACCTTGCGGATGATTTCGTTGGAAACATCCCGCAGGAAATCGTAAGGGAAGGGGAACCAGTCGGCGGTCATGGCGTCGGTGGAAACCACGGCGCGCAGGGCCACGGGGTTCTCGTAGGTACGTTCGTCACCCATGACACCCACACTCTTGATGGGCAGGAGCACCACTCCGGCCTGCCAGACTGCGTCGTACAGATTGGTAGCCATGACGCGGGGGTCGGCTGCCGACGGGAAGCCCATGCCGGTGCAGTCGTAGCTGCGCAGGGCGCGGATGTAGATATCGTCGGCCTCTCGCAGGACGGCCAGCTTTTCTTCGGTGATGTCGCCGATGATGCGGATGGCCAGGGACGGACCCGGGAAGGGGTGGCGTCCTACCAGCTCTTCCTTGATGCCCAGGGCGCGGCCCACGCGGCGGACCTCGTCCTTAAAGAGCATGCGCAGAGGCTCTACAATCTTCAGGTTCATTTCCTTGGGAAGGCCGCCCACGTTGTGGTGGCTCTTGATCTTGGAGGCGATGCCGGGGATGCCGGCGCTTTCGATGACGTCGGGATAAATGGTTCCCTGGGCCAGCCAGCGGGCGTTTTCAATGCCCTTGGCGTATTTGTCGAAGGTCTCTACGAAGAGACGGCCGATGATCTTGCGCTTGGCCTCGGGATCGGTAACGCCCTTGAGTTCTTCCAGGAATTCCTTGGAAGCATCGGCGCCAATCACGTTCAGGCCCATATCCTGGTAGGAAGCCAGGACGTCCTCGAATTCGTTCTTGCGCAGGAGGCCGTTGTTCACGAAGATGCAGGTGAGCTGCTTGCCGATGGCTTTGTTCAGCAGCACGCCGGCCACGGTGGAATCTACGCCGCCGGAGAGGCCCAGGATCACTTTATCGGGGCCGATGGTCTTGCGCAGCTCCTCTACCGTAGTCTCAATGAAGGAGTCCGGGGTCCAGTCGCCGGCGCAGCCGCAGATGCCCAGCGCGAAGTTGGCCAGCATCCGGGAACCTTCGGCCGTATGGTACACCTCCGGGTGGAACTGCACGGCGTAGGTAGCTTCTCCCTTGAACTGGAAGGCGGCATTTTCGACGTCGGCCGTGGAGGCGATGACCTCGGCGCCTGCGGGGAGGGCCGATATGGTATCTCCGTGGGACATCCACACCTGGGATTCGGGGCTCACGCCCTTGAGCAGGGGGGAATCGGCCACCACCTTGAGGATGGCGCGGCCGTATTCGCGGGAGTTGGAGGCCTCTACCTTGCCGCCGAACTTGGCCGAGAGGTACTGGGCGCCGTAGCAGATGCCCAGCAGGGGAAGCTTGCCCTTGTAGGGGGTCAGGTCTACCTGAGGGGCGTTGGCGTCGCGCACGCTGCAGGGGCTGCCGGAAAGGATGACACCCTTCACGGTTTCGTCGGGAAGGGGTGCCTTGTTAAACGGATAGATTTCGCAATAAACATTCAGCTCCCGGAGGCGGCGGCCGATGAGCTGCGTGACCTGGGAGCCGAAGTCGAGGATTAATATCTTATTCACCGCGGGAATAGTTAGGAGTTTCCTTGGTAATGGTAATGTCGTGCGGGTGGCTTTCTGTCATGCCGCTGGGGGTGACGCGGGTGAACTTGGCCTGCTTGAGGGCTTCCAGGTTGGGAGCGCCGCAGTAGCCCATGCCGGAGCGGATGCCGCCCACCAGCTGGTAAACAGTTTCGGCCAGGGTGCCCTTGTAGGGGACGCGGCCCACGATGCCTTCGGGAACCAGCTTCTTCTGCTCGGTTTTGTCGGACTGGAAGTAGCGGTCCTTGGAACCGGCGGCCATGGCGTCGATGGAGCCCATGCCGCGGTAGGTCTTGAACTTACGGCCGTTGTAGATGATGGTTTCACCGGGGGCTTCCTCGGTGCCGGCGAACATGGAGCCGCACATGACGCAGTCTCCGCCGGCGGCGAGGGCCTTCACCACATCTCCGGAATAGCGCAGACCGCCATCGGCAATCACCGGAACACCGGTGCCCTTGGCGACGGAAGCGCACTCGTAGATGGCGGTGAGCTGGGGGACGCCGATACCGGCGACGATGCGGGTGGTGCAGATGGAGCCGGGGCCCATGCCCACCTTGATGCCATCGGCCCCTGCCTCGATGAGGGCGCGGGCGGCTTCGGCCGTGGCGATGTTACCGACTACGACGTCCAGTTTCGGGAAGGCGGCCTTGAACTCCTTGAGCTTGTTAAGCACGCCGAGGGTATGTCCGTGGGCGCTGTCCAGCACCACGGCGTCCACGCCTTCGGCCACCAGGGCGGCTACGCGGTCCTTGGCGTCCGGGGTGATGCCGATACCGGCAGCTACTCTGAGACGGCCCTTGCTGTCCTTGCAGGCGTTGGGATAGGTCTTTTCCTTGGTAATGTCCTTGAAGGTGATGAGGCCCACGATGCGGCCTTCCTTGTCTACGACAGGCAGTTTCTCGATCTTGTTCTCCTGGAGGACGGAACGCACATAGTCTCCGTCTCGGCGATCCTCGGTGATGGTGATGAGGCCCTTGGACGTCATGACGTCGGAGATGCGGCGGGACATGTCGTTCTGGAAGCGGAGGTCACGGTTGGTGACGATACCTACCAGATAACCGCCGTCCTTGACCACGGGAATACCGCCGATGCTGTACTCGGCCATCATGGCCAGGGCGTCTCCCACCGTACGGTCCTCGGTGATGGTGACCGGGCTGTCGATCATCCCGTTTTCGGCACGCTTGACCATACGAACCTGAGCGGCTTGCTCGGCGATGCTCATATTCTTGTGGATTACGCCGATTCCCCCTTCGCGGGCCAGGGCGATGGCCATGGGAGCTTCGGTAACCGTATCCATGGCGGCGGACACAATGGGGATGTTGAGGGTAATATTGCGGGAGAAACGCGTCTGGAGGCTCACTTCACGCGGCAGGACCTCCGAATAGGCCGGAATAAGAAGGACATCATCGAAAGTGAGGCCTTCCATGGCAATTCTGTCTTCTACAAAGGACATATATCAGTGTTTTTGCAAAGTTAACGATTATTTCTTTATCTTTGTATTCTATGAAAAGACTTTTACTCCTCCTGCTGGGGACTTTTCTCTGTCTTGCAGCTTCCTCCCAAACCAGAACTTACGCCGACAACGAATCGGGTACGTTCATCTTTGGCTTGGACAGTTACTTCTATGGACGGTCCGGCAGCCTGGAATTCAAAGTCGGTAACCGGAACTATCAGGTTACGGTGGACAACGGGGATGTCTATATTGACAATTCCGCGTTGGAAGGGGGCCGGGGGGAAGTAGCTGTGGGCATCCACGAATTTACGGGCAACCATGTTCCGGAATTGGTCGTTGCCCGCCGGAACAACAAGTTGGTTGCGGTTTCCCTCTATAAGCTGCAGGACGGGGGCTGGATTCCCCTCGGCAGCATCGACCCCGTGGAAGGCTCCGAAATCCGTGTTTTCCGCCAGGTAATCTCCGTACGCAGCGGCGACGTCCTGCACTCCTGGACCTGGAGAGACAACGGGTTCGACTACAAGAGCAACCGCTAACCCTCGGTCACGTGGATAAGGGACTTCACCGGAGCGATGCCTTCCAGGCGTGAGCGGCCGGGGAGGTCGTCAATCTCTACCAGGAAAACAAAATCCTTCACCTTTACTTTATATTCCTTGCCGTCGATGGTAACCACCTGGGCGTTCAGGCCTTCGGCCAGTCCCCTTGCGGTACCGCCGGTGGCCAGGATGTCGTCGAAGAAGGTGATCTCGATGGTGTCACCCTCGGGTTTGGACGCAGCGATGTCGGAACGGCGGAAGTACACGTGGTCGGGACCGTATTCCTTCATGATTTCTACCTGGACCAGGTCTCCCTCGGAGAAAGGAAGTTTTCCCTTCTTACGCAGCGGAATCACGTTTTCGATGTGATTCTTGGCATAGAGCATGGCAGCCGAAAAGAGGAAACCGCGGGCCTCAGGGGCGGCGATGTTGGGGGCCAGGCACATGTCCGTCAGATCCTGGGTAAGATGCTGGAACAGCTCTTTGTCCTGCAGGAAAGGAATGATGTCTACGAAATTGACGCCCTTGATGGGGAAGTCCGGATAGAACTTGATGAATTTGCTGTAGTCCATGATTTTATTCTATGTTACTTAAATCTATCAGATTGTTCAGCAGGGCATATACGGTAAGACCGGCCACGGTTTTGATGCCGGTCTTGCGGGTAATGTTCTTGCGGTGGGTGATGACGGTGTAGACGGAGATGTTGCAGGTATCGGCAATCTCCTTGTTCTGCATGCCTTTGGCTACACACACCAGAATTTCCTTTTCGCGGGCGCTCAGTTCCTCGGACTCCTCCCGGGGCGGGGTCATCTGCTGTTCCAGCCTAGTGGCGGCGGGAATAAGGACGTCGTCTTCGATGAAGGTGTGCTTACCCAGATCCAGTTCCAGCGCATAAAGGTCGTCCAGCACCTGATTGGCGTCCTCCTGCCGGCATTCGCGGGGCAGATACTTGGTAATCAGGTTCTTAAGGTCGGCCAGTTTTTCCTGCAAGTTGGTGTGGTTCTGCTCATATTCCTCGATGGAGTACTGGCCGCTCCTTTCGTCGTTGAGCATGGCCTCGATATAGGGGAACACCACGTTTTCCTCGTAGGAAAAGTGGGTGAGCAGTTCTTCCTTATAATCGGCAAAGAATTTCCAGAACATCTGGCGCTGATGCTCCCGACAGGGCGCCGTCATCTGCTCCAGGCTGGAGGCCAGCTTGGGCACCATCACGTCTATGTAATAACGGTGGCCCTTTCTGAGGGAATCCAGAATATCCCGCAACCGGTCCTTCTCGATACTGAGCTCGGCCATCTGCATGGTCGGGCTAAAGGCAGATTGAGGGGCAAGGGGTTTCATTTCGGGACACAAAGATACTACTTTTCCCGGATTCCGGCAAGCGTGGCGGCGCAGGTTTACGGGCTTTGCGGCGCAGGTTCCCGGGGCCGGAACCTCCCGTGATAAAAAAATGGCATAAATGTGCGTACCGGTCCATTTCGTGGACCAGTACTTACGAAAAAGGCTGTTTTTGTATGGTACCCTGCAAGTTTTTGGACCGGTACGCACGATAATCGGCCAAAAAGTTCGTAACGGGAGGTTCCAATAGAAGGAACCAAGAAGCGCCGCCGGAGGCAACCGTCAGGAATACTTTCGGGGGAAACGGAAGATGATGGAGGCCACGGCCATCAGGCCCAGGGCGAAGGGATAATACAGGTGGCCGATGATGGAAAGGGCCGATACTCCCGACAATCCGGCGGCCATGAGCATCTGGGCACCGTAGGGCAGGATGCCCTGCACCAGGCAGGAGAAGGTATCCAGGATGGACGCGGTTTTGCGGGGGTCCAGGCCGAAACGTTCGGTGATGTGCTTGGCCAGCGGCCCCACCGTGATGATGGCGATGGTGTTGTTGGCCGTGCAGAAATTCACCAGGGAGACCAGGCCGGCGATGGAGAAGGCGGCGGCTCGGCGGCCTCCGATGCGGCGGGTGAGACCGTCGATGATGAACTGCAGGCCGCCATTGTAGCGGATGATTTCCAGCAGTCCCCCGGCCAGCAGGGATACGATGATGAGTTCTCCCATGGAGCCGATGCCACCGCCGATGGATGTCATCCAGCCCACGAAATCATAGGCCCCGGTGCACCAGCCGATGATGCCGTTCACGCCAATCCCCAGGGCCAGCACCGTAATCACGTTCATGCCGGCCAGGGCCAGGCCGATGACCAGCAGGTAGGGAATGAGTCCCACCCACTGCACCGGAGCGGCAACCGGAGCGGCCTGGACAGACAGCCCCAGGACCACATAGACAATGGCGATGATAACGGCCGCCGGAGCGGCAATCCACAGGTTTACGCGGAATTTGTCCTTCATCGAGCAGCCCTGGCTTTTGGTGGCCGCCACTGTGGTGTCCGAGATGAAGGAGAGGTTGTCTCCGAAGAACGCGCCGCCCACCACGATGGCCGTCATGAAAGGCAGGCCGATACCGGTCCCGGCCGCAATGCCCGAGGCGATGGGAACCAGCGCCACGATGGTACCTACAGACGTGCCGATGGCCATGGAGATGAAGCAGGCCGCCAGGAAGAATCCCGCATAGATGAGGTTCCCGGGCAGGATGTGCAGGGTGGCGTTGACCGTAGCGTCGATGGCGCCGATATCCTTGGCCGTGGAGGCGAAAGCCCCCGCCAGCACAAAGATCCAGATCATCATGAGCATGTTCTTGCTGCCTGCACCTTCGGAGAAAATGGCAATCTTGTCGTCGGTCTTCTCTACCCCGCGCGTGATGAACAGGGCATAGGCCGATGCAATGATGAAGGCCGCCGCCACCGGCACCTTATAGAAATCGTGCGCCACCAGCGATCCTGTCAGGTATACCGCCAGAAAAACGAATAACGGGCTCAGGGCCAGCCAGCCGTTCATACGGTACTTACTGGGGGCTCGGTGCTGTTGGGGTTCGGTCTTGATAGCCATAGGTCCTGCAAAGATACGAAGATTTGCATAATTGCCACAATTGTTCCATCTTTGCCCGAAGCAATGAAAAACGGTCTGCAGATAGAAGTCCCGGGAGGAACCTCGCGCGTGCTGCTGCACGCGTGCTGCGCCCCGTGCTCAAGCGCAATTGTGGAGTGCCTTGTAGAGCAGGGGATCCGCCCCGTCATCTTCTATTCCAACTCCAACATCTACCCGCAGGAAGAGTATGCTCACCGCCTGAACGAGTGCATCCGCTACGCCCAGAAATGGGGTCTCGAGATCGTAGATGACGTGTACGATCACAAAGCCTGGGGTGAGTGCGCCAGGGGGTTGGAAAACGAGCCGGAACGGGGTGGCCGATGCCTGCAGTGCTTCAAGTTCCGTCTGCTTCGGGCGGCACGGTATGCGGCCGAAAACGGTTTCGAGGTGCTCACAACCACCCTGGCCAGTTCCCGATGGAAAAGCCTGGAACAGGTGAACGAAGCCGGATTCTGGGCCTGCACCCAGGTTTCCGGAGTAACCTGGTGGCCTCAGAACTGGCGCAAGGGCGGCCTGCAGGAACGACGGAACCAGATTATCAAAGAAGAAGACTTCTACAACCAGCTCTACTGCGGCTGCGAGTTCTCACAACGCTCCAATCACGAATAAACGCATTGGCTTCCCCGATGGGACTTAAGAGGAACCTCCCATTACGAACTTTTGGCCCAAAGTTCGTAATGTCAGGATCCGTGGATCCCCGCGTTACGAAAAAAACGGCAAAAGTTCGTAATGGGAGGTTCCGGCCCCGGGAACCTGCGCCATCAGGGCGCAGGACCGGGCTACGCGGGACCGGGCTAGAATACCAGGGCGAAGCCAATTTTGAACTGGCCACGGGAAATCACATCATTGGTCTCCCTGTCAATATTCATCAGGCTGCGGTCATAGCCCACGTGGATAAGGATGTCCCCCATCTGGAAGCCCAAGCCGCCACCCAGATAGATATTGAAACGGTTAGGATAGCTCGTCACAGGCCAATAGCCACCCGCATAGCCCTTCGAATAGTTGTCCCAAGAGGTACCATCGCTCAGATTGATGCCGCCGCTGGTGGCGGAACCATTGAGGCTGGTGGTATTGGTGATACCCAGCTGGAATACGGGGCCGGCATAGGCGAAGATGGCCTTGTCGTGGCCAAATTCAATGACATAGTTGAGGTTGATCGGCACGTTCAAGGCAAATTCACGAAGATAATAATTGAGGTTGTAACCTATCTTGGAACTACCTTGGGCATCATTCTCCTTATGTGTCAGAAAACTGGCATACAGACCGGGAGCAACACCCAGACCGGCTACAATGTGAAAGTTATAGGAAGCACCGATGAAGAAGCCGTGATAGGGCGTGGAACCGTCTACACCTTTGGTCTTTTCGGAGGAATAGATATAACCGGCGCCGACAACAACCTGTGCATTGGCCTCGATGCCCACAAACAGGAGGGCCAGGATAAGAATTGCTAATTTTTTCATAATTTAGAAAGATTATAATTTAAAGTAAATATTTTTCTTGTAAAGGGGAAGGACCATCACATATATGACCAGGACACAGCTCACGGCATACAGGAGCGACGTCCACTCATTGTTGCCCAGGGCTCCCATAATGGCCCGGTGACCGCCGGTCAGGTGCATCACCCAGATTAAGACGTCACAGAGCAGGAAGCACAGGATGGGGTTGCATCCGAACGTTCTCCAGAAACCCGTATGCTTCCAGATGCCTTTTTCGTCGATGAGCCAGTGGAAGAGGCTCAGGATTAAGGTGGCGGCGCCGCAGCAGACCAGCACGAAGGTGGGTGACCAGATTTTCTTGTTCACCGGCAGCAGGTAACTGAACAGGAAGCCGCCCACCAGCATGAGGGTGCCCACGGCGTCCATCTTGCGGAAGTCTTTCTCGACGAGCATCTTGCCCACCAGGAAGCCGATGATGGTATGCGCCACCGCCGGGATGGTGGAAAGCAGGCCTTCGGGGTCGATGGTTTTGCCCTGCCTGTACATATGGTTGAGGCCCAGCACCGAGGCATCGAACCGGGCCAGGATACTGTCTGGACCGTCCTCATAGCCGTTGCCCAGCAGCAGGACGGCCGAATAGGCCACCAGCAGGCCGCCGGCCACCCAGCCCAGCCATTTGTGCTTCACGGTGCACACCAGGAGGGCCGAAATGCCATAGCACAGGGCCAGGCGCTGCAGCACGCCCAGGATTCGCAGGTTCTCTACCCCCACGATGGTTCCGTTCCACACGCATTTGCCTATCCAGTTGCACAGCAGGCCCAGGCCGAAGAGCAGCGCAAAGCGCTTGAACACCTTCCAGGAGAGCCTGAACTCCTGCTTACGCAGGCTCAGGTACATGGAAACACCCATCACGAAGATGAAGGTGGGGAATACGAAGTCGGTGGGAGTGAAGCCGTTCCAGGTAGCATGGTTCAGGGGAGCGAAGGCTTTGCCGCCAGGGTTGTCCACGATGAGCATAAAGACCATAGTCAGGCCTCTGAAGACATCGAGGGATTCTACTCTTTTATTCATGACTGCAAATTTACAAAAATCCTCATTAATGGGGATTGCAAGCCGCAAAAAAGCATCGTACCTTTGTAACGTTGAATTAGCAGAAGAATGATACTGGCAGATCTTCCCACCGGTGAGAAAGCCCTTGTTGTGCGCGTGCACGGCCACGGCAGTTTCCGTAAGCGGCTCATCGAGATGGGTTTCCTCAAAGGGAAAGAAATCCGGGTGGTGCTTAACGCTCCGCTCAGGGATCCTATTGAATATGAAATCCTTGGCTACCGCATTGGCCTGCGCCGGGAAGAAGCCCGCCAGATCGAGGTCGTTACCGAGGATGAAGCCCGCGAGGCTCTCCGGAGCGACGAACACCTGCAGGCCCTGCCCGGAGATCTGGAGGAAGAGCAGCGGCTGGCCCGCGCCCTGGCCCATCTGGCCGAGGAACGCAACCGCAACATCCGCGTAGCCCTGGTGGGCAATCCCAACTGCGGCAAGACTTCCGTCTTCAACATCGCCGCCGGCGCCCACGAGCACGTGGGCAACTACTCCGGCGTCACCGTAGACGCCAAGGAGGGGCACATCCATTACAAGGACTACGACATTACCCTGGTGGACCTGCCGGGCACCTATTCCCTGTCGGCCTACTCCCCCGAAGAACTGTACGTGCGCAAGAATCTGCTGGAGACCATGCCCGACGTTGTCATCAACGTGGTGGACGCCTCCAACATCGAGCGCAACCTGTACCTGACCACCCAGCTCATCGACATGAACCTGCGGGTGGTGATGGCCCTGAATATGTACGACGAACTTCGGCACAAGGGGGACAAGCTGGACATCAAGCAGCTGGGCTACCTGCTGGGTATGACCATCTGCCCCACCGTGGGCCGCACCGGAGAAGGCATCCCCGAACTCCTGGACACGGTCATCGCCATCTACGAGCAGGCCGACCCCAAACTGGCACGCCACATTCACATCAATCACGGCAAGGAACTGGAGCGCACCATCCGGAGCGTACAGCCGCTCATCGCCCAGAACGAGGAACTCAAGGCCCACTACTCTACCCGTTACCTCACCATCAAATACCTGGAGGGGGACAAAGAGGTGGAGGAGATGCTGGCCGGCATGCCCAACAGCCTGGACATCGCCTTTGCCCGGGCCGACGGCGCCGTGAACATCTGGGAAATGATGGAGTGCTCGCTGGAGAGTGCCATCGTGGATGCCAAATATGCCTTTATCCAGGGTGCCCTGGCCGAGACTTACGAGCAGTATCACGCCGCCCGGCCGCGGCGTACCCTTACCGACAAAATCGACGCCCTTGTCACCAACCAATGGCTCGCGTTCCCTATCTTCCTTTTGTTGTTGTGGTTTATCTTCTGGGCTACCTTTACCCTCGGGCAGTACCCGATGGACTGGATTGACGCGGGGGTAAACTGGTTCGGTGGCAAGGTGGCAGGATGGATGCCCGCGGGGTGGTTCCGGGACCTGCTGGTAGACGGCATCATCGCCGGTTGCGGCAGCGTGCTGGTGTTCCTGCCCAACATCCTTATCCTGTACTTCTTCATTTCCATCCTGGAAGACAGCGGGTATATGTCCCGCGCAGCTTTCATCGTGGATAAACTCATGCACAAGATTGGCCTGCACGGCAAGAGCTTCATCCCCATGGTCATGGGCTTCGGCTGCAACGTGCCCGCCATTATGGCCACCCGCGCCATCGAAAACCGCAAGAGCCGGCTCATCACCATCGCCATCATCCCCTTCATGTCCTGCGCGGGCCGTCTGCCCATCTTCCTGCTGTTCGCCGGCGCGTTCTTCCCGCACAACGCCGCCACTGCCCTCATGGGTATTTACCTGCTGGGTGTGGTGATGGCCATCCTGTCGGCCCTGGTGCTGGACAAGTTCATCAAGGACGACGAACTCCCCTTCGTGATGGAGCTTCCGCCCTACCGCATCCCTACCGCCAAGGCCATCGGCCGGCATACCTGGGAAATGGGCCGGCAGTACCTGCAGAAGATGGCCACCACCATCCTGCTGTTCTCCATCGCCATCTGGTTCCTGGGTTACTTCCCGCGCCACGAAGGCGCCACCGCCGCCTACCAGCAGGAACATTCCATCATCGGCAACATCGGCAAGACTGTCGAGCCTGCCCTGGAGCCCCTGGGCTTTAACTGGAAAATGGACGTGGGACTGCTCACCGGCATCGGCGCCAAGGAACTCGTCATCAGTTCGCTGGGCGTGATGTACGCACAGGACGGGCAGGAGGCACAGGTGGCCGAAGTTGCGGCACAGGACGACGAAACCGTCCTGCAGGCCGCGCTCCGAAACTCCATCCCCACGGCCACCGCCCTGGCCTACATGGTCTTCGTGCTGCTGTACTTCCCCTGCATCGCCACCTTCGTCGCCATCAAAAACGAAACCGGCGCCTGGCGCTGGGCCATCCTCCTGTGCCTCTACACCATCCTGGTGGCCTGGATCTGTGCCTTCGCCGCCTATCGGCTTGGCCTCCTCTTCTTCGCTTCGTAGTAAACCTCTGATTCTCAGTGTGTTTATGATTTTTCTTTAGGCTAAACAGTCTAAAGAGAATTTTCTTTACCGCTGATTATCAGCACGTTACGGCAAAACGAAAAATCCCGGAGGCTTTGCGGCTTCCGGGATTAACAGTTGACTGTAAGTTCAGATTACAGGTTGGGATTCTCTTTGTTCCAGTCTTCTACGGCGGGAACGATGCCCAGGGAGACAATCTCGTCGCGCATCTTGACCAGGTGCTCGTAGGAAGCATTGAGGGCAGCCATTTCTTCGGCGGTACCCGTGGGGTTGGTGAAGTGGCAGCCGGTGGCGTCAATAACGGTGGGCATAGCCATCATCACGTTCTTGTACTGGGCGTTGTTCACGTACGTGCCGGCAGGCCAGGTAAACTTGTCGCCGCCCATGGCAGCTTCGATCATCTTCACAGCCTGGTAAGCGGGGCTCTGGAAGGAGCTGCGGCCACGGAGCTTGATGATGTTGGAACCACCCTGGATGGTGTTGTGCTTGATTTCCTCGAAGCGCTCAGCGCTCAGTTTCATGTCGGCCAGGGGTTTGCCGTCAATCTTGACCTCGGAGGCGAAGACAGCCATGGCCTCGCCGTGACCACCGTAAGTGTGGGCGCCGGTAACCTTGTACTGCGGTACGCCGAACTCCTGGGCCAGGGCTTCCTGCAGACGGGTGCTGTCCAGAGCGGCCAGGGAAGTGAGCTGGCTGGGCTTGAGGCCGGAGTGGATGAGGGCGGTGAGAGCGGTAACATCGGCCGGGTTGAAGATAACGACCACGAACTTGGCGTCGGGGCAGTACTTCTTGATGTTGTCACCGAATTCGGCGGCAATCTGGCAGTTGCCCTTGAGCAGATCCTCGCGGGTCATACCTTCCTTGCGGGGTGCTCCGCCAGAGGAAATGATGTACTTGGCATCCTTGAAAGCGACGGCGGGGTCAATGGTGGCAGTGAGGTTGATACCCTCGAATGCGCAGTGATCCATCTCGGCCAGTACACCCTTGAGACCGGGCTCGAAGATATCGTACAGGCAAATGTTGGAAGAGAGACCGAGCATGGCAGCAGTCTGGACCATGTTGGAACCGATCATGCCGGCGGCGCCGACAATCAGGAGCTTTTCATCAGTTAAGAATTTCATGATGTGTGTTTATTTAGTGTGTTCTCTTTTCGTTTGAGCCCACAAAGATACGAATTTCCGCGTAAAGATTCGTTGGAATTTCCAAAAATGAGTTATCTTTGTGCCGTAAAATTGTAACAACCAATATGGAGCCTCCCAGTCAGGTCAAATCCAATCAGTTAACGGGCGTCGGTTCAGACGACCCTCTGTCGCGATTATACACCTTAAACAACTGAGAAACCCGGTGCCGCCAGGCATGCGGGCGCTTCACTATTGCTGTTCGAAAACCTTTATAATGGGACTTTATTTAAAGAAGAAACTGGACAACGAAGCCACCATCGGCGTGTGGCAAATCACAGAAACCGAGGAGGAGCTCATTGCCCTGAGCGCCACCCCCACCGACGAGATGGAAGAAATCTCGTTCATCAAGAGCGAATCCCTTCGCAAACAGCGGCTGGCCGTGCGTGCCCTGCTCAACACCCTTTTTGACGAAAAGGTATACCTGAGCCACCACGACAACGGCAAACCCTACCTGGAGAACAACGCTGTCAACATTTCCATTACCCATACAGAAAAATACGTAGCCGTCATCCTGCACGAGGAAGAAGACTGCGGCATCGATATCGAATCCCTGGACCGCGACTTCAGCGCCGTAGAAAAGAAGGCCCTGAGCGAAGACGAAATCGAGGACCTGGAAGAAGAGAAGCGCAACGAGCAACTGGCTATCTACTGGTGCGCCAAGGAAGCTATCTTCAAGCTCCTGAGCCGTTACAATGTAGATTTCGCCGAGCAAATCGAGATCGAGCGCTTCCGCCCCCGCGGGGAAGGAGAACTGGAAGCCACGTTCATCGACAAGAACGAGGACGAAGAAGAGTTCAATCTGGAATACATGACCTTCGACCGCCACGTGATGGTCTGGGTCGTAGGAGACTAAACCTACAGACATCTTTTTAATCCCGGGAGCCGCAAAGCTTCCGGGATTTTTTTGTGGTGTTTTTCACCACACGGAAAACGGGAAGATGGTCTATCTTTGTAAAAACTGATAGCCATGAAGAATCACAAGTTTGTGGTACTGGTGCTGGCCCTGATTACCCTTGGGCTGTTCCAGACCAGTTCTGTCACCGCCCAGATGACTCCGGAGGAGGAGCAGATGCTCCGGGAATACGGGGCTACAGACGAATATTTTGAGATGCAAAGAAAGATGGACGAGATCGTCCGACATCAGGAGGACGCCCGGCACCGCGAAAATACGATCCGCCTCATTATCGTGCTACTTTCCGTGGCGGTAGCCGTGGTGCCGTTGGCGGCCACCTGCAAGAATATCATCCTGCATCCGGAACTGCGCACCGGGAAGGGCATAGCTGCGGCCATCGGAGTTTCCCTCCTGGGCGGCGCGGTCCTCTTTGCCTTCAACTATGGCTGGATGTACATGCGGTTCAAACACGGCGACGCCCTCAACGTCCCCCTGGCCATCCTCATTACCCTGGCCATTGCCGTAGGAGCCCTCTATGTCCTGAACAAAAAAGACCCGAAAGATGAAAAAGATTCTTAGCGTCCTGCTGCTCACCTTCGTGCTGGTTACCCAGGCCGGCGCCCAGCGCGTGAACGCCCAAATCGGCGCGTTCTTTCAGAACGGGAAGTACTCCTGCGAGGGGAACGTGGTCAATGACAACTTCATCGGCGCGTCCATCCTGGTCCAGTTCGAGCCCTTCTTCCCCGCCTCCATCTATTTGAGCACGGGTCTGGAGGCTTCGCTGGGCTTGTCCAAGGAAAACAACGTTCCGGACTACCGCTTCGAACTTCCCGTCAAACTGTCTTGGATGTACGAGCCCTCGCCCAAGTTTGGCGTGGGCCCCTATGCCGGGGTATACGGCGTGGCCAACCTGATGGTGACACCCGACGACAAAACCCTTTACAACACACTCCAGGGCGGATTCAACGCAGGTATAAGCATCCAGTTCGGAATCCTGGACATTTACGGAGGCTACTGGCGCGACTTCCTCCCCTTCCGCAAGGGCGGCAGTCCCTTCAGCGGCTGGCGCGTTACACTGGCTATGTATCTTTAGACTGTTATGAAACGCTTATTTCTCTTTCTGACAGCCGCCCTGGCCGTACTTCCGTTACGGGCGCAGAGCATTCCCCCGGTGAGCGGCGCCAAGATTGTGGCGGAATATTGCCTCTACTGCGGACTCATAGACTATGAAAAAGGAGAGTCGCACCGGAGCGACTGCCCCTCCGTGAGCGGCAGCAGTTCCTCGGGAAGTGAAGGGTCCTACGGCAGCGGACGCGCTTCCTACGAAGAACGCCACGAATCGGCCTGGGAAGAGCGACAGGCCGCCAAAGCGGCTGCCAAGGCCGAGAGAGAGGCCAAGAAGGTAAAACTCAAGGACTACGCTCCCATGGCCGGCAAGACCGTGGTTGCCGATCGCGGCGCTACCGAAAACACGCAGGTCATTGCGAAATACGACAGGAACGGCGTCCCCACCTACGGCCTCAAGAGCAAATCGGGCCAGTGGGTCCGCAAGCCCCAGTACCAGGCCATCACCATCGTGGGCCCCGCCGCGGCCGCCTACAAGAAGAACGGGAACACCGGGCTGTTGAATCCCGACACCGGAGAACCGCTCATTCAGGGGGATTACGACCATTTCAAGGCCTTCTACTACCCCGACAACGCCCGCAATACCGTGGTCGCCCTGGGCCGGACGGACAGCAACGGGAAGGACGAGTGGCACCTGCTGAAGGCCGATGAGAACGGCAACTACGTGGAAGGAATGGTGTGTACGGAGGCCGAATTCTTCAAGGACGGCACCGGTCGCAAAATCGCCTACCGGCGGGCCGATACGAAGAAGGTGGGCCTGGCCGACGAATTCGGCAGGGAAATCCTCCCGCCCGTCTTTGACGGACTCAAATACCTGGAATACAGCGTGGACGGCGCCTCCTACTATCAGGCCCGCATGCTGCAGGCCGATGGAAAGACATCTATGTGCGGCGTGATTGACGAGAAGGGCCGTGTGGTGGTCCCCTGCACCTACGAAAAGGTAGACGCCAAAACCTGGGGCAAGTACGGCATCCGGGTAGAGAAGGGAGGAAAGGTAGGCGCCTATGATATGAACGGATATCAGCTGCTGCCCGACAGCTTCGACTCCCTGGAACTGGACCACTTCTGGAAAAACGACCGCCATTGGGCCTTCTACCGGGGCTGGGTGACCGACGGTGACGGAAAGCGTTACTGCGCCCTGTTCAACACCAAGGGGGAACGGATTACCGACTTCAAGGACGGGAACTGGTACTCCTTTGACATTGAAGACCAGACCAGCCGTCTGGAAGAATACAGAATCTACTAGCCTATGAAACTCATCGCATTATTCCTGACCCTGGCCATCCTGCCCCTCCAGAAGAGCTTCACCGGCAGCCCCGACGCCAGTACCAACGCACCAGAATACAGGCAGGGTACAACCCGCTATTTCAACATGACTCCCGGCGGCCAGCAGGGAAACCTGGTGGTGGTGAAGGAGAATGGGAAGCCGGGCATCTGGAGCAACACATACGCCAAGTGGGTGGTGAAGCCCGGCGGCGCAGCCGAACTGTTCTTTTCCCAAAGCGACCAGCTTTTCTTCACGAATGAAAAAGGCCGCGCCGGATTCGGACATATCCTGCCGGGCTTCGATAGCGAAGAGCCGATAGACCCGAAAAAGCTGTTCCGCTTCCCGTTCCCCGAAGTAGCATACTACCCGTCCCGGCAGGATGTGCAGAACATCTGCCTGAAGATGGAAGGCCGATGGGCTGTGTTGGGGGCCGAAGGCTTCCTGACCTCTCCCCTCGAACGGACCCCGGAGAAGGCGGTAGCCAACTGGCAGGACAACCGCTCCGTATTTGGGAAAAACCCAGACGAGTCCAACGCCGCCTTTGTGATGCGCCAATACAAGGAACAGGTCTCCCATTACCTGCATGCATCGGGCACAGCCTCGGATCCCGACGCTCCCGGCGCCTACATCTCCCTGGTGGAAACTCCCTGTGCCGGCCCCTATTACCTCCCGAATGTGCCAGCCGGGGCAACCCTCTCTGCCGAAGGGGGTATCTTCGGCGTCAAGGATAACATCATGGCCCTGGCCATGGGTTCGTTCTACTGTTGGGATGACAACGAATACTACTACTATGAAGACCTGTCTGTAGAGGGACCTTACATTCCCCTGAATTCCGTCACCTTCGAGGCCGCCCAATATCCTGCCATCAAGGGCAGCGACGGCGGCGTGTTCTTCGGTTCCCAGGACGACAACGGCTACGGCGTCCATCTTCGCCCCGACATGTCGGTCAAATTCGGCAGCGTTTACCTGCACTTCAACCCGTCGTACGGTTACGAGCCCTTCGACCATCCCGGCTGGTGGGAGGACGAATGGAAGATTCCCATGGATATGACCTTCCGGGATTTTTACCTGGCCTACGAATTCTCGGCCTACTGCCAGTACGAATATGGTTTTATCGAGGAGTACGACACGGAGCAATTATATGAAAAGGCCAAGAAAATCTTCCTGAAAGCCACCGGCGGTTCCGTCTACACCTTTAACCATCCCATGAAGGCCGACAGCTACAACAGCGAAAAGCAGGCCCTCAAGATGGTAATCGAGAACAGCCCTCTCGATTCCTTCTATATTCCCATGGGTCAGAAAGACGCCGAGAAACTGATGCAGTATGCGGCCAAGCACGGCACCGACAATCTGGTCTGGTGGTACGAACGGGACGTTGACGAATGGGAAGAAGAGTATGTATCCAGCGCCCACGTTGGTTGGGACGGTGGAAAAGTCTTCGAATATAAAGCCCGATAAGTTCCCCATTGTTAATAACTCTCCCCGGGAGAAACAAATCGGTTTCGCGTCTGGGGGAGCCTGAATGAAAATACTTGCCAGAAGCGCGTCAATCACAGTATTAACAGGCTTCTGGCTTTTTCTGTTGATAACTTTTTTTAGCAAAAGAGTGGGAATTTTGAATCTGAAAACATAATTTTGTTCCTGGGAAAATCGCCCTATAAAACCAACACTGAAACAACTGCCCTATGGTGAAACGTGTACTCAAGCGTGACGGACGTCGCGTGGATTTTAACAATCAAAAGATTGTAGCGGCCATCCTCAAAGCGATGGACGTAACCAGCGCCGGTGAAGACATTGTCCTCGCCGCCCAGATTGCCCAGGATATATCCCAGCTGGACAAGGAAGAGATGACTGTGGAGGAAATTCAGGATGTGGTAGAAAACCACCTCATGAACAGCCCCCGCCAGGAGGTGGCTAAAGAGTACATCCGTTACCGCAACAAGCGCAACATCGCGCGTAAGGCCAAGACCAACGAGATCTTCGAGACCATCATCGACGCGCAGTCCAACGACATTACGCGTGAGAATGCCAATATGAATGCCGACACTCCTGCCGGCATGATGATGAAGTTTGCCTCCGAGGCCACCAAGAGCTATGTGGACGAGTGCCTGTTGAGCGACCCCGTGCGCGAGGCCGTGGCCAACAACTATATCCACATCCACGACAAGGATTACTATCCCACCAAGAGCCTTACCTGCATCCAGCACCCGCTGGACAAGATTCTCATGAACGGTCTCAAGGCCGGTCACGGAGAGTCCCGTCCCGCCAAGCGCATCGAGACCGCCAGCGTGCTGGCCTGCATCTCCATGGAAACCGTGCAGAACGAAATGCACGGCGGTCAGGCCATCCCCGCCTTCGACTTCTATCTGGCTCCCTTCGTACGCAAGACCTTCGAAGAGGAAATCGATAAGGTGAGCGAAATGCAGAACACGGATTTCAGTGAACTCAAGAACGTTAAGGTAGACGATTATATCAAGCGGGATCTGGTGGGCCTCCAGGGCAAGGAGCGCGCCCTCCAGCACGCCATCAACCAGACCGTGGGCCGTGTACACCAGTCCATGGAGGCTTTCGTGCACAACATGAACACCATCCACAGCCGTGGCGGTAACCAGGTGGTCTTCTCCTCCATCAACTACGGTACCGACACTTCGGCCGAAGGACGCTGCATCATCCGCGAAATCCTGAACACCACCTACGAAGGTGTTGGCAACGGCAGCACCGCCATCTTCCCCATCCAGATCTGGAAGAAAAAGCGCGGCGTAAGCTATCTGCCCGAGGATCCCAACTACGATCTTTATAAGTTCGCCTGCAAGGTGAGCGCCCGCCGTTTCTTCCCCAACTTCCTGAACCTGGATGCCACGTACAACCAGGACGATGCCTGGAAGGCCGACGATCCCAAGCGCTACGAGCACGAGGTAGCCACCATGGGCTGCCGCACGCGCGTATATGGTAATAAGTTCGGTCCCAAGACCTCCATCGGCCGCGGCAACCTGAGCTTCACCACCATCAACATCGTGAAGCTGGCCATCGAAGCCATGAAGGAGCAGCAGGACAAAGACAAGCGCCTGCAGATCTTCTTCCGCAAGCTGGACTGGGCCCTGGACATTGCCGCCCGTCAGCTGAACGAGCGCTACGAGTTCCAGAAGACCGCCCTCAAGAAGCAGTTCCCGCTGCTCATGGCCGGCCTGTGGATTGGCAGCGAAAAACTGGACGAGAACGACCCCATCGAGCCGGTCCTGAACCAGGGCACGCTTTCCATCGGCTTCATCGGCCTGGCCGAATGCCTCATTGCCCTGGTGGGCAAGCACCACGGCGAAAGCGAGGAAGCCCAGGAACTGGGTCTGCGCATCATCGCCCACATGTCCGAGAAGATCAACGGCTTCGCCGAGACCTATCAGCATAACTTCACCTTCCTGGCCACGCCCGCCGAAGGCCTCTCCGGCAAATTCACCAAGCGTGACAAGAAGACCTTCGGCATCCTGCCCGGCATTACCGACAAGGATTACTACACCAACTCCAGCCACGTGCCCGTGTACTACAAGTGCACCCCCGAGCACAAGGCCAAGATCGAAGGCCCGTACCATAAGTACGAGAACGCCGGCCACATCTTCTATGTAGAGGTAGACGGAGACGCCACACACAATCCCGAGGCCATCATGAACATCGTGGACCTCATGGACAAGTACGACATTGGTTACGGCTCTGTGAACCACAACCGCAACCGCTGCATGGACTGCGGCTACGAGAACGCCGAAAAGGACCTCACCGAGTGCCCGCACTGCCACGGTCATCACATTGACACCCTGCAGCGCATCACCGGTTACCTGGTAGGTACCACCGACCGCTGGAATGCCGGCAAACTGGCCGAGCTCCACGATCGCGTTGTGCACGAATGAAAATCAGAGTTTTAGATATCCTGCAACAGACAATGGCCGACGGACCCGGGTTCCGCACGGCCATTTACTGTGCTGGGTGTAAGCATGCCTGCAAAGGCTGCCACAACCCCCAGAGCTGGGATTTCAATGCCGGCCACTGGATGACGACGGATGAACTCCTGGACATTATCAAGTCCGACGAAATGTCCAACGTCACGTTCTCGGGCGGGGATCCCTTCTACCAGGTAGAAGCTTTCACCGAACTGGCCCGGCGCATCAAGGAAGAGACCAACAAGACCATCTGGTGCTGGACCGGGTTCACGCTGGAGGAAATCCAGGCATCGGCCCACCTGTCGCAGATGCTGCCGTACCTGGACGTGCTGGTGGACGGTCCCTTCATCCTGGAACAGCGGGATACCGACCTCCTGTTCCGCGGCAGCCCCAATCAGCGCATTCTCTATTTACACGGCGAACCGCCCCAGGACGACATTCCCGGAACGGTTGCATTGGAGCCGTTAAGGTAAATTACTGCTCTTTAAATGTAAAGCGCACGCCCACCTCTATGTCGAAACGCAGAGGCTGGATGGTGCGTAGGGAGCGGTGTTTGCTGATGATTTCCTCGTCCCGGAAATAGTACCGGAAACTGGGATCCAGAAACAGATTGATATGGGGCGACAGCTTGAAGTCTACACCGATACCGGCGCCCACCGACCACTGGATGGAATGGCAGTGCTTGGTGTAGTGCTGGTCCTGCGTAAGGTTCATGGAGTGCACCACATAATCGTCCAGCGCCAGGTATTCCCCGGTACCGCCGATGAAGGTGTGCACGCGCCAGGCACCCTTGTTTACCATATCATAATACAGATTGAGCGGAATGCCCACCCAGTGCTGCTGGTTGTCGATAACCGCACCGCCGGCCGTGAAATCGCTTCCCTTGTAGTCTCCCACAAAGGTGCGGCCCAGGTTGGTGTAGCGGAGGCCCGTACCCAAAGCCCATCGGTTGGTGAAATTGTACCGGAGACCCAGGCCGATAGAGAACGGCATGCGGAAGTTGGTCTCGGGTTCTTCGTTGTAGATGCCGACGGCGGCGTTGGCCGAAGGAGCAGCGTAGGGGCGCTGGGAGAAGGCCGTATTAACCTTTCCCCGCTGGTTCCCCTGGAGATTACCCGTGGCCAGCAGGGAGAATCCGCGTTTGTCTTCCTTCTTGCGCTGGTCGAAGAGCATCTGATTGAAGGAAACATGGTCTTCTACCAGGGCCAGGCGTTCGGTATCCGGAAAGACGGGCTTTTGCACGCGGTGCACGGGCTGCTGCGGCTTGCCGCTTACTTTTCCGGAAGGAAGGAGGGCCGACGGAATGGCCGCGATGCGGGTACGCACTGCGGCAACCGCCTTTACGGCAACGGGCTTTTCTTCCTGCAGCAGGACAGACACGGGTGCCTCTTCCTCGCTTACGGGAAGGATTTCCTGCACCGAGGCGGTTACCTCCGGCGTCTCTAAAGAAGATATAGTAGGGTTAGAACGGAATACGACGACAGCGGCCACTACGGCTGCAGCGGCAGCCAGCGAAGCGGCTGCCCATCCCCACACAGGAACCACGCGGCGCTTTTTGGCAAGCCCCGCCGCCACGCCTTCCCAAACCCGTGGGGAGACTTCCTCCTCTGCGTTTTGCAGAAGGTCCCTTACATACTTGTCGAACTCTGACTCAATCATTTCCTCTCATTTATCATTTCCTGCAACTTTAACCGCGCACGCTGCAGTTTGGAGCGTGACGTGGCTTCCGTGCATCCCAGTTCTTCGGCTATTTCCTTATGTGAATAACCTTCTATGACGTACATGTTGAATACCGTTCTGGCATCGGCCGGAAGGGATTCGATCAGGCGCATGAGCTCTTTGTAACCCATCTTCTGCAGTGGTGTGGCCTCTTCTGTGAAAAGACTGCGGGCCTCGGAGATGTCTTCGCTCTGCTCCAGGACGTCGTTGCGTCTGAGATGCATGAGTGCAGTATTGACAAAGATCTTTCTTGCCCAACCTTCAAAGGAACCTGTTCCCTGAAAGCAATCCAGTTTGTTGAACAGGGTGATGAACCCTTCCTGGAGAACGTCTTCGGCGTCTTCCCGATTGCCCATATAGCGCAGGCAGACAGCCATCATCTTGGGAGCTAATGCTTTGTAGATTCGCTCTGGTGACGACGAGGCTCCAAGAGAATTCTCTTCCCTTGTCTGACTAGTAAGATGCAGTTTGGGCCAAAAACGTTTCAAAAGGTCCGGAATTTGTTCATCCGAAATACAAATTTCGAAAAAATCCCGTATTTTTGCAACTGTGAAAAAACAGCTTCTAACACTGTTCCTTGCTTTTACCGCCCTGTTTTCTGCCGCCGCCCAGTCGGTGGAGGCTAATCTGGTAGATGCCGTCCAAATGTACAGTGACGGAAACATCAAACAGGCACGGGAACTGCTGAAAACCCTGTCGGTGGTCGCCCCCGGAAACGACGCCGTCTGGTACTATCTGTCCATGACGCAAACCGTTTCCAACGAGCTGGACGACGCCCAGCAGTCCCTGGAGAAAGCTGTGGCCCTGGACAGTACCAATTACTGGTATCGCCGCATGCTGGCCCGGCTGTATCTGATGCACGAAAAGCCTGAAGAGGGCATCGCCCTGTATGAATCCCTGGTAAAAGACTTCCCCGACAACGGCGCTTCGGTATACGAACTGCTGGATGTCTACCTGAACCGCAAACAGTTCGAAAAAGCTCTGACCGCTCTGGACGAGATTGAGAAGCAGCGCGGCTTATCCGAGGAAGTGGTGCGCACCAAATACGAGGTATTGTCGGCCATGGGCAGGCAGGAAGAAGGCATCCAGGAGCTGGAGCGCTTCAACAAGGATTTCTCGTCGCCCGCGGTGCTTTCCGTCGCCGGAGACTATTATTTGAATGATTATGCCGATTCCCTGGCGCAGGCGCGCTACGAGGAAGCCCTGTCGCTGGACAGCAGCTACATCCCGGCCCTGCTGGGCCTGGGAGAGGTGCACCGGCATCAGCGCCGCTATGCCGATTACTTCCGGACGGTGGAGCCCTTCTTCTCATCGGCCGATATCCCCGCCTCCAGCAAAAGCCTGTATATCGGCAACCTTACCCGCAGCATCGACCCGAAGATCCTGCAGCTGCACCGGGCGGGCTTCGACTCCCTGGTGAACGTGGCGGGCGCCGTGCATCCCCAGGACACCACCATCCTTTCCGCCGTGGGCACCTACTACTACGCGACGGGACGCACCGAAGAGGCGGGCAAGTGGCTCAAGGCATCGGCCGAAGCCGCCCCCGAAAGCCTGGGGCAGGCGGCTACCTATGTGCAGTTCCTTTCCCTGCAGCAGAAATGGGAAGAACTGCGCGACTTCTCGGTGGCGGCCTTCAACCGTTTCCACGAACTGGCTTTCCTGGACTACGCCAACATGGCCAATTACCAGCTGGAGGACTACGACGCCGTCATCGGCAACAGCCAATACCTGATTACCAACTATCCCAAGGATAAAAAGCTGTGCCTGAGCGCCTGGTCCCTGATGGGCGACGCCCTGCACGCCAAAGGAGATTCCAAAGGAGCCTTCCGGGCCTACGAAAAGGCGCTGAAGATCGATCCGGACTATGTGCCGGTCCTGAACAATTACGCCTATTACCTGAGTCTGCTGGGCAAAAATCTCAAGAAGGCCTATACCATGTCCAAGAAGACCATCGAGGCCGAGCCCGACAACGCCACCTACCTGGACACCTTTGCCTGGATCCTGCACCTGATGGGGAAAGATCTGGAAGCCAAGCCCTTCTTCAAGCACGCCATGCTGTATGGCGGCAAGGACAGCGCTGTGATTCTGGAGCATTACGCCGTAGTACTGGAGGCCCTGGGAGAGAAAGATATGGCCAATCTGTACCGCAACATGGCCAGTAAACGCAGCGATCAATGAGGAAACTCCTGTGCATAGTGGCTTTGGCGGTGGTCTGCGCCCTTCCGGCGGCAGCCCAGAAAACCAGTATGAAAACACTGGAAAGCCAACGTGCACAGCTGGAAAAGGACATTGCCCTGCTAAACCGCAAACTGGAGCAGAATTCCAAGAACAAGAACGCGGCTCTGTCCAACCTCTCACTGCTCAAGAGCAAGATTTCCACGCGTGAAAGACTCATCGCCGGCTGCGACCAGACGCTGGCCATGCTGGACGATTCCATCCGCGTGGTGCAAAGGGAGATGAAACGGCTGCAGGCCCGCAACGATACCCTTACCCACTACTACGGCCGCCTCATCCGCGGGGCCTACAAGAACCGCGACAGCCGGCTGTGGTACATGTACATCCTGTCCAGCGAAAACATCGGCCAGGGACTGCGGCGTGCCAGCTACCTGCGGGGAATGAGCGCCCAGCTTAGCGCACAGGCGCTGAAAATCCGGGAAACATCGGCCAAACTGGAGCTGGAGAAAGAGCGCCTGAGCGGCCTGCGCAAAGAGTCGGAGACCATGCGCAAGAAGGTGGTGGGAGAACGCTCCCGCCTCAAAGGGGAAGAGGCCGATGCCAACCGCCTGGTGAACCAGCTGGGCAAGGACCGCAAGAAGTTCCAGAGCCAGCTGCAGGAGAAAAACCGGCAGAAGGAGGCCCTGAACCGCAAGATCGCCGACCTCATCCGGCAGGAGAGCAAGAAATCCTCCGGTTCTTCCAGCAAGAAGGGAAGTACCGCAGGCAAGACCACCTCAACAGCCGTAGATACCAAGCTTTCCAACGAGTTCGCCGCCAACAAGGGCCGCCTGCCCTGGCCGGTAGAGGGCGCCATCGTAGAACGCTTCGGCAAGCATTTCCATCCCGTCTATACCAATGTGCAGCTGCCGCAGAACAACGGTGTAACCCTGGCCGTGCGCCCCGGCGCCCAGGCCAAGGCCGTCTTCAACGGAAAAGTGACGCAGATTGTGGTGCTGCCGGGCTTCAACCAGTGCGTGCTGGTGAGCCACGGGAATTACTTCACGCTCTATTGCAAATTACGCAGTGTCTCTGTCAAGGTAGGCGATGCCGTGAGCACCGGCCAGGTTGTGGGCACGGTGGACAGCATTGGCGGAGAAGATCTCTTCCACTTCGAACTCTGGAACGGCTCTACCCCCCAGAATCCCGAGGGGTGGCTGAGGAAATAATCTTTAGCGCGGATACAACCCGAAAAACGCACTGCCGCTGCCGCTCATGGCGGCGTACACGGCGCCACGGGCATAAAGCTGCTCCTTCACGGGCGCCAGGGCGGGGTACTTGGCGAAGACAGTGGTTTCGAAGTCGTTCTGCAAATCCTTCTTCCAAGTAGAAATAGGCTGCCTAAGCACTTCCTGCAGCGGTTTTTCCGGGACGGCGGGAACAATGCCACGGTAGGCATCGGCCGTAGAGACGGCCACCCCTTCGGGGATGAAGACTTCCAGCCGGTAAGCGCTTAAATCCAGGTCAAACGGCTCCAGGACTTCTCCCCGGCCGCTGCCGAACATGGGCTTGTTATAGATGAAGAAGGCGCAGTCGCTGCCCAGGCGGGCGGCGTAGGCGGCCAGGGTGGCATCGTCCAGGGAAAGCCCGCCCAGTTGGGCGATCATCCGCAGCGCGAAGGCGGCATCGGAGCTGCCGCCACCCAGTCCGGCGCCCACGGGCGCCAGTTTTTCCAGGAAAATCTTCATGGGCGGCAGGTCGAAATCGGCCGCCAGCAGGGCATAGGCCTTGGCTGTGAGGTCCTTCAGCGGATCCCAGTCCACGCCCTGGGCCCGGGCGATGGTGATCATGAGCTTTCCGTCGGCCGACACCGCCTGCGCCAGCGTGCCGTACTTCTCTTTAAGCCCCGCCAGTGTGCGGGACCAGTCGTCGCCGGTCACGATTTCCAGGCAGTCGCAGATGTCGAAACAGGGGACGAAGAGGGTTTCCAGGTCGTGGAAACCGTCGGCCCTCTTGCGAAGCACGTTTAGTCCCAGGTTGATTTTGACGTTCGGATAGCAGATCATGGGAACAAAGATAACACACAAATCGGCTAAAACATAACAAAAGACGGCTAAAACAACCCTTTTTTTTAGCCGGATATAGGAATTCCAAAACGCTTTCCCCACCTTGGCGGCAAGAAAAGTTCGAACGTTATGCGAAAGTTTGTCCCTCTTGCCCTGCTTGGGGCCGCCCTTCTCTCCTGCGAACAGCCGCTTTTCCACACCCCTTCCCGGGAGGGCGGTGCGGGAGCGGGACGCACCCCTACCCAACCGCCGCCCGACAGTTCCCGGAAGGACCGCAGCGTGTACGCCACCGCCCTCGTCTTCCCCGATACGGTGAACTGGCGCCAGGGCGGGCGCGACGGCGCCAAGGTGGTCCTGTTCAAGGACGGCGCACCCGTGGGCTCGGTTCCCGCCGGCGACCGAGCCTCCCACGACAGTCACCACTACCAGGACGGACACCTCTGGGTAAGCGTCACCGACGGTGCGCAAACCTCCATTTCCTGCGATGGCACCACCTTCTTCACCTATTCCGGAGAGGAAGCGCTGCAGGGTTTCCTGGTGGCCGATGGTTCCGTGCATACCCTGGGACAGTACCCCGGCGGCGGCCTGTGCTACCGCATCGACGGCATGGAAGTCTACTCCTCGCGCACGGGGACGGTGCTGGGCTGGGCGGGGGACCCCGACTGGCCGGGCGGAGCGCTGTGCCATGACGCCTCCGGCGTGTACTATACCTTCGGCATGCTGCAGGCATCGGCCGATACCGACATTTGGGAATACCGCGTGATGAAGGGGGCCGAAGTCCGGAAAGAACTGAAACTCCCCTCCGGGGCCAGCCTGTACGACGTGCGGGTATACGGCGGGAAGGTGTACCGCCTGGAATGGCGCTACGGCAAGTACTGCCTGATGGTGGACGACGTGCTTACCCCGCTGCCCCTGGAAGGCGAAAAGCATAACATGAAGCTGGTGCAGGTAGACGGCCGCATCCTGGTGAAGGGCTTCGATTATGGGAACGGGGAGTCTGTCTGCTGGATCCAGGGGGCCGATTCTACCCGCTACGAGTTTGCCTACCCCCGCTTCCCGGTAGAGACCCTTCTGGTAGATGGTGACGAGACGGCGGCCGTGGTCCTGGAGCACGAAGACTGCGTGTTTCGGCTCATCCGCGGGGAACGGGACATCCTCCTCCCCCTGGAAACCTATCGCCTGAAAACCCCGCGCTGCGCCGTTTTCAGCAAGGGCATCTTCGCCGTGGCCCTGACGGGGGAATACGAGAACGAACACCTGCTGGTGGTGGACGAAAAACAGTCCCCAGTTCGTTTCAACGGCTATTTTACAGGAATCTATATCGAATAAGCATATGCTGGTCTACATCCATGGCGCCAAATGTATGGGCATAGACGCCGTCCCCGTGACTGTTGAAGTTAACCTGACGCTCGGCGTAGGAATCCATTTGGTCGGGTTGGCTGACGTTGCCGTGAAGGAAAGTCTGCTGCGAACGGTGACGGCCCTCCAGGCCAAGCAATTCCGCGTTCCGGGCATGAAAATCGTCATCAATCTGGCACCCGCCGATCTGCACAAGCAGGGCAGCGGCTACGACCTTCCCATCGCACTGGGCATCATCGCCGCCTCCAATCAGCGGGAACTGCGGGGGCTGGACAAGTACCTGATCATGGGAGAACTGGGCCTGGACGGCAGCATCCGGCCTGTGAGCGGCACCCTGCCCATGGTGGAACTGGCCATCCGGCAGGGCTTCCGCGGCTGCATCCTGCCGGAAGAATCGGCCCTGGAGGCCGTGGACTACACCGGCGTGGAGATTTATGGCGTGCGCACCCTGGACGACGTCCTGCGAATCCTGGAAGAGACCGATGACCCCTCGGACCTGCTTATCTGGAACTCGGAACGCTACAGGCAGGCGCAGGAAGCCGCCGGACGGCCGCACCGGAACTACATGGACTTTGCCGATATCATCGGCCAGGAGGGCGCCAAGCGCGGGGTAGAGATAGCTTGCGCCGGCCAGCACAATGTTTTATTGATTGGAGCCCCCGGCAGCGGGAAAAGCTCCATCGCCAAGGCCCTGGCGGGCATCCTGCCTCCCATGAGCCTGGAGGAAAGCGCCATCACGTCGAAGGTCTATTCCGTGGCCGGCCGTTCCTCGGGCGGCCTGGGCTTCATGCGCACCCGACCCTTCCGCGCGCCGCACATATCGGCCTCCAAAGCAGCTATGCTGGGCGGGGGGACCGGCGAAAACATCCTTCCCGGGGAGGTGTCCCTGGCCACCAACGGCGTGCTCTTCCTGGACGAGTTCTGCGAAGCGCCCAAAAGCACGCTGGAAGCCCTCCGGGGTCCGCTGGAAGACCGGAAAGTGACGGTTTCGCGCCTCAAGGCCAAGGTCGAGTACCCCGCCTCATTCATGCTGGTGGCGGCCTCCAACCCCTGCCCCTGCGGCTACTACGGGGAAGGCGAGCGCTGCACCTGCAGCACCAGCCAGCGCCTGTCCTATATCTCCAAGCTGAGTGGGCCGATCATGGATCGAATAGACATACAATTATGGATGCACCCCGTGGAGACCTCGGCCCTGATTCGCGGGCAAAAGGCCGAGCCGTCCGAAGCCATTGCCGCCCGGGTGCTCAAAGCCCGCGAAATCCAGCGCGAACGCTTCGCCGGGAGCGGCATCTTTTGCAACGCCGAGATGAGCGCCAAGCAGCTGGAACGCTTCTGTCCTCTGGACGACGCCTGCAAGGACCTGCTGGAGGGTCTCATCGACAAAATGGGCCTGAGTGCCCGCGCCTACACCCGTATCATCAAGATTGCCCGCACCATCGCCGACCTCGCCGGCAGTGCCTGGATCCAGCCCGTCCACCTCTCCGAAGCCGCCCTGTATCGTTTCCTGGACAGAAGAAATATACTGGATTTGTAAAATAGTATCATTTTTAGTATCTTTGCTATGTCAACGAAAGAAAAGCTGATAGAGCGTTTCAAAACATTGCCGAGTGACTTTACGTTTGACGAACTTGTCAGGCTGTTGTCTTTCTATGGATATAGATTAGAAAACAAAGGACAGACGTCTGGTTCGAGGGTAATCTTTACGAAAGGAAACGATAGTATTATGATGCATCGTCCACACCCTTCAAATATTGTGAAGAAAAAAGCTTTAAAGAATATTAAACAAAGCATCAAAAAAGAGAAGCCGCTATGGGAAGATTAAAGTACAAAGGATATACGGGTTCCGTAGAATATGACGAAGACTCAAATACCTTCGTTGGTAAAGTATTGGGATTGAAACATAACCTTATCCTTTTCGAAGGAGACAATGTAGAGGCATTGAAACAAGATTTTGAGGAAGCAATAGACTCTTATTTTCAGTATTGCTCTGATAATAGTCTTGAACCGGAGAAACCACACAATGGCAATGTGGTTCTGAGGATGACCAGTGAACTTCACCAAAAAGCCGCAGAAAAAGCCGCATCGTTAGGAATAAGCCTCAACGAGTTTATCAAGAGAGCTATCGCTGCCGCCCTATGATGAACAAGATTCAAATCACATCCCTGGAAGACCTGGAACGGGCCGCAGGAGAGTTTCTGGGGGCCATTGGAGACAATACCCTTGTGGCATTCTATGCGCCGATGGGGGCGGGGAAAACCACGTTTACCACCGCCATCTGCAAGGCGCTGGGGGTAAAGGAAGATGCCATCAGCTCCCCCACTTTCGCCATCGTGAACGAGTATCGCGGCGGGAAAGGACAGCCCATCTATCACTTCGACTTTTACCGCATCGAACGGCCCGAGGAAGCGCTGGACATTGGCCTGTACGACTATCTGGACTCCGGAGAGCTGTGCCTGATGGAGTGGCCCGAAAATATTGAGGGCCTCTTACCGGAAGAGACCCTCAAAGTGAATATTCAGGTAAATGCCGACGGAAGCCGGACGCTAAGCTGGGACGCTTAGTCCCCTACTTTTCCTCGGCTTCGCCGTCGGTAGCGGGCATAGCGCCCTCGGTCCAGTCGTCAACGGAGATGGTTTCCAGATCCATTTGCTCGCGGCCCACCTTGAGGCCGATGGTGGTTATCTTGCCCTTTTCCAGGGAAAGGCCCTTTTCGTCGGCGTGGTTATAAACAAAGGCCGTTTCTCCCACTATCACGGTAATTTGCAGGACACCGCCCTGCGGGATGATGAGGTTGGAGTAGCTGTAGGTATAGTCCTTGGCGGGAGCCGCGAGGGCCGTTATCGGCAAGTCCACTGCCTGGGCCTGGGCCGATGCGGTGATTTCCTTGGCCAGGTAGTCCACCGTACCGACGGTCTTGGCTTTAACCTGCACCTTCACGTCCTTCTGGGCAGGGAGAGCGCCCCACTGCTCGTTCCACTGGCTGCGGAAGTTCAAGTTTACCTGGAGCTTGGCCATCACGTGGTCGAAAGCCAGGGAAACCAGACCGTCGGAAGCCTTTACACCCTTCAGGTTGGTGGCGATGAGCAGGTCGCTGGCTGCATAGTCCTGCGGATCCTGCTCGAAAGGATCGGCCGTGAAATCGCTCACATAGCGGGCGGGAGCGATGCCCAGGAAGTAGTGGGGATCCACGACGGTCTTCCACAGCATCTGGACGCGGGGGTTCCAGACCTGTCCGTCGAATTTGTTCACCACACCGTCTACCACCTTCTTGGTGGGGATTTCCGTAGCATCTCCCAACCAGGCATACACGGAGATGGTATCATTGGGCACAAAGGCCGATTTGTCACCGTCGTAGGCCACCTTGGTAAGGTTGCCGATGCCGGCCGTCACCCGGATCTCTCCGGGAGCCTCCGGCGCCGCCGGTCCCTTGTTACAGGAGACGGCCAGGACGGAGAGCGCCAAAGCTAATATGCTGAGTTTTTTCATAACTGTGCTTCTTTAAATGGGTCAGTTAATCTTTAGCATCGTCAAAGTAATAATCGCCTTGAGGATCGATAGGGTCCTCGGAGCTGACAAGTTCCTCGTTTCCTTCATAGAGGACGTAATCTGTGGCGCCAAGCTTTATGTAGATGTTAAGTGCCCAAATACGGGCATCTACGGCCTGATACAGATTCTGGTTTTCCGCAATACCGAAAGTATCGGCCCAAGTGTCTCCCTCGTGATAATAGATGGGATAACTCGAGGCCCCGAACGAGATCGGGAGGGAGAGCAGTTCTTTATTCGGCTCCATAGCCTCGCCGTCTTCCTTGTAGGTTTCGCCTTCTACCCAGTCTTCCACGGAAGTCTTGTCCAGGAAAAGTTCCTCACGGCCCACGATAAGGCCGATGTTGGTAATCTTGCCGCTTTCCAGCACAATAGGTTCGGCAGCCTCATAGATGAAGTTCTTGCCGTCGATCACCACGGTGATCACGGTCACACCCTTCTGAGGAACCTGCAGGCCGCTGAAGCTGAGGGCATAGGTCTCAGGAGTAGTGGTGAGGGCCTGAAGCTGCACCTGGGCGTTGTCGCCGTAGGCGGTCACTTCCTTGGTAAGGTAGTTCACCTTGTAGCAATCCATCGCCGTGGTAGCCACGGAGGTCACTTCCGGCGTGACGGCCCACTGGGAACGGAACTTCAGATGCACGTTCAGCTTGGCCATCGCGTGGGAGAAGGAGAGGGACACGGGATTGGGAACAAGGTCCTGGGCTACCTTCTGACCCTTGAGGTCATTGGCAATGAGAAGGTCATTGGCCGCATATTCGGCCGGATTCAGGACGAATTCGTCGGCCTCGAAGTCCACCACCTTATGGGCGGGAGAAATGCCGATGAAGTAGTGGTTGTCGTGCACGTTCTTCCAGAGCATCTGGGTCTCGGGAATCCAGGACTTTCCGTCGAATTTGTTCACGACACCGTTCACGACCAGCTTATCGGCCACTTTGTCGGGCTCGCCGATCCAGGCATACAGGGAAAGGGAGTCGCCTTTATCGAAAGTGGTTTTGACACCGCTGGTGGTAACCTTGGTAAGGTCTCCGATGCTGGCCTTCACGGTCATATTCAGGGAACCCGCCTCGGGGGCGTCGGTCTTGTTGCAGCCTGCAAGTACCAAACCCGCTACGGCTACCATATATAATAAAACATTCTTTTTCATAATCATAGTCGTTAAGGGGTTAGAACGCCAGGCAGGCACGGACATGGAAGCTGGTGGTATACTTACTGTTGTTGCTGCTCTGAATCTTGTAGAGGAAGTCGTAGGCATATGCGTGTGTGATACTATTCTGATTCGCAGACCAGTAGGTGGCCTCCAGCAAATTCGTGCCTCCGACACTATTGAAGGCGGTGCGCAGGGCGTTGTAGCCGCCTGCACCGCTAATCATATTTTCCCAATCGGTATTGTTGGGCAGTCTCCATATAAAGTTGGAAAATGCCGGTGTGTGTGCGGCGCAGGTTGAACCGGCTGCAAACCAGTCCATAGCACCCTCATCGGTCAATGCCAATGCCAGACCATTTTCGCCACTGACGTAGTTAATTACGGCTATTGCAGTCACGCCGTCCGGCAGGCTGGCATAAGCATAATTCTTGCCGTCATTGCCTATCACCTGTCCCACAACGGGGTCGGTGATGACTCCCTTCTGGCTCTCCTCTTCCATCTCCAGGTCTCCCAGGCCGGTGTCTACGGCATCCCAGTCCTCAACGGAAATCTCATCCAGGGTGAGTTCCTCGCGGCCTACGATGAGGCCCAGGGTGGTCACCTTGCCGCTTTCCAGTACAATGGGCTCGGCGGCTTCGTAGATGAAGTTCTTGCCGCCAATCACCACGGTAATCACGGTTACACCCTTCTGGGGGACCTGCAGGCCGCTGAAGCTGAGGGCATAGGTCTCAGGAGTAGTGGTGAGGGCCTGGAGCTGCACCTGGGCGTTGTCGCCGTAGGCGGTCACTTCCTTGGTAAGGTAGTTCACCTTGTAGCAATCCATCGCCGTGGTAGCCACGGAGGTCACTTCCGGCGTGACGGCCCACTGGGAACGGAACTTCAGATGCACGTTCAGCTTGGCCATCGCGTGGGAGAAGGAGAGGGACACGGGATTGGGAACAAGGTCCTGGGCTACCTTCTGACCCTTGAGGTCATTGGCAATGAGAAGGTCATTGGCCGCATATTCGGCCGGATTCAGGACGAATTCGTCGGCCTCGAAGTCCACCACCTTATGGGCGGGAGAAATGCCGATGAAGTAGTGGTTGTCGTGCACGTTCTTCCAGAGCATCTGGGTCTCGGGAATCCAGGACTTTCCGTCGAATTTGTTCACGACACCGTTCACGACCAGCTTATCGGCCACTTTGTCGGGCTCGCCGATCCAGGCATACAGGGAAAGGGAGTCGCCTTTATCGAAAGTGGTTTTGACACCGCTGGTGGTAACCTTGGTAAGGTCTCCGATGCTGGCCTTTACGGTCATATTCAGAGAACCAGCCTCCGGGGCCTCGGTCTTATTACAGCCTGCGAGTACCAAACCCGCGACGGCTGCCATATAAAGTAGTATATTCTTTTTCATAAGCATCGTCGTAAGGGGTTAGAACGCAAGGCAGGCACGGACATAGAAGGATAAACCTCCATAGTAATCCCATTTACCGTACGCGTATGTCCACGCACTGCCATTACCTTTCTCCGTAGATGACCAGTAGGGGTCATACTCCGACTTCAAGTTTGCGTTAGACACCAGGTTTGCATAGCTACCCGCAGCGGTGATCATCTTCTGCCACTGACCGGCACTCGGCAGGAACCATTCACTTGTGCCTGCGGGGTAAGTACCGCCATTGTAGTTCCTGGCGACAGAAGCTGCATCGTGATCATGACCATCACTGACAAGAATATCGGTATTGGCAATGCCAGACATATCAAATATCGAATCGTCCCTGGAACCATACTGTTTGTCAAGGCAATTCGCGGCAACACTACTCCACGCAGCTTTATTACCGCCATTAGCATCTGCCAACGCCAGGGCAAGACCGTGATTGTAGATGGTATTGGTTTCTGCATCATTGCCCACGTAGCAAATCACAGCCAAAGCGGTAGTGCCGGCTGCTATGGCGGCATCGGCATCGGCGTAGATGTTGCCATTCGCTCCAATCACCTTGCCCAAGTCCTCAGCGGTGGCATCGGCGGCTTTCGTCCCTGGAGCGCTCAGTTCGGCCTCACCGCCTGTAATAGGCTCGTCGAAGACCCAGGGATCAACGGAGACAGATTCCAGCGTAATCACATCCTGGCCCACGATGAAGCCCAGGGTGGTAAACTTGCCGGGCTGGATCGGGAGCGGTTCGGGATGAGTGTAAGAGAAGATAGTCTTACCAACCGTGACATCAATCTTCGTGGCGTTCTGAGGGATCTGAATACCGGCGAAGCTCATCATATAGCCTTCTTCCGTGGCAATGGGAGCCATCTCTACGGAAACTTCGTCACCCGTCGGGGTCACTACCTTGGTCAGGTAGTTAACCGCAGCGGTTCCCTTGCCCACCAGGGCTGCGGTTACGCTCTCGGGAGCGGGACCGCCGGGGCCGAACTGATTCCGGAATTTCAGGTTAACCTGAAGTTTAGCCATAGCGTGGGAGAAGGTCAGGTCGACCGTCTTCGCTGCAGCCTTGAGACCGGTGAGTTCGTTTGCCAGGAGCAGGTCGCTGGCCTCGTAGTTGGTATTGTCCACCGCGTAGGGAACGGCCGACAGGTCGGCGATAGCCATAGCCGGAACGGGGTGGACGGCCAGAAAGTAATGTTCGTCCTTGACGTTTTTCCAGAGCATCTGGGTAGCAGGAATCCACTTGCCGGATTCATCCAGGGTGTTCACGATGCCGTCAACGACAAAAGTCTGGGGAAGAACGTCGGACGCTCCGGTCCAGGCCCAGACGGCCAGCTGGTCGCCGGTCTGGAAGGTGGTGGAGACTCCGTCATAGGCCACCTTGGTCTGGTCTCCGATGCTGGCCTTGACGGTCATATTCAGGGAACCAGCCTCCGGGGCCTCGGTCTTATTACAGCCTGCGAGTACCAAACCCGCTACGGCTGCCATATAAAGTAGTATATTCTTTTTCATAAGCATCGTCGTAAAGGGTTAGTTGGAAGGGACAGAGGGACCCGGCTGACCCTCATAGCTCACGGCGACGGGAATGGTGTATTCCTCTCCCTGAGCCAGGGTGAGTTCTTTGTCGTTGGTCCACTTGAAATTCACACCCAGGATGGAGAAATCCAGCTCGAGGGCTCCTGCCGCGAAGGTCTCGGGAATGAGGATGGCCTCGAAGGTAGCCTTGGAGATTTTGTCCGCTTCCGTTCCGGAAACATAGTTGCTTTCGAAAGGTTCCACGGCGGCAGCGGGATAGTTGGGATCCACTGTCACAACTCCGGTAAGGGCCTTGAAATTATAGGCCAGATGCACGCCATTGATGGAAATGTCCTCGATGGGGCTTTCGTCATCCAGGCCGATGTAATTGTCAAAGTAACCTTCGGCCAGGTTGAGCTGGAAGTTCACCTTGGCCAGGGCGTGAGAGAACTCTACGGGAATCACACCGTCTTGTGTGTCCGTATAATACATGGTGTCGAACCCACGCAGGAGGTCGGACGCCTCCAGGGCCAAAGAATAGGACTGGTCATCAAAGATAGCCAGGGTGCCGCCCTCTTCGGTGAAAATGGCGGGTAACACGGTGTTGAAAGGTTCGGGCTCTTCCAAATCCTCCAGCCAACCGGAGGCCACGGATATGTATTGGATGGCCGTTTCTTCGTTCTTCCAGTACATAGGATTGGAAGGTACCCAGGCAACGGATTCTTTATCCCATCTGATGATATCGAGGTAGTCGTAGGAAGGGTCTACCTGTTTTACCGTTTTCACCTTGATATAGAATTCTCCCAGGTCTTTGAGGGCATCGGCGTCCATTCCGGCCTTGGTACCGTCTACGGACACGGCGAAGCGCATCTGCCTGGGGGCCGTCTCCGGCTCCAGGCCCTTTTCCTTGGCGCAGCCCGCGAGGAACAATCCCGCTACGGCTGCCATATATAATAGTATATTCTTTTTCATAAGCATAGTCGTAAGGGGTTAGAACGCAAGGCAGGCACGGACATAGAAGGATATGCCTCCATAGTAATCCCATTTACCGTACGCGTAGGTCCACGCACTGCCATTACCTTTCTCCGTAGATGACCAGTAGGGGTCATACTCCGACTTCAAGTTTGCGTTAGACACCAGGATTGCATAGCTACCCGCAGCGGTGATCATCTTCTGCCACTGACCGGCACTCGGCAGGAACCATTCACTTGTGCCTGCGGGGGAAGTACCGCCATTGTAGTTCCTGGCGGCAGAAGCTGCATCGTGATCATGACCATCACTGACAAGAATATCGGTATTGGCAATGCCAGACATATCAACTATCGAATCGTCCCTGGAACCATACTGTTTGTCAAGGCAATTCGCGGCAACACTACTCCACGCAGCTTTATTACCGCCATTAGCATCTGCCAACGCCAGGGCAAGACCCTTGTAGGTTTCGCTGCTGGCATCAACACTGCCGACACTGCCCACGTAGGCGATAATGGCCACGGCGGTAGTGCCGGCATCAGCCGCCTTAGAGGCCGTCGCATATACCATTCCGTTGCTGGCGATGACACTGCCAACATAGGCGCTTGTCACTTCGCTAAGGGCAACGGGGTAAGTCAGAGGATAATAGACAAACGGACTTTCGCTGACGCCACTGGGGTACTCAACACCACCGACAGTCACCGTGCCGCAGGTGCCGCCTTCGGCGTTACCGATGCTATTGATAGCATTCTCACCCTTCGTAGCCGTCACTTTAGTCACGTCAGAGGTGATTGTGATGTCGCCGCAGCTGGAGCCGGTAGTGCCGGTTGTTCCGCCGCCACCGATGCCGGCAGCGTTATTACCACCCGTAGCTGTGACTGTTCCGCCACTGATATTGATGGAAACGCAGCTTCCGCCTCTACCGCTACCGATACCGGCACCATTTTTACCGCCCGTGGATATGATTGTTCCGCCTGTGATGCTAATAGCACCGCAGCTTTGGACATTACCACCACCGATACCGGCGCCACCGATGCCGCCAGTAGCCGTGACGTTTCCACCTTCGATATTGATGTTGCCACAGCTACCGCCAACCGAAGTCCATCCTCCACCGATACCGCATCCATAGCCGTTGCTGCTGGCAATGAGCTTGCCTGTACCTAAGGTTTGTCCCTGGATTGTGAGCGTGCAACCCTCTGGCACATAGATGCCGGCCCAATTCTCATAGAATCCCTTCACGGTATTCGTTGTTCCGTCCTTAAGAATGATGGTAGCGTTGCCTTCGCAGTTGAGGCCGGCCCATTGGTAGGTGGAGTTATTCGCTCCATTGATTGTCACGCCGTCCAGCGTAACAGTGGCATCTTTGGCGATGGAAATCTTCACAGGATAGTGTTCCACGTCCAGCGTGCCGGTGAGGGTGTATCCGTTCTGCGCTACGTAGTCGGCCGTAATGCTCGAGAGGTCTGTAACCTTGGGGACAACCACGGTGCCTGTGCCCAAACCATCGGGCAAAGTGCCAGCATCCCATCCCTCAACGGTAACATTACCGTCCAGTTCAATGACGTCCTTACCCACGACGAGGGGCAGGGTGGTCACGTGACCCTTGGTGAGAGGAATGCTGGTGGGATGGGTATAGACATACTTGGAACCGTTCACCGTTACGGTAATCTCCTTTACGCCCTCCTGCGGGATAATGAGGGTAGAGTGGTCCTCTCCCACCCCGTTGATGAAAGACAGGTCTACGATATCGTTTCCGGGCGTAATGGTCTTGGAAAGATAGTCTACGGTACCGGTAGCAGCAGCCTTTACATATACCTGAACCTCCGGATTCCCGCTCCACTGATTGCGCAGGGTGAGGGCAACTTTGAGTTTGGCCATCAGGTGGTCCATATTCAGGGGAACGGGAGCGACCGAGGCCTTGACGCCATCTCCGAGGATGGTGGCCACCAGGAGATCGTCCTTCTCATAGGAACCGGTCTGCTGATAGGAATCGGCCGTGAAATTGGTAATGGCCCTGGCGGGATATACTCCCAGGAAATAGTGGGCGTCCGTGAGGTTCTTCCACTTCATCAGGTTCTTGGGTTCCCACAGCTTGGTTTCACTGTTATAGGTATTTACCTCGCCGTTAATCCAGGGATCTGCAGGGACGGCGGTATTATCTCCCGTCCAGACATAGAGAGAAAGCCTGTCACCATTTACGAAGGTAGTGACAGCTCCGTCGGTGATCGCCTTGGTGATACCGTTCACCGTGGCACTCACGCGAATCTCTCCAGCAGCCCCGCCGGGATCCCCCTTGCCCGCTTCCTTGTTACAGGAAACGGCCAGGATGGAAAGCGCTAAGGCTAATATGCTGAGTTTTTTCATAACTGTGCTTCTTTAAATGGGTCAGTTAATTTTCGGGATAGTCAAAGTGATAATCGCCTTGAGGATCGACAGGGTCCTCGGAGCTGACAAGTTCCTCGTTTCCTTCATAGAGGACGTAATTTGAGGAGCCAACCGAAATGTAGATGTTATATGACTGAATACGGGCATCTACGGCCTGATACAGATTCTGGTTTTCCGCAATATCGAAAGTATCGGCCCAGGTGTCTCCCTCGTGATAATAGATGGGAAAACTCGAGATTCCGAACGAGATCGGGAGGGAGAGCAGGTCGGGAACCTGCGCCTCGCCGTTGTCGATGGTTTCTCCGGCGACCCAGTCGTTGATGATGATGCCGTCCTTGTCCAGGGTAATCTGGTCACGGCCTACGATGAGGTTCAACGTGGTGTACTTACCGCTTACCAGGGGAATGTCGGCCGTGTGCGTGAACACATAGGTTCCGTTGCCGCCCAGCCACTCGTCGTTGCCTTCCAGCTTGATGGTGATGGTGCGGAAGCCTGCCTGGGGAACCATCAGAACGGTCCAGTTGGCGTTCTTGATCTTGTTCATAGCCAGCTGGGTAGCATTTCCGGTGGCGGTGACGGTCTTCTTGAGATAATCGATGGTTGCGTTGTCCTTGGCCGTAGCCTCGAGAACTTTGACCTTAGCCTCGGTATAGGGCTTCACGGGCGGGTTGCCGGGAGTCCACTGGTTGCGGAAAGTGAGGTTCACGTTGAGCTTGGCCATCGCGTGGTCGAAGGTCAGGCTCACGGGGTTGTCGTTGGCCTTGAGACCGGCGTCGTTCACGGCAATCAGGAGGTCGCTCTGCTGATATTTGTCAGCGGCGGGGTCCAGGGTGTACGGGTCTTCCGTGAAGGATTGTACGTCACGGGCGGGAGATACCGCCATAAAATAATGCGGGGTAATCATATCGGCCCACAGCATCTCGATTTCCGGAACCCAGAGGCCGGCTTCGCTGAGGGTGTTGTCTACGCCATTCACCACCAGTTTTTCGGGAATGGCGGTTTTGTCTCCGATCCAGGCAAAGAGGGAAAGATCGTCCCCGGCCTCGAAGACGGACTTGTTGCCGTCGTAGGCCACTTTGGTGAGTTCGCCGATACCGGCCTTCACGGTGATGCGGGTTGCATCCTTCACACCGTTCTTGTTGCAAGCCACTACAGCCAGCAGAGCAATGGTAATAAGAGTGATTTTTCTCATAATATATACTTTTTACTTATTATTCCTGATTTCTTATTTGAGAGCTTCGGGGTTCAGGATTTCTCCGCTGACTTCCCAACCGTCGGTCCAGTCGTTGATGGTGGTGGCGGCGGTGATGAGCATATAGGGCGTGAGCTTTTCATAGTCCATCACCAGTTCATACTTCCTGCCATTTTCCATAATGGGAGCCTCTCCCATATAGTCCAGCTCCAGGTCGTGGTTGGTCTTGATGTGGAAAAACAGGATGGTCCTGTCCAGGCCCGTAGCCGTCGGGAACACCTTGAATTCCTGGATGGCCGATTCGGCGTTGGAAGCATTGAGCTGGCCCAGGATGATGTCGTCGCTGATCTCTTTGCTGGGAACGCCCCAGTGGCCAGCTTCACGCTCCTGCGTGAGGGTGACATAGTGGGCGGCGTTGCGCATACTCACGTCGATGACAGTTCCTTCCGGCACGTTGATGAGTTTCAGGGTGAACAGGGCCATCAGGCGGTCCAGTTCCAGGTGAACCGTAGCCATTTTGTTTTCCAGCACCTCCACGTGGGCAATGCCGTTCCAGGCCTGTACGGGGTTGGACGAAGCGTTGGTGAGCTTGGCGTAGGTATCCGGCAGCGTGAGGGTGCTCTTGGTGGGAACCGTCTCGCCGAGTTCAAAGCCGTTGGCCTTATCCATATTGGCCGCTACCAGAACGTCATACTCTCCGACCGGCAGGGGAATCATCCATTTGGAGGCCTCTGCGGGGCTGGAAAACTCTTTCTCTTCCAGGACTTCGTTAGCGCCGGTAACTGTGTACTTGAGGTGCGTGATTTCGCTCTTGACATCGGCAATCTCTTCCCACGCCAGGTCATTGCCCAGGAAACCCATGCCGTCGGGAGCAGGATACTTTCCGGTGTCCTCGCCCTCGGGCAGGTCGTCCGTATAGTGAGTGGCGTGATGGCAGGCGCCCAGGATGAGGGCGGCTGCAGCCATTAACAATATATAGGTCTTTTTCATAGTGCGCTTACTTTTCGATGGTGAAAATATTGACGCGGCGGGCTTCCCGGTTGCGTTTGGCTTCCGTGTCCACGCCCTTACCCACGTTGAGACGGAGGTTCTGGGCCGGAACACCCATTTCGATGAGGCAGTTCTTTACCTTTTCCAGACGTTTTTCGGTAATTTGCTGGTTGTAGGCATCGGTACCCGTCTTGGAGGCAAAACTGTACATCACGACCGCAACATCCGGATGGGCGTCTACATAGGCTTTCACCTTACGCAGGCTTTCCATACCGTTTTCGTCGATGGCGGTGCTGTTGTCTTCGTAGTAGATGATGGCGAAGGAATTACCGGAAGCCAGGGCGGCGTCGGCCGCAGCGATCAGGCGGGCCGTCTCATCCAGTTCTTCTCTCTGGCGGGCAGCCTTGTCCTTGTCTACGGCAGCAATTTCTACGCGGCGGGCATCGGCGCTGTGCTTGGCATTGGCGTCAACTCCCATATTGGTGAGCGGATAAATGCGGTTTTCTTCCACTCCCAGCTCTACCAGGTAATCCTTCACCTTCTTCATACGCTTTTCGGTCATAGCGTTGTTGTACTCGGGCGTACCCCACTTGGAGGCGAAGCCCTCCAGCGAGATGGTGGTCTTGGGATATTCCTTCATTATGCGGGCCACTTCCTTGAGTTTTTCGGTTTCGGGGCCCAGCTTGATGCTGTTGTCGGCAAAGTAGATGGTGGGGAAGGCGCCGTGGTAGTACTTGGCGGCTTCCTCGGCGGCGGCCTTTTCGGCAGCCTCTCTGGCAGCCTTCTCGGCAGCTTCGCGCGCCAGGCGCTCGGCTTCGGCCTTTTCACGTGCAGCCTTTTCGGCGGCGAGGCGGGCTTTCTCGGCAGCCTCTTTCTCGGCGGCTATGCGGGCAGCCTCGGCGGCAGCGGCAGCGGCAAGTTCGGCTTCTTTCTTCTTCTTGTTATTGCCGAAGGTAAAGGTTAACTTGAGACCGGCGTCCCAGATGAGGTTGGTCTTGTGCACATTGGTGGGAATGCCGTCGAAGCGCTTGCCCAGAAGGCTCGTGATGCCTCCGTACAGACCCACTTTCCAGCGGGGGGAGATGGCAAAGCCGGCGCCCAGCTGGCCGCCCAGGCCCACGTGCCACTGACCCGGCTGAAGTTCCTCGTGGTAGCCCTGGCCGTGAGAGAGGTTACCCGTCCACTTGGAAACGGTGTTTACCACCGAAATCTGGGGGGAGAGGTCCAGGGACCAGCGCTCGTTGCCCTTGATGAAGGAGAGCAGGTCGAAATTGCCCTGGACGGCAAACCTGAACCAGCGGGTGGGAACGGTCATATCGTCAAAATACCAGCCGTCCTTGTCGATGACCTGGGTGGCCTGCCAGACACCGTCGGTGCCCAGCCAGTACGGACAGCAGTCCAGGTTGAACTGCTTCTGGCCGCCAACTTGTGCACCGACCTCCAGGGAGATGAGACGGTTGAACTTGTAACCGCCGAAGAGCCCGCCTTGCAGGCCCCAGCTGCGGATACCTTCTTCTGTGATGCTGTAGAAGGTGCACTGCCCGAAGGACGTGCCGCCTCCTATGCCGATGTACCAGGGATCATCGACCCGCTGAAGGGCGGGAGATTTTTCCTGGGCAAAGGCGCCCGCTGCCATACCGCTGAGGATGGCGACGGTGAGGAAGATTTTGTGTTTTAACATAAGAGGTTATGATTTGTTTTAGTCTAATTTTCCCGTGGTCGAGGAAATAATGGCGTAAAATATAGTAAAATTTTCTCCACTTCTCAAGGAATTTTAAGGAGTAGCCCGTCATTTGCCTGTTTTTTGCAAATTCTGAAACACATTTTGCAAATTCTGAAACATAGAAGAGACCCACGGATTCGGTATGTACCGTTTCCGTGGGTCTTTTTGGCGTTTCTAAGAGAGTTACTTAGAGGCTGCGCACAGCCTTTTCGATTTCTTCTTCCCGGCCTTCGGGAATTACGGGAGAAAGGAAGGAAAGAATCTGGAGCGTCCTGGCCTCGGCCTCGGGGATGCCGCGGGAGCGCATGTAGAAAAGTTCGTCTTCGTTGAGCTGGCCCACCGTGGCGCCGTGGGAGCACTTTACATCATCGGCATAAATCTCCAGCTGCGGCTTGGTGTTTACCACGGCCGTTTCTGTGAGGACGATGTTGTGGTTTTCCTGGAAGGCTTCGGTCTTCTGGGCATCGGGAGCTACCACGATGGTGCCGTTGAAGCTTACCTGGGCGCTGCCGCCGGCAATGCCGTTGAACAGCTGGGTGCTGTGGCAGCCGGGGGCCTTGTGATGCATCACAATACGGAAGTTCACCTTTTCATCAGCCTTGCACAGGTAGAGGCCCTTCAGATGGGCCTCGGCGCCCGGGCCGCACAGGTCCACCGTCACTTCGATGTCCCGGGATTCGCCGGGCAGCACCACGAACTCCAGGTTCAGGATTTCTCCTGCCTGAACCTGATACATCCCTTTCGGAGGGGCGATGTACTTGCCGTGTCCCATAGGCTAGAACTGGTCAAATCCCTTGGACTCGATGGCGTCGATGAGCTCCCGGCCGCCGGTTTTCACGATCCGGCCCGCTTTGAGCACATGGACGAAGTCCGGCTGCACATATTCCAGGAGTTTATGGTAGTGTGTGACGATGATGGCGCTGCGCTCCGGGTTGCGGAGGGCATTTACACCGTCGGCCACAATCTTGAGGGCGTCTACGTCCAGGCCGCTGTCGGTCTCGTCCAGGATGCTCAGGAACGGCTCCAGCAGGGCCATCTGGAAGATTTCGTTGCGCTTTTTCTCACCGCCGCTGAATCCCACGTTCACTTCGCGCTTGGCGAACTCCGGCTTCATTTGCACGAAGGCCATCTTCTCTTTCATGAGTTTGAGGAAGTCTCCGGTCTTCATTTCGGGCAGGCCGGCGGCCTTACGCTTGGCGTTTACAGCTGCTTTCATGAAAGCCGTGATGGTTACGCCGGGAATCTCGATGGGATACTGGAAACTGAGGAAAAGGCCCGCCCAGGCGCGTTCCTCGGGGCTCATGGCCAGCAGGTCCTGGCCCTGGAACAGCACCGTCCCTTCGGTCACTTCATAACCGGGTTTTCCCGTAAGGACCGCCGCCAGGGTGCTTTTGCCGGCCCCGTTGGGGCCCATGACGGCATGCACTTCCCCGGCTCCGATAGTCAGGTCTATTCCATTCAGGATTTCCTTTCCTTCTACTTTTGCGTGAAGGTTCTTTATTTCCAGCATACTCATTTTCAAAACTAACTATTACGCCTATACAACTTCATCCAGGAGGCCAGGGACCACAGACCGTTAATCAGGTAGAGGGAGCACACGATGGGCATGAACACATTGCCCACACGCAGGTGCAGGATAATCTGGGTCACGTTCACCGCCAGCCAGACAATCCAGCAATCCCACTTCTTGAGGGCGCTCAGGAGCTGGGCCAGCAGGATGAGCGCGGTAACCACCGAATCCAGATACGGGTGAGGATCGGCGGGGAACAGCCGGTTAAGCAGCCAGCCCCAGGCGAAAGCTACCACACCGACACCCAGCAGGCACAGGATGCGCTCTCCCCAGCTTAGCATGCTCACGCGGAGCTTGTGCCGGTCTTCGGAGGAACGCTCCGACGAACTGGGGTGCGTCCAGCGGTAATGGCCCAGGATGTTGATGGCAAGGGATATGGGCTGCAAAAGCAGATTGGCGTACAGACTGCGGTTCCAGAACAGGAAAAACAGGGCCGCCGTGTACAGGTAACCCACCCAGAAGTTGTATTTGGAATTACGACCCGCGAGGAATACACAGGTGAGCCCTAAGACACTGGAAACCAGGTCCATAAGCAAGACCGGCCGGCCGGCAAGTTCAAAAATAACGGTATCGAGCATTATCCTACAGATCCTTCAAGTGATACTTGTAACAGTTTCTGCGCCTCCACGGCAAACTCCATAGGTAGACGGCTAAGTACCTCGCGTGCGTAGCCGTTTACTATTAGTCCCACGGCGTCTTCGGGATCGATACCCCGCTGGTTGCAATAGAACAGCTGGTCCTCCGAGATTTTGGAGGTGGTGGCTTCGTGCTCCACGGTGGCCGAAGGCTGCTGGCTCTGGATGACCGGGAAGGTGTGCGCCCCGCAGCGGGAGCCGATGAGGAGGCTGTCGCACTGGGAGTAGTTGCGGGCGTTCAGGGCGTTCCTGCCCATGCGCACCAGGCCGCGGTAGCTGTTTTGACTGACACCGGCCGATATGCCCTTGGACACGATGCGGCTCTTGGTGCCGCGGCCCAGGTGGATCATCTTGGTGCCGGTATCGGCCTGCTGATGGTTGTTGGTGACGGCCACGGAATAGAATTCCGAGGACGAATAATCACCTTTTAATATAGTAGAGGGATATTTCCAGGTAATGGCGCTGCCGGTCTCTACCTGCGTCCAGGACAGGTGCGAGCCGCTGCCCTTGCAGATGCCGCGCTTGGTGACCAGGTTCAGGATACCGCCCTTGCCGTCGGCATCTCCGGGATACCAGTTCTGGACGGTGGAATACTTGACATCGGCATCCTTCTCTACCACAATCTCTACCACGGCGGCGTGCAGCTGTTGCTCGTCCCGCATGGGGGCGGTGCAGCCTTCCATGTAGCTTACGTACGAGCCTTCATCGGCCACGATGAGCGTGCGCTCGAACTGACCCGTGCCCTTGGCGTTGATGCGGAAGTAGCTGGAAAGCTCCATGGGGCAGCGGACGCCTTTGGGGATGTAGCAGAAGGAACCGTCGGAGAAGACGGCCGAATTGAGGGCGGCGAAGTAGTTGTCGCTGGCGGGCACCACCGAGGCCAGGTACTTGCGCACCAGGTCCGGATGCTCCTTCACGGCCTCGGAGAAGCTGCAGAAGATGATGCCTTTTTCGGCCAGGGTCTTGCGGAAGGTGGTGGTGACGGACACCGAATCGAAGACAGCGTCTACGGCCACCACGCCGGCCAGGACGTCGCGCTCCTTGAGGGGAATGCCCAGTTTGTCGAAGGTCTCGGCCAGCTTGGGGTCTATCTCCTTGGGGCGGTCCTTGTCTTTCTTGGGAGCGGCGAAGTAGATAATGTCCTGAAAATCAATCTCCGGCATATCCAGATGCGCCCAGTTGGGCTGAGGCATGGCCTGCCACTTGCGCAGGGCATCCAGACGGAAGTCCAGCAGCCACTGCGGCTCTTCCTTGCGGGCCGATATCATGCGCACAATTTCCTCGTTCAGTCCTTTGGGGATGAACTCCTGCTCTACATCGGTCACAAAGCCTTCCTTGTATTCGGCGCTGGTGAATTCCTGTATGATTTTCTTATCTTCGGACATGGGAGTGCAAAGATACTGTTTTTTTTCATTATCTTCGTGTCCGTGAACCAAGTCATCGACCTTTCAGAAGTTCAGGTATACGAAGCCAGGAACGGGGACGTCCTTACCGGAACCGCCGGGGAGGACATCCACCTGTTCATCGCGCCCGGCGCCACGGTTACGCTGAACGGGGTCACCCTGGCCTGCATGAATGCGCAGAACCGCTGGGCGGCCATCACCTGCCTGGGGGACGCCCGCATTGTCCTGGAGGGGGTTAACATCGTGCGATGCGGCAACGAGCATTTCCCGGGCATCCTTCCGGCCGAAGGCAAGACGCTGACGCTGGGCGGCACCGGTTCCCTGAGCATCGGCTGCAACGGCTGGGGCGCCGGCATCGGCGGCGGATACCAGATTTCCTGCGGCAACATCGTCATCGAGGACGGCTTCATCGTGGCGCAGGGAGGGAAGGGAGCCCCCGCCATCGGCGGCGGCTACACGGCCGAGTGCGGCAACATCAGCATCAAAGGCGGCACCATCACCGCCATCGGCGGATATATGGCCTGCGGCATCGGCTGCGGCCTCAACGGCAAGTGCGGCGACATCACCATCGGCAAAAAGCTCACTTACCTCGCCGCAAAAAGGGGCAACTGCGGGGACTTCCCGGCCGACGACATCGGCCGAAGCGTAGGAGGCACCTGCGGCTCTGTCGTGAACCTGCTGGCCGAAGAGCATCAGGCCAGATAATTCAGTATTATAATTTTATATGAGTAAACGTACCTGGATCATTCCTGCCCTGATAGTGGTAGTGAACGCACTGGCGGTCCTGATCCGCTGGAATACTTTGGCGGAGATTCTTCCGGCCCATTTTGATTTGGATGGAAATGCCGGCGGTTCCATGTCTCGCAACACCCTGATTTTCTACCCTTTGGCCTCGGCCGTCATTTGCGGGATTGCTTATTTCATCGCCCGTAAGTTCGGGAAACTCAATTCCGGCCTGGTCATCCTGACCACTGGTATCGGACTTTTCCTCCTGTCCTCGACCCTGGTTACGCTCACGTACGGGACCATGCCCATATTCATGCTGGCCGAGCCCGTCATCATGGTAGCCGCCATCGTGGGCTTCGTGATCTGCCTGGTAAAAGCCCGCAAGAAATAATCCGGTCTTTGTATTATTGAAGATCCATGCTGCCGTCCTCGTTGATACGGGTGATGGTGGCAAGGGCATGGTAAGGGATGTTGTGGTCGCGAAGGAACTGGCGGTCCACGCACACGGTGGTTTCATCTCCCCGGGTGAATGACCACACCCAAGATTTCCAGGACTCTTCCACAGTCTTGGGGTTCTTTTTCTTAACAAACACCACGGGCAGTCCCATCAGATAACCCACCATAACCACCCCGCCTTCGGCCTTTCCCCTGCCTTCCGCCAAGATTCTTTGCTTCAGTTCTTCCATATTCAGAATAGGTGTTTATGCAAAGTTACGAAAAATATCGAACCGGATTTCGCAGCTTTTAACACTGGCGCTTCCGCTCTACCGATTGTGGAGAAACAAATGCAGAGGGACCACGACATCCAGCCCAATCCGGCTATTTTGCGATGTACAGAGTGACGTTAAAGCACAGAACCTGCCACAAAAGGCCGTAATCGTGCTTTAAAGGGAGTACAAAAGGGGGCTTAAAGCACAAAAAATGGAAATGAAGTGCATTAGTGTGCTTTAACCAAATCCGGAAAAAGAAAAAGACGGCCAACCAGAACGGCGCCGAAGCTGATGCCACGTTGACGCAAAATCGCCATTGTACGAGGCCGCTGAAAAAGAGCGCCCATGGGCGCGAAAACAACGGGCACAAGGGTGATTCAAAGAGAAATCGTCAGCAATTCTCGGACGTTGCCTTGGAATGCTGACGATTCTTGTTGTTTTCGTGCCCAGAGCGGGAATCGAACCCGCACGATATTGCTATCACAGGATTTTGAGTCCAGCGCGTCTACCAATTCCGCCATCCGGGCTGGCAGGGATTGCAAAGGTAATGCAAATCCCCGTAACCGCCAAATTTATTCAACGTTGGCCTCGAAGGTCTGCTGCCAGATGAGTGTTACCTTGGTATTGTCAAAGAAGTCAACGGTATAGACATCGTAGTGGAGGCTTGCGGGCAGCTTCTTATCCTTGTTATTGTTATAGATGATGTCGCAACCGTCCTTGATGGACTTGAGATTGCCTTCGCTAGGTGTCCAGGGACGGTCGGTAATGGCCGCAGAGCCACCTTCGCCTTTGGTATCCAGGAAATCGGTGAAGGCCTGCTTGATAGCTAAATAGGTCTGCCCGCACTCCTTGTACAGTTCGGAACCCTCCTGTCCTTTCATCTTCTCTTTGAAGGCGGCATAGGCCTCGGTGTAGTTGGAGGTATAGACGAAAAAGACATAGTCATTCTTCATCGCATCGCCAAAACCATATTCGGCTATTTCTTCTACCAGCTTGGGCGTTTTAGATTCGGGGTTGGAATCCAGGGTAATCTTGCGAAGGATGAAGGAGAATTCTGAATGGCTTCGCAGCCGGCTTTCATCTGGGCGTCCTGGGGGGAGGAAAGGGTGCCGCGATAGCTACCGCCGTCGTCACCGACAACGGCCATCAGTTCACTGCCAACTGCGGCAATCTCGGACTGAGTACCATAATTGACAAGGGGATTCAATGCCACCTCATAGAAGTAGCTCTTAAGGTAAACGGGCTCGCTTTGGCATGAACTGATTATGCAAGCGCAAACAGCCGCCAGAGCGGCAAAGAGAATAGTTTCATTGTTCGTCAATACCGCTGATACCGTTCATGGAATCGGCAATAAGGTGGGTCTTCATGCGCTTGCGGGCATGTTTGAGTGCCCAGAAGCAACCTAGCAGGATGACCAGGGAGATGACACCGCTCAGTTCCGGACTAACGGAGGCCTGCATGGCAACGGCGTCGTACAGACCGTGGGCCAGGACAGGGTAGAGCCACATTTTGAGGCCGGCCAGGGGAGCGCGGTAGCGGTCGAAGTGGTTCAGGGAATAGTAATAGCCCATGATGACGGCAAAGGCGAAGTGGCCGGGGATAGCCGTGAAGGAGCGGCCGATGCCGGTTGTGACCCAGGCGGAGCCGGAGGCGAAGAGGTATTCGACATTCTCGAAGGCCGCGAAGCCCATGCCCACGCAGACGGCGTACACGATGCCGTCCATTCGCTCGTCAAAGTCCTTGCACTTGCGCAGGAAGAGCCACAGCATGAACAGTTTAGCCGTTTCCTCGGGGATGGCGGCACCGAAGAAAGCCGTGCGCACGGCATCTCCGAAAGTGGTTATCTCCTGAGGGAACAGACCCAGACGCATGCTGGGCATGGAGATGAGCAGAGAAGCGAACACGGAACCCCAGCCGAAGAAGAAGGCTTTCACCAGGTTTTTCACAGGTTCTCGCTGCAGTTTATCCTGCATATAGGTATAGTATACCAGAATGATGGCGGGCAGTAGCGCCAAGGCAATGATTGAGAGCATTGATACCAATTTTGACACAAAAATACGGAATTTTTCGCTTATCTTTGTATTCTATGATCAAGGAATTGACACAAGTTACCAATCTGTCTTCACTCCTTTCCGGCGAAGTCTTCGTGGTATACGACCGCAACGTGGCATGGGTAGCCTCCAAACTGCCCTGGCCGTCGCTGGGCATCGAAACTTCGGAGACCCTCAAAACGCTTGATACTGTGCAGGATATCTGCCGATGGCTCCTGGAGAAAGGCGCCTCCCGCAGTGCGCTGGTCCTGGCCATCGGCGGCGGCATCACCACCGACATGGCCGGCTTCGCCGCCAGCATCTACAAGCGCGGCATCCGCTATGCCAACCTGCCCACCACCCTCCTGGCGCAGGTAGACGCAGCTATCGGCGGAAAAACCGGCGTGAACCTGGACGGTTACAAGAATATGATGGGCGCCTTCCGCATGCCGGAATGCACCTACATCTGTGCCGATGTCCTTCGCACCCTCCCCTCCCGCCAGCTCCTCTCCGGCCTGGCCGAAATGCTCAAGACCTTCCTTCTGGCCGATGGTAACGCTTACGAACAAGCCCTTTCGGGTGTGACTCAGCCGCTCATCCAGAGAGCCGCCGCCATCAAGGAGGACATCGTGGCGCGGGACCCGTACGAGCAGGGGGAGCGCGCCAAGCTGAACCTGGGGCATACCTTCGGCCACGCCATCGAGCATGCATCGGCCGGAAGCATCGCGCACGGGGAAGCCGTTGCCATGGGCATCATCCTGGCCGCGCGGCTGGGGGAAAGCCTGGGGATTAGCGAGAAAGGGTTATCGGCCCGCCTCACCCAAGACTTCCAGGCGCTGGGACTGCCCACAGCCTGCCCCTTCCCGCTGGAGACCCTGCAGGAAGCCATGGCCAAGGACAAGAAGGCGCTGGGCGGCGGAATGGTGAAATTCGTGCTGCCCGTACGCCCCGGAGAAGTGGTTTTCCATGAAATGAATCCCTATGATTTGCACCTCGATACAGAATAAGGAACTGGCCGATATCCAGGCACTGCTGCCGCAGCTGGAAATGGCCGAAATCCGCCTGGACCGCTGCGCCCTGGAGGAGGAAGACATTGAGCAGCTCTTCGGAGACTCCGACGTCCCCCTCATTGCCACCTGCCGCCTGAACGAAGAGTCGCAGGCCCCCGCCATCCTGGAGAAAGCCATCCAGGCCGGCGCCAAGTACGCCGATCTGGAGATGGAAGCCCCTGCTACCATCGGCCGGCGCATCCGCGAAGCCTGCCGCGAGTGGGGCACGGTTCTCATCCGCTCCTACCATAATTTCGAAGGCACGCCGCCGCGAGAGGTTCTCCTGTCCATCCTGGAGCGTGCACGCAACTTTGGCGGAGAAGTGGTCAAAATCGTTACTACAGCCACTTGTAAGGCCGATTGTGACGTGGTCATGAGCCTCTACGAGGCCGCCGCGCCCGGTACGCTGGTAGCCTTCTGCATGGGCCCCGAAGGCCGAGAGTCCCGGCTGGAAGCCCTCAAGCACGGCGCCCCCTTCACCTATGCCTGCCTGAGCGAGGAAGAGGCCACCGCCCCCGGGCAGTGGACCACGCAAGCCATGCGGGAAGCCGTATACGGCAAATTCCGCTTTGTGAACGCGCCGGAACTGCCCATGCCCTCGTCCAAGAGCTTTGCCCAGCGGGCCATCATTGCCGCCGCGCTGGCACACGGCACCTCCCACCTGGAAGGATACTCGCCCTGCGGGGACAACGAGAGCGCCGTTTCGGTGGCAAAAGCCCTGGGAGCGAGGGTAAAAATAGAGGGTAACAAAATTGTTATAGATGGAATCGGAGCCACGCAAGGCTGCCTGAATCTGGACGAACTTCACACCGGAGAGTCCGGTCTCCTGACCCGGCTCATGGTTCCGCTGCTGGCGGCCCTATCCCCCGCTCCAGTGCGTGTGACGGGCGAAAAGACGCTTTTGAACAGGCCTCTTTCCGATGCTCACGACATCATGGCGGCCTTCGGTGTAAGGCTATATCCGGATGGTAACAAAATTGTTAGCGAAGAGCGAAAGGCCGATTGTTTCCTCCCGCTCAAGGTCTCCGGACCGCTCATCCCCGGCCGGGCCGATGTCTCCGGCAAGGGAGGCTCGCAGCTCATCTCCGGCCTGCTGGCCGCGCTGCCGCTTTCCGAGGGAAAATCGACCATCTACGTGCACGACCCCCGCAGCATCCCGTATCTGTTTATCACCGTGGATGTTCTGAAGAAATTCGGCATCCGCATCAGCTCCGAGATGGAGGGCGGCGAAGACTTCCTGGACACCCAGGACTGGGCGCTTTGCACCGGCCTCAACTTCCATATTAAAGGCGGTCAGCACTATCAGGCGGCCAATTTCGCCATCGAGGCCGACTGGTCGGGCGCCGCACCTTTCCTGACCGCCGGCGCCATCTTCGGCGAGGTGGAAGTGACGGGCCTGGACACCACCAGCCTGCAGGCCGATATTTCCATCCTGGATATCCTGATGCAGGCCGGCGCCAGCATGTCGCAGCTGGACGAGCCCACCGGCAGCATCCACATCAAACGCGCACCCCTGAGCGCTTTCAGCGCCGACCTTAATAATTGCCCCGACCTCTTCCCCATGGTGGCCGTATTGGCAGCCTTCTGCCCCGGAGACAGCCATCTGCTGGGAGTCCAGCGGCTCCGGCACAAGGAAACCGACCGCGCTGCCGCCATCCAGACCATGCTGGAGCAGATGGGCGTGCCCGTGCGAATTGACGACGACGAAATGACCATTTCGGGCATGGGGCTTACCCAGCGCCTGGCTACCGGCAAGCTTTTGAAAGGCGGCAACTACGTCTCCCACGCCGACCACCGCATGGTTATGGCCCTGAAAGTGGCCTCCCTGGGGGCCGACAGCCCTATTTCCATAGACGATACCGCCTGCGTGGCCAAGTCCTTTCCCGGATTCAACGAAATATTTGAGAAACTATGAATACATTTGGCAATAAGTTTAGAGTAAGCATATTCGGCGAGTCGCACGGCCCGCGCATCGGTGTAACCGTAGACGGTGTCCTGCCCGGGATTCCGCTTAGCGAAGAGGATTTCGCCACGGATCTGGGTCGCCGCAAGGCCGGCGCCCCGGGCACCACGCCCCGCACCGAGGACGACTTCCCACAGATTGTCTCGGGCGTGTACGAAGGCCATACCACCGGCGCACCGCTCACCATCCTGTTCCGCAACGAGAATACGCAGTCCCAGGATTACGAGGGCTTCCGTGAGCACCCGCGTCCCGGACATGCCGATTTCACCGCCAACCTCAAGTTCGGCGGGTTCAACGACCCGCGCGGCGGCGGACACTTCAGCGGCCGCATCACGCTGGGCGTGGTGGCGGCGGGCGTAGTTGCCAAGAAGATGCTGTACTTTGCCAAATTCCACGCGCAGCTGGTAGAGGTAGGCGGCCTCAAGGAGGCATCGGCATGGCCCGACGCCATCCGGGCGGCGCAGGAAGAAGGCGACTCCCTGGGCGGCATCGTGGAATGCACGGTAGAGGGGCTTCCCATCGGCCTGGGAGAACCTTTCTGGAACAGCGTGGAAAGCCAGATGGCCCACGCCATCTTTGCCATTCCCGGCGTGCGCGGCATCGAATTCGGAGACGGATTTGCCGCTTCCCGCATGAAGGGTTCCGAGCATAACGACCCGTTCCCGGAGCACGAGTGCTGCCATGGAGAAGGCCATCACCACGAGGAAGGCCACGAGTGCCACTGCCATCACGACGAACCGGATCACCAGTGCTGCCACGGAGAACACGAAGGCGGCGAGCATCACTGCTGCGGCCGGCACAAGCACCCGCAGCCGCCCGTGACCAACCACGCCGGCGGCGTGAACGGCGGCATCACCAACGGCAACCCTGTTGTGTTCCGCGTGGCGTTCAAACCCACCGCCAGCATCGCCAAGGCCGGCATCCCCGGCCGTCACGACGCCTGCTTCGCCCTTCGCACCCCCGTGATTGTGGAGGCTATGGCCGCCATTGTCCTCACTGATCTGGCTTTATAAGAGTATTTGCGTGGTTTTTTTTGCATACATTCTGGCCTTGCTTCCGCTGTGCACCCCTACCGTGGTGAAAGATCCCGAACTGCCCAATAACGGGGCCGTGGCAAGAATGAAGGAGATGGGCGTGGGCTGGAACCTGGGCAACAACCTGGACGCCCTGCCCGACGGCTTCTCGGACAGCGACGCCAAGTACGGCTGGCCCGACGAGACGTGCTGGTACCTGGACTGGCTGGAGGAACTGGACGAGCGCATCAAGGCCAAGAAAGGGGACGAAGATTATGTGAAATCCACCTTCGGAGACCTGCTGGAGAGATATGTAAAAAAGGACATTCCCGTCTATCTGGGAGAGTTTGGCTGCTCTATGCGCAACAAAAGCGACAACCGGTCCTGGAAGTTCTATCTTTACTGGCTGGAGTACGTGACCAAGGCCGCCCGCGCCTACTGCTTCCCGGCGGGAATCTGGGACAGCGGCGGGCGGGATACTTACGGCCCCGAAAAGCACTGCTACACCGACCACAGCATGGGCTCCTTCCTGAGTTCCGGCGAGATTCCGCTCAAGACCGTGATCAACGCCTGGACCAACGAAGACCCGTCCTATACCCTTCAGTCCGTGTACAACAAAGCCCCGGTGTTCTGAGAAACCGGGGCCTTCACTAATTCAATTTATTGCATACGGGCTTTGGCGTCGGAGCCTGCACCTGTTCCGCGGTACTTGTTCTGGGCCGTATTGAAGCTGTAACGGACCGAGAACTTGATTCGCTGCGAATCCATGATGTTGGTCTGCCAGATCTTGTAATTGCCAAAGTCGGTGGCAATGTCGTTGTGAGCCAGACCGGCCAGGTCGGAACCTTCCAGGCGCAGCACCAGGGAGCCGTCCTTGAGGAGTTTCTTCTGCACGGCCGCAGTGATATTGCAGTAGACGTTGGTCAGGTAGAGGTTCTGCGTATAACCCCGGCTGTACACCACGCCGCCCAGTTCGAACTGCCATCCGCCCTTCAAATTCAGGGTATTGAACAGCTGGGCCACGAACAGCGGTTTGCCGTTGAAGGAAGTCTGACGCATGCCGGAGGGCTGGCTGGAATCGGGAGCGGTGATGGTGAGCCACTGCGGCTGAACCACAAAGGTATAGTTGAGCGTAACCGGGCCGAAGGTGGGCGTCATGTTAATGTAGGCCGACATGGAGCGGTAGGGCTCGGTGAGATTGCGGGGCTGCACCAGCATCACACCTTCGTCTCCGTAGGGAGAAGACCAGGTGACGATGGCGTTGTCCACGCGGTCGTAGCTTACGCCCAGGGTAAAGAACTTCCACAGGGCCGTGAGGCTGATGTCGTGCATGACCTGCGGCTGCAGGGCAGCGTTACCGCTCTGCCAGATGTAACGGCTGTTGTAGCGGATGGCGTTGGACAGCATGGAATAGTCCGGACGGCGCGTCTTGGCACTGTAGTTGAGCAGGACCTGCACCGGGCCGAAGGCGTTGGCATAGGACACTGTGGGGAACCAGTTGCCATAGGAACGGGTGATGTTGTTCTGCGGGGCCAGGGCGTCTTCGTAGGCATAGAAAACATGCTCGTAGCGAACGCCGGCGCTCACCTGTCCCACTTTGGGAACATAGCAGCCGTAGGAGGCGAAGCCGGCCACGTTATTCTCCTTCACCTTGGCCGATGAGGACGGAACCAAGATGCCGGTAAGAGTATAGTTGTCCGAGCGGCGGGAGAAAGTCTCTTCCGTACCCACCTGCAACTGACCCATCCAGATGGGATAGGAGAGGACCAGTTTGGTGGCGTAAAGCTGGTTGCGGCTGTCGGAGTTGGTGCTCACCTGGGCATCCTGCGTCATTTCGCTGGTCTCGTCGGATGTGGAGAGGACAGAACTGGTGTTGGTATAGTAGTCGGCATTGAAATCAATGTTGAATTTTCCGCCGATGGTACCGTTATAATAGACGTTCGCACCCAGGTTGAAAGGAGCGAGGGAACCCACGTTGTCCTTGGTGACGGTGGTGATGTCGTCTACCAGCACGCCGTCGCGGCTAACCTTGTCCTTGATGGTGGTCTGGTCGCTGATTTGCAGCTGACGGCCCCATTCCACCTTGCCGCCCAGGAAGTGACTGTCGGCAATCTGCCAGTTGATGCCGGCATTGCCGCCCAGGCTCTGAGATACTCCGGTTCCGTCGATAGTAGCCTGATCCTTGTACACGGGCGAACCGGTGGTTTCCCTTTCGGCATCGCTCCACTGGAGGAAATTGCTCTTGTCGTAGTTGATGCCGGCAAAGAAATCCAGGCCGCCGGTGCGGTAATTCACGTTCAGGTTGGCCGTGGGGTCGTTGAATTGGGCCCGACGAAGCGACTGGGCGTCGGAGAGGGTGACATTGAAGCCGAAACCGTCTCCCTGGCGCTTGATGGTCTTGATGCGAACCACGGCACGCACAGTGGCGTCGTACTGGGCGCCGGGGTTGGTGATGACCTCGATGCTCTGGATCTCGTTACTCTGCAGACGGTCCAGCTCGGTGGCGTCGGTGACGCGGCGGCCGTTGATGTAGACCATGGGCGAGCCCTTGCCGATGACCTCCAGGCCATTCTGGCTCTTGACGATGCCGGGCGTCTTGGCCAGGACATCGTTTGCGTTACCCACATTCTCCAGCACCGACCCGCGCACGTTGGTCTGCAGGCCCTCGCCTGTCAGTTTGGTCTTGGGCATGATGGCCGTGGCAACGGCGCTCTGCAGCATGGTGGCATCGTCCTTGAGGGTAACGACCATTCCGTCCACGGGGGTCAGGAATACGGTCTTGTAACCCAGCATGGCAACCATCATGATACCGTCGGTTTCGTTGGTCACTATATTAAAGGTACCGTCTTCTTCGGTGACGGCACCGCACACCATGGTGGAATCGGCCCGGGAGAGGACGGCCACGTTGGCATAGGCCACGGGCTCGCCCTTCTCGTCCACCACCTTTCCCTTCCAGTCATATTTGGCGCTGGCGCTAAGGGTAGCCAGCATCATCAGGGTAAGAACTACTAACTTTTTCATTGCTTCCGTGTGTATTAGTTCATTAGTACACTGCAAAGGTACAACAATATTTTTATTCTGCAAATGTTTTTTCAAATTTTTACAGAATAGACGGATTTTTTGCCGAAAAGGTTGGAAAACACTGTCCTAAGCGCGCTCGCACTGTGCATCAGATGTGCGTACCGGTCCAGAATCTTGCAGGGTACCATACAAAAACGGCCTTTTTCGTAGGTATCGGTCCACTTCCTGGACCGGTACGCACGCTTAGGAGACCTTGTTAGTGGTTTCATCTGTTACATTCATCGGCCAAAAGGTTGGAAAAAGTTTCATAAAGTTCGTATTTTTGCAGAACAATATGTCTCCCAAGATGAAATCTACCATCACCGAAGAAAAAAAGTGGACGGTTCTGTCGTCTGAATATTTGATCCGGCGCCCCTGGCTTACAGCCCGCAGGGACGTTGCACAGCTGCCGGACGGCCGTATCAACAACGAATACTACGTGCTGGAGTACCCGGACTGGGTGAACATCATCGCCATTACGACCGAAGGGGAGTTCGTCTTGGAGCGGCAGTATCGTCACGGTCTGGGTAATACCTGCTTTGAACTGCCCTGCGGTGTCATTGAAGCCGGAGAAACGCCCCTGGAAGCCGCCAAACGGGAACTTTTGGAAGAAACGGGTTATGCTGGCGGCGAGTGGAAGGAGTGGATGACCCTTTCCCCCAACCCGGCAACATCCACCAATCTGGCACACAGTTTCCTGGCCGTAGGCGTCTCAAAAGTATCCGGTCAGCACCTGGATGCCACCGAAGACATCGATGTCTATCTGGAGTCTCCGGCCTTCGTTCGACAATTGCTGGAAGAGAACCAGATTCTGCAGGCCCTTATGGCCGCCCCGCTCTGGAAGTACTTCTATTCTCTGGACCGGTAAACGCGTACGTACACTTACGATGCTTCACTCATTGTTTCGGCATCCAACTCACTGGGGAAAAAGGAGTGAGTAAAATACTTATTTCTACATATAAGGTTACAGTTGCTTCAGTGCACGTGCGAGTTGATCGGGGCAACTGGTGCCGCGGCCTTTGCAATTGATCCCTTCCAGGCGGGCGATGACATCGGCCTTTTTCATTCCAACTACCAGAGCGCCAATCCCTTGCGTATTGCCGTGACACCCGCCCGTGTAGCGGACGCTGCGAATGACGTCCCCTTCCAATTCAATGTCCAGCTGCTTGGAACAAACGGCGTCACTGGTTTGGAAAGAGGCTTTCTGCAGGCCGTCTTCCTGGGTATTGGAAAGGAGGGTAACTTCAAACATAGGGATATAAGATTTGTACTGTCTGCCCGACAAATATACTTATATGGCATCAAATGCCAAAAAATTATCCATATTTTTTGTAGCATCCGGGATGCCACGGAACTTTTTTCCCGGCGCCCTAACGTATGAACAGAATCTATTTTCTCTCTACCGAACACCTGGAAAACAGTCTGTGGTTCCGCGAAGACGAAGACTTCAAGGTGGGAATGAACTACGTCGCCATCGAAGTGGCGCGCAAGCCTAATGTAAGCGTGCTATCTTTCATCCTGATGTCCAATCACGTGCATTTTGTACTGAAGGGAACCAGAGAAGACGCCATTGCTTTTGTAGAAGATTTCAAGATGCGCTACTCGAAGTACTATTCCCGTAAGTACGGCATCACGGAACTGCTTCGCCGGAACAGAATAGACATCAGGGAGATTCCCTATCAAGACGAAGCCGTAGAAAAGGCCATCGCCTACGTACATATGAATGCCGTAGTGGCCAACATCTGTGCCAGCCCCAACCAATATCCCTGGGGTACGGGCAACACGATCTTTAATCCAACCCCGTCTGGAGGAACACCCGTAGGGAAACTGAGCATTCGCGAAAAAAGACGGTTGCTGCGTTCATACAATCCATCGATTCCCGGGGAATGGCTTATCGGCGATGAGGGATACATTTTGCCCAGGATGTACATTAATGTGCGGGGTGTAGAAGCCATCTTTCGATCGGCCAAACGTATGAACTACTTTCTTAGCACCTCTTCCAAAGCAAAAAAAAGGCTGGAAGCGAATGAAAATCTTCCCGCTTTCCGGGACCAGAGCATTCTGACGGCCATTCCCGACCTGTGCCGGAGCCTCTTTCAAAAGGAGAGATTCTCCGATTTGCTACCCAATGAACAGTCCGAGTTCCTTCGGCAACTCCAATTTCGTTTCAGTTCCGATGCCAACCAACTTGCGCGCGTGTGCGGCCTCACGTACAAGGAGGCAGCGCAAATGTTGGATAGAGAGAACTAGCAAGAAAACGCCCTTCGAAACCTGACCGTGCGTACCGGTCCAGGAAGTGGACCGATACCTACGAAAAAGGCCGTTTTTGTATGGTACCCTGCAAGTTTTTGGACCGGTACGCACGGTCAGACCGGTACCTTGGAGAATTACCTCAGTTTTTGTACCGGGAAAGTGAAGTAGGTGTCGGGGTAAGGTTCGTTGGCCAGGGTGAAGTGCCACCACTCGCAGTCATAGGGCTTGAATCCGTGGGCCAGCATGGCGCGGCGCAGGATGAGCCGGTTGGCAAACTGCCGGGCGGTGATGCCGCCTTCCTGCGGGATCCATTCGCCGGTATCGGGATTGCCGCAGTAATCCGGATGGCTTTCTACGCCAAACCAGTCGAAGGTGCCGCCCATATCCACCTCTTTCTCCGTATTCATATCGAAGAGCGTGAGATCCACGGTAGAGCCGCGGGTATGGCTGCTCCTGCTATCGATGTATTTGCGCTCGAACAGGTGGGCCTTTTCCTCCTTGGGATAGAAATAAGGCTTCATCTCCACGGCTTCCAGGTCTTTTCCCCAGCGCACGAAGTGGTCTACGCCCATCTGGGGCCGATAGGCATCGTAAATCTTGAGCCGGTAGCCCTGCTTGACAAGTTCGTCGCTCACCACCTTGAGGCTGTCGGCCGCCTGCTTCGTAAGAAGGGCCCGGGGCTCATTATAGCCGTCGATGCGGCTTCCTACGAAATTGTAGGTGCCGAAATAGCGGATTTCCAGGATTACGTCGGGAACGACGTCGGTGATTTGCACAAAATCTGAAGAATCGGAAGCGGGATCTGCCGCCTTGCAGCCCCCGAGCAGAACCATACCCAGGGTTGCTAAAATTAACATACGTTTCATTATGCAAAAATAGCCATTTTTTCTTATCTTTGTATGATTCAAACGAGTGTATATGCGGAACTTCCCCCTCTTCCTGCTTCTGAGCCTCCTGCTCACTGTCAATCTGTCTTGCAGCAAACCCGCCAGAAATAACTACACGGTCATCGTTTCCCTGGACGGAAACCGCTGGGACTATCCGGACTACTACGATACTCCCTTCCTCGATTCCCTGGCCACCGTGGGTGTTTCGGCCCGGATGGAAGCCTCCTACCCGGCTTCTACCTTCCCCAACCACTATACCCTGGCAACGGGCCTGGTCCCGGACCATCACGGTCTGGTGAACAACAGTTTCTGGGATCCCGGCCGGCAGTACAGATACTCCATGGGAGACATGAACTGCCGTTACGACCCCTATTACTACCGGGGAGAGCCCGTCTGGACCACGGCCCAGAAGCAGGGCATCAAGACCGGCAATGTTTACTGGGTGGGTTCCGACATTCCCATCAAGGACAGCTACCCCACCTACTACCGCGTGTGGGACGAACAGCCGCACTGGAACTATCAGGAAAGGGTAGACGAAGTCGTCCGGCTCATGAGCCTGCCGGAGGAAGACCGTCCCCGCCTGGTCATGGCCTACTTTGACGAGCCGGACCACACCGCCCATGCCTTCGGCCCTATTTCCCCCGAGACCAAGGTTGCCGTAGAAGAGATGGACGCCCTCATGCACAGCCTGTATCTGCGGCTCAAAGCCCTTCCTTACGGGGACCAGATCAATTTCATCGTCCTTAGCGACCACGGCATGGAGGATATCTCTCCAGACCGTTTCGTGGGCTGGCTGGACGTAATTCCCGAAGAATGGGTAGAACATATCGTCAGCAACACCCCTACCAGCATCTTTGTCAAGGAAGGCTATGTAGACAGCCTTTACAACTGCCTTTCCCAGGTAGAACACATTAGCGTCTGGAAGCACGGAGAAGTGCCCGCAGAACTGAATTACGGCACCAGCGACCGCCTGGGAGACCTCATCGTGGCCCCGGATCTGGGCTGGCAGTTCAACGCCACACCGTCCAGCAAGAAGGGCGCCCATGGATTCAGCCCCAAGGAGCTGGACATGATGGTTACTTTCCGCGCCGTGGGCCCGGACTTCAAGGTGGGTTACGAAGCCCCCTTCACCGAAGGAGAGCAGTCGGCCTTCCACAATGTAGACATCTATCCCCTGGTTTGCGAACTGCTGGGAATTGAACCCGCCCCCGTGGACGGAAAACTGGAAAGAATTCAAAAAATCCTAAAATAATATGAGCAAACACTTTACTCTGCCCTATGAAGGTGGGCTCATCGAAAAGGATCTGCCCGCCGGTATCCTTCACACTTATGAGAAGATCTGGACGCATGTTTATTCCGAATCCCGTCCGGCTTCCTACGCTATTGCCGACATCATCACGGATGCCATCAACGCCCGCAAGGAAGGTCTGTTCCGCCTGGGCCTCACCACGGGTTCCACCCCTACTTCCCTGTACAACGAACTCACCCGCCGCTACGAGGCCGGTAAACTGAGTTTTAAGAACGTGGAAGTTGTTTCCATAGACGAGTACTATCCTTCTTCCAAGGAAGAGGCCCAGAGCCGCAACAACCGCCTGCACAAGGCCCTCCTGGACAAGGTAGACATCAAGAAGGAGAATGTCCACATCCCCGACGGCTCCGTTCCCGCCAGCGAGCTAAGTGATTACTGCACCCGCTTCGACGCCCTGGCCCGCGGAGTAGACCTCCTGGTCATCGGCATCGGCGAACAGGGACAGGTTGGCTTCAACGAGGCCGGCTCCAACGAAAAGACCCGCACCCGCGTGGTGCGCCTCTCCTACGGTTCCCGCAAACGCCAGTCCGGTAACTTCAACAACGATATCTCCGTTACCCCGGACAAAGCCATCACCCTGGGCATCAGCACCATGCTCAGCGCCAAGAAGATCATCCTCATGGCCTGGGGAGAGGACAAGGCCCAGGCCGTAAAGGCCATCGCCGAAGGTCCCGCAACGTCCGACTGCCCGGCCTCCCTGCTGCAGTCCCACGACCACATCTCTTTCTACGTGGACGAAGCCGCCGCCAGCCTGCTCACACGCAGCGAAGCTCCCTGGCTGGTAGGTCCCTGCGACTGGACACCCAAGTTCGTCCGCAAGGCCGTGGTATGGCTGTGCCAGGTAACCGGCAAGCCCATCCTCAAACTCACCGAAAAAGACTACTTGAACAACGGCCTCAGCGAACTGCTGGAGAAAGTGGGCAAGTTTGACAAGATCAATATCGACGTCTTCAACGACCTGCAGCACACCATTACGGGCTGGCCGGGCGGCAAACCCAACGCCGACGACACCACCCGTCCAGTGAGCGCTACTCCGTTCCCCAAGACCGTCCTCATCTTCTCCCCGCACCCGGATGACGACGTCATCTCCATGGGTGGCACCTTCATCCGTCTGGCCTCCCAGGGCCACGACGTGCACGTAGCCTACGAAACCTCCGGTAACGTGGCCGTACACGACGACGTAGTGCTGCAGCACATGGACTGCGCCTTCCAGCTGGGCTTTGCCGACAAATTCGACGAAGTGAAGAAGCTGGTAGACAGCAAGATCCCCGGCCAGCCCGAGCCCCGCGCCCTGCTGGAAATGAAGGGTGCCATCCGCCGCAGCGAAGCCCGCGGCGCCGTGCGCAGCTTCGGCCTCAACGACAATACCAACGCCCACTTCCTGAACCTGCCCTTCTACGAGAGCGGCGGCATCAAGAAGAATCCGCGCACCCAGGCCGATGTAGACATCATCAAGGCTCTCATGAATAAGCTCCAGCCGGATATGGTCTTCATGGCCGGAGACCTGGCCGACCCTCACGGAACGCACCGTGTGTGCACCGAGGCCGCCCTGGAGGCCCTGGAGCAGCTCAAGGAGGAAAAGGTGGCCTGGACCGCCAAGACCCACGTATGGCTGTACCGCGGCGCCTGGATGGAGTGGGAACTGGGCCGTGTGGACATGGCCGTTCCGCTAAGTCCCGATGAAGTGGTGATGAAGCGTCACGCTATCTTCCGCCACCTGTCCCAGAAAGACATTGTTCCGTTCCCGGGAGAAGATCCCCGTGAATTCTGGCAACGCGCCGAAGAACGCACCCAGAACACCGCCAAGCTCTACGACCAGCTGGGCATGGCAGAATATCAGGCAATGGAAGTATTTTTAAAACTATATTAAATTATGAAAGTCATTATCCGCGACAATGCCAAGGAAGGTTCCCTGTGGGCCGCCCATTACATTGCAAAACGCATCAAAGAGAAAGCCGCCGTCACCGACAAACCCTTCGTGATTGGCCTTTGCACCGGTTCTACCCCCATCGAGACCTATGCCGAGATTATCCGCATGGTCAAGGCTGGAGAACTCTCCTTCAAGAACGTCATTTCCTTCAATATGGACGAATATGTGGGTCTTCCCGAGAGCCATCCCGAGAGCTACCACAGCTTCATGCACAAGTATCTCTTCGACCAGATTGACGAGAAACCCGAAAACATCCACATCCTGAACGGTAACGCTCCCGACCTGGAGGCCGAATGCGAGGCCTACGAGAAAGCCATTGCAGCCGCCGGCGGTTTCGACCTCTTCCTGGGCGGTATCGGCGAAGACGGCCACATCGCCTTCAACGAGCCTTTCTCCTCCCTGGAGTCCCGCACCCGCGTGGTTACGCTCACCCAGGACACCCGTGAGGTGAACGCCCGCTTCTTTGACAACGATCCCAACGCCGTTCCCGCACAGGCCATGTCCGTTGGCGTAGCCACCGTGCTCAGCGCCAAGGAAGTGGTAATCCTGGCCTTCGGCTCCAAGAAGGCCCGCGCCATCGCTGCTTCCGTGGAAGGCCCCATGAGCCACTACTGCACCGTGAGCGCCCTGCAGGCCCATCCCGCCGGCACCATCGTATGCGACGAGAACGCCATCGGCGAAGTCAAGGTAAACAGCTACCGCTATTTCAAAGCCGTAGAGGCCGCCGAGAACCGGTAAACGATACCTTTATTTATAAAACAGCCCCCGGTTTTCACCGAGGGCTGTTTCTGTTTTATTGAGTATCGGAATTAATCTTCTTCCGTCTCCTGGGCGGCGTATTCGGCCAGCAGCTTAGTCTGGACGTCGGCGGGAACCTGGACGTACTCGGCGAACTTCATGGAGAAGGTTGCGGAACCGCCGGTGAGGGAGCTCAGGATGGTGGAGTAACGGTAGAGTTCGGCCAACGGCACGCGGGCGTGCAGCACGGTGAAGCCCTTATCCATATCCTGGTTCATAATCATACCGCGACGGGTGTTGAGGTCGCTCATGCAAGGGCCTACGTACTCGTTGGGGGTGATGATATCTACATTGTAGATGGGCTCCAGGATCTTGGGACCGGCGTTGCGGAAGGCCTCCTTGAAGGCGTTACGGCCGGCGATGATGAAGGCGATTTCCTTGGAGTCTACGGGGTGCATCTTACCGTCGTATACATACACGCGGATGTCACGGGCGTAGGAACCGGTGAGAGGGCCTTCCTCCATCTTGCTCTTGATACCCTTGAGGATAGCGGGCATGAAGGAGAGGTCGATGGAACCACCCACTACGCAGTTGTAGAACTCCAGTTTGCCACCCCATTCGAGGTCGGTGATATCCTGGCTCTTGAAGTTGAAGACAACGTCCTTGCCGTCGATCTTGAAGTTCTTGGGAGCTTCCTGACCCTCTACGTAAGGGCAGACCAGCAGGTGAACCTCACCGAACTGACCGGCGCCGCCGGACTGTTTCTTGTGACGGTACTGGGCGGTAGCGATCTTGGTGATGGTTTCGCGGTAGGGCACCTTGGGAGCATAAAGCTCGATCTGGAGCTTGAACTCGTTGGTAACTCTCCACTTCACATAGTTGATATGCTGCTCACCCATACCGGTGAGGATGGTCTGACGCAGTTCCTTGGAATATTCCACGCCGATGGTGGGATCCTGGGCGGCAATCTTGTTCAGGGCGTCGCCAACCTTGGCTTCGTCGTTCTTGTCCAGGGCCTTGACGGCGGTGCGATATTTGGCATCGGGGAAGACCATGTGCTTGATGGCTTCCTGACCGGCTACGGCCAGGGTAACGTCGGTCTTGCCGGCTTTGAGCTTCATAACGCAGCCGATGTCACCAGCGCTGATCTGGGACACTTTCTCCTTCTTGGAACCGGCCACGGCGTAGATGGCGCTCAGGCGCTCTCCGTTACCGGTTTCGGGGTTGATAAGATCGGCTCCTTCGTTCAGGGTACCGCTCATCACCTTGAAGTAGGAAACTTCTCCCAGGTGCTGTTCTACGGAAGTCTTGAAGATGAACAGGGACACGGGGCCGGCAGGGTCGCACTTGACGGAACCGCCGTCCACGGTGGGCTCTTCCTTGCCTTCGGGGGAAGGAACTACGTTCACGATGAATTCCATGAGGCGCTTGACGCCGATGTTTTCCTTGGCGGCAATGCAGAACACGGGAACGGTTTCTCCCTTGAGGATACCGGCACGCAGACCTTCACGGATTTCGTCGGTGGTGAGCTCCATGGTCTCGAAGAACTTCTCCATCAGTTCGTCGGAACCCTCGGCGGCCTTCTCCATAAGGGCGGCGCGGAGTTCCTCGGCTTCGTCGGCGTAGGCGGCGGGGATGTCCTGCTCTTCGTTCTTCTTATTGTAGAACTTCATGGTGATGATATCCACGAAGCCTTCCAGGCCGGGACCCGGGTTCACGGGGAACTGGCACAGGATGGCCTTTTTGCCGAATTCCTCGTTGATAGCATTGCGCACACCTTCCCAATTGGCTTTGTCGTGATCCAGCTGGTTCACGGCGATGATCATGGGGATGCCATATTGGTCTGCATAGCGACCGAAGAGGGTGGTACCTACCTCGATACCGGCAGTGCCGTTCATGACCATCACGGCAGCATCTACCACCTTGAAGGCAGCCAGGGCGCCTCCGGAGAAGTCGTCGGAACCGGGAGCGTCGATGAAGTTGATCTTGCAGCCGTTGAATTCTCCGTACAGCGGAGTGGCGTTGATGGACTTCTGGTTGGTTTGCTCGAACTCGGTGTTGTCGGAGACGGTGTTCTTGTCTTCTACGGTACCGCGGCGGTCAATCACTTTGCCTTCGAAGAGCATGGCTTCGGAGAGGGTGGTCTTACCGCTGCGGGGAGCGCCAATCAAGACGATGTTGCGAATGTTTTTGGTAGTGTAGGTTTTCATTGTATTATTAATTATTTTGCTATTTCGTTACGCAGTCTGCAAATATAGCGAAATTTCCCTCAAATGCAATAGAATACACATACGAAAAAACACGCGGAGAGGTCCCCGCGTGTCATTTCCGATAAAAAGCCTGTTAGAAGGCGAAGCCCAGGCCGGCGCAAAGGGTATTTCCCAGCGTTTTGGAGGCTGTGAGCCAGCTCACCTCCAGGCGGAAACCGCCCAGGTGCACGCCGGCGCCCACGGCAGCATGGCCCGGCAGGGCACAGGCGTCATCGGCAAAGCGATAACCGCCCCGCACATAGAGCAGCTGCTTCCAATTGTACTGGAGACCCAGCGAAGCGGCCGTACGGCCCACGAAGTAGAAGTCTACGTCTCCCATCAGGTCTACGCTGTGGTTCTGGGCAATAGCCAGGGTCCACAGGGCGCCGATGCGGGTAGAAGTGGGCTGCGGGTACGTAATCCCGTCTTCGGAGGCAATGCCGGGGCCCAGGGTGGAGACGCCAGCCGTGAAGCGCAGGTTGGAAATGGGCTGCCAGGCGGCCGAGATGTCGGCGCTGAAAGCAGCGCATTTTCCGGCGGCCTTCTGCAGGGCATAGCGCAGGTTCACACCCAGGCTGAAGTGGCTGCCCAGGCCGAAGCCAAGGCCCAGTGCCGCCAGGTGCGACAGGGGACGGATGGTGCCAATGGGCTGTCCCTGGGCATTGGTGTCCTCGTAGGGCGTGCCCATCTGCAAGGCATAGCCGGCCGATACGGCCAGCCAGGGCAGCGGCTTCACCGCCACGCCGACAGCGGCGTGGTTAGCTGCAGCCGTACCGGGCGCCCAGCGCTGGTAGGAGACACCGGCGTCCAGCTTCCCTTCATAGAAGGGCAGCACGGCGGCGTCGGAGAAGGCCTTGTAGGCCACGGAGCCCGCGTATGCCGCGCCTGCGCCCGCCAGACCCGTCTGCACGGGATCCCTGTCGATGCGGGTGAAAGGAAGCACTTCTGCCACCTGTGCCCGCAGGGCGGACACAGGGAGCAGGAGTGCTAAGAGAATGATGGATAGAGTTCTATTCATGCAAGGTTGATTACATGTTCATCTCATCCCAGCGCAGGCCTTCTACGTTCAGACCGAAGATAACAGCCGTACCGCCGGTAACAGAGAAGATAATCTCTTCGTCCTCAAGGGTCTTATCGCTGCTGTCGCTGTACAGGGCAAGGTGGTAAAATACCTTGTCGGAATCACCGTTAATAACAATGTTCTTCCAGTCGGTTACCTCAGAAGCAGCAGCTGCTGGTGTCCAGGGGTTGCTGCCCGTTGCAATGTAGCTAGCATATGAGGAAAAGGCTGGCTTGTCGGTATCCTTGGTAAATATTTGCTTTCCGCTGCTGCGGCTGATAGTAATAGTAGGAGTTCCTTCACTGGCTACCGCCGCGACAATTAATCTCTTCTTGCTGGCTTTGACAGTGATGTGCGCCTTACCGCCATCCTGGATGACAAAGCCCTTGGTGTCGAGGGCGAAGTTCAGCTTGATGTCGCCGAATTCGGACTTCTCGTCGGCCACAGCCGTCTTGATATTTGCAGAAGTGTTGTACTTATACCACGTGCCGGTAGGGTTTTTACCGTTAAGGACATTGTAGTTCTCCACTCCGATAATCTCGAGACTCTCGGGCAGGTTCTTGCCTGGACCTACGATGACGAGGTTGAAGCCTTCGTTGCCCGTGAGGTTGATGCTCTTGAGGGCGTTGTTGTCGATCACGGAAGACAGGTCAATCTGGGTGAACTTGTTGTTCGAGAAATCGGCCGTCTCTAGCTTGGCCTGGAAACTCCAGCTGGAGAGCTTGTTGTTCGCGGCGTTCACCGTAACGAGACTGGTGTGGTTGTGAGCGCCGAAGCTGGATACGTTGTTATTGCTGAAATCCAGTTTCTTGAGGCTGTAGCTACCATAGAGGCTCAGCGAGGTTAACGCGTTGTCGGATATGTTGAATTGCTCCACGGAACCCTGCAGGCTGCTGATGGAGGTAATCTTGTTGTAGGACAGGTCAACCACTTTCAGTTTAACGCTGGACGGGAGTGGATTCGCCGTGAAGGCGTTGTGGGAAACATTCAGCGTCTCGAGTGCGTCAGCGAACTTGACGGAAGTCAGCTTGTTGTTGTCAGCTACGAGGACTTTCAGTTTGTCGAAAGCAGATGCATCCACGGTAGTGAACTTGTTGCCCGAAAGGACGAGTTTCTCCAGCGGGAAGACCTCAAGACCGGCGAGGTCACCATCGCGAAGACCGCATTCGCTCAAATCCAGTTCGGTCACCTTGGCAGCTTCTTCTGCATTGATAGCACCATCATTGTCGGCGTCGAACTTGCCCAGAATAACCTTCTTGATGAAAGGCTCTTTGATGCCGGCAGTGTAGTCGCTGATTACCTCGCCGCCTTCAACAGGAACGTAGGTGAAAGTAACAGCCTTGTACATCTCGTAGTACTCGTCGTACACCTGCTTGGTGACATTGCTCCAGGTACTTACGTCGGTGCCTTCGGGAACGATGACTTCCTTCAGCGCGTTGGAGAGGATATACGGATCCTTGAGACCGACGGCCTTACGGATATCCACGGTCTTCAGGGTATTGGACTTGGTGCCGAAACCGAGTCTCAAAGTGGTGAGCTTGGCGCAGCCGGAAAGATCGACCGTCTCAAGCGGAATTCCATCGTAAGAGAAGCTGGTCAGCCCGGTCTGCTTGCTCATATCCAGAGCCGTCAGTTTGGCGTTGTCCAGACTGATCTCCTCAAGGGCGCTTTGGTCGGGCAGCGTGACGGACGTCAGGGTAGACGTGCCAGCACTCAATTTCTGCAGTTTGGTGTTCGTAGAAACATCAAGCGAGGTTAATTTGGTGCCATACACAGTCAGGTTCTCAAGCGCAGGAGCACCTGAGACATCGATGGAAGCAAGGGCTGTACCGTAGGCAATCAGCGTCTGGAGCTGCGGAACATAACCAAGCGTGATGGTGGTAAGGGACTGCTTGAGTCCTACCTGGACGCTCTTCAGGGCGTGGAGGTTGGAAAGATTCAGTGTGGACAGAGCGGTCTCGGAACCATAATCGTTAGAAAGCTCAACGACCTCCAGTTTACTGTTATTAGACAGGTCAATAGTCGTCGCCTTGTTGTTGTAACTGGCATATTTGAAGGACTTCAGGTTGTACAGAGCCTCGATACCCTTAAAAGAAGTGAATCCCCTATAAGAGTACTTGGCAATATTAAACTCGGTTACGAATTTCGCCTCCTCGGCGCTCAGGTGACCGTCCTTGTCCTTATCGTAACCCTTGGTGGTAAAGAGGTAAGTTTTCAGGTTTGTATCCTCGAATTCCGGTTCCGTATAGACGCCCGGATTCTGGGTGATGACGATGGTCTGGATAACAGCACCACGAGCATCTTTCAGCTCAATCTTGCCGCTTCTGTCTTCGGGAGTATTGTTCTTCTCTACCGTAACGACAATGGTTTCTTTGCGCACTTCGGCCTTGGTCACAGCAACGGAAATCCAACTGAGGGCATCTTCGTCGACGGAAACCGTATAATCCACGTTGGTCACGACGGGAATTTCGACGTCACCGCCTTCTACGGGCGAAGGGGTAACGGGAACTGTTGCAGTCAGTGAGCCGCCGTTGAAGACGAGGGAGCGCATGTCAGAGCGGCCCTTGCCGTCTACTGCATATACGAGAACTTTAGCCTTTGCGGTAGCGCCAGCCGTTACTTTCAAGACACCGGATTCGGTATCGGTAGCGGCAACCTCTGCCCACCAATCACCGCCAGCAACAGCATCTACGCGGGATGTACCGCTGCCTACGCCAACGAGAGTGTACGGAAGTTCCGTCGTTGCTCCTTCAACCACATCGATGGCTTTGCTGTCATCAATGACGAGAGAAAAATCGATATACTTGTCAATGGACAGCTTGCTGTCATCGGCCAGGGTGAAGACAACCTGATCCTTGGTTTCCTTCACGCCCTTGAACACGACATCCACGCTCTCGGCAGCGGTCTGGGCGGGACCCACGACGGTCCAGGTTTGGCCGTCATAGGAGACTTCCCAGTTGCCTTCGTTGATGCGTACCTGCGGGGTCTTACCGTCGTTACCGTCTTTGCCCTTATCTCCCTTTTCACCGGTAAGAGGGATTAAGCCACCCTTCTCGTCCTTCAGGAATTCGTCGTTGACGGTCCAATAATAATCGCCTTCATAAAGCTGGGCGCCGATAACGGGAGTGCCTCCCTGAGGGCCTTGAGGGCCAATCTCTCCCTGCTTGCCCTGCTCTCCTTTTTCGCCGTGATAGATGGCGATGGAAGTGTTGTCGGTGAACTTGATGGTGTAGCCGATCACGCTGCCTTCGCCATCCTTGATCGAGGTAACCTCCTTCACATAGACATTGGCCTCGAGCTTGGTCACGACCGTCTGAAGGGCCGCGATATTGGAGTTGATCTGAGACACGGCGGTCTTCAGTTCATTCACGTCTCCCTGCAGAGCGGCAATGTCTTTGTCGTGCTGGTCCAGGCGGTCTTTGAGAGCCTGGTTGCTCAGCTCCTGAGGGGTACAGGAGGCCAGCAGCAGTGCTGCGCCGGCCAGGATTACCATTAGTTTTTTCATCTGTGCTTTTGTGTTTATTGGTTAATTTTACTTCAGTGTGACGGGAGCGCCGCTGCGCATAGAATACACCTGGACGCTGTTGGGGGTCTCCCAGAACTTATAGGCCTCGGTGTAACCCACCTCATAGTTCTTCAGGCTGGGGTCTCCGGCGGGAACCGGAATAGGAATGAAGTAATCGTAGTGCCAAGGACCGTAATTTCCGTTTTCGTCCTCGGCCCAGCCGGAGATGGTCCAGGGATAGTAGTTCATCATATGGCCTTCGTCGTCCTGCCAGGGTTCCTTGTGCGTGGCGGAGCCGCTGCCGCAGCCATACCACCAGGGACGGGTACGGAAGGACTTCTTGTCCTGCATCGCCGATCCCTGGGCGGTGGTATCCAGATCCAGCGTCATCAGGTGGTACTTGCCGCCGGAATCGCGGAAGTTCTCCTTGGGAGGCCAGACACCCAGGCACCAGTGTGCGGCCTTTTCGTTCGGGTTAATTTTCATAACCATCACGCAGTCTCCGTTGAAGTCGGCATACGGGAACTGGATGGGATCCAGCGCGGAAAGGTCTTCTCCCCGGAAGAGTTCGAAGGTATAGCTGTAATCGGCCTCGCTGGTGTTAAACGGAGGAGCCGGGGCATAGACCTGGGTCTCGAACATAGCCGTGGTGTTGGAACCGGCATAGCCGAAGACCAGGATGGAATACATAGTTTCGGGCGTTACGTGCGTCGTGAGCTTCTTCTCCGTATTGAAGGTATAGTAGAGAATATTCTCACCATTGTGCTCGTAGTACTCTTCAATTTCGTACATAATGGCCTCTTCGTTGAGAGCGCCGCCCTGGCGGTAGGCCTCGAGTTCGGACGTCTCAATGATGAAATAGGTCCAGTAGTCGGAGTTGGTGGGGGTGACGGTAAAGTCGATGCCCTTCCAGCTGGAATTGTCTATCTTGACAGAGAACGTATTGTCTGAGTGCTCGGCTGCCAGGGTGGTTACATCCTTGCGGACCACCTTGGTGGAACGGATGCCGAAGTTGTCGATACCGAACACATAGATATGGTAGGTGTGCGAGGGCGAGAATGTCCAGCCTTCGTCCTTGCGGCCCCAGATTTCGCGGGTGCCGGGAAGCAGGCCGGGCAGGGTGGCCCAGCTCAGGTTCTCTACATCGTAGTAGCCCTGGTCGATGCGCTGGGACTCCATATTGATGATGCGCTGGGCGGCCTGTTCGTCGGAATAGCCCGCCATCTTGGACTCCTCTACGAAGGCTACATAGTAACGGGTTTCCGGATTGGTGGGCGTGACACGGATCTGGACATCCATCTGCTGAACCTCGAGAACCTCGATATTGAAATCGCAATCGTCGATAACGGCGTAATTCTTGGTGGTGAAGTTGAACACTTCCACAGGGGCCGTGGTGGCCTGCATGTTCAGGTCCATACCCCAGGCCACCACGTGGTACTTGGTGCCGGGCATGAGGTCTGTGGCCTGCAGGGATTCCTTCCCTTTACACAGGATTTCTTCGGCCTTGTATTTGGACAGCAGGGACTTGGCGTTGTTGATGCTGGTCTTCATCACGGTGGCGAAATCGGAGCTCTGAAGAGCAATTTCCGAAATCCAGTCCATGTACCAGTATTCGGTATTGTTGGAGGGGGTAACCGTAACCTGGGCATAGGTTTCGGCAACCTCGGCCGATCCCGTGAAGGTAAGGTTCGATTCGGTACCGTAAGCGGTGCGGAATTCGTAAACGCAGATGGGCGTCTTACGGGTAGCTGCATCGGTGGCATCCATACCATAGACTATGAAAACATAGTCTGTCTGTACTTCCAGACCGGAGTACGGCATTTCTATCTTGTCCTCCTTGCTGTACATATTTCCCAACATGCCAAAGAGCTGGTTCAGCGGATGTCCGTGCTGGGCTGCCATATTATTCAGGTAGGCGAGGTCGGACTGGTAAAGAGCCTCTCCATAGGCCATTTCGCCAAACTTGTTGGTTTCGTCCTTTACATATTTCTCGTAGACCGGTTTGTCCAGGATCTCGAAGTAATAGCCGCCGTTATAACCGGCCTTGCGCTCTACCTTGATGGTGGCGCCGAAGGGGCCGATGGCAACCGGTGTAATGACGAACTGGGCATAGTCCCACTTGGACTGTGTAACCAGGACATTGACGTCCTGGGCATCGGGATAGCTGATTTTGACCAGAGCCTGACGGCTGTCAGACAGGTTGTCCTTCACGGTGACGGGGATACCTTCGGACGTAGCTTCACCCACGGTAGCCCAGTCCGGAAGAGCGCCGTCCTCCGGGGAAACAAGGGTGGCGGTGAGAGATTTTCCCTGGACCGGATTCTCTACCGTGACGGGCAGGACATATACGCCGGCCGCGGCGTCCACGCTAAAAGGCTGTGCCTTGATAACGGGCGTCTGGGTTGAAGGGGTGGGACCAGGATTGGGGTTGGGATTAGGGGTGGGCTGTTCTTTGGTGCCGGTGCAGGAAACGACCAGCAGAAGAGCCGCTGCAAAAGCGGAAGAAAGTTTAAGTCTCATCGTAAAGATTAACTAAGTATGGACGGCAAATATAAGTTTTTTTTCCAAATAAAATTTATCTTTGCAACACCGATATGAATTAATTATGAAAAGCCGTAAGCATTTTTCCGGCCAAATCCTGGCCACTTTCTTTAGTCTGGCCCTGGCGGGCTGTTCCGTGCAAGAACCCACAGAACCGCTTACCTCGTCACAGTCTGCTCAGGCTCAAGAACTTAGTTTCCCTGTAACCATTCAGGTGAGCGAAGAGCTGGCCGGCAAAATAGAAGCGGGACAGGCCCAGGATTTTCTCCAGGAGAACGGAATCCTCGAGTTGCGGCGGGTTTTCCCCCATGCCGGAGTCTTCGAGCCGCGCGTACGCCGGGAGGGAATGCACCGTTTTTTCTATGTGACCTGGGACCCGGACCGTACGGTCACCAAGGCTGCCGCCAGCCTGGAGAACGTCCCCGGCATCCTGCACGTGACCCCGCAGTTCCCCATCCAGCCGCGCGCCACATTCAACGACCCTTATTTCAGCAGCCAGTGGAATTTTGTGAACGCCCGCTACCCCGAGGCCGACATTAACGTCCAGAAAGTGTGGGAGGAGTTTACCGTGGGCAAGAGCAACGTGATAGTGTCTGTAGTTGACGAAGGTGTGAACCTGAACCACGAAGACCTGGAAGGCTGCGTAATCCCCTGCTATACCGACGGTACCGGCAGCTTTAACTTCAACAACAATACGCCCACCGTGGTGCCCACCCAGGGCCACGGCACGCACGTGGCCGGCGTCATCGCCGCCATCAGCAACAACGGCAAAGGCGTGGCCGGCCTGGCCGGCGGAGACGCCGCCAAAGGTATTGCCGGCGTCAAGGTCATATCCTGCCAGATTATGGACCTGTATGGCAACCGGCCCGACTATTACGCCGCTATGACCCACGGGGCAGACCACGGCGCCGTCATTATGCAGTGCAGCTGGGGTTTCTCGCCGGACCTGAACCACGACGGCTTCATCTCCGATGAGGAAGAGCAGATGTACCTTTCCTACACCATTGAAGACCTGCCGGAATATAAGGCCGCCATCGACTACTTTGTCAAGTATGCCGGTTGCGACAACGACGGCAACCAGCTGCCCGATTCTCCGATGAAGGGCGGCGTGGTGTTCTTTGCCGCCGGTAACGATAATTATGACTACGATCCCCTGGTATCCTACGACGCTGTCGTCGCTGTGGGCGCCTACGGTGCCACCGGCAGCAAGGCCGCTTATTCCAACTGGGGAGACTGGATAGACATCGCCGCTCCCGGAGGAGACGGCAAGCAGGGCATCTACAGCACGATGCTGGGGAACTCCATCAGCGGTCCCGACCAGATGGGAACCTCGATGGCCTGTCCGCACGTTTCCGGCGTGGCGGCCCTGCTGGTGTCCTACTTCGGCGGCCCCGGCTTCACGGCCGAAGAATGCCGCAACCGCATCCTGAAGGGCGCCAAGGCCGGATTCTCGACCGGCAGCCACTACATCGGCAAGAAACTGGATGCCTACGGTGCCTTTACCGTGAACCCGAACGCCATTATCAAGGCCCCCGAAATGCGCTGGGAAGGGGATTTGCCCGAGGTTTTCACCCATGACCAGAAGGAGTCTCTCGCCTTCGAGGTAAGCGATCCCGCCGGAGAGCGCGTATGGCTGTCCCTGGTGAAAGAGATACCCGGCGTAAGCCTCACCGGGGAAAACGTCCTGGTCATTGACGCCTCCCAGATGGAGGCCGGCCAATATACCGTGAGCGTGCAAGCCCGCAACGAAGACCACTCATCCGTGGTCGGCTTCACCCACGAGTTCCGTGTAATCAAGAACCAGATTCCCACCTACTCCAAGCAAAAACCCGAAGGCGTGCTGGTAGAGGGTTCCTCCCTTACCCTGTCCCCGGCCGAATGGTTCCAGGATGCCGATATGGACGCCCTTACGTTCAAGGCCAGCGTCGGCCACGAAGAACTGGCCGATGTTACGGTTACCGAAGACGGGGAGCTGGTTATCGAGGCCAAGAATCAGGGCATTACCACGCTTACCGTACAGGCCAGCGACGGCCAGGCTCAGCGCACCGTCGAAATGCCCCTGATTATCAAGGATGCCGCCACTCCGGCCTTCCTGTACCCCGCCACGGCTACCACCTACATCAGCGTAGCCATCGACGCCCCCCAGAACCAGAACGTGAAAATGGCCTTCTATTCGGCCTCGGGCGCCAAGGTGCTGGAAGACACCTGCCACGCCGACGTCTTCCACCCCATCAGCTACTCTGTAAGAACCCTGGCTCCCGGTCTGTATACCCTCCAGCTTACCTATAGCGGTAAGACCCTGAGCCTCAACTTCTCCAAAAAATAATTCAATCTTTTATGACCATGCGTAAATTTCTCTCTATCCTTGTGCTGGCTGCCGCATGCACCGGCGCCATGGCCCAGAACGTCAAAGACTCCATTTGGGAAGACACCAAACTCGGAGACTCCAAGTGGGAATGGGGCATAACCATCGCCCCTACCTATAACTATAACTTCAACACGCCCGCCGGCCTGTCCAACAGCGGCTTCGGCCTGGACCTTTCCATTATGGAAATGCAGTGGCACGGCTGGAAGGGCGGCGCCCTCACCCTGGGCATCCTGGATATGATCTTTGACTGGCAGTACCTCCACAAGGGTTTCCGATTTACCCCCGACGAAGCTTCCCTCATCTCCAGCGTCAACGACGGCCGCAGCAAGGGATCCCGGGCCGATTCTTTCTTCGGCTTCCCCATCGGCATCAGCCAGCAGTTCAGCAAGGACTTCGGCATCAGCCTGGTGGCGGCACCCGGCGTGGGCATCTATTCCTATCGCAACGATTACGTGCTGGGAGGAATCCACCACAACGACAAACTGTATCCCGTCCAGAACCGCGCAGGCTTCCGCCTGAACCTCAAGGCCATCATCTGGTACAGCGACTTCGGCGTCATTGTCCGCTACCAGCCCCTGGCCTCCAAGGATATGAACACCACCACGCTGTCTATAGGCATCGCTTTCCGCAACTAAGTTGAAACCGTCCTTACAGCCTTATCTGGAACCGGGCCGGCTGGAAGCCGGCTGCGACGAAGCCGGCCGGGGTCCCCTGGCCGGCCCCGTTTATGCCGCGGCCGTCATCCTGCCCCCAGACTTCTACCATCCCCTCCTGAACGATTCCAAGCAGATGAGCGAGAAAGCCCGCGAGGAGCTTCGGCCCATCATCGAGCGGGAGGCCATTGCATGGGCGGTAGAGGCCGTATCGGCCCGGGAAATTGACCAGCTGAACATCCTCTGGGCCTCGGTCACCGGCATGCAGCGGGCGGTGCTTCGGCTGTCGCCGGCGCCGGATTTCCTGCTCATCGACGGCAACAAGTTCCGTCCCTTCGACCGGTACGGATTCAAGGATTTCCAAACCGTGGTGCACGGCGACGCCACGTACGCCTCCATCGCCGCCGCCTCTGTCCTGGCCAAGACGTACCGGGACGATTTCATGCGCCAGATTGCCCGGGAATATCCCCAGTACGGCTGGGACAGCAACATGGGCTATCCTACCCAGGAGCATATAGAAGCCATCCGGCGCCATGGCTATACACCTTGGCACCGGATGACATTTCACGTAAAGGAGCTCTCTGAGCCTACCTTATTCTAATTATTTCACGTAGGTGAGTTCGGCAATGATGTTGTCGGCCTTGCCGTACTTCTCTACCAGCCACAGTACATAGCGGATATCCACGCAGATGCAGCGCTGCAGGGCGGGCTCGAACATGACGTCGGAGCTCATGCTTTCCCAGTTTCCGTCGAAGGCCAGGCCCACGAGGTTGCCCTTGGCGTCCAGCACGGGAGAACCGGAGTTACCGCCGGTGATGTCACCGTTCATGAGGAAGCAGGTGTGCAGGCTGCCGTCTTTGTCGGCCCAGCGGCCGAAGTCCTTGGCCACGAGCAGTTCCTTGATGCCGGCAGGCAGGATGAATTCCGGATTGGTGGGATCTTCCTTCTCCAGCAGGCCCTGGGAGGTGGTGAAGTACTCGTATTTCAGAGCGTCCTTGGGGCTGTAAGGCATTACCTTACCATAGGTGAGACGCATGGTAGAGTTGGCGTCGGGATACAGGGCCTTGCCTTTCTGCCACTCCAGCAGGGCGCCGGCAAAGTGCTTCGCAGCCAGGGCGTAGGCCTCGTCATCGGCCGCATTCCTGTTCTGGTAATGCTGCATGAGCACTTCCATGACGCTGTAGTAGAGCAGGCCGGCAGGGTCGGCGAGCATCTGTTCCAGGGAAGCATCCTTCACCTTTTCATAGGAAGTGAAGACGGTAGAGTCAAACAGGTTGTTTACATAGCTCTCCAGGTCCATGGTGGCGAAGTCGGCCCCGGGGATGTCCAGCATGTCTTCGGCGGCAGCCCGCTGACGGTAGAAGTCCAGCAGGGCTACGGCTTCCTTGCGGTCCAGGGCCTCTACATAGTCCTTATAGGCACCCTGGAGGGCGGCCTTGGCGCGGTCCAGCGCCTGCGTGGAGTCGCGGCGCATCTCGCGGTCGTAGTTGCGCATGAGGCTGCCGAAGAAGCTCACAAGCTCGATGCGGTAGGGGGCTTCGGTGAGCAGGGTGATGGCCAGGTTGTTGGCCGAATATTTCTGCACATAGGCGGCGATATCCTCCACGGGGGTGCCGTACTTCTCCTGGCGGGCGGGATCGGCCGCAATCCAGGCCTTGAGGGCGGCTTCCTTCTCTTCCTCGCGGCCGATGATGTTCAGGTTGCCGAAGGCGAGTTCCTCGCCCTGCCACTTCTTCCAGCCGTTGGCGCTGCCTGCGTATTTGTCGGCATACTTAAGCTGCACGGAAGGGTCGGCGCACATGGCTTCCCACATGAGGTCCTGACGGACGGTGCGGGCGTCGATGCGAACGCGGTTGTTCTTGATCATCTGGTTAAGCTGGGCTGCCGTCTGGTAACGCTGGGTGCGGCCGGGATAACCCATAATCATGGTGTAATCGCCTTCCTGTACGCCCTTGAGGGAGATTTTCAGGGCCTTGGCGGGCTTGTAAGGCACATTGTTCTCGTTGTAGGCGGCAGGCTCGTTGTCCTGGCCGGCATACACGCGGAACATGGAGAAATCGCAGGTGTGACGGGGCCACATCCAGTTGTCGGTTTCACCGCCGAACTTACCCATGTCCTCCGGCGGAGCACCCACGAAGCGGACGTCGCGGTAGGTCTTGTATACAATGAGGTAAAAGACGTTCTCGTTATAGAAACTGTCTACCTCGGCGCGGCAGTTGGGGTTGGCGGCCTGGGCGGCCTCCACCAGTTCCTTTTCGGCGGCCTCCATATCCTGGGCCTTCTCCATGACGGCGGTTACGTCCTCCATGGAAATGAGGAAGGTGACGCTAAGGCCCGGGCAGGGAATTTCTTCTTTGAAGTTCTTGGCCCAGTAGCCGTCCATGAGGTAGTTGTGCTCATCGTCGGACAGGCCCTGGATGCTGCTGTAACCGCAGTGATGGTTGGTTACCAGCAGACCCTGGTTGCTGATGATCTCTCCGGTGCAGCCGCCGCCGAAATGCACGATGGCGTCCTTGAGGGAGGTCTTGTTAATGGAATAAATCTCGTCGGGGCTCAGTTTGCAACCGGCGGCCTTGATGTCTTTGCCGTTCAGTTGTTTGAGCAGGGGCAACAGCCACATGCCTTCGTCGGCCAGGGCAGTCGTCGCAATGGCCATGGCGGCCAAAAAGGTAAGAATACGTTTCATTGTTGCGATGTTTTTCGCAAAGATAGCAAAAAAGATTTGTCAAGAATCCAAATTTCTCCATTCTGCCGGAGTTTTCCCCGTGATTTTGAGGAAATTCCGGTGGAAAGAGACGTTGCTGGAGAATCCGGCGCGCTCGCCGACATCCTGGATTTTCAGTTCCTTTTGCGATACCAGCAGTTCCTGGGCGTAGCGCACGCGGTATTCATTCACGAAGTCCGTGAACGTCTTGCCGGTATTCCGGTTGATACAGGCCGATATATACTTTTGGTTGGAAGCCATGCGGGTTGCCATGTCGTCTATGCGAAGGCCTTTCTGGAGATAGAGCTGTTCGTTTTCCATCAGGTCGCGGATGCGGCGCATTCTCTCGGCATCCGTGGCGGAATCCGGAACCGGGATTTCGGCCGAAGGTTTTTTCCGGAAGCAAAGCAGCAGGATTCCCCCTGCGGCCAACAGAATCGCCAGCCACCACCCCAGAGACATTCTTCCGGTTTTGGGGAAAGGACCGTCGAAGGGATAATAGGCCATGACCGTGGTATACGGTTCGTAATTGTTTCCGGGACGGCCGCCCGTGACCACTAACCGCCCGTCTTTCAAGAGCACGCAGGCCGGACCGTCCAGGGTGAACAGCGGACCGGGATATTGGGCGTGGTAAAGGCAGATGGGCGCTTCTCCCCCGTTCAGGGCTTCCCGGTAATCGATGCGGCAAACGTAGAGGCCGCCATCGGCGTCGCTGCCCAGCAGGAGGGCGGCTTCCCGCTCCCGGTGAACCAGCAGGTGGTCGCTCCAATTGATGGGATTGACAGGATTGCCGAAGGGGATGTCCCAGCGCGTGGGCAGCAGGGACAGTTCCCCGTCCTTCACCAGCATAATCGCGGTTTTTTCGGCGGCGTTCCGGACGGCCAGCAAGTAGCTGGTGCTGTCGATGGCGCAGCCTTCCGGCGTCCAGTTGCTGCTGCAGGTGTAGATGGGTTTCCAGGTTTCCAGCAAGGGGTGTTCAATCGGGCCTTCCCTTCGCAGGAACTCCATCCTGACGGTATCGAGCGCCTCCCAGTGATTGCCCAGGGCGCTCAACAGAAGGACGTCGTCGGCCCCTGTCCGGAAGAGAAAAGGCAGCATCCGCTGCTCTTTCGTGGGACGGGATTCCACCGGGCCTTCTTCGGGCCGATAAACCTCCACGACGTCCTGCGCCAGGCAATTGCCGGCGATGACCACCGTCCCGTCCGGCAGGGAGATACCCCGGGCCAGGGACCGCTTCTGCTCCATGATGGGAAGCGGAGAGAAGGTACGCGTGGTGCTGTCGTAGACTTCGGCCACATAACTCTGGCCGATCCCCAAGTACTGGTCGAAGCCCCCGGAGAGCATCCATCGGCCATCCCGAAGGCGCACGCGGAAGCCGCAGTCATGCGCATAAAGGGGCTGAAGGGGCTTCCATCGGCCGCCATGAAAATACTCGGCCGTCACCGTGGGGACAAAGCCCGTGGTATGGCCTCCCACCACCACGATATCCTCCCCGGCCACAAAAGCCATGTGATGCGAACGGGGGACCAGCAGGTCCTTCATCCGCCGGGAGGGCAGCTCCCGGTACAGGCTGTCGGGTAAAACCGATGCACCGGCGGCCGCGCTCCAGAGCATGACCGCCAGGCTACAGAGAAGATTCAATCCGGGCTTCACATTACAAATATAGCAAAAACACCGTTTTACAGAAGCCCCTGGTCCTTGAGCATCCGCAGGGCCGGATAGGTGGGAAGGCTGGAGGGATCCATCGTCATCTCCATCAGGTTCCCGTCGGCATCATAGCGGGCCAGCACGACGCCCTGGGTCTTGAGCTTGCCGCTGGGGCCGGCCATGTACCAGAAATACATGGAGTACTCATAGCAGGCAATGTCGTAACCTACCTCGGCAAACAGGTCGTCCACTTTGGCGATTTCGGCCTCGTATTCTGCCTTGAGGTCACCGGTTGCCCTGGCCGCCTGCTCTTCCAGTCCCTGACGGTAGGAGTAGAGGTCATTCACGTACTTGTACTCCTTCTCTACGCCCATGTGGTCGAACTTGAAACTGTCGGGGGTGGCGATGTGCGCCTTGGCATAGTTTTCCATCTCTACCTGGACGGGGCTGGGATTCTCGCAGGAGAAAACCAGGGCCAGCGCCATCAGGATCAAAAATAATTTCTTCATACGCTTAACAATTATAATACTTTTTGCCCGAAAACAATCTTGGAGGGAGGTTTAGGCGCCTAGCTTCATCATGGTAAGCATGGTAACGCCGATGGCGATGATGGCCCAGTGCCACCACTTCATCTTGGCCATGCGCTGTTTCTGGGCAGCCCGGTTAGCCCGGAAATTATCCATGGAGAACATTTTCTGTTTGGGCTGCTGTTCGTTGAACTGGGGCTGGGAGGCACCGAGGCGCGCTCCGCAGGAACCGCAGAAATTGGCGTTGTCGGGGATCTGGGCCCCGCAGTTGGGACAGTATTTCATAGGCTTGGATTATGATTAAATGAAAGCGCCGACGACGGCGGCGGAATAGATTTCCATGAGAGCGGCCAGTTCGGCCTCGTCGGTGGCAACGCAGCAGCCGGAAAGCAGGTTTCCGCTTACGAAGGTTGCCTCCGTATAGGTGTAAGCCCTGGGATTCTGAAGATTCCGGAAGCAATAGCAGTGAGGGAAATACTTCCCGTCGGAATTGTCCTCGTAGTGCATGTCATATTTCCCTTCGGCCAGTTCTTCTTCCAGTTCGTCCAAAGCTCCCGACAGGATGCCGTACATTTCCTCCGATGTGAATCCGTAGGCCTCTTCGGAATCTCCGGGAACAATCACCAATTTTAGGCGATTCCGCTGATTGGTGGCGTTTTCAGGGACAATGATGCAGGCCTCACCGTTCTGGAGACGTTCCCTGGAAGCAATTTTATATTCACCGGAAAGAAGGAATGTCACGGTACCCACCGTAACCTTTTTTTCGCGGGCTACCTTGTTGTCGGTGCGGCCCATCAGGGCATTGGTGTATTCCTCCCTTTCGCTGTCCGTCAGTTCGTCCAGGCTTTGGAAGCCGTCGCCCTCCACGGCTTTGGGGGTCTTGGGGGTATTCTGGTAAACTTCCTGCTGAGGGAGAGACTCGCCGTCCTGATTGCCCTTGCCGGAGAAGATTTCCTTGGTGATAACGGCGGCCAGGACAAGGGCAACCACCAGGGCAATAATCTTGATATAGAGCCACAGGGAATGTAAAAAGCCCTTGGGTTGCGCCTGTGGTTGTGGTTGCGCTTCCGGTTCCATGGGAGTGCCGCAGGCGGCACAGAACTTGGCATTATCGGGGTTCTGGGCCCCGCAGTGGGTGCAGATTCTCATCTTAGTCTATTTTGGTGAAAGTGCGGCCTTTCGGCCAATAATCGTCGTATAGGGTTAGGCTGCTGGCCGATGCCGGGCCGGATGAAAGCAGGAAGTTATGCTCCCTTCCCTGCGTATCCCGCAGGCGGAAGGTCTCGGCGGCGTCGTAGATTCCCTGTCCCTTTTCCTGCAAGGGAGACGGTGCCTGTTCAAAGTGCCAGGTAATCCCCCTCTTTTCTCCGCCGAAGTACAGCGTATCGGCGCCACACACAAACGTGCCTTCCAGTGGCTCCGGTTCCGGGGCAGCCGGACGGGGCGGCCGAGAGGAACGGAACCAGCAGGCGCTCAATAGGATAAGCGCCAGAAACAGGACAGGAAAGTGTCTCATTTGGCCTTGGGGCAGTGGGATTTGATGTACTGGAGGACAAATTCATAGTCCTCCGGGGTGGTGTACACCTGGTTTTTGGAGAGGGGTGCGTTTACCTTGATAGTATTAAGACGGGGGTACGACTTGATGCTGCGCACCTTGGCAAAGTCTGTAGAGAGCGACGTATGGGAGGCAACCATGGCTCCCTGCGCAAGACGGCCGGGTTTGCCGGAAGCGGCACCCGCGACCGCAACGAGGCCGCCGATGATCTTCGCATTCTTCTTTTGCTCCTCGATTTGCTCGTGCAGAATACCTTCTTCGTCCATGGTGAATTGCACGATGTATTTGCCCTTGTACATGGCGGCCACTATCAGGTACGACACACCGCTGATGGCCAGGAACACCAGCACGGCAATTCCCCAATACTTGAGTTCGTGGGCAATCTGGGCAAATTCTCCCCGGAAAAGGGGGCCGAGATTGATGGTTAGGAAGGCGACGCCTCCCAAAATGCCGAAAATCTTTAATACAGTAATGTATGCCGAAGGGTTTTTCAGCAGGTTCATGGGGCACGTCCAACGGTATTTACCGTCGGTGCACAGGCGGACTTCCGGACCCTTGTAATCCGGATGCTCCAGCGTTTTTTCTTGTTGGTCGCGTTCGATCATAGTTTCAGTGTTTTCCCAAATATAGCGAAATATAGCGAGAAAGCATGAAACGACGAAGTGATTATCACTCACTTCATGAAATGAAACACGATTTTCAGAATATGACGGTTAAACGGATTCGGCTAATTTCCGGGCAAGTTCCAGGAAAGCCAGGGAATCGGGGCGCGATCCCAGGGCTACGGGTTCGCCGTTGTCGCCGCCTTCGCGGATGCCCTGAACCAGGGGAATCTGACCCAGGAGAGGGATATCCAGGTCCTTGGCCATCTGGGTACCGCCGTCCTTGCCGAAGAGATAGTATTTCTCGTCGGGATGAGCCTCGGGGGTGAACCAGGCCATGTTTTCCACCAGGCCGTAGATGGGCTTGTCTACCTGCGGATTGCGGAACATATTTACGCCGCGGAGGACATCGGCCAGCGCCACCTGCTGGGGCGTGGTGACGATGACGGCGCCCGTGAGGGGAACGTCGCCGATGAGCGAGATATGGATGTCGCCGGTTCCCGGAGGCATGTCGATGAGCAGGAAGTCCAGCGGGCCCCAAAGGGTCTGGAGGATGATCTGCTTGAGGGCGGTAGATGCCATCGGCCCGCGCCAGATCAGCGCCTGACCGGCGCCGGAGACGTGGCCCACGGAAAGCCACTTGACGCCGTATTTCTCTACCGGGACGAAGAGGGTGTCGTTCTCGTCCTCGCCGTACATTTCGATGGTGACGTCCTCGGTGGCGGTCATGGTGGGGATGGAGGGGCCGTAGACGTCGGCATCGGCCACACCCACTTTATAACCCAGGCGAGCCAGCGCCACGGCCAGGTTCACGGCCACGGTGCTCTTGCCCACGCCGCCCTTGCCGGAAGCGATGCCAATGATGTGGCGCACCTCACGCAACTGTTCCAGGTTGAACTCGATGCCTTTCTTGGGCTTGGCCGGGTCTTTCACCACGGTCTCCACGGTGATTTCCGTGCCGCCGGGGGCGTGACGGTACAGGCAGGCCTGAACGGCACCCACCAGATAGTTCTTCAGCGGATCGGGGCGCTTTGGGAAAGCCAGCGTCACGTGGATGCGGCCTTCTTCGCACTTGATTTCTTCCACCATCCCCAGGGCAACGATGCTCTGGTCCCCTTTTGCGGGATGCTGCACTTCCTGCAGCCATTCAAATATCTCGTTTTGTTGCATTATTCTTTGCGTAATTTATTAATCACAAGCGTCTTGACAAAGACAAGCACCAGCAGGACCAGCAAGGCCAGGGAGGAGATGGCCGAAATGAGCGCGCCAACGCGGTAGCTTTCCGGCATAAAGGTCATCACCAGCTGATGTTCCCCGGCAGGGAGCATCGCGGCGCGGAAGGTCCAGTTTGCCCGGATAATCTCCACAGGCTGGCCGTCTACCGCGGCCTTCCAGCCGTTGGGATAATAGATTTCGCTGAACACGGCCAGGCGCTCGGTGGCGGCCGAATAGCTATAGACTAATTTATTCGGTGCGTAGGAAGTTAAAGTGATAGATTCTTCGTCGCTATGCTCCTCAGAATGACAAGAGGAGGCCCCTTCTGTCATCCTGAGCGCCAGCGAAGGATCTGTCACCACCGCCTGGTGGCGCAAGTCGACGTGGCCCAAGAGGGCGATCTCTTCGTCGGGGGTAGCGGCCTCAACGACGCTGTCCACGAACCAGGCGGGGCCGAAGGCGGCCTCGTTCACCAGAGGCGGATAATCCCCGTCCAGAATCACGTAACGCGTGTTCAGGGCGTTCAAAACCGGGGTACTGTTAGCCATCCATTCGCCTACTTCCTCCAGGTTTTCGGCGCTGTTAAGTTGCTTGTACAGGCCATTGATTTCTCCGTTCAGGTAGTGGTCGATGAGATCCTGATAGCGCTGCAGCTTGGCGGGGGAATAGCCGCCCACATTCTTGTGGTGATAGCTGGGCACCGAGGAGTTGAATACGTTCACCGTGAGGTCCAAAACGCGGTACTGCGGGTCTTCGTCGGCTTTGATCATCTGGTCTACCGTACGTTCCGCGAAGGGCTTGCCGAAGTCCTTGGGGGTGGTAAAGTGGTCGGCGTTCAGGTAGCGCTTGCCGGCTGCGAAGAGGTCCATCAGGACAATCAGGCCGATGGCAACGACAGCCACCTGCTTGCGGCTGAACCCGGCGATGGGCTTAACCGGCTTCTTGGGCAGGAAGGCCCACAGGAGCAGCGCACTCGCCGCCAGGATGAGCAGCAGGGAGCGGATGGCATCGGCCTTGAAGAGGGCGATGCGGTCGGTCACCAGCGCCTGCACCAGCACGTCCTGCATGCCGGCGTCGGAGGCCCCGGAGAAGCTGCCGAACAGGCCGGGGGACAGCCAGGCCAGGAAGCAGAAGCCTGCGGTGAGGCCGAAGGCCCAGCAGAAGGCCTTGCGGACGCGCTTGGGCTCGTATTCGTCCCGCATCAGGCGGTCCAGGGTTACAAAGCCCAGCAGCGGCAGCGATACCTGCAGTACCACCAGCGCCATGGACACCGTACGGAACTTATTATAAAGGGGTAGATAGTCGAAGCAGAGTTTGGTAAACGCCATGAAATGGCTGCCAACCGCCATCAGGATGGCCAGGATGGTTGCAGCCAGCAGCCACCATTTTTCCCGTCCCCGGTACAGGCCCAGGCCCAGGATAAAGAGGAAGATGGTAATGGCTCCCATATACATGGGGCCGGCCGTGAAGGGCTGCGGGCCCCAGTACAGCGGCAGGTTCTTGGCGGTTTCGCGCAGGTTTTTCTGGCCGGCCTGACGCAGGAGCTTGATGGTTGCGCTCTTGTCGGGATCCACGGCGCCGGAAGAGGAGCCGCCGTTGAAATCCGGGATGAGCATGTTGGGAAGTTCCTCCCAGCCATAGCTCCAGGAAGTGGCATAATCCAGTTCCAGACCCTTGCTGTTGGCGCCTTCCTTGGTGAGTTCGCTGCCCCCGCGCATGGTGTTGGGCGTATATTTGGCCAGCGGCAGCAGTTTGTTCACGTTGGTGGCGATACCCGCGCCACCCAGCACCAGCAGCAGGGCCGATGCAATCAGGAACGGCTTCCAGGCCTTGTTCTTGATCACGTGAATGAGTTCTGCCAGCGCATACAGGAACACCATGATGGCCAGGTAGTAAGTGATTTGCTGGTGGTTGGCCTTGATTTGGAAACTGAGCGTGATGCCGAATAACACCGCCCCGATGATGGCCTTGGCCAGATAGGGTTTTTCCCGCGTGCTACGATACGTGAAAATGAGCGCGGCAAGCACCCAGGGCATGAAGGCGATGGCCTGCATCTTGGTGTTGTGACCCACCTGGATAATCTGGAAGTTGTAGCTGCAGAAGGCTACCGCGATGGCGCCGGCCACGGCGATGGGCACGCTCACGCCCATGGCCAGGAACAGCAGGAAGGCTCCCAGCAGGGCGATGAACAGGTAGGTAGCGGGCCGCTTGCCCGTGAGCAGCAGGTCGTAAATCCACTGGGTATAGTCTCCCCCGTTCTGCGTGGAAATGGCCGTGGTGGGCATGCCGCCGAACATGGAATCGGTCCAGTATGTGGGATCGTCGGGATGGGCGGCGTTCCATTCGCTCATTTCGTGGGACATGCCCACATAACCGGTGATATCGCTTTGATTCACGACCTTACCGTCCAGAAGTTGCGGCATAAAACCGTAGCTGAGTACCAGGAACAGCAGCACGACGCCGACTCCAACGGCTATTTTCTTCCAAATGCTTTTCATCATAGACTATTCAGGATTTGCGCCAGCGCATGGGTGGTGGCGCGGCGGGTATAGGGGGCGATGTTTCCGCTTGTAGCAGGGACGGAACCCTCGCAGAATTGCTTCCAGGCCGTTTCGATGAACGAGCGCATGATTTCTGCGTCTTCCCAGTCGGCGGTAACGCCGGCCTGTGCGTCTGTGAGCACGCGGGCCATGGCACCGTCTTTCTGGCCGATCCCCAGGACAGGCCGCCGGGCCGCCAGATATTCAAAGAGCTTTCCGGGCAGGATGGGCCGATACTCGGGGTCGTTGCGCAGCGGCAGCACCAGCAGGGTGGCCGACCGCTGCTCCTGCACCGCCTGTGCGTGATTCTGCGGTCCCAGGGCTACGACGTTGGCCGCCAGGCCTTCGGCCTCGATGGCGTCCAGCACCTCGCGGTCTACCTTCCCCACCAGCCGCAGGCGCAGGGACTGCTTGAACCAGGGGTCATCGGCCGCCATCTGCGCCAGCACCTTCCACAGGGTGAAGGGGTTGCCATCGGCCGCAAAAAGGCCGGTGTGGGTAATGTTGAACAGGCCGTCGGCTTCGGGCGCCGGGCCGGTGAAATCTTCTTCGTCGAAGCCGTTGGTCACGCAGGCTACCTGCGTGCGGGTCTGCGCCTGGAATTCTACCTGCACCAGCGGGGTACAGGAAAGCACCGTATTGCACTGATCCAGCACCGACTGCTCCTGCTTGCGGAGTTTGCGCCAGGTGGCGTCGGTCATGGGCAGGTACTTCAGGTAGTACATGCGGCTCCAGGGATCCCTAAAATCGGGCATCCAGGGAATGCCCGTGGCTTTGTGCAGCTTCTGGCCAATCAGGTGCACCGAGTGCGGGGGCCCGGTGGTGACGATGGCGTCTACGGGATGCTTCTTCAAGTACTTCTTGAGCATCTTCACCGACGGTTTTACCCACCCTACGCGCGGGTCCGGCACAAAGAGGTTGGCCCGGATCCAGAGGGAAAGCTTCTGCTTCCAGGTCTTTTTGCCCGAAGAAATCTCCGTAACCTGGGTATTCTTGGCCCCGGTGAGCTTGCGATAGGCGGCATAAGGTTCCCAGATGCGTCCGCGCAGCACCTCGACATCGGCCGGAACTTCGGCCTGGAACGACGGGTCCAGCGAAGGATAATCGGCATTGAGCGGGGCAAACACCACCGGCTCCCAGCCTTCGGCAGGCAGGTATTTCACGAACTTGACCCAGCGCTGCACCCCCGATCCTCCGGACGGCGGCCAGTAATAAGCTATAACGAGCACTCGTTTCATAAACATGCAAAGATACTACAATTTTGCTATCTTTGCCGTATGAAGAACCTATTCAAAATCATTTGTCTGCTGGCCGTAGCCGCGGGTTGCACCGCGCGCAGCGGGTGGACCGCCTGGGAGCAAACGGTAATCGAGCGCTCCGACTCTGTTATGTATGTGACTGTAATGCCGGCCGATAGTGCCATCCTGCGGGCGACAAGCCGGGATTTGGGGCCGAAGGAGCTGAAATCGGCCGAGCTGCAGACGCTGCTGGCCAAGATGTACCGCACCCTCACCGATCCGTCGCAGGACGGCGTAGGCATTGCCGCACCGCAGGTGGGTATTAACCGCCGCATGGTGCTGGTGATGCGCTACGACAAGCCGGGACGGCCCATCGAACCGTATCTGAACATCAAAATAGACAGCCTCTGGGGCCAGAAGAATCCGGGACCCGAAGGCTGCCTCTCCGTACCTCCCTACCGGGGAATCGTCCAGCGTTATCCCAACATACAAATCTCCTATCTCAAGCCCGACGGAACGCCGGTCACCGAGCAAGTAGACGGTTATTCGGCCATCATTTTCCAGCACGAATGCGACCACCTGGACGGCATCCTGTACATTGACAGGGCCGACACCGTGTACATAAACAAAGCCTGGGCCGCCGAACGCGAAGAATTCGCGTACGAGCGGCCAGACTGGTGGAAATAATCAGGAAATAATACTATTCCTCTACCACGGGGGCGTCCGGGGCATTCTTGGCCACGGATTCCATACCGTTCTTCATGGTAGCCTCAGATGCATACATCTGGCTGGCGCCCACGACCTGGCCGTTGGAGGCCTTGAGGTTGAAGAAAGGTTTGCCGTTCTTGGCCACTTTTACCTCGAATCTCTCGGGGATGCCGGCATTTTTCTTCACGGATTCGATACCGTTGAGGCAGGCAGCCTTGGTGGTGTAGCCTTCGCTGGTGAGAATGACCTGGCCATTGGAGGCCAAAAGATTGAACTGGAATTCTCCGTTTTTACGGACAGATACAACAAATTTACCCATAGTATAGTGTTATTTGGTTGTACAAATTTAACCAAATAATCTTAAATACCCAACTCCTCTTTCATGCCCCGCAGAAGGTCGAAGGCCTGAAGCGGGGTTAAATTGTTGAGGTCTACGGCCTTGAGGCGGTCTCGCAGGGATTCCAGCAGGGGGTCGTCCAGCTGGAACATGGACAGCTGCAGGGAGCCGTCTTTCTCTACCTTGCCGGCTTTGGTCTGGTGTGGTTTCACGGGGGTAAGGGCCCCGATGGCCTCCAGTTTTTCGCTGTTTTCCAGGGCCCGGAGGGTCCTTTCGGCGCTTTCCAGAACGGGGGCGGGCATGCCGGCCATGCGGGCTACGTGGATACCGAAGCTATGCGCCGTGCCGCCTTCCTTGATCTTGCGCAGGAAAAGAACCTCGCGGCCCACTTCCTTGACCGTAACATGGTAGTTCTTTACGCGCGGGAACAGGCCTTCCAGGTCGTTCAGCTCGTGATAGTGCGTGGCAAAAAGCGTCTTGGCGCCCTTCCCGTATTCGTGGATGTATTCCACGATGCCGCGGGCGATGGACATGCCGTCGTAGGTGGAAGTACCGCGGCCAATTTCGTCCAGCAGCACCAGGGAACGGGCGCTGAGGTTGTTCAGGATCATGGCCGTCTCCAGCATCTCTACCATGAAGGTGGATTCGCCGCGGGAGATGTTGTCGGTGGCACCCACGCGGGTGAAGAGTTTGTCGAACCAGCCGATGTGCGCTTCGCGGGCCGGGACGAAGGACCCCGCCTGGGCCATGAGCACGATGAGGGCCGTCTGGCGCAGGAGGGCCGATTTACCGGCCATGTTGGGACCGGTGAGGATGATGATCTGCTGTTTTTCGGTATCCAGATAGACGTCGTTGGGGACGTATTCCTCCCCGGCGGGCATCAGTGTTTCAATCACGGGATGGCGGCCGTCCTTGATGTCCAGCGCCTTGCCCTCGTTCATTTGGGGCCGACAGTAGTGGCGCTCGGCCGCCTGCTGCGCAAAACCGGCCAGGACGTCCAGCTTGGCCAGGATGCGGCTGTTGCACTGGATGTCGGGGATGGATTGCTGGATGCGGGCGATGAGTTCCCCGTAAATACGCGATTCCAGTGCGTAGATGCGGTCTTCGGCCGTAAGGATCTTTTCCTCGTACTGCTTGAGTTCCTCGGTGATATAACGCTCGGCGTTGACCAGCGTCTGCTTGCGGATCCACTCCGGCGGAACCTGGTCCTTATAGGTATTGCGAACCTCGATATAATAGCCGAAAACGTTGTTGTAGGCAATTTTCAGGGAGCTGATGCCGGTGCGTTCGGCCTCCCGCTGCTGCATTTGCAGGAGGTAGTCCTTGCCGCCAGAGGAAAGGGCGCGCAGTTCGTCCAGCTCGGGGTCTACCCCGCTGCCGATGACCGGGCCCTTGCCAATCTGGATGGCCGGTTCGGGGTCCATTACACGCTGGATCTCCTTGAGCAGTTTCTCGCAGTTGCGAAGGCCCTTGAGCAACTTATCCAGGGCATCGCAGCCGCTTTCCAAGCGGGCCTTGATGGGGCCGGTAAGCGCCAGGCCGCGGCCCAGCTGCATAACTTCCCGCGGGTTGGCCTTGCCGGTGGCCACACGGCCCAGGATGCGCTCCAGGTCTCCGATCTTGCCCAGGTCTATCTGGGTTTCGTCCAGGAGTTCGGGGTTATCGGCCAGCAGCTGTACGATATCGTAGCGGGCGTTCAGCTCCTTCAGGTCCATGATGGGCATGGCCAGCCAGGCGCGCAGCATGCGGGCGCCCATGGGCGACGAGCACTTGTCCAGGGTTTGCACCAGCGACACGCCGTCGGCCCCGGACGCGCTCTGGAAGACCTCCAGGTTGCGCAGGGTGAACTTGTCCATCCACACGAACTTGGCTTCGTCGATTCGGCCGATGGTGCAGATATTCTTGAGGCCGGTATGCTGCGTCTGCTCCAGGTAGACCAGCAGGGCGCCGGCGCTGCAGATTCCCAGGGGATAGGGTTCGATGGCAAAGCCCTTGAGGCTGTCTACTCCCAATTGCCGTTTGAGGCGCTCTACGGCCGCGTCGTATACAAAGGCCCATTCGTCGATGGAAGTGGTGAAAATGTCTCCCAGACGCTCTTTGATGCCTTTTTCGTAGCCGCGCTGCACCACCAGTTCCTTGGGTTTGAGGGAACCTGTCAGGGTGGCAATATAGTCCAGCGAGCCCTGTGCCACCTGGAACTGTCCGGTGGACACGTCCAGGAAGGCGGCGCCGCACTGGTCCTTCTCGATGGTGAGGCCGCAGAGGAAATTGTTCTCCTTGGTTTCCAGCATGTTCTCCCCGAAGGAGATACCGGGCGTGACGATTTCGGTTACTCCGCGCTTGACCAGTTTCCTGGCGAATTTGGGGTCTTCCAGCTGGTCGCACACGGCCACTTTGAACCCGGCCCGCACCAGCTTGGTAAGATAGTTCTCCAGGGCATGATGCGGGAAACCGGCCATGGCCACGGGGCCTTTTTCGCCATTGGATTTCTTGGTCTGGACCAGGCCCAGCACGCGGACGGCCGTGATGGCGTCGTCGGAATAGCATTCATAGAAGTCTCCCACGCGGTAAAGCAGCAGCGCCTCGGGGTGCTGAGCCTTTACCTCGAAATAATGCCGGAGCATGGGAGTATCTTCTGCCATTTTAGCCATGAGGAAACAAAGATACGAATTTGTCTCGGAAATTTGCTAAATTTGCAAGTCCTAAATGCTTATTCTATGCCTATTCGAACAATGCCCGTCTGGAAGTGGATCTTGCTTCTGATTCTGGCCCTCTTCCTGGCCCTGCTCATGTATGGCTTCGCCTCCATGCCTTCCATGTTTATGAAGGGATGGGGCGCTTGGGTTCTCGCCGTGGCCGCATCGGCCGCCATGCTGGCGCTGTACCGGGTTTTCGCGCATTGGTTCGAAGGCGCTTATCCCCAGGATCTTCCCCTCAAAAAACTGGTTCCCCACCTGGCCCTGGGTATGGGCATCGGAATTGTCTCTATCGGCCTTGTCGCAGGCGTCATGATGGCCCTGGGCCTGTATACCGTAGATAGCGTCAATAAGGTCTGGAAAGACCTGATCGATCCCTTCCTGATGTTCCTGGTTGTGGCGGTGGGAGAAGAAGTCGCCTTCCGCGGCGTACTCTTCCGCTGGATTGACGAGCGCTTTGGCTTCTGGTGGGCCCTGGTAGCATCGGCCCTCATCTTCGGCCTCATCCACATTACCAACGACAACGCTACCCTGTGGTCTTCCGTGGCCATTGCTATCGAAGCCGGCCTGCTGCTGGGCATGGCCTACAAATGGTCCGGAAACCTGTGGGTTCCCATCGGCTTCCACTGGACATGGAACTTTGTGCAGGGCAATATCTTCGGCTTTGCCGTGTCGGGCAACGATTCCGGCGCATCCATGATCCAGGCCACCATCGAAGGCCCGCAGTGGCTCACCGGCGGCCCGTTCGGCGCCGAAGCCTCGGTGATTTCCATGGTGGTTTGCCTGGGCTTTACGGCCCTGCTGCTCAAGAATTACCTCTCGAAAAAATAGATTATAGCCTCTTCGAACACTTCTCCGGGTCTTAACACCGTGGAAGGATAGTCCGGATGGTTTGGCGAGTCGGGTGCATGCTGGCACTCGATGGCCACGGCGTCGTAGTCTTCGTAGGCGCGGCCGCTCTTGCCCACGGGGCAGCCTTTGAGCCAGTTTCCGGTATAGACCTGCACGGCAGGCTGGGTGGTGAGGACGGTCAGTTTACGGCCGCTCTTAGCCGCCCAAAGCTGCGCAGCCTCGGAGAGCTGGCCGGGCATGTAACCGTCGATGAGATAGCAGTTGTCGTAGCCCTTGCCGAACTTGAGCGCGGGGAAATCGGCCTGGATATCCTGGCCGATAGGCTTGGCCTCCACGAAGTCCATGGGGGTGCCGGCGACATCCTCGGGGGCGCCCAGGGGAATCAAGGTTTCGTCGGTCGGAAGCCACTGGGAGGCGTTCAGCTCCAGTTTGTGGTTGAGGACGCTGCCGGAACCCTCGCCGTCCAGATTGAAGTAGGCGTGGTTGGTCAGGTTGACCACCGTGGGTTTGTCGGTCTCGGCGGTCATGATGAGCTTGAGGGAATTGTCCTCTCCCCAGGTATAATGGGCCACGGCCTTCAAATTGCCGGGATAACCTTCCTCTCCGTCCTCGGAGAAATACATAAACTCTACGGCATCTCCCTCGATGCGGCTGTCCCAAACCTGGTTGGAGAAGCCGTTGGGGCCGCCGTGCAGGTGGTTGGGACCGTTATTAATAGGAAGGGTGTATTCCACACCGTCCAGCGTGAACTTGCCCTTGGCGATGCGGTTGGCGTAACGTCCGGGGATTTTGCCGGAATAAGGACCGTCTCCCAGGTAATCCAGGGGGTTCTTGTAGCCGATGACGACATCGGCCAGCTTCCCTTCCTTGTCCGGGACCACCACGGACACGATGGCCGCACCCAGGCTGCTCAATTGCACATAGGCGCCGGAGGCGTTTTTAAGGGTATACAGGTAAATTTCCTTTCCGTCGGGCATTGTGCCCCAAAGTTCTTTAGTAATAGTATTCATTATAAGAGCAGATTAGTAGCAAAGACAACAAGGATTCCCACGGGCGCCACATAGCGCATCAGGAAATAAATGACGCCGAAAAGGCGGGTGTTCACGGTGCCGCCGTTGGTGAATTCCTCGCGCACGGAAGCCTTGGACATCTTCCAGCCCACGAAGGTGGTGAAGATGAGGCCGCCCAGCGGCAACAGCCAGTCTGAACACAGGTGGTCCAGGAAATCGAAGATGCTCAGGCCCAGGAACTTGACCTCGGACAGCGAGCCGAAGGACAGGCTGCACAGCACCCCCACTACCCAGCACAGGAAAGCCAGCAGCAGGGTGGCGGTGCGGCGTTTCATGCCCCTTTCATCGGTGAGGAAAGCCACGCCCACCTCCAGCATGGAAATGGCGCTGGTGAGCGCCGCGGCCAGGATGGCCACGAAGAAGATGGACGAAACCAGAGTGGTGAGCACGGGCACGCCCTCGCCCATTTTATTGAAGATATACGGCAGGGTTTCGAACACCAGACCGGGACCGGCGCCCGGATGCAGACCGGAGGCAAAGACGGCCGGAATCACGGCAAAAGCGGCGATGATGGCGAACAGCAGGTCGCTCACGGCGGTTCCCACGCCCGATACCAGCAGGTTCTCTTCCTTCTTCACATAGGAAGAATAGGTGAGGATGGTACCCACGCCCAGCGACAGGGAGAAGAAGGCCTGGCCCAGGGCGGCGGCGTAGGCGTCGGCCGTCAGGCGGGAGAAATCCGGCTTCACCAGATATTCCACACCCTTCATGGCGCCCGGCAGGGTAAGGGAATACCCCACGATTACCAGAATGAGCACGAACAGCGCCGGCATGGCCAGTTTGGAAAATTTCTCGATGCCTTTGTTCACGCCTCCAAGCACGATGAAGGCCACAGCCGCCATGAAGGCGGTATGAGTAAAGACCGGCTGCCAGGGCGAGGAGATGAAGCGGCCAAAGAAGTGGGGGACTTCCTCGGCCGGAATGTCTGTAAAGCTGAAGGACAGCGACTTGAAGAGGTATTCCACGCTCCAGCCGCCTACCACGGAATAGTAGCAGAGGATGAGCAGGGGGGACACGACGGTGAGCAGGCCCGCCCAGCGCCAGGGGGTGCCGGGGGCCAGTTTACTCATGGCGCCGAAGGTGTCGGTACGGGCAGCCCGGCCGATGATGGATTCGGCATAGAAGATGGGCAGGGCCAGCACCACGCAGGCGGCGATGTACACCAGGATGAAGGCGGCACCGCCGTACTCTCCCAGGATGAAGGGAAAGCGCCAGATATTTCCCAGGCCCACAGCGCTGCCGGCCATGGCGGCGATGACGGCGAAGCGGCTGCCGAAGTGCTCCCTTTTGCGGATCATAGTACAGTGGAAAGGATTAGGACAAGAATGCCGATGGGTGCTACATAGCGGAGCACGAACAGCACAGGCTTGAACAGGCGGGAATTCAGGCGGAGGGTGCCGCTGTTGGTGAGTTCCTGGAACAGGACCTTACGCGGCATTACCCAGCCGGCCAGGATCACCGAGAGGATGCAGCCCAGCACCATGAATACGTTGGAGGCGGCACTGTCGGCAAAATCGAAGATATTCAGGCCCAGGATCTTGACATGGGACAGCGGGCCGAAGGAAAGGCTGCACAGCGCGCCGAAAGCCCCGCACAGCACGAACAGCAGCGCGCAGGCCCAGCCGCGTTTCATGCCCCGGTTTTCCGTGAAGTAGGCCGCACCCACCTCGATTAGGGAAATGGACGAAGTGAGGGCAGCGAGGATAATGGCCAGGAAGAAGAGGATGGAGGCCACGGCGCTGATAATAGGAGCATGCTGGGCCAGGTTGGAGAAGATATAGGGCAGGGTGTCGAAGAGAAGGGTAGGGCCCGCTCCGGGCTCGATTCCGGCCGAAAAGACGGCCGGCAGGATGGCGAAGCCCGCCAGGAGGGCAAAGAGGAGGTCGCTGATCGCCGTTCCGGCACCTGATACCATCAGGTTCTCTTCCTTCTTCACATAGGAGGAATAGGTAATGATGATACCCGTTCCCAGGGACAGGGAGAAGAACGACTGTCCCAGGGCGTCGATGAAAGTATGGGCCGTGACCTTGGAGAAGTCCGGCGTAATCAGATATTCGACACCTTTGAAGGCCCCGGGAAGCGTGAGGGAATAGATGGCAATGGCAACGATGATGAAAAAGAGCGCGGGGATGCTCCATTTGCAGAATCTCTCGATTCCTTTCGTCACGCCGAAAGCCACCACCAGCAGGGTGATTCCCAGGAACAGCAGATGGAACAGCAGCGGAACCCAGGGATTGACGATGAAGCGCTCGAAGCCGCCGTTAACCTGGTCCGGAGTTACTCGGATAAAGTCCAGATGACAGGCCTGGATGAAAAAATCCAGGGACCAGCCACCCACCACCGAATAGTAGGAAACCAGCCACAGCGGGGTAAAGACCAGGAGGGCGCCCAGCAGTTTTCCTGCCTTGCCCGGCACCAGGAAGCCTACCGCGGCCAGGCAATTGGCCTGACTGCTGCGGCCAATGGCACTTTCGGCCAGGAAAATGGGGAGGGAAAGCGCCAGGGAGAATACGATGTAGATGAGGATGAAGGCGGCACCGCCGTTCTGCCCCACCAGATAGGGGAAACGCCAGATGTTTCCCAGGCCAATGGCACTGCCGGCAAACGCCATGATAACGGCCATGCGTCCGCCGAAGTTTTCACGTTTTGTTTTCATCAAGTTCGTTTTATACTTGCAAAGGTAATGAATTCTAGAATAAAATCCGTACATTTGCTTTATGCAACAATACCTGGACCTCCTCAAGCACATCCGCACCAACGGCGTCATGAAAGAAGACCGCACCGGAACGGGCACGCAAAGCGTGTTCGGTTACCAGATGCGTTTTAACCTGGCCGAGGGCTTTCCGCTGCTCACCACCAAGAAGGTGCACCTGAAATCCATCATCTATGAACTGCTGTGGTTCCTGGCCGGAGACACCAATGTCAAGTTTCTGCAGGACAACGGCGTTACCATCTGGGACGAATGGGCCGACGAAAACGGAAATCTGGGTCCGGTATACGGTTACCAGTGGCGTTCCTGGCAAGCGACAGATGGGAGGGTAATCGACCAAATTTCGAGTGTAATCAACCTCATCAAACATAATCCGGACTCCCGTCGCATACTTGTAACCGCCTGGAACCCCGCCGACGTTGACAAAATGGCCCTCCCCCCCTGCCACTGTCTCTTCCAGTTTTACGTGGCCGAGGGAAAACTCTCCTGCCAGCTTTACCAGCGCAGCGCCGACGTTTTCCTGGGCGTTCCCTTCAACATCGCCTCCTATGCCCTCCTCACAATGATGATGGCGCAGGTGTGCGGTTTGCAGCCCGGAGAATTCGTTCACACAACGGGAGATACGCACATTTACAAGAATCACTTCGACCAAGTGGCCCTGCAGCTCACCCGCGAGCCGCGCAAGCTCCCCGTGATGCACCTGAATCCGGAAGTGAAGTCCCTCTTCGACTTCCGTTATGAAGACTTTACCCTGGAAGGCTACGACCCGTGGCCGGCCATCAAAGCACCCGTCGCCGTATAAGTATGGAAAAATGTCTTATCGTAGCCGTCGCCGACAACTGGGGCATCGGCATCAAGAACCAGCTTCCCTGGCACATTGCCGAGGACCTCAAGTATTTTAAGGCCACTACCAAGGGTTTCCCCGTGATCATGGGCCGCACCACCTATTTTTCCCTGCCTTTCCGCCCGCTGAAGGGCCGCAAGAATATTGTCCTGAACCTGGGAGGAGACCCCATTCCGGAGGTCAGCTGCGTTTATTCCTTCGACGAGGCCTATGCCGAAGCCGCCGCTACCGGCGCCGAAAAATGCTTCGTGATGGGAGGCGCCTCGGTGTACCGGGCCGCCATGCCGGATATGGACAGGCTTTACATCACCCACGTGCATACGGTCCTTCCCGACGCCGATGTCTTCTTCCCGGAAATTGATCCCGCCATCTGGGAACGGGAAAGCACCTCGGAAACCCACGTGGATCCCGAGACCGGTTTCTCCTTCGAATTCGTCGTGTATAAAAAACGCTAGAAGTCGATTCCGAAGATAAAGGAGAGGGAGTAGGGCTTGGACAACTCCAGATAAGGGGTAACCGAGCCTCCCAAGTAGGAGAAGGAGACGCCGATGGAGGCGTCGAAGGGCAGGAAGAGCAGGCGGGCCAGCGAGGCCGAAAGGTCGGCTCCCACACTCCACAAATTGTAGTTGTAGGCCAGTCCGGTGTAGTCGGCGTGCGGGGTTAGCAGGAAGTTCTTGATGTAGGCTACGGCCGGGATATTGATTTCACCCACATAGATAGGAATTGCGTAGTCGGCGGTGACTTTCCACTGCCAGGGGAAGTATTGTCCCACGAAGGTGGATGCTTCTCCCCCGAAGCCGCGCGGCAGCGTGTTGGCGTACAGGTCTCCGAAGATGCACCTGTTCATCTTGCCCTGGGCCATAAAGGTCCATTTCAAGCCCTGTAGACGCGTAAAGCCGGGCAGATAACCGTAGGCATATCCGTACAGATTGGGTGCGTAATACTGGCCCAAACCGGGACGCAAACCCACGCCGCCTTCCAGGCCGATACCCCAGCGGGGGTAGGTCTGGGACGCAGCCCGCGAGGACATCACGTAGCCACGCAGCGAGGCCGAGATGTGCTGCATGCCGGGGCCGGTAAGATCTTTAGGGGGGTCCGGCATGGGATAGACATTGGGCAGGCCCTGCAGGCGCATGGTCAGGCTGTACTCGGCCGGCGTTGTTACGTAAAGGTTGGTGCTGTAAGAGTATTTAATCTGCGGGGTAAAGCCGAAGTGGGTACCGCCGCGCATGAAGGACAGCGGCAAATAGGCGCGCACCGACGCAGAGAACAGCGGCCAGCTCTGCCGGATTCCCTTCAGGGCATAACTGATATTTCCTCCATCGTTCAAACTCAGGGGCAGATACATGCGGGACTGCCGGTCTCCCAGGTCCAGGCTGGCTTCAAACACGGGATACAGACCCGAATAGGTCATTTTCAGGTGCAGGGCGTTGCGCCACACCGAAGGGGCGTCGGGGTCCGGATGAATGGCCCAGCCTATCATGCCCGAGAACGTGCCAAGCGTGTTCTGGAAGAAGGCGCTCAGGCCCAGCGAAGCGGTCTCGTAGGAGAGATCCATGCTGTTGCTCTTCACGGCATCGTAGTTCACGTACAGCGGCAGCCAGGAGTGCAGGCGCAGTGCGTGCGCCAGCTTGGAATAGCGCTTGGGTTGGCTCAGGGGGACATCGGCCGATAAATCCGGTGCCGCGCCCAGCGCCAGTTCCTGCGCCGTGAGGGCATCCTCGATGGGATGGGCCGCTACATCGGCAAATGAGACCTCGCGGGGCTGCAGCGAATTTTCGGGCGTGCAGAAGAGTTGCTTGCCCTCCAGCGTCTGGGTGATACCGTACAGCATGCCGTCTCCCCGGGTAAAGCCGGTGGCGCCGTAGCGGTAGCTGGTAAGCTGCTGCAGGCGGCCGTCAGCGGGATTCCAGCGGTAGAGTTCGTTCACGCCGCTGCGGTCGCTCACCCATTCCAGGGCGTCTTCCACGCTGCGCAGGTTCGTCATCTTTTGGGCCGATGCTGCCAGCACGCAGGACCATTTGCCCTCCGGCGACAGGCGGTAGAGGCCGAAGCCCTCCTGCGAAATGCCGCTCACGTAGATGTCTTTTCCCAGCCAGGCCTGTTCGGCTCCCTGAACGCCGGCCGGCAGGGACACGCGCCGCAATACCTTTCCGGTAGAGGCGTCCAACACCACCAGGAAAGACCCTCCCTGGACCGGTAATTCCATCACGGCCAGGCGCTCGCCGTCCGGGGTGGGCTGCGGGCTGTAGTAGCGCGTACCGCGGGTGAGCTGGTGCACGCGGTTGTAGTTCATGTCGTAGTAGCACACCACCGAGGAACCGTCCAGGCCCCAGCGGGGATGCGACCGGGTTTCGGACCAGAACAGGCGGTTCCAGCGGGCGTTATAATATAAGGAAGAGGTGTTGGAAGCGAAGGAGCGCAGCCGACGCACCCTTCCCTGGCGGATGAGCACGAGTTCGGCGGGTCGGCGGTAGCTCTTGCGCAGGGCCAGGATGCCGTATTCGGTCCACTGGGGAGAAATGTATTCGTTGGCATAGGCTTCGTCCCGGGTGACCGGCCGGGCCTCCAGGAAGGGGGCGCGCGCTTCGGCTTCGGCCTGCCAGACTTCGTTAAAGCTTTCCTGAATGTCCTTAAAAGCCTTTTTAAAGGGCTTTCCGGCGTGCTGACTGATAACCTTACGGGTATTGTAAGGAGCGAAATACCAGGGCTTCTTCCAGGCCAGATTCAGGGATTCGCGTACCAGCAGGGGACTATCGTACAGGGTACGGGCGCCGGCCAGAGTCACATAGCCCAGCGCGTAATGGTCGGGCGTATAATGCTTGAACGAGCCGTAGCGCCAGCGGTCCCAGCTTTTGTACTTCCCCTGGTCCAGGGCTACGCGGTAATAACTCAGGAAATCGGCCGTGCGGGCACGGGTGCCGCTGGCAAGGCCGGTTTCGGCCACCACGGCGTCTCCTTCTCCGAAGCCCTGTTCCAGATACAACTGCCAGTAGACAGGCGCCCAGATCTGGCCGGTAATCCAGGGCAGGACACCCCGCTGGCCAAACTGGATCTGCGCCTGGTGGCGGGGTTCGTGGGCCGCCAGCTGGAGGTACCAGGGGATGGGGTCGGCGACATAGGCGTCGGGGTGGGTATACAGGTCCATACGGCTGGGGGCCCAGCCCACGGAGCCGTTGGAATAGGGATAGTAGGTGTGCAGGAGGACGGGCAGTTTACGGCGCTGGCCGTCTCCGGGGGTCATGCCGCCCAGGCTTCGGCCCAGCGGCACCCGGAACTGCTCCAGGGCGCGGGCATAGTTGCGGGCCAGGGAATCGGTCCCCGCGGGATAGATAATCTGGTAGTGGGCCGATTCCACGCTGTACCAGCGAAGGTGGCCAGGGTCGTCTCCCACCAGGTAGAATTGGGCGCGGGCCGGGAACAGGCAAGCCAGGAGCAGGCCCAGTATGAGGATGCTTTTACGCATAAGATCCGGGTGTATTTTCGCAAATTTAGGGAAAAATGCGTAATTTTGTGTATGATGAAAGGACGAAAGCTCATATTCCTGACGGCTGGCCTCCTGGCCGTGCTGGCCTGCGGGCCCAAAAAGACCAAATCGGCCCCTGTTTCCCTTACTCGGGACTTCCCCATGGCCGAGATTCCCATGATGATTACCCAGCCCGAAGAACGCATGGTTTGGCTGGGACAGCATTTCTGGGACCGTTTTACGGCCACCGACAGCCTGTATTTCTGCGACTCGGTTACGGTGAACGGCGTGCCCATGGAAAAGATGGAGCAGCAGATGGGATTGTTCTCCTCCCTGCTGCAGCAGATTCCGCTTTCCGACGGAGTCCGGGCCATGGAGCTGTTCTACGACCGCCTGGAGGCCTTCCAGCTGGCGCAGCCCGCCGGCAACGTGCTGCCGCAGACGGTAGCCCTTACATCCAGCTATTTCTACGATCCCAACTCCCCCGTTCGAAGCGAAGACCTGTACCTGCCCTTCGTGAGCCGGCTGGCGCAGTCGGCCCTCATTGACGAGGACTACCGCCTGGGCTATGCCTGGGACGCCGGAAAATGCGCCTTGAACCGCACGGGCACCCCGGCGGCCGATTTCGTCTTCGTGGATACCGCCGGAAAGCGCCGCAGCCTGTACGGGGTAAAGGCCCGGCGCACGCTGCTTATCTTCGGCAACCCGGACTGCTCCGCCTGCAAGGAACTGGTAGAGCAGATGGAGGCTTACCCGCAGATATCGGCCCAAATTGCCGACGGCAGCCTCAAGGTGGTGGACATCTATATCGACCAGGACATCGAGCTTTGGAAAGAGCGCATGGAAAGCTATCCCAAGGACTGGATCAACGGTTACGACCCCAATTTTGTGATCAGGGGAGATATCCTGTACAACGTGCGGGCTATACCGTCGCTGTACCTGCTGGACGCAAAAAAAACGGTGCTGCTCAAAGACGCAACACCGGAAAGAGTTCTGAAAACGCTGCTTTAGCGCCCTATCTGAAAAACTGGTCTACCCAGGCCGCATCTACCTGCGCGAAGCCTTCTGCGGGCTTTACGGAGGGATTGCGCAGCAGGATGCCGCGGGCGTCTTCGTAGACGTTGAATCCTATATTTAACACCTGCATCTGGCCGTTCAGGGGAAGGGCCATGACCAACTCGTTATCGGCGCCTTCCGTGCGCAGGAAGCGGAGTTTGGCATCGGCGGCCTCGGGGTTTTTCTCGGCCAGCTCCCGGCGGGTGACCCATTTGCACATTTCCATCACGGTGTCTTCCAGGCCGGCATCGGCCAGTTTAACCTTTTCGATGAGGTCGCCGGCTTCCCGCACGATGCGCAGGGTATAGCCCTCCAGCTGCTTCACGGCCTCGGCTACTGCCTGCGGGGGCTGTTCGTTGCCCGGAAGGAGCCAGACCATGAGTTTGGCCTCGGGGTCGTGGTACAGCGTCTGGTAAAGCGCCAGGTTACGCTGGCCGCAGTAGGGGCATTCCCACACAAAGAGAGAGCCGTCCAGGACCTTGGCTTTGAGCTCCGGGTCCTGGCCGACGTTAATGCTTTGTCTAAGCTCTACCTCTGTGGGTTTCTGACAGTTTTTACAGTTTACGAGCGCCATCGCTGATGACTACATTATAAATCTTGGGGGCATGGCCGAACTTCTGGGTAAACTGCTCCACGGCCGTGGTGATGAAATTGTCGTAGAGCTCTTCCTTCACCAGATTGATGGTGCAGCCGCCGAAACCGCCGCCCATCACGCGGGAGCCGGTGACGTCCATCTTACGGGCCAGCTTGTTCAGGAAGTCCAGTTCCTCGCAAGAGACCTCGTACAGGCGGCTGAGGCCGAAGTGGGTCTGGTACATCATTTCGCCTACGGTCTCGTAGTCATCGCGCTCCAGGGCGTCACATACGTCCAGCACGCGCTGAACTTCGCCAATCACGTATTCGGCGCGCAGGAAATCTTCTTCGGAGATTTGGTCGCGGACCTCGTCCAGCCAGACGCGCTTGGCGTCGGAGAGGAAGTCCACCTCCGGGTGGAGGGCCTTGATGGCGGCGGCGGCTTTTTCGCAGGATTCACGGCGCTTGTTGTAGGCGCTGTTGGCAAGCTGGTGCTTCACGCACGTATCCAGAAGGACCACTTTGTAGCCCTGGGGATGGAACGGGAAGTACTTGTACTCTCCGGTTTTGCAGTCCAGGCGGATCAGGAAGCCTTCCTTACCGAAGAGAGAGGCAAACTGGTCCATGATGCCGCACTTGACACCGCAGTAGTTGTGCTCCGTGCTCTGGCCGATGCGGGCCAATTCAAATTTATCGATGGAGCCGTTGTTGAAAATCTCGTTCAGGGCAAACGCAAAGGTGCTTTCCAATGCGGCCGAAGAGCTTAGGCCTGCGCCCAGTGGCACATCTCCGGCAAAGACCGAATCGAAGCCTTCCACCTTGCCGCCACGCTTGAGGATTTCCATGCACACGCCAAAGATGTAACGGGGCCAGTGCTGTTCCGGAATACTGTCTTCCGTCAGGCCAAACTCGACGTACTCGTTCTTGTCTATGGAGAAAACTCTCACTTTGTCTGTTCCATTGGGCTCGATGGCCGCCATGATACCGAAGTTGATGGCGCCGGGGAATACGTATCCGCCGTTGTAGTCTGTGTGTTCCCCAATAAGGTTGATGCGCCCGCTGGACATGTAAAAGGTACCTTCCTTACCAAAAAGGCTCTTGAATTTTTCCTGGATTATCTGTTGCATAGTTATGTGATTTAACGCAAATATACGAAATTTATTGTAATGGGCAACGGGGGGGGCGTTGCTTCCTGCCTATGGGTTGCGCTTCCCCCTCCCCACCGGTGTACGTACACGAAATCGGCCCCCCAGTGCATTCCAGGTGTACGTACATTTTCGATTTCGGCCCCTGGCACCCCTTCCCGCCGGTGTACGTACACGAAATCGGCCTCCCAGTGCATTCCAGGTGTACGTACATTTTCGATTTCGCCCCCTGGCGGCACTTCCCGCCGGTGTACGTACACGAAATCGGCCTCCCAGTGCGTTCCAGGTGTACGTACACTTCGGCCGAAAGTTGTTCTCCCTCAATAATCGCCCATTCGCCAAAACTCGGCTAAAAAGTACATTTTTTAGCCGATTTTTCTTTCTGCCGATTTTTCTATTTTGACCGATGTTCTGTCATTCTATTCATTATATTTGGGCATGAAGACGGTTATTGTGATACTGGCGGCCCTTTTTGGCATTACTTCGGGAAGACCCGCTCTCCCGACAGACTCCCTGCGGGTTATGTTCTGGAATGTAGAGAACTTTTTCGACTGGCGCAACGATTCTACCAGCGTGTCAGACGCCGAATTCTCTTCGCTGGGGGCCCGAAGATGGACCCGAAAGCGCTTTTACACCAAGTGCAATGCCATCGCAAAGGCTGTCTTCTGGGCCGAGGCACCGGATGTCATCGGCCTGGCCGAAGTGGAAAATGCCTTTGTGCTGCGTCGGCTGCTGAATGCGACGCTCCTGCGAAAGCTAGACTACCGCATCGTGCACTTCGACTCGCCGGACCCCCGCGGCATCGACGTGGCGCTGCTCTATCGCAGCAGACGTCTGGTGCTGGCCGATGCCGCCCCTTGCCACCTTTTCGCCGAGGACTCCTCCGTCATATCGACCCGCGACATTATGCTGGCGCGCTTCATCGCCCCCGATGGCGGCGACATCGCCTTCCTGGTGAACCACCATCCCTCGAAATACGGTGGGGCGGCTTCGGGACCCCGTCGGCAACGCGCCGTGCTACGTCTGAAGCAGCTGGCCGATTCCCTGCAAAGCATCGGCGTCACGCGCATCCTGGCGATGGGCGATATGAACGACACCCCCGCGAATCCCGTCTATCGGCAACTGGAACCTACGCTGCGCAATCTGGCCGGGCCTCTCTATCGGCAGGGAGAAGGCACCATCAAGTACGACGGGGCGTGGGAGCTCATCGATATGTTCTTTGCTTCGACGACGGTCCACGTCGGCCCTATGCACATCCTGACCATTCCCTTCCTGACAACGAGGGATGCCACTCACGCGGGTACGAAGCCCCTGCGAACCTATTCGGGCCCGCGCTATCTGGGTGGTGTCTCTGACCATCGTCCCATCCTGGTAACCCTAAAACTGTAACATATGCCCATCACTCATCTTTGTTTTACGTCCCACGACGAGGTTATGTACCGAAACGAGCGGGATATGGCCGTCGCCTTCAACAGTTTATGTTCGGCGCTCTGTAAAACTGACAGCAGCTGCCTGGCCTATGCCGCTATGTCGGACCATCATCACGGATGTTATTCCACAAAGCATCCGGGAGAGCTGATCAGAATATACGGGAGTCATACACCAAACAGTTCAATCACCGGTATTACCGGGTTGGACCATTGGGAGAGACCGGGGTCTATATGCAGGAAATATCGGGTCTGCAGCATATGATCGCCGCCATTTCTTATACATTGAAGAACCCTCCGCATCACGGTGTGACTTCCTCTCCGTTTGAGTATCCGTATTCATCGGCCAATGCCTATTTTCGAAAAGAGCTGGGAAAAAACAGAAATGGGGAGATCTATTTGACCCAGGATCAAATCAAGGCTGTACTACCGCGCCGTGCATCCTTCAATCCAGCCTGGAAAATGGGGGTGGATGGGGTGTTCTTGCCCGAGACGGTGGTTGATGTCGAGACGGTCGAAAACGCCTTCGGAACTGTCCAGGCCTTTAATTATTATATAGGTAGAAAGAGCGGGGAAGACTGGCAGCAAGAACAGGAGAAGGAAAACGGAAGGGCTCCTTTCTCCCTGGAAAGCATCGAACAGCCTATGCTGGCAAGGGTATCCGTTGCAGAAATGTTGCGGAATGAAAAAGCACGTTATGTGACGGCACCTATCAGCGATTTAGAGCTGTGTAAGGTGATAGATGAAATCTATGTTCCGAGGTATGAGAGAAAATCCGTATATCATCTGAAGCGCCTGGAAATAACGGCCATTGCCAATGAATTGTATAAGGAATACCGCGCCAATACAAATCAGATTAAACGTTGTCTGGTGATGACGAGGTAGTTTTTGTTTTTTTGGGGATGTACGTACACCTGGAATGCACTGGGAGGCCGATTTCGTGTATGTACACCGGCGGGGAAGGGCTCGACTGCAGAGCGGCGCAGGCTCCAACAACATTTTGGAACCTGCGCCGTCATCAAGGACTTCCAGTGATCAATAGGGCCCTCGAGCGGAACTACACGTTAAACAGGAAGTGCATGATGTCACCGTCCTGGACCACGTAGTCCTTGCCCTCGATGCCCATCTTGCCGGCGGCGCGGACGGCGGCTTCGGTGCGGTACTGCACGAAGTCCTCGTACTTGATGACCTCGGCGCGGATGAAGCCACGCTCGAAATCGGTGTGGATGACGCCGGCGGCGCGGGGAGCTTTGTCGCCCGCCACGATGGTCCAGGCGCGGCACTCGTCGGCACCGGCGGTGAAGAAGGTGCGCAGGCCCAGGAGCCGATAGGCGCTCTGGATCAGGCGTACGACGCCGGACTCGGCAAGGCCCATCTCGTCCAGGAACATCTGGCGGTCGTCGTAGTCCTCGATCTCGGCGATCTCGGCCTCGGTCTTGGCTGCGATGACCAGAATCTCGGCGTTCTCTGCGGCTACGGCGGCACGCACAGCCTCAACGTAGGCATTGCCGGTAGCGGCCGATGCTTCATCTACGTTGCAGACGTACATCACAGGCTTGTTGGTGAGCAGGTACAGGTCCTTGGCCATCTGCTCTTCCTCGGCGTTTTCCGGGACCACGCAACGGCAGCTCTTGCCCTGCAGCAGAACCTCACGGTAGCGTAGCAGGAGGCTCAACAGTTTCTTGGCCTCTTTGTCGCCACCGGTGGTGGCCATCTTCTCTACCTTTTTGATGCGGTTTTCGACCGTTTCCAGGTCTTTGATCTGGAGTTCGGTATCTACTACCTCTTTGTCACGAACGGGGTCTACAGAGCCGTCTACGTGCACGATATTGCCGTCGTCGAAGCAGCGCAGCACGTGCAGGATGGCGTCGGTCTCCCGGATATTGGCCAGGAACTGGTTGCCCAGGCCTTCTCCCTTGGAAGCGCCCTTGACCAGACCGGCGATATCCACGATCTCCACGGTGGCGGGGATGGTGCGCTTGGGCTGGCAAATCTCTGTAAGGACCTCCAGGCGCTTGTCGGGCACGTTGGTGGATCCTACGTTAGGGTCGATGGTGCAGAAGGGGAAATTGGCGCTCTGCGCCTTTCCCGAGCTGATGCAATTAAACAAAGTAGACTTGCCCACGTTGGGCAAGCCTACTATTCCACATTTTAAAGACATAGTCCGATGCTATTAATAGAAACGGGCGCGGTTGTCCTTCACGGTGTTTTGCATCATGAGGGGCAGAAGCATCTGGGCGTGATAGCTTTCCATACGGGCCTGGGCGCTCTTGGCGTCGTCCTCGGTGTAGAAAGCACCAACCTCACGGCCATTCACCTGGAGCACATAGGTGCCCATGATGCCGGCTACAGGACCGGTGATGGCACCTTCCTTGGCAGCGGCCACGGCACCCACGAAGGCGGGTTCGGTGGTAGGAGCCGAGCTGGTGGAGAAGGTGACGTCGGTGACGTTGGAAACGCTGGCGTTCAGTTTTTCGGCGATATCATCCAGGCTGGTGAGACCTTCGATATCGGCAGCCACCTGGTCCTTGCGGGCCTGGGAATACTTCTCACGATACAGCTGGGTACGGATGGTCTCGGCCACGTCCTTAACCTCGGCGTAACCTTCCTTGTGGGCATCCTTGACAGCAACGATGAAGAAGTAGTTGTTGTCCACGGTGATGATACCGGAAGCCTTACCGGGCTTGTTGTCGAAGGCCCAGCGGGTAACTTCCTTGGCGTGGTTGATGGCGCCGTAGCTGTCGGTACCCTCGTTGATGGTGAGGGAACGGGAGTAGGTACCGGTAGAATCGCAGGCAGCCTTGTAGTTGTCGTACTTGCCGGCAGCGCGGACAGCCAGGATGTTGGCCTTGTTGTACACGTTGGCGTAGGTTTCCTTGCTGGGAAGGGTGGTCTTCTCGAAGACAGCCACTTTCTTCTTGGCGACGGGCTTGGTAGCCTTGGTCACTTCCACGATGTGGGTACCGTACTGGGTTGTGATCACGTAGGGCTGGCCCACCTTGGCGGTGAGGACACTCTCGAAGCCGGGGATCATCATGTTCTGGGTCATCCAGCCGATGTTACCCTGCTCGCCGTCGGCGGCATTGCCCTTGTCGGCGGAGTAGAGGGTGGCGAGGGCGGCGAAGTTACCCTTCTTGAGCACGTCCATGAGGCTGTCGGCCAGGTGACGGGCGTCGGTGCCCTGCAGCATGATGTGGCGCACATACACGGAATCCGGCACATTGGCGTTCTCCATGATGCGGGCGGCATAGAAGGTTTCTCCGGAGGTGTACACCGGAGAAACGCCGCTCTTGTTGGCGGCTACGAAGGCGTCTACGTCGCGGTTTACGCTGCGCAGGTCACCTTCCTTAACCCAGTTGTCGCTCCACTGACGGTCGCTGTTGCGCTGCAGGAAGGCACGCACATTCTCGGCCGAAGCGAATTCCTCGTAGAGGGAAGCGAAATCGTCGTTCTGGGCGGCGATATCGGCGGCAGAGGGCTTAACCTCGAACACCACGTACTCGATGTCGCGGGTAGCGTTCTGCTTGAAGCTTTCCTTATGGTCGTCGTAGAACTTCTTGATTTCCTGGGAAGACACCACCACGGTAGAATCCATGGGATAGTAGGTATTGGGAGCCATCACGAAGCTCACGTTGGCCGTGGTGTTGTTCTCGGACACGGCGTTCTTCTGCTCCAGGGAGTTCACATAAGCCGAAGCAGTGAACAGAGCGTTGTATTTCTCGTTGTAGCGGGTAGAACGGACGGCATTCTGCAGGTAGTTGCGAAGCAGTACCATGCGGCCGGTTTCGTCGGCGCTGGCGTTCTCCAGGAACTGGTGAACGGCGGCGGTGGAATAGTTACCGTTTTCGTCGGCGAAGATACCCATGGAAAGCAGGATGGAGGAGATGTTCTCTCCAACCCACAGGTCCATCTGCTCTTCTTTACCTACGCGGATACCGGCTTTTTCGATGGTGGGGATTACCAGGTATTCGTCTACCAGGTTCTGCCAGGCCGATTCGCGGGTCTGGCGCTGGATTTCCTCGCTGGAGGCGGAAGTGCCGGTGAGCATTTCGCGAACCTCCGAGAATTCCTTCACCTTCTGGTCGAAGTCGGTATAGGTAATGCGCTTGCCGTTGATTTTGCCGACATCGTACTTGGTAGAAGCAGACTGGAAGGTCTGGATGATGTCGGACGGGTTCACAAGGAAGAGTAACAGACCGAAGGCAATGATGAGCGAAGCACCAATGCCGAATTTAGTTCTGATAGTCTCGAGAGCTGCCATTTTTATTGTAATTTTTTAAATTATTCGCATAAGGGCTGCAAAAATACGAAATTTATTCCAAACAATCACTATTTTTTTAACAGAGGGCCTATAAAATTGACCGAGTCTATGACAACCTTGGTGGTATCATTGTCAATGAGAAACTCGTTGTCGAAGGGGTGATGGAGGATGGCGTTGCGGGCCATTTCGTCGGACCGCATCCCGATGCCCTGCATGAAGCCGGAAGGCGACGAAAGCCTGATGTAGCAGTCGGTCCAGATTTCGCGCGCCTTGCTGTCCCAGTAAAGGGTGTCGGTTTCCATGGTTTCCTGCTTGATGATGTTGCGGATAACCACGTTGCCGAAGGCCGACCATACCTCGGCATCTCGACGGCCGGGGAATTTGTCGTGCCGGGCTTTCCGGGCCACGATGGTGGTTTCCAGCGCCCCGTCCTCGGCATAGGCGAACACGCGGATGCCCCGGGGGAAGAGGTCGTAGGAAACGGTGTCGTGCTCGTAAGCCTCCATTCTGGGGGCCTCTACGCGCATTTTGAGCAGCCCGTTTTCTGACTGCACATAGAACATGTCGTCCACAGTCTGGACAGGCGTCACCTTGAGGTCCAGCTTCTGGGCCTCGGACAGATTGGATTTACAGGAATAAACGACGAAAGCAAGCGCCAGGGCGCTTGCCGTCGTCAAAAGTATTTTGCAGGGTTTCACCGCTTACTGTACGCGTACGGTGGTGGTTGCAGTCATGCCGCCGCAGGAAACCGTGTAGCTCTGGCCCTTGGTGAGGTCGTACATGAAGGCCTCGGAAGCCTCGGGATAGTAACGGGCTACGCTGCTGATGGAAGCGGCTGCGTCGTCGGCGATGGTGGGATCCACGTTGCGGGCCTTCTGGTAGTAGTCGGCGGCAACCCAGTAGCGGGCCCACTTGTCTACGGTGTCACCGCAGGTGGCCGATGCCCACAGGTTACCCAGGATGAGGTAAGCCTTACCGGCATAGCCGTTGTCCAGGTCGATGGCCTTGCGGGCAGCCTCGGAGGCCTTGCCGCGCATACCGTTCTTGTAGCAGAAGGCAGCCATTTCGTAGTTGTACTGGGCATCCAGGGCGGCGTCGGACTCCTCGGAGTCGATAGCCTGCTGCAGGTACTCGGCAGCGGCGGCCACGTTGTCGTGGGCCGAATTCAGACGGTACAGGCTGTAGGCGCTACGATAGGAAGGATCCAGCTTGTGCATGGAGGTAACGGCATTGAGGTAGAGGTCGTTGGAGGCGCAGTCCTCGGCGTTGTTCATCAGACGCACGATGTTGGAAACCAGGGTCAGGTTCTCGGGATCGGCCTGGTAGCGGGGACCGAAGATGGCGATGAGGTTTTCGCAGGAAGCCACCTTGCTGTCGGCGAACAGGGACTCGATGGTAGCCTTGGTCTTGCCTTTTTCCTCTTCCTCGGCCTCGTTCTTGGGCTGGGAATTCTCTACGTTGGCAGCCAGCTGCTCATAGAGGGCGATGACATCGTCGGCGCTGAGCTGATCCTCGCGGTACAGGGCGATGGCGGCCGAGAAGGCGTTCACCATAACCTTGGGGGAAGTCTCTGCTCCCAGCTCATTCACGATGGGAATGAGCATGTCGTACATGTACTTCTGGTTGTTGTCGTTGAGGGCGATGTAGTTGAACACATAGGTACCCTTGTTGTTCAGGACCTCAACCTTGTTCTCTACCACCACGCCGTTCTTCTTGGAAGTGGGATAGTACTGAAGACGCTCGTCCAGCAGGGTGATGAGGGTATCGTACTGGGCCTTGGCCAGGGTGTAGTTCTTGGCGTTGATATTCTTCTGGATTTCGTCCTTGATGAGCTTGGCGCCGTGAATGTAGATATTCTGGCGGTAGTTCTTGGGGCACAGGGCATAGGCCTTTCTCCAGTTGGGAAGGGCGCTCTGGTAATTCTTCTGCTTGTAGTACTCCTGATAATAGGAGGCATAGCTGCCGCAGTTTCCATCCTGGGCGGAAGCCGGCTGGAAGGATGCGGCGAGGGCCGCTGCTGCGGCCACTAAGAGCATACTAAACTTTTTCATAACTATCCTGTTTTTAAATTATTATTTCTATTCGTACGGCCGCTTCTGGAACCAGATGTCAAACACATTGAATCCCACGCTGAAGCCGAAGTAAGTTTCCTTGACCTGCGAAGCAGCCAGGCCTCTGCGGCCGAAGTCCACGCCCAGGCTGATTCCGTTGTACCAGCGGAAGACGGGCAGGGTGACACCCAGGGTAACGCCCACGGAATTCACATGGGCTCCGTCTACCAGATAATAAGACTGGTCGAAGTAGGCACCGGCCCTATAGGTGCAACGGCGAAGGAAGTAACGGATATCGGAGCGGTTGGGGGTGTACTCCAAGCCGGCACGTACTGTCTGGCCCACACTGGGCGTAAAAGCGACGTCTCCGACGTTGGCGAAACCTGCCCACTCTACATCACCATCCTTCATCCTCTGGTCCAAATTCGTGTTGGCCCAGTTGGAACGGATGTAATCCACTTCAAACATGAACTTGTCTCCGTACTTGTAAGCAAGACCTACGCCCAATTCATCTCCCATTCTGTAGTTGTAATCCTTCAGGGAGATTGAGTTGCGCCTGCGGTCGTTGCTGCCCAGCTCGCGGTAGTGGGTGCTGTAGCCGTTCAGGCGCGATCCCAACTGATAGGTAGCGCCCAAAGTAAGGGAGGAGTTATTACCCAGGGGCTGTGCATACTGCAGGCCGAACTTGACATTGATGCTGTTCACCTGCAGGGAGTCTCCGGAGCTGGATGTGCGCATACTGGCATCGGAGTAGCTGAGGGCCGCCTTTTTGTTGATGTTGCCGAAGTTGTAGTTGAACTGGGCACCCAGGGACAGGCGGTCCCAGAGGGTGATGGCGGCAGCGGCAAATACCTGATACATACCGCCGTTACCCACAGACGCGAAAGTCTGCGTTCCGGTTTCTACATTGACGGTATTGGAAGAAATTCCGTATCCCACATCACTGATGGGGTGGATACCGGCCATGAAAGCCGTATTGCGCCACATGGGAAAGGAGATGACGAAATCGTCAATGTTGAAAATGGTCTTTGCACCGCGCTTGCCGTCTTCCTGGAATACGGAGATGCGACCGTTCAGGCCCAGGTCCGACATGAAGGAAAGGGAATCGCGGGCGGTGACGGAGGCCGGATTCAGAATGTTCACAAAGCGGTTGTTGCGGGCCGCGATACCTACGCCACCCATGCCCCGGTTCCAGGACGTGCCGCTCTGGTGAAGCTGTCCCACCCCGAAAATGGAGTAGGGAGAATAACCGCTATAGGTGCCGTCGGTCTGTGCCCAGGCACTTCCCGCAGCAACAAACAGCAGCAATACAGCCGTAATCCAACTAATTCTCATTCTTCCGAACATATTCGTCTGCCATTAAAGCCAAACCCATCAAGACCAAATTGCAAATTACAAAGATGGAACTTTTCATCCGTTTTGCAAAATAATTTGCGTCTCCCCCGGTAAATACTACAATATTCTCCGGTTGGAGATTCAGGTAGCCCTCCATTTCAAATATAATGCCTGAGACCACACCGCTCTCGATGGAAGACACTTCCGAGAGCCCCAAAACGGCCGGTTCTCCGGGACTGTCTACCAGCGGCAGCGACCGGGAATAGCGGTTTAGAGCCTTGAAGCGGGTGCGGAAACCCAGGGACACATTTCCGCCGCGGTACAGCCCGTCCTTGTCTGTGAAATCCACGGAAAGGGTGGTGCCGAAGTCTACGATGGTGCAGCCCCGGCCGCTGAAAAGATGGCGGGCGGCCAGGATAGCCGCGGCCCTGTCGTAGGACAGATAGGCCGGCAAACCGTGGCCGATGAGCGTTTCCTGATGGTTGCTGTCCAACACCACCAGGCGGTTGCACTCCCCCTGCAGCAAGTCCATATCGGCCTGCTGAAGCGGAGTAACCGAGGCAATCACCATGACCTCCGGCTTTTCCCGGTGGGTGAGGGAGAGGATAAAGTCCAGGCATTTCTCTCCCTGGTAGCGGAAGGTTTTGCCCAAAGTCATCTGTTGGGACCAGGCAGCCTTGAGCGCGGTGTTTCCTATTTCTACCAGTAAGTTAGACATAGCCAGCAAAAGTAACAATTATTGCAGTTTTTTCAAAATCTGCAGGGCTTTATCCAGGGAATCCACCCCTCTGGAAACCGTTCTGAGGCGGCCGCCGTCCTGGTTGAACTTGAACAGGGTGTCGTTTTCGTTCACCCGGCCCAGTACACGCTCGAAAATCTTGGACTTATAATAGGGAGAGAGGGGATTGTTTACGAAGAACATGATTTGCATGCCGTTCTTCACGATAATCTTCTCGAAGCCCAGTGCGGTGCCCAGATTCCGGATTTTCACCACATTCAGCAGATTCTTTACCTCGTCCGGCAGCGGGCCGAAGCGGTCTTCGATCTGGCGGCCGATACGGTCGATTTCCTTTTCGTCGGTCTGCGCATCCAGAATCTTGTAGATGCGGATCTTTTCGGCCGTAATATCTATATAGTCGTCGGGAATATGGGCCGGCCTGTCGGTCTCGATGGTGCAGTCATCCACATACTTTTCGGTGCCGGGACGCAGCTGGATGCCGGTTTCCATTCCCAGTTCCTCCATGGCTTCGGACAGAATCTTCTGGTAGGTTTCGTAACCCATGTCGGAGATGAAACCGCTCTGTTCGGCCCCCAGCAGGTTGCCGGCGCCGCGGATGTCCAGGTCCTGCATGGCGATGTTGAAGCCGCTGCCCAGGTCGCTGAATTCCTCGATGGCGCGCAGCCTGCGGCGGGCGTCGTCGGACAGCGAGATGAGCGGAGGAACGATGAGGTAGCAGAAGGCCTTGCGGTTGCTTCGGCCCACCCGGCCGCGCAGCTGATGCAGGTCACTGAGGCCGATGTTCTGCGCCTGGTTCACGATGATGGTATTGGCGTTGGGAATGTCCAGACCGTTCTCGATGATGGTGGTGCACAGCAGCAGGTCATAGTCCCCGCGCATAAAGGCCAGCATGCGGTCTTCCAGTTCCCGCGCTTCCATTTGTCCGTGCGCCACGCAGATCTTCATATCTGGCACCAGGCGGTGCAGGATATCTTCGATGGCCGGCAGTTCCTCTACCTTGTTGTGCAGGAAGAACACCTGTCCGCCGCGGTTCAGTTCGTAATTGATAATCCCCTTGATTTCGTTCTCGTTGAACAGGATAATCTCTGTCTGGATGGGAATGCGGTTGGGCGGCGGAGTCTGGATGATGGACAGGTCCCGCGCACCCAGCAGGGAAAACTGGAGGGTACGGGGGATGGGGGTAGCTGTGAGGGTAAGGGTATCGACCGAATGCTTGAACTGGCGCAGTTTTTCCTTGGCAGCAACGCCGAACTTCTGCTCTTCGTCTATGATGAGCAGACCCAGGTCCTTGAATTCAAAGCCGTTGCCCAGGATTTTGTGCGTTCCTATCAGAATATCGATGGCACCGCTCTTCAGGCGCTTCTTGATGTCGGTGATCTGCTTGGCGCTGCGCAGGCGGCTCACGTATTCCACGTTGCAGGGCAGGTTTTGCAGACGGGCCTTGAAGGTCTCGTAATGCTGCAGCGACAGGATGGTGGTAGGCACCAGCACGGCCACCTGCTTGGAATCACAGGCCGCCTTGAAGGCCGCCCGGATGGCCACTTCGGTTTTGCCGAAGCCCACGTCTCCGCAGATGAGGCGGTCCATGGGGCATTTTTCTTCCATATCCTCCTTCACCGCCTTGGTAGCCCTCTCCTGGTCGGGTGTATCCTCGTACATGAAGGAAGATTCCAGTTCTTCCTGCAGGTAGGTATCGGCCGAAAAAGCAAAGCCGGGAGCCGAGCGGCGCTTGGCGTACAGCTGGATGAGTTCCTTGGCAATATCCTTCACCCGCGACTTGGCGGCCGATTTCAGGTTGCCCCAGGTCTTGGAGCCCAGCTTGTTGATGCGCGGAGCCTCCCCTTCCTTGGAACGGAAGCGGGAGATTTTATGCAGGGAATGGACCGACACAAATACGACGTCTCCCCCATGATACATGAGTTTGACTACCTCGTGCACGCGTCCGTAATCGTCTTTGATCTTGACCAGACCGCCGAAGACGCCCACGCCGTGGTCGATATGTACAACATAATCTCCCAGATTGAAGGCACTGAGGTCGTTCAAGGTGAGTTGTTCACTCTTCTCTACCGTGCGGCGCATGCGCACGCGATGGAAGCGGTCGAAGATTTCGTGGTCGGTATACCAGCAGACTTTGTCTTCGTTGTCTATGAAGCCGGCGTGGATGTTCTTCCCCTTAACGAATTCGGGCAGCAGGGCATTCTCTTCCTGCAGCATGATGGAGCGCAGGCGTTCCAGCTGGCTTTCCTTCTCCCCGAAGATATATACTTTATAGTTGTTTTCGATTTTGGTGCGGATGTCGGACAGCAGCAGTTCGAAACTCTTTTTGAATACCGGCTGCGGCGCAATGCTGAATTTCACCGACGGGACATCCTGTCTGGAAAGGGGAATATCCAGGAAAACATGCTTGAACTTTAAAGCCTCCCCGAAGAATTCCTTCTCCTTATACATGTCCGACGAATCCAGCCAGACGGTGGCATCGGCAGGCAGAAGTCCCAGCACGCTCTCCCCTTCTTCATCGGCCTCCCGGGCGGCGATGTCCGGGTAGATTTCGGCCTGGGGAACTTCCTGGATGGAAAGCTGGGTGTTGCAGTCGAAGGTATGTACTTTCTCTACCTCGTTGCCGAAGAAACTTACGCGGTAGGGTTTTTCCAGCGAATAGGAGAAGATGTCGATGACCGACCCGCGCATGGCGAACTGACCCGGAGCACTCACGAAGTCCACTTTTTCGAAGCCTTCCCCGATGAGGCGCGTGCGCAGGGAATCGTGGGAGATTTCATCACCCTCCTTCAGGATGAAGAGTGCGCCGCTCAGTTTTTGGGCCGACGGAATCTTTTCCTCCAGGGCCTCGGGGTAGGTGACCACGAAGAGGCGGCCGTCGGAAGGATTGAGGAGTTTGCCGATGGCGGCGGTGCGCTGTACGCCCAGGGAAGACTTGAAATTGCTGCGCTCGACGGTTTTCCCCGATTCGGGCAGATAGAATACGCAGTCTCCCTCTACCAGATTATAAAGGTCGGCGCTGCAATATTCGGCCGATTCACGGGTGGGAAGCAGAATCAGGTGAGTTCCTTCCAGCGCCACCTGGGAAAGGACGGCCCAGCGGGCAGACAAAAATAACCCGCTGCAAAAGGCTTCGTTCCCATTTTGAAGCTTCTTTTGCAGGAGCGCAGAGGAATTTACACTTATTAACATTTCCCTCGTTTTTCCTGTTGATAACCTGTTTATAACCCTGTTCATAACTACACCCTCCGACGGGTGAGCAGGTTATTCACACTACATTCACATGGAAATGACAGGTTTTCAACACTTATTTTTAATTATAATAAATTGATTTTTAAATACTTATATATGTTTTTAACTTTTGAACAAGTACATCAAAATCAACAAATTTTAAAAATAAAAAACTATATTTGTATTTGAATAGAAACCCAAGCCGCCCATGTCCGACTTCGATCCGCACGATACAACAGACCGCAAAGATAGTGAATTTGAGGGAATAATCCGCCCGCAGGGGTTGGACGATTTTACCGGACAGAAGGAAATCGTCTCCAATCTGGATATCTATATCAAGGCCGCCAAACTGCGCGGAGAAGCTTTGGACCACGTGCTGTTCCACGGCCCTCCCGGTCTGGGAAAAACCACCCTGGCCCATATCATCGCCAACGAGATGGGAGTGAATATGAAGGTGACGTCGGGACCCGTGCTGGACAAGCCGGGAGACCTGGCGGGCCTGCTCACTTCCCTGGAGACGGGAGACGTCCTTTTCATCGACGAGATCCATCGGCTTTCACCCGAGGTGGAGGAGTACCTGTACTCGGCCATGGAGGACTACGTGATCGATATCATGATAGACAAGGGACCGGGCGCCAGGTCTGTGCGCATTTCCCTGAATCCCTTTACCCTGGTTGGCGCTACCACGCGCAGCGGTTTGCTCACCGCGCCGCTGCGGGACCGCTTCGGCATTAACTGCGCGCTGGAATATTATGATACAGAGGACCTTAAGAAGATTGTGCTAAGGTCGGCCCGGATCCTTTCCCTGGAGATTGACGACGATGCCGCCTTCGAGATTGCCCTGCGCAGCCGCGGTACCGCGCGAATTGCCAATGCGCTGCTCAAGCGCGTGCGGGACTTTGCCCAGGTTCTTGGGGACGGCCGCATCAACCTGGAGATTACCCGCTTTGCCCTGAACAAACTCAAGATAGACAAGCGCGGCCTGGATGCCATCGACAACAAGATCCTGCGCACGCTCATCATCACCTTCAAGGGCGGGCCTGTGGGTATCGGCACACTGGCTACCTCCGTGAGCGAAGACGCCGGAACCCTGGAAGAAGTCTACGAACCTTTCCTGATCAAGGAAGGCTTCATTATCCGCACCCAGCGCGGCCGCGTGGCCACCGACCTCGCCTATCAGCACCTGGGGATGGAATCCTATCTGAATCAACGTAAATACAGCCCTGATGAAAGCGGTTCACTTTTTTAGCCTGCTGCTGGGACTCCTTTCCGTTCCGTCGTTCGCGTGTACTTCCGTGATTATCAGCGGGAGCAATACGGCCGACGGGAAGGCGGTCATGTTCAAGCACAGGGATTCCAGCTGTCAGGAAGTTGCGGTGGAATATTTCCAGGGAGAGAAGTACCGGTTCATGGGTTTGGTAAATGCCGACTGGCGCACCAATCCCCTGGCAAAGGTTACTCCGGGAACCCCGGAAGTGTGGGGAGGAGAGAATGAGACGGGTTTCGCCATCATGAATACGGCAACTTATGATCTGAAGGACGACGATATTCCCATGGAGATGATGGACCGGGAAGGAATTCTGATGTACCGGGCGCTGGAGGTCTGTGCTACGGTGGCCGATTTCGAGCATTTCCTGGATACTTTATCCCGTCCCATGTACGTGGAAGCCAATTTTGGCGTCATTGACAATTGTGGTGGGGCTGCCTATTATGAAGTGAACAATTACACCTGGACCAAGTTCGATGTGAATAGGGAACCGCTGGGATACCGGGTAGTGACCAACTTTACCATGACCGGCCGGATGGAAGACAGAAAGGGAGTGGACCGATATATCAAGGCTCATAAAATTCTGGCTTCGACCGACGTTCCCATGCAGGAATGGGACCATAACTTCCTCATCCAGAATATTTCCTGCTCGGGAAAACCCATCATGCGGGATATTACCTCGTGCGTGATAGTATTTGAAGGAAATACCATGTGGGCCAGTTTAGGAAAACCGGATAGGGTGCCTTGTATGCCCTATAAGTTATAAAAGTCCTAAAAAAATCACGAAAAATACTTATATTTGCAAGGTTATAAAGAAAAAACCACAACAATATACAAATTTATGTCAGATCCTAAATTGATTTCCAAGATTCCGGAAGGACCGCTCAAGGACAAATGGTCCAAGCGTAAAGCCGAAATCCGAATTGTTTCTCCCAACAACAAAAGGAAACTGGAAGTTATTGTGGTAGGTACAGGTCTTGGCGGTGCCAGTGCAGCTGCTTCTCTCGGAGAGCTGGGCTACAACGTCAAGATTTTCTGTATTAGTGACTCCCCCCGTCGTGCACACTCCATCGCTGCACAGGGTGGTATCAACGCTGCCAAGAACTACCAGAACGACAACGATTCTGTTTACCGTCTGTTCTACGACACCATCAAGGGTGGCGATTACCGTTCCCGCGAAGCCAACGTTTATCGTCTGGCCGAGGTTAGCGCCGCCATCATTGACCAGTGCGTGGCCCAGGGCGTTCCTTTCGCCCGTGAATACGGCGGATACCTGGCCAACCGTTCCTTCGGCGGTGTGCAGGTAAGCCGTACCTTCTATGCCCGTGGACAAACCGGTCAGCAGTTGCTGCTGGGTGCCTATGCTTCCCTGAACAAGGAAATTGCCGCCGGTACCGTGAAGAGCTATCCTCGTCACGAGATGCTGGATCTGGTAATCATCAACGGTGAGGCCAAGGGTATCATCGCCCGTAACCTGGTTACCGGTGAAATCGAGCGCTTCGGTGCCCACGCCGTGGTTCTGGCCACCGGTGGTTACGGAAATACCTATTTCCTCTCTACCAACGCCATGAACTCCAACGGTTCGGCCGCCATGCAGGCCTACCGCAAGGGTGCTTTCTTCGCCAATCCTTGCTTTGCCCAGATTCACCCCACCTGTATCCCGGTGCACGGTGACCAGCAGTGCAAACTCACCCTCATGTCCGAGTCCCTGCGTAACGACGGACGTATCTGGGTTCCCAAGAAGAAGGAAGATGTAGAGAAACTGCGCAAACACGAGATTAAGGCTTCCCAGATTCCCGAGGAAGACCGCGATTACTATCTCGAGCGCCGTTATCCGGCCTTCGGTAACCTGGTTCCCCGTGACGTGGCTTCCCGCGCCGCCAAGGAGCGTTGCGACGCCGGCTTCGGCGTAAACGAGACCGGTCTGGCCGTGTTCCTGGACTTCTCCGATGCTATCCAGCGTCTGGGTCATCAGCGCGTACAGGAGCGTTACGGAAACCTTTTCGACATGTACGAGAAGATTACCTCCGTATCCCCTTGGGAAGAGCCTATGATGATCTATCCCGCCATCCACTACACCATGGGCGGTCTGTGGGTAGACTATGACCTCCAGACCACCATCCCCGGTCTGTATGCCATCGGCGAGGCCAACTTCTCCGACCACGGCGGAAACCGTCTGGGTGCATCGGCCCTGATGCAGGGTCTGGCCGACGGTTACTTCGTGCTGCCTTACACTATCGGCGATTACCTCTCCCATAAATTTGCCGAGCCTAAGACGGACATCAATGCCCCCGAATTCGATGAGGCAGAGAAAGCCGTCAAGGAGCGCATCGAAAAGCTCTTTGCCGTCAAGGGTACCGAAACTGTGGACAGCCTGCACAAGAAGTTGGGTCACATTATGTGGGAATATGTGGGTATGGCCCGCAACGAGGCCGGTCTGAAGAAGGGTATCGAAGAAATCAAGAAACTGCGCGAGGAATTCTGGAAGACCGTACGCGTGCCGGGAACCAATGGAGAATTCAACCAGGAACTGGAGAAAGCCCTGCGTCTGGTAGACTTCTTCGACATTGGCGAACTTATGGCCTACGACGCCCTGAACCGCAGGGAATCCTGCGGCGGTCACTTCCGCGAGGAAATGCAGACCGAGGAAGGCGAGACCAAGCGCGACGACGAGAACTTCATGTATGTAGCCGCCTGGGAATACAAGGGCGAAGGCAAGGAGCCGCAGCTGCATAAGGAAGAACTCAAGTACGAAAACATCAAGATTGCAACCCGTAACTATAAAGACTAATCCCGATTATGGAATATAATGTGAAAGTATGGCGTCAGAAGAACGCCAAAGCAAAAGGCCATTTCGAGACCTACCACGTTACGGATGTGGAGGAAGATGCTTCTTTCCTCGAAATGCTTGATATCCTGAACGATCAGCTCATCCGCAGGGGTATTGAACCCATCGCCTTCGATCACGACTGCCGTGAGGGTATTTGCGGTGCCTGTTCCCTGTATGTAGACGGCCGTGCCCACGGTCCGGACGACCAGGTAACCACCTGCCAGCTGTTCATGCGTCATTTCAAACCCGGTGCTACCATTACCGTGGAACCTTGGCGCAGCGGCGCTTTCCCGGTGATCAAGGACCTGGTGGTAGACCGTACCGCCTTCGACAAGATCATGCAGGCCGGCGGTTTCATCACCGTACGTGCCGGCAGCGCCCAGGACGGTAACACCCAGCTCATCTCGCACGACGATGCCGAGCTTTCCATGGATGCCGCCGCCTGCGTAGGTTGCGGTGCCTGTGTGGCTACCTGTAAGAATGGTTCTGCCATGCTGTTCGTGGCCGCCCGCGTGAGTTCCCTGGCCCTGCTGCCTCAGGGCAGGCCCGAAGCCGCCCGTCGCGCCCGCGCCATGGTGGCCAAGATGGACGAACTGGGCTTTGGTAACTGCACCAACACCCGCGCCTGCGAGATGGAGTGCCCCAAGCACGTTACCATCGACCACATCGCCCGCCTGAACCGCGAGTATCTCAAGGCCCGCTTCAGCGAGTAGGGTTGTAATCTATAAGAAAAAAGCACCTCAGACAAACTGGGGTGCTTTTCGTTTAATAAATGTTGTTCTTTACGGATTCGGGAATGGAGGCTATTTTTTTGTAGGTATCGACCTCTTTTCCTCCGGCGGTTGTGAGGGTGAGACTGGAATCGCTCACTGTTGCGCTATAAGGGCCCCAGGAAGTACCTTTATCGTACGTTCCGAGTAATTGGTTACCCTCGTACTTAAAAGTGCCTGTAAAGACCGAATAACGGCCTTCTCCTAATTTTTGGTAAAGGATGAACGTCTTGTCTGTCTTGAACTCGACATAAACGTTAACGGTAACGGAACCGACCGTGGCTTTGGTGGTCACGTTGGTAAGTTCCCAACATCCAACTACCGTAGTTTTGACTTCGGGTTCGGGGTTATCCTTTCCACCGCAGGCTGCCAGTACAAGGGCAGCTGCCATAAAAGCAAATAATCTTTTCATCATAACCAACCTCCTGTTCCATTAGCACCGTTCACATCACGGACAATCAGGGATACATCCTGTTTCAGTTCCATACCACCGGTAGGGTTGTCACCGCCACCCAGGTGGTCGCCACCGCCAGCTACGGTAATGGTGATTTTACCGGAGCCGATTTTGGTAGGATAGATGTACAGGCGGCCGAACTGGATATAGGCATAGGCCTCCCCTTCCGGGACGCAAGGATATTTCTTCTGATAGGTTCCTTGAATTTTTTGAAGCCCCAGGGCGTTCACCGTTTCTTCGGGTACATCCACAGCCAGGTAAGTGAGGCTGACGGAAGCCGATCCGAAAGCGTGGGTAAGGTCCAGCCACTGGCTTTTCCCTAACTGGGCGGTTTCCGTGGGAACCCCCTCGATTTTCATCATCAGGCGCCAGGCATCGATGGAACCCGTTCCCATCTGATGGTAATAGGGAGCCATATTCAAGGGATTATGTCCATAGGCATATGTCTTCTGGGATGTACGGGAAATAAGTTGATCCACGTCGTTCACGGAAGCAAGGATCATCTGCTTGAATTCGTCACGGTCAAAAGTCTTCCCCAGTTTTTTTGCATAGGAAAGGCCCAGGGCCACAATGCCGCTAACGTGCGGGCAAGCCTGGGAGGTTCCTTGCATATATCCGTAATCAAGGCCTTTTTGTTCGTATTCGCCGTTAGGACCGTCAGACCCCACCTCGGAGGGAACGGTAGAATAGACACTGCTGTTCCAGCGGTTGATGATATGGTATACTTCCCCACCGGGAGCTGCAATGTTGCAGCCGGGACCGTAATTGGTGAAGTAGGTGGGAAGCCCGTCCGGAGCCAGGGCCGAAACGCTGATTATGTCGTGCCAGGCTCCCGGATAGTGTGCATAGCTATGATTTTCGTTACCGGCGGCAAAAACGGCAATATTTCCGTTCAGGACAGAATTGTTCTTTTTAGCCTCAAAGTAGTGGACAGCGTTAATTTCAATTCCGTTTCCTGCTTTTATATAGGCATTATCCGAATCAAACGGAACACTTGTACCGAAGGAACAGGAAATGACGGAGGCTCCGTTGTCGGCGGCATATTTGATGGCCTTGGCTATGTCGGATGAATATCCACCCTGCTTGTCGGAGAAAATCTGACAGGACATAATGCGGCATCCGTCTTTGTTGCCGGTACCGCCGGCTATTCCGCAAACACCCTTTCCGTTATTATTGACAGCGGCAATGATGCCGGCACAGTGGGTTCCGTGACCGGTATCATTTGCTTTATCCCAGGTGATGGGTCCCTTGTTAAAGAAATTGTATCCGTAAACGTCGTCGATATAACCGTTATTGTCGTTGTCGATGCCGTCGTTGGGAATTTCATTAGTGTTTATCCACATATTATCCTTCAGGTCCGGGTGCGTGTATTTTACGCCTTCGTCTATCACGGCTACGATGATGGAAGGGTCTCCGCAGGTGAGATTCTGCCATACCGGGAAAACATTGACATCGGCGCCGGCCAGGGCTGTGGGCGACACAGAAGGGTCTGCGTTATTCTTGTAATGCCACTGGTAGTGAAGCAAGGGGTCGTTGAAGGGGGCCGATGTGTCATCGGCCTTGGTTTCGGACACAGGGTAAACCCGGGTATCCCCCGCAGGCTCGAACAAATGGTTGTATTCCACCATTTGCACCTGCGGCACGGCTGCCACCTGGAGAACGGTGGAACGGAGGGCGGCATCTTCGTCCAGAGTTGCCTCGTACCAGCGGTCCAGTCCGAACTGCTTTTCCAGTTCTTCGTTGCCGGGAGTGGACGGGAAAACGCGGTTCAGCTTTACGCCGTGCTCTTTTTCAAAGTCCGATTGTTTATCGGCTTCCAGGACCTGCTCGAATTTGACGAGGAATGTCCCGTCCTGGACATTTTGACTAAGTTGGAGAATCTTGGACGACGATTCCAGGTTATCTGCCATTTCCTCTGTTTCCTTGACGCAGGACGCCAAAGGAAGAAGGAGGATGGGAAGGATCAGAATGGATTTCAGTTTCATCTTTTTTTATTTGTGACAAAGAGACCAGGTGCTGGCACCTGGTCTCCATAGTCACAGTTTAATAAGGTTTATTCAAAGATGGAATTACCCCGTACACCGCTGAAAGAGGGTTCTTCGAAGCGCTTGCTTTCCTTTACCTTGCGGTCATAGGATACCGTCACGTTGGCCTTGACGGCTTTGGCGTCGCGGGAGAGAATCTTGAATTCGCGGGTAGGAAGTCCGATGACCTTGCTTTCGGGCATAGTTACGAAATCCTTCTTTTCAAGCTGGTGTTTCACAGGCATAGAAGATATTTTAGCACCACCGTCCGAAAGAGTGAAGGTTTCCCATTTAACTACTTGGACACCATATCCATCAGCATAATAAGCTACGTGGAAGTTATAAGTCTTCTTATCAGGATCATAATAGCTGGGAGTAGCCCATTCAGGATGCTGCTCGTATGCAGCAGGTGTGAATACTGTTTTACAATCAAATAGATAGATAGAAATGCCGGAGAAAAGACTGAAATACTGATAATCGAAATCAATTACATTTGTTTCGGGATCCAGCGTAAATACCAACGGCTCGTCATCTTCGTTCCAACCGTCAATCTGATAAGTATTTTCCAGATTCGGGTTCTGATAAAGTTCCAACTCACGTGTTGCTGCGATTGCGGCAAACCAATCAGCGTATGCATATTCACCGGTTCCAATCAGCACATTGGGCAGGCCGTCGGTGGTATAGTCTGTATACTGGAAGGTTTCCATATCGCCGTTGGTGGCCCATACAATCAGGGTATAATTGGTCAGGGCGGTGAGGCCGTTGATGGCGGTATATAAGCCACCGGGAGAGTTGATGGCGTCCAGTTCATCTTCCGTGCAGACGTTGATATACGGGCTCTCTCCTTCCTTCAGTTCGGCAAGCATTGCATCCCACGCTTCTTTGTCAGCAAGCTCTTTTTCAGTGTTGTAGATACCTACGTGAGCTTCCGTGATGTCCTTACCGCTGATGTAGAAGGCGAAGGAAGAGTTGGCAGGATATTCCTCACCGTAACGGGCGGGAACTTCTTCGGCACCTACGCTCAGTTCTACTTTGTGTTCTCCTTCATCTTCCTTGGCGATGAAGCGGAATCCGACGGCATCAGCCTCCTGGGCTTCGGCCTTATCGTTGAAGCCTACGGCAACCAGGGTGTAGTCTCCGGTCTTATCGGCAGAAACGCCTAAAGTAGCGTACTTGATATTGGTTTCCTCGTCCAGTTCGAAGGCCGAGAATTCTTCGACACCTTCTTCGGTACCGGCGCTGATGGCAGCCACCTTTTCCTTGATTTCAGAGGCATCCAGTTCACCGGGATAGATGGCATACTTGATGCTGGCTACGTCGGCACCGGCCTCCACATAGATGGGGCTTACGCCGTCGCTGCAGTAGTCGCTTTCCAGGGACAGGCTGTAGTTTACACGGATGAAGCCTTCTCCGATGCCGATGGTATCATAGTCATCCGCGACCCAACCATCACCGGCGGCATTGGTATAGACATAGACGGCAAAGTAGAAACCGCCGTTTCCGTCATAGTAGCTGGTGGTGAAATTACCGGCCTTGGCATTTTTCATCCAGTCGTAGTTATTACCCCAGGCGTTTCTGGCGCAAAGTTCATCACCGCCATAAATCATTCCCAAATCGCTGCGAACATAACCCGTTTCCTGGAAAGGAAGCATAATCAGGGTTGCCCCTTCAATGCTGGGATGAGCCTCCTTGGTATACCAGGTAAAGGTCCATTCGTAATCTTCACCATAGCCCCAAAAACCGGGATCGTCATATTTGACGAGCTGGCCGGCCTGGTTGATGTATTCGTGGTGGAAAGTCTCGGTAAAGCAGGTACGGACACCGTCTACCTCATAGTATTTGATGTAGGCCCAGGCGGTTTCTCCCCACCAACTCTGCGTGAATTCAAAGACAGCCTTCTCCTTCGTCTGAGGATTGAGCACATACTCCCAGGAAACAACGAGTACGGAACCCGACAGGGAAGTAGCCTTGGAAGTATAGGTAGAAACATACTGGGGATCGGTTACAGCCAGGTTATAGCTGTAATTGACACCCTGCTTGGCTTCGGGGAAGGTGATTTCCAGTTCAGTTTCCGACTGACCGCTGGCGAAAGTGATGTCACCGGCCTGGAAAATACCGTCTTCGGAAGTAGTGAGCGTGTAGGGAACCGTAATTTCCTCGTTTACCAGGGCAGCGTCCTGACTACGGGCAATGGTAACGGTGATGACACGTTCTGACTCCGGATCTAAAGTGTGGCTGCCGGAAGCATCCTGAACGGGGAAATAAACCCCGTAGCAGTTCTCTACATCGGGTTCACCGGGCTGGAAGGGCTGTTCCTTCTTTGCGCAACCCGCCAGAACCAGGATGGCAGCAGAAAATAGGGCGATATATTTGACAGTCTTCATAATACGTTCGCTTTATTTATTCTCGGTCCATTGTTTAACTTTTCCAGAAGGATCCGGATTGTTCAGTTCAGGAGTAATACCCGTATTGCTCTGATATTCGGCTCTGGTAATAACAATATTGAGTCCCGGGGAACGGCCTACGGTGTTGTAACGGTACACCTCGGCGTGATTGGTTCCCTCGTAACCCTTGGTGATGCTCAAACCCAGACGCTTGTAGTCGAACGGGAGGATACCCTCTCCCCAGAATTCAATCTTCTTCTGGAGAACCAGATCGTTCATAAAGTTTTCCACGTTGGAAGCATTGCAGGTGTAAGAGCTGTTACGGGTCTTGATGAGGTCTTCCAGAACAGTCTTGGCTTCGGAAAGCTTACCGTCCATAGCCAGGGCTTCGGCCTCGATGAAGTACATTTCCTCAATACGCATCAGCGGCTTTTCGGCGGCATTACCCACTTTGTAGTCGGACACGGCGCCCTGGGCGGGACGGAATTTGAGGGAGATATAGTCTTCGTCGAAGTGACCCAGGAACCATTTTCCATCGTCACCGGCGGCGAATTTGTAATTGTAGAAGGCCATACGCTTCGGATCCATCCAGGAGTGCTTGCGCCAGTCGTTATCGGAGATGCTTTCATACAGAGCCTTGTCGCAGGCGATGTGGGCGTAGGAAGCATAACCGTACTGGGCCTCGTTGGACATGTGAGAGATAAAGGTGGACAGGTTGTGCACGTTCTCGGAAGCCAGGGTGAGACCCCAGATCCAGGACTTGTTGGAGCTGCCGCTGTTGAAGCCGGTCTTGGGATCTTCCCACTGAGCCTGGGTGAGCGGGGTGTTGCCGGACTCGTCAATGACCAGTTTTGCATACTTGGCGGCATTGGCATAGGCACCTTCGTCACCGCAGGCACCCATTTCCAGATAGGTGCGGGCCAGCAGGCCGTAGGCAGCGTACAGGGTAGGATGGGTGTAGTCAAACGTGAGACCTTCGAAATTCTTCACGGCATTCTCCAGGTCGGAGAGGATGAAGGCATAGATATCGGCGTGCTTGGCGCGCGGGTTGTTCTTGGCCTGTTCCTCGGTAAGACTCTCCGTTACGATGGGAACGGTAAGACCCTTCACTTTGGAAATGTCGTAGTTCTCGTAAGGAACACCGGGCTCCTTGGGTTCATACAGGCGGGCCAGATCCAGATAGCACATAGCGCGGTAGGTATAGGCCATAGCCAGGTAACCGCGGGTTTCGTCGGTCAGGTTTTCCTGGTCGATGATGCTGATGATGTCGTTGGCTGCCTTGATCCAGGTGTAATAGGCGTCCCAGTAATAGGAGCAGTAAATATACTGGTCTCCCATATTACGGAACATCTGGCAGCTCTGGAAACGGTTATAATAGGGGTTGCTGCCAACCGTAGCGATCATATCCAGGTTGAAGTCCAGCCACAGATGAACGGCACCCAGACCGAAGTCGGTGTGGTCGTCGGTGTAGCCGATGCTGTAGGAAGCCATCATAGAAACGGGAATGGCGTTGACCATGGCCTTGAGAGCGCCTTCACTCTTGGCTACCTGAGTAGCCGTCTGGGTAGAGCCCATAGGCAGGGTTTCCTTGATACATCCCGTTGCAAGAATTAACGTGGCAGAAAGAACTGCTGCTGCGTTGAAAAGTATCTTTTTCATAATCATCCTCTCTTTAGAATGTTACAGTAATACCACCGGAAAGGGTACGGACCGGAGAGTTGTGTGCGTTGTTGGTGGCTCCGCTGAAGCTGTAACGCGGATCCAGACCCTTTCTGTAGGACCAGTACCAAATGTTGTCGCAGGTTACATACAGGCGGAGTCTTTCCACCAGAATCTTGCGGGTCCACTTGGAAGGAAGCGTATAACCGATTTGGGCGTTCTGGATATTCAGGTAGCTGGCAGGAACCAGGAAACGGTCACTGGCCGAGGTCTGATATTGATCCTGATACACAAAACGGGGGATGTCGGAAGTATTGTTGTCGGCGCTCCAGGCCTGGAGTACATCCTTGTGGAAGGAGTAGCCGGGAGTGGTAGGGGAAGCCATCAGGAGGGCATAACCGCTATCATAGGTTTTGCCGCCGATGGAATAGGTGAACTGGACAGAGGCATCGAAGTTGCCAACCTGGAAGGTGGTTCCGAAACCGCCGTACAGCTTGGGAGTAGGATCGTCGGCCAGATACTGGGTGGCCTCGGAATAAGTCTTGGTGGTTTCACGACCGGTGATGTTGCCTTCGGCATCCTTCACGTCCTTGTACCACATGGACAGACCGTCGGTTTTGTCGATACCTGCATACTTTCTGATATAGAAGGTATTGAGCGGGAGTCCTTCACCGATGAACTTGTTGCCGGAAGCATAACCCCAGTAACCTTCCACGTTCACGGTCTTTCTTTCGTCGGGGAGACGGAGGATCTTGCTGGTGTAGTGAGTGGCGTTGGCGTTCACAGACCAGAGCATGTTCTTGCTGCGGATGATGTCGAAGTTGAGGTCGATTTCGAAACCGTGGTTACGCATGTCACCGATATTGTCGTAGTAACCGCTGTAACCCAGGGAAGCGGGAACGGACACCCAGTACAGCATGTCCTTGGTCTTGCGGTAGAAGTATTCCACGCCACCGGACAGGCGGTCGAACAGTTCGAAGTCGACACCGGCGTTGAAGTTCAGGTTGGTTTCCCAGCTGATGTTCTCCTTACCCTTATTTACAAAGTTGATGGCGATTTCGCCGGAGTTGTTGGAGATTTCATAGGTATCTACGTAACGGTAGGAACCGATGTTGTCGTTACCCTGGGAACCGAAGGAAGCCTTAATCTTGAGCATGTTCACCCAAGGGGCGTTGAACCAGTATTCCTTGTTGATGAGCCAGCCGGCACCCAAAGACCAGAAGTTACCCCAGCGGTGGTTGGGATGGAAGCGGGAAGAGGCATCACGACGGAAAGAAGCGCTCAGGAAGAAGGTGTTGTTGTCGTCGAACTGAACACGGGCGAAGTAACCTTCGTTGTTGTATTCGCTCTGGGAAGAGGAAGCTGCCTGTCCGTCTACGATGGCACCGTTCAGTTCCAGGTCTTCCATGGAGAACAGACCACGCTTGGAAGCGCTTACGCTGTAGCTCTTGGCATCGTACCACTCGTGACCGGCCATTACGTTCAGGTGGAAGCGGTCTGCAAAGGTGTGGTTGTAGTTGAGCAGTTGCTGCAGGTTGAGGTAGAAGGAACGGCCGTGGGATACGGAAATACGGCCGCCGTCGGTTACGAACTGGCCATAGTACATATTGGAAACGTCACGGCTTCTGGTTTCGTCCAGACCGACACCGGCGTTGAAGGTGAATTTGAAGTCCTTCAGGAAGGTGATGTCGGCAAAAGCAGTACCGTTGAAGGCGTTGCCTTCGCTCTCGGTGAAGTCCATATAGGCACCGCCCTGGGCGTTGGAGTTGGCAGCATAGGAACGGAGGAGACCGGCGTTCATGCCGTCACCATAGTCATATACGGTATAACCGTGGGAATCGACCATGATGTTTCCGTTTCCGTCACGTACATACAGCGGGTACACGGGAGCGATACCGGTGGCCATACCGAAGATGTTACCGGTGCTGCCGGAATCGCCTTCGGCCGAGTTGGAGTTGTGCCATACGAAGTTGGTGTAGGCGGCGTTGGCGCCAACCTTCAACCATTCCTTGGCCTGGTAATCGGCGCGCAGACGGGCAGTATAACGCTGCATGTCGTTGGAGGCGACGATACCCTTGTTGTTCAGGTAACCGAACGAAGCGTAGAAGGAAGCCTTGCCGGTGGTACCGGAAGCGCTGATGTTGTATTCCTGACGCAGGGACTGCTGATAAACTTCCTTCAGCCAGTCGTCGGGGGTAACGAAGTATTCCTGACCCTTGTAGGAAATCTTACGGCCCAGGGTGGCGTGAGGGTTGAGTTTACCATTGGAACCGATGACATATTCGTCGTCGGGATAGGTGTAGATCTTGTAACCCAGACCGCCGCCCGAGGAAGGACCGTCAATGGCGGAGGCTACCTTGGCGTGAGCATCCAGAGCCGACATGCCATTAATCATATAGTAATCCTTCATGGCCTTGTAGTAAGTCTCGTAGTACAGGCCGGGATCGGTGATGTAGTCGTAGTTCTGCAGGGCCTTGGTGTTCCAACCCCATTTGGCATCGAGGGTGACGATGGCGTCTCCGGATTTTGCCTTCTTGGTGGTAATCATGATAACACCGTCGGCACCACGGGCACCGTACAGGGCGTTGGAGGCAGCGTCCTTGAGAACGGTCATGGATTCGATATCGGCCGGGTTGATGTTGTTCATGTCGCCGCTATACGGCACACCGTCTACAACCACCAGCGGAACGCTGTCGTGGTTGACGGAGCTCTTACCACGGATGATGATGGACGGGGAAGAACCCAGGGTACCGGAGGAGGTGGTCATCTGGACACCGGGAACCAGACCTTCAATGGCGCGTGTTACGTCGGAAGTCTGGGTCTTCTGAAGTTTTTCTGCCTTGACCACGGTTGCCGAACCGGTAAATGCTTCTTTGGTAGAAGTACCGAAGGCCACGACGATGGTCTCTTCCAGTAATTGGGCGTCGTCCTTAAGGACAATGTTCAGGGTGGTATGGCCGTTCACGGGAATGAGAACGGGTTCATAACCCATGCAATTTACTTCCAGAACGCCGTCGGAGGGAACACTCAGGGAGAATGCGCCGGCAGCGTCTGTCATGGTGTAGACAGTATTGTTGCTCTTGAGCACCAGGGATGCTCCAACAATTCCTTCACCGGCTCCGTCTTTCACGGTACCCTTCACGGTGATATTCTGTGCAAGGGCCGTGGCCGACAGGGCCAGCATTACCATGGCTGCGAAAAAAATGCGGATTTTTTTCATAAGCACGATAGATTAGTTAAACATAAATATTGATACAATCATTCAATTATTCTTGCATCGTATACACAAAAAAGTCCGTTAAAAACAACGGAATATGGCTGCAAAGATTGAAAAACAATTTCAATTTTGCAAGTTCATCTAAAGCGTATTTTATGCCATAAAGTAATGAAAAATGCCCTTTTTGGGCTTTTTTAATACTTTGGGGGGCTAAAGATAGATAAAAATTGTGATTTTCCAAGCATTTTTTCTTACAATTTGAAATTAAAAAATTTTTTTCAAATCGTAAAATTTATTCACTTTTATGCGTTTTTCAGAAGAAAAAAAGCGTAGAGTGATGCAGCTAAGGGTTTTTCGAAATGGATATTATACCCTTTACGCCGCTAAAACCGGTATAACTTTTTTTAGCTACCACAGGAAATTATTGAAGGGGTAACGTCCCGCATGAATCTCCGCAACTATCTTGTAAAGGTCGTTGCGGAGTTTTTCTATGCCTATCTTCTCCCGGGCGCTGATGAAGATGCAGGGGGTCTTTTCCTCGGCGATCCAGCTGCTCTTGAGTTCATCCAGGGTGCGGTTGATGGGCTGCTTGGGAGTTAGCGAGAATTCGTCGTAGGGCTCGTAGTTGTAGGCGTCTACCTTGTTGAAGACCACGTACACGGGCTTGCCAGCCGCGCCAATCTCCCGCAGGGTCCTTTCCACCACCTCCATCTGCTCCTCGAAGCCGGGATGCGAGATGTCTACCACGTGCACCAGGACATCGGCCTCGCGGACCTCGTCCAGGGTGCTCTTGAAGGCCTCGACCAGCTGGGTGGGAAGCTTGCGGATGAAGCCCACGGTGTCGCTTAGCAGGAAGGGAACATTCTCGATGACGACCTTGCGCACGGTGGTGTCCAAAGTGGCGAAAAGTTTGTTCTCGGCAAAAACGTCAGATTTGGCCAATAAATTCATCAAAGTACTTTTCCCTACATTGGTATACCCCACGAGCGCCAAACGCACGAGAGAGCCTCTATTGCCCCTTTGCGTGGCCATTTGCTTGTCGACTTTCTTCAGGTCTTCCTTCAACTTGGAAATCCGCTGCTTTACGATGCGCCGGTCAATCTCGATCTGGGTCTCACCCATACCGCCTCGGGTACCCATGCCGCCGCGCTGTCTTTCCAGGTGCGTCCACATGCCAGCGAGGCGCGGAAGCATGTAGTTGTAGTGCGCCAGTTCCACCTGCATCTTGGCATAGGAAGTCTTGGCCCGCTGGGCAAAGATCTCCAGGATAAGGCTGGTGCGGTCGATGACGTCGCTGCAGGCAATCACTTTCTCGATGTTGCGCTGCTGCATGCCGGTGAGTTCGTCGTCGAAGATGACATATTCGATCTCGTTCTCCTGGCAGTATTCCTTGATTTCCTCCAGCTTGCCCGGCCCGATGTAAGTAGCTTTGTCGGGCCGGTCCAGCCGCTGGGTAAACATTTTGTCGGGAATGGCGCCGGCCGTGGTGGCCAGGAACGCCAGTTCGTCCAGGTATTCCTGCACCTTGCGCTCGGCCCCCTTCTCCAGGATGACGCCAACAAATACGGCTTTATTGGTCTTGAATTCGCTCATGAGGGCGCAAAGTTAACCAAAATACTGGAGAGTTCTCAACATTTCGAAGATAAGGTCCAAATATTCGCTGGAAGTGTGGTCCCAGCGGAAGCCCAGACGATGCAGGACTTGCATGGTGTACACGGTGGAAGCCAGGGTCTCGACGCCTTCGGTTTCGGCGGTGGACTGCTGGTAGGCCACCAGCGGCGCCATGATGCGGGTCTTGGCGGGATTGGCGTTGGCTTCGTCTACCCGGCGGGAGAATTCATCCATTTCCACGTATTCCAGCGGTTTTCCGTCAATCTTCTCCAGGCGGGAGAAGATATCGTCCATGGGGATGATATGGTTGTTGGAAACGTTGAATACGCAGTTCTCCAGCGGCGTGGTGGCCAGCAGGACCATGGCCTGGGCCGACTGGTCGATGGGCGAGAATTCCATCTGGCCTTCCAGCATCTGGAACGGGCAGGCACCCAGCATCTTGAGGGCTTTGAGACGGCCCATGGAGGCGTTGGCGTTCAGGTTCACCTGGAACTCACCGTCCTGGGCGCGGGGCGACAGGTTACCGGCGCGCAGGATCTTGGCCTTGAGCGTTCCGTGCACCATGTGCTCCAGGATGTGCCTTTCGGCCAGGAACTTGGAGTGGACATACTGGTTGTCGGTGAGCTGGCCGAAGAAGAGCATCTGCTCGGTAAGGGTGTCGGGAGTGTTGCCCGGGGTGAGGCCGCCCACACTCTCGGTGGAAACGTGCACCAGGTAGGCGTCGTTCTTTTCGCAGAATTCCACCAGGTTCTTGACACCGCCGTAGTTGATGTCCTCGATGTCGGTTCCCTTGGAGAAGTGCTTGACGTTTGCGGCGCAGTTGAACACCATATCGATCTCCTTGAGCGGCTCCAGGGACTCGGGCTGGGTAATGTCTCCCACCACGGGTTTGATGCGCGTTCCGAAGAGGCTGCGGTAGTCCTTGTCAAAGTAGTAGACCAGCATCTCCTTAAGGCGGCGTTCCGGCGTAAGGGTGCCTTTCTGGCGCAGCAGGCACCAGATGGTGGTGTCGGGGCCGGTGCTTTCCAGCAGTTCCTTGAGCACGTGGATGCCCAGGAAGCCCGTGGCGCCGGTAAGGAGGATGTTGCGGCCCAGCCGGATGGCTTTGCCCTTCTGGAAGGACTCCAGGTTGTTTGCCTGAAGCAGGGCGTCGATGGCCGAATAGTCGTAGTCCGTGATGTTGCTGTCCTGGGCCTGGACGCCTTCGTCTCCCTTCAGGAAGGCTGCCAGGGCACGGGCCGAAGGATGGGAAAAGACGTCGGAATAGGCAAAGTGCAGGCCCTGTTTCTCGGCGCTCACCATCACGTTGGTAACCATGAGGGAAGAGCCTCCCAGGTCGAAGAAGGAATCCGTGGCACCCACCTTTTCCATACCCAGAATCTCGGCGAAGATGGCGCAGAGGGCCTTTTCGGTCTCTCCCACGGGGGCGATGTACTCGTCCATGCTGGTAGGCACGGCCTCGGGAAGCGCCTTGCGGTCTACCTTCTGGTTCACGTTCAGCGGGATGGCGTCCAGCTGCATCCAGGCGGCGGGCACCATGTACGGCGGCTTGCGCTCGCGGATAAAGTCGGCGGCGGCCTTGGAGTCGAAGTTGCCGTCGGCCACCACATAAGCGGCCAGGAACTTACCGCCGGAAGGCGCGTCGAAGGCCTGGACGGTCACGTCCTTCACGCCGGGGAATTCCTGCAGCACGCCTTCCACTTCCTTGAGTTCGATGCGGAAGCCGCGGATCTTGACCTGACGGTCTTTTCGGCCCACGAATTCGATGTTTCCGTCGGGACGGTAGCGCACGATATCACCGGAGCGGTACAGGCGCACGCCGGGCTCATACGGGTTCTCGATGAAGCTTTCGGCCGTCTTTTCGGGGTTGTTCAAGTAGCCTCGGCCCACACCGACGCCGCCGATGAGCAGTTCGCCGGCTGCACCGACGGGCAGGCGCCGCAGGTTGCGGTCGGCCACATACAGCTGCACATTGGAAAGGGGATGGCCGATGGGGATGTTGTCCTCGCGTTCCAGTACACGGAAGATGGAGGAGAAGATGGTGCACTCCGTGGGGCCGTATCCGTTGTAGAAGGCATAGGAAGGCGGCGGCATGGAAATGAGCTTTTCACCGCCCACGGACAGGTGTTTGAGTACGGGATTATTGGGGAAGTTACGGGCATACATCACGCCCACCTGGGTGGTCATGAAGCTATGCGTAACGCCGTTGTCAATGAGGTAGCGGTCCAGGGCGCCCAGGTCGTGCCGGACGTCCTCCGGAATGATGCAGACGCAGGCGCCGGAGGTAAGGGCGGGGTACTGGTCCATCATGTTTGCATCGAAGCCGAAGCTGGCAAAGGCGGCTACCTTGTCTCCGGGCTTGAGCTGGTAGAACTCGCGGTACCAGGCGCAGAAATTGACCAGGTTGCGCTGCTCAAGCATACAGCCCTTGGGCGTGCCCGTGGAGCCGGAAGTATAAAGCAGGATGTACAGGTTTTCCGGCTTGGGACCGGTCGTAACCTTGCCTGCGGGCAGGTTTTCGATCTCCCCGGTGGTGAGCACGGGACCCTTATACTCCCCTACCAGCGGAATGAGTTCCTTGTCGGCAATAAGGAGCTTGGCGCGGGCATCCTGGATCATGAAGTTGAGGCGCTCGGTGGGGTAGGAAGGGTCCAGCGGCTGATAGGCGCAGCCGGCCTTCATGGCCGCCAGGGAGGCCTTGGTCATCCAGGCGTTGCGGTTGATGAGCACGGAGACCACCTCTTCTTCCTTGAGGCCGAAGGTGAGGATCTTGGCGGCCAGGGCGTCGGTGTATTCATCCAGCTCCTTGTAGCTGATGGTCTTGCCATCGAAGAGCACGGCCGGGGCGTCGGGAGTGGCTTTGGCCTGCTTGCGGAAGAGGTCTACCACCGTCTGGCTCAGGTCTACCTCCTGGGTATAGCTGTTGAAGCCGTCCAGCTCTTTCAGGCGCTCGCCGTCCACGAACGGGATTTCGGTGAGCGGAACGTCCTTGAGCAGGCCCCTTACCACGCATTCCAGGGAATCGGCGAAAGCCTGGACCAGCGGTTCGGTATACAGGCTGTCGTCGTAGGCCAGGGCCAGTTCGGGGGCTTCTTCGGTGCCTTCGATGAAGATGCTTAGCGGGAACTTGGGCGTATCCTGTGTAACCAGTTCATCGTCAAGAGGTTGTCCGTTAATGGTATGCTTCTCTACCAGGCCCACCTGATAGGCCAGCATCACGGCCGGATGGAAGTCGTAGGCCGATGCTACCCGGGCGAAGGGATAGTTCTGGTACGAGAGCGTAGTGGCAAAGTTGCGGTCGGTTTCCTTGAGGAAGTCGGCGGCCTGCTGGTCCCCCACTTCTCCGGAAAGCGCCATGGTATTCACGAACATGCCGAAAGTATTGGCGCAGCGCATATCTCCGCGGCCGTTGGCTACAGTGCACATGAACACTTTCTGCTTGCCGCTGAAAGCGCTTACAGCCACGAAGGCCGCACCCAGGAAATAGCTGGCCGGGGAAATGCCCAGCGCATGGCAGCGGGCCATGACATCGGCCCCGACCTTCTTGCGCAGCCATACCTCGTGGCCAATCTCATCTTCCTGCGGCTTCTTGTCCGGGATTACGCCGGTTTCTTCCTCCTTGCCCGCCATCTGCTGGGCAAAGAAGGCTTCGGCCTCCTGGAATTCGGCGCTGTCCTGATAGGACTTCTGGTCGCGGGCGTAACCGAAGTAGGTGTAGTCCTCTTTCTCGGGCGCCGTGCCTTCCAGGGCTGCCGAAAGCTGGGCCAGGAAGACGTCGTAGGAGTGGCCGTCGAAGATGAGGTGGTGGAAATCGGCCATCAGGCGCAGTTTGCCGGGCGTCTGGACAATGCTAAGCCGATAGAGCGGGCCGGACAGGTCGAAGGGCTGCATGAAGGCTTCGCGCAGGGCCTGGTAGTCTTCTTCGCTGCGCAGCTTGACGGACGGGATTTCCGGCTCCGGTTCTGCGGGCACCAGATAGACCTTGCCGTCGCGCTGTTCCAGGCGTCCGGTGACGCCGGGATGTGCCTGCAGAATGTCCATCAGGGCCTTTTTCAGGGCCGATACCTGCGTGCCCTCGGGGAAGGTGAGGATGAACGGCAGGTTGTACGCTGTGGAGGCGGGATTCTTGACGCAGTCCAGGTACAGGCCGGTTTGCTGGAAGGTGAGTTCCTGGGGTTCGTCCTCTTTGTTAGATTCTTCGCTTCGCTCAGAATGACGGGAACCGCCCGCCAGTAATATCTTAAGGATGTCGTTTTCAATGCTTTGCAGGCTTGCGGTCTTGGCGAAGCTATTCATATCCGGCTCCAGGCCGTAGCGTTTGTACAGTTCGGTGGCCAGACGCAGGGCGCCCAGCGAGGACAGGCCGCTGTAGTATAGGGGATCGGTGATGCCGAAGCCGCCAATTCCCACGCTTTCCTTGATGATGTCGCTGATTTCCTTTTCCAGCATGTTGAGCGGGGCCACGTGTTCCTCCTGCTTGTGCTCCTGAGGCTCCGGTTTGGGCAGGGCCTTCACATCCACCTTCTGGTTCACGTTCAGGGGAATGGCGTCAATCTGCATGGTTACGGCAGGCACCATGTACGGGGGTTTCTTGCTGGCGATGAATTCGTCCAGCTCCTGCACGTTGATTTCCTTGGGGCTTACGATGTAGGCGGCCAGGAACTTGCCTGCGCCCACGCCGGGCTCGTCAAAGGCTTGCACCGTAACGTCCTTGATATCAGGGAATTCGCGAATGATGGCCTCCACTTCCTTGAGCTCGATGCGGAAGCCGCGGATCTTGACCTGACCGTCTTTTCGGCCCACGAATTCGATCTTGCCGTCTTCGCGTTCACGCACGATGTCTCCGGTGCGGTAGGCGCGGCCGTATTTGGGATCGCTGTCAAAGGGGTTGTCTACGAATACCTCGGCGGTCTTGTCGGGTCTGTTCAGGTAACCCAGGCCCACCTGGGTACCCGTAATCCAGAGCTCTCCGTCTTCTCCCTTGGCCACCTGCTTGCCGTCTTTCACGATGTAAGTCTTGATATCGGGCATGGGGCGGCCGATGGGGATGTTCTCTTCCTGCACCTTCACTTCCTCGTACACCACGTAGCAGATGGTTTCGGTGGGGCCGTAGCAGTTGAACAGGCGGTAGTGCGGCAGCGGGAAGCTGGACATCTTTTCACCGCCGGTATACATAGTCTTGAGGCCCTTGCAGTCCGGATAATTGATGGCGAACTGGGTGGCCACCTGGGTGGTCATAAAGCAGCACGTGATGCCGTTTTCTTCGAAGTAGTCGTGCAGGGCGGGCAGGTTGAGGCGGATTCTTTCCGGAATGATGTAAAGGGTGCAACCGCTGATGAGGGAACTGTACAGGTCTGACACGAAGGCGTCAAAGCCGAAACTGGCATAGGCCGACAGGTGGGAGTTGTAATCCAGGCCCATCAGCTGGCTGTGGTGGCTGCAATAGGCATAGATATTCCTGTGGCAGAGCATGCAGCCCTTGGGCGTGCCGGTGGTACCGCTGGTGTACAGCAGGATGAACAGGTCTTCCGGCTGGGGCGGCGTGGCCTTGGGCTTGCCGGGATGCAGTTTGCGGATATCGGCGGTCCTGATGACGGGTCCCCTGTATTCTTTGAGGATGGGGATGAGTTCTTCGTCGGCCACCAGCATTTTGGCATCGGCATCCTTCATCATGAACTCCAGGCGCTCGGGCGGATAGGAAGGGTCCAGCGGGAGATAGGCGCAACCTGCCTTGAGGGCGCCCAGCGGGGCCAGCATCATGTATTCATTGCGGCCCAGCATAATGCCCACCACGCTCTTGGGAGGGACCTGGGATTCGATATATGCGGCGAGATTATCGGTTAATTCGTCTACCTGGGCATAGGTTAAACGGACATTCTCATAAACTAAAGAGGTGTTATCCGGATGGGCTTTAACTTGTGCAGAAAAGGCTTCCAGAACGGTTTTAAAGGAAGAATCACTCATGGTTTTAGTGTTAAATACATACAAATTTAGAATTTTCTGCGAATAAATACTACTCTTTCGTTTTTTTGAGTTGTCAAAAACAAATCATAACTTTACGGGTTGTAACTGTTTCTGTATGGATTCCAGACGTCAAAATTGGATGTCCCGCGTGGGAATTGTAATCATCGCCGCCATTCTGGTGGAGGTGATTTCCATCATCCAGTACCAGCAGTTGCGCAAGATGATGCAGGAGGAAATGGAAGGCCGCAGCAGCCTGCTGGTCAGGTCCATATCCGACGCCATCGAGAATACCCTGTCCCTCACGGAATCCACCATGCGGGAGAACCTGTGGGATGTCAAGCGGTGCATGGCCCATCCCGATTCCCTCTTCGACAGTATGAGGCGCCTGATAGATGACAACCCGCATGTGGTGGGTGGTTGTCTGGCGTGTATACCCGACTATTATCCTTCCAAGGGCCGGCTTTTCGAGCCTTATGCCAGCAAGGATAAGGATGGGAATATTACGACGGAGCAGCTTGGCGGTCCCGACCACGATTACACCTTGAACAAAGAGTATCAGTGGGTCTTGGACAATCATGCCTCCAATTGGACAGACCCTTACCTGTACGGTCCCGATTCCCTGTCTTACGCCACTTACTCCTACCCTGTTACCAACGACAGGGACGAAATCATCGCCGTTTGCGGCCTGGACATCGATCTTTCCTGGCTGGGAGATATGCTCAATGCCCATCAGCCCTATCCTTCGTCCTTCGCCGTTTTGCTTACCCTGGACGGGGAGTTTGTAGCGGGTCCTTCCACCTCGAGCCATATAACCCAGTCTCAGATAGACCAGGCTGTCGCCATTTTCAATGGGCAGCTTCCGGCTTCGGCCAATCGTTCCATTACGCTCCAGATGACTTCTTTGGAACAGGATCCCTACTGGCGGGTGCTGGAAGTCTTTAAGACAGAAGAAGTCTTTGCCGGGATGCGACGCCTTCGGCTGCAGCACATGTTCCTGGTTTTCCTGGGTCTGGCTATCCTGGCCTTTGTGATTAACCGTTTTGCCTGCAACGATAACAAGTTGCGTGTGGCTTCCGAAGAACGGGCCCGCATTGCCGGTGAACTCACCGTTGCCCACCGTATCCAGCAGGAAATGCTGCCCAAGTCCTTCCCTCCCTACGCTTTCGGAACTCTGGAACCTGCGCGTGAAGTGGGAGGAGACCTGTTTGACTTTGTTATTCGGGATGGCAAGTTCTTTTTCTGTGTGGGAGATGTAAGTGGAAAGGGTGTCCCTTCGTCCATGTTTATGGCCATGGCTCACTCCATGTTCCATTTGATTACCCACCGGGAAGAGCGTCCCGGCCGCATTCTCAAAGCCATGAACTCTACCTTGTGCCAGGGGAATGACAGTAATATGTTCATAACCATGTTCCTGGGCGTCCTGGACCTTTATTCCGGGGAGTTCTTCTATTCCAGCGCCGGTCACGACAAGCCCTTTATCCTTACTGAAAAGGCTTTCATGTTGCTGGCAAAATCCAATTTGCCGCTGGGCGTTTTCCCGAATACTTCCTTCGAAGAGCAGCACATGACATTGGATCCCGGCACCATCATCCTGCTTTATACCGACGGTCTTACAGAGGCTAAGAATCTGGAAAGGAAGACCTTTGGACGTGAAAGAATGGCTCAGGTATTCCGTTCTTTCTATACTTCCGCGGACAATTCGTTGCAGAATCTGGTGAACTCCCTGAGCATTGCTGCCCATCGGTTTGCCGGCGAAGCCCCGCAAAGCGACGATTTAACCTTGCTGGCGGTCCGTTTTGCCCCCGAAAACCTGATTCGTGAGCAAATTACGCTGCGTAACGAGGTGTCCGAGGTTACTCGTCTGAGTGCCTTTATTAAGGACTTCTTCGAGAAGATCGAGATAGACAGGAAGGTTGCCGCTGGCCTTCGTCTGGCTTTGGAGGAAGTGGTGGTGAACGTGATTGACTATGCTTATCCTGAAGGCGAAGCCGGTGATGTCCTGGTTATGGCCGATACCAACCGTCAGGAAATCCGTTTTACTATCGTCGATTCCGGCTATCCCTTCGATCCTACGTCGGTGTTGGAACCCGACACTACTCTGGATGCCCAGAAACGGCCCATTGGTGGCCTGGGAATCCTTCTTTCCCGTAAATTGACAGATTCTATCTCTTATACCCGTAGAGACGGTAAAAACGTATTATCTTTAACTAAAACTATATGATGACTACTTCTATTCAGGAAAAAGACGGTAAAATCTTTGCTAAGTTGTCTGGCGAACTGGACACTGCTGCTGCCCAGGAAACCGAAAACGCTCTTCAGCCCTTGCTGAACTGCCAGGGAAAAGACATTGTGATTGACTGCACCGAGCTCGAGTACATTTCCTCCAGCGGTCTCCGTGTCCTGCTGGGGATCCTCAAAAAGGCTCAGGCTGTCGGTTCCCGCGTCATTCTCAAGAACGTGAACGACATTATCCGGGACGTTCTTGATCTCACCGGTTTTATTTCTATCTTCGAATTCGAATAGGATGGTTTCTTATTTCACGGAAGATATTGTCTTTCCGTTCAAGGAGAAACGCCTTACCTCTCGCTGGCTCAAGTTTGTGGCAGAGAGTGAGGCCAAACGCCTTGGTGATATTGCAGTTATATTTTGCTCCGATAATTATATTCTGGATGTCAATATAAAATATCTGCAACACGATTATTACACGGATATCATCACTTTCGACTATTGTGAGGGAAACCGGCTCTCCGGAGACCTCTTCATCTCCATCGATTCCGTAAAGGAGAATGCTTCTTTCTACGGAACCGGGTTTGCCGATGAACTGAACCGCGTCATTGTGCACGGCGTCCTGCACCTCATCGGCTACGATGACCATACACCCGAGGACATTGCAGTGATGCGGGCAAAGGAGAACTATTATCTTTCCCAGCGCTCTCTCGTATGAACAACCATTTCGACGTCATTGTGATGGGCGGTGGTCATGCCGGCTGTGAAGCCGCCATGGCCGCTGCAGGCATGGGCTCTTCGGTCTTGCTCCTTACACCGGATCTGAACGGTCTGGCCAAGATGAGTTGTAACCCGGCTGTTGGCGGAATTGCCAAGGGACAGATTGTCCGGGAGATTGACGCCCTGGGTGGTTACTCCGGTCTGGTTACCGACGCAGCCACCCTTCAGTTCCGCATGCTCAACCGTTCCAAGGGTCCAGCCATGTGGAGTCCGCGTGCCCAATGCGACAAACAGAAGTTTTCGGCCACCTGGCTTAAATCTTTGTTAAGTTCCTCTAAATTAAGCATTTACGCGGATTTTACCACGGAACTTCTCCTTGAGAATCGCGTAATCACCGGAGTGCGTACAACTACCGGTGCAATTTTCTACGCTAATGCCTTTATTTTGACCGCTGGGACGTTTTTGAATGGCAAGATGTATATTGGTCAGCATTCCTTCGAAGGAGGCCGTATAGGCGAAAAGGCGTCGTATGGAATTTCCGACCAGCTGGCTTCGCTGGGTGTTCCCACCGAACGCATGAAGACCGGCACTCCTCCCCGCATCGATATCCGTTCCATCGACCTGTCTAAACTTATCCGTCAGGAAGGCGACGCTGCTCCCGACCGCTTCTCATACCTGGACGTTCCTTCCGCCGTGCAGGCGGGTGGCGAACAGATGGATTGCTACCTTCTTCACACCAACGAGAGAGTGCACGAAATCCTTCGTACCGGCTTCGACCGCTCGCCCCTTTTTACCGGGATGATTCATGGCAAGGGTCCGCGTTACTGCCCCAGTATCGAGGACAAGCTTCGCACTTTTTCCGATAAGGATTCCCATCAACTCTTCCTGGAACCGGAAGGCCGCACTTCCCCGGAATACTATCTGCAGGGCTTCTCTTCCTCTTTGCCTTTGGAAGTTCAGCTCTCGGCCGTCCATGCTATCGAAGGCCTGGAAGACGCTGTCTTCTTTAAGCCTGCCTATGCTGTAGAATATGACTACTTCGACCCGCAGTATCTTTTACATTCTTTGCGGTCTAAAGTGGTCCAGAATCTCTTCCTGGCCGGCCAGGTGAATGGAACTACCGGTTACGAGGAAGCGGCCGCACAGGGCATTATTGCGGGCATGAACGCCCATCTCTATTTGACTGATCAGGAGCCTCTGGTTCTGCGTCGCGACCAGGCTTATATCGGCGTTCTCATTGACGATCTTATCAATAAAGGCGTGGATGAACCTTACCGGATGTTCACCTCCCGGGCCGAATATCGCATTCTTTTGCGCCAGGATAATGCCGACTTCCGGCTCACGGAATTGTCCCATTCTTTGGGTTATGCGACCGAGGAACGGTACGCAGCCATGATGCGCAAACAGGAAGAAGTAGAGCGCCTGAGTACTTTCTGCGACTCTCATAAAGTACGTGCCGATGTCGTCAATCCCCTTCTGGAGGCCGCCGGGAGCACGCCTTTGACTGAATCCAAGCATTTACGCGAGCTTGTTGCTCGCCCCGAGTTATCCCTGTCTGAATTACTGAAGATTGTTCCACGTGGAACAAATTATAGTTCCGATACGGTTACTTCGGTCGAGATTGCAATCAAGTACGCGGGATATATCGAGCGTGAGAAAGCCCAGGCCCAGAAGAATAATAGGCTTGAGTATATCAAGATTCCGGCCGACTTCGATTTTGATTCCTTAAACGGCCTCTCAATCGAGTGTAGGCAGAAATTGAAAAGATATAAGCCCGAGACAATCGCTCAGGCTTCACGCATTTCGGGGGTCTCCCCCGCCGATATTTCGGTACTTTTAGTGTACTTTGGAAGATAGAATTGTTCCACGTGGAACAAAACCTGTATTCCCCGGATCCCCTGGGTTGCTTCGCTCCAATCATAGACGTTTTAAAGCCGCCTTAATGATATCCTCAACTCTTGCATTGGGGTTATCTTTGAGGATGGCGGGCATTACCTTGGCGATGTTGGCCTTGGAGAATCCCAGCATGACCAGGGCGGTGGTAGCTTCGTCGGCCAGAGCAGAACTGGGAGCGGTAAAGAGGGCGTTTTCGGCGCTGCCTTCTCCCTTTACAATCTTGTCCTTGAGCTCCAGAACCAGCCTTTGGGCGCTCTTGAGACCAATTCCCTTTACGCTCTTGATCTTGTTCACGTCCTCGGCCAGGATGGCCTGACGGATCTCTTCCGAAGTTAGCGTGGACAGCATCATACGGGCGCTGGCTACACCGATTCCGCTCACGCCAATGAGCAGGCGGAACAGCTCACGCTCGTCCTTGGTGGCAAAGCCGTAGTACAGTTCTTCGTCTTCCCGGATGTAGTGATGGATGTAGGCCACGGCCTGCGTCTTGAGCTGGAAGGCTTCGTAGGTTTGCAGGGAAATAAGGATGCTGTAGCCAATACCGGCATTCTCCAGAATGAGTTCCGTGGGCGTTAACTCCACGATTTGTCCTTTTATATAGTCTATCATAACGCAAATTTATGTAAATTTGCAGACTTATCCAATGGAAATGTCTGTATCTGAGATTCGTGCCCAATTCCCTATCCTCTCCCGCACTGTGTACGGGAAGCCCCTGGTGTATCTGGACAACGCCGCTTCGGCCCAGCGTCCGCAGGCCGTGGTGGATCTCTGGCAGAAACTCACTTTGGAAGAGAACGCCAATATCCACCGTGCCGTGCACTACCTCGCCGCCCAGGCAACCGATGCTTACGAGCAAGCCCGCAACTCCGTGAAGGATTTCCTGAACGCCGGCTCCCGGGAAGAAATCGTTTTCACCTCTGGCGCCACCGCCGCCATCAACCTGGTCGCCTTCTCCTTCGGCGAAGCCTTCGTCCGGGAGGGAGACGAAATTTTGGTCGCGGCCGACGGACACCACAGCAACATCGTTCCCTGGCAAATGCTCTGCGAACGAAAAAAGGCGGTCCTTAAAGTCCTTGACATTCGCGAAAATGGTGTACTGATGGCCGAAGATTTGGAAATTCTCATTTCTCGGCGCACCAAAATTGTAGCTATCTCTCACATTTCCAATGTGTTAGGCCTTGTAAACCCGGTTCGTGAAATTGTTCAGAAAAGTCACGAAATGGGTGTTCCGGTGCTGGTTGACGGTGCGCAAGGCGTTGTTCACGAGTCCGTGGACGTCCAGCACCTGGACTGCGACTTCTACGTGTTCTCGGGTCACAAACTGTACGCGGCTACCGGAACCGGCGTGCTGTACGGAAAGAAAAAATGGCTGGACGCCATGCCGCCTTACATGGGCGGAGGCGAGATGATCGCCAGCGTCAGCTTCGAGCATACAACCTACGCTCCCCTGCCCGGCAAGTTCGAAGCCGGCACCCAGAACTTCAACGCCGCCCCCACCCTGGTCCCGGCAATAGAGCTCACCAAGGCCATGCGGGCCGATGCTTCCGTGCAGCGGGAGCAGGAAGCCATCCTGGACTACGTCTATTCCGAACTTACCAAAGACCCCCGGGTGGTGTTGTACGGCACCGAGCGTTCGGTCAAAGTTCCGCTCTTTTCCTTTGCCGTGAAGGGCGCCCACCACGAGGACCTGGCCCTGCTGCTGGACAAGATGGGCATCGCCCTGCGTTCCGGCCAGATGTGCGCCGAGCCTTTGATGGACCGTCTGGGCGTCACGGGACTGCTGCGCGCTTCCTTCGCCCCGTACAACACGCTGGAAGAGGCAGAATACTTTATCAAGAGCCTGAACAGGGCTATTAGCATGCTGGTATGACATTAGAAGAAAAGAAACAGCAAATCATCGAGGACTTCTCGTTGTACGAGGAGTGGCTGGATAAATACGAGTACCTCATTGAACTGGGCAAGACCCTGGAGCCTTTCCCGGAGGAGAAAAAGACCGGGGATCGCCTGATAAAAGGCTGTCAGTCACGGGTTTGGCTGGATCACGAGTTAAAGGACGGGAAACTGTACTTTACCGCCGACAGCGACGCCATCATCACCAAGGGCATCATCTCGCTCCTGATAGACGTCTATTCCGGACGCACCCCGGAGGAGATTGCCGGGGACGACTTTGGCTTCGTGGCCCAGATCGGCCTGCGGGAGAACCTTTCCCCTACCCGTGCCAACGGACTCGTCTCCATGATAGAAACCATCAAAAACGTAGCGCAGAATGGCTGAGAAAGAGGTTTTGACGGCAGAAGACGTAAAGGAGCTGCAGCCGTTGTATGCCGCGGTGATTGCGGCCCTTAAAGAGGTTTACGACCCCGAAATCCCGGTGAATATCTACGATCTGGGTCTCATTTACGAACTTACCATCTCCAAGTCCCGCGAGGTGTCCATCCTCATGACTTTTACGGCTCCCAACTGTCCCATGGCAGACCAGGTGATGCAGGAGGTACAGGAGGGCGTAGAAAGCGTTCCCGGCGTGACCAAATGCACCATTGAGCTCACTTTCGAGCCCCAGTGGGACCGCAGCATGCTCTCCGAGGAAGCCCGCGTGGAACTGGGCCTGGATTACGAAGAGGATGACTATAGTAAGTTAGATTAGAGAGATTCTTCGCTTCGCTCAGAATGACAATAGTTCGCTCAGAATGACAATAGAATGGAAAGAGTAGAGGTATATCTGGGGCTGGGCTCCAACATGGGCAACCGGGACCTGCAGCTGCTGCAGGCGGTGAACCGGCTGGACCAGGCCTTCGGCATGCATCCCGAGCGCATTTCCCGCATCGTGGAATCCCCTGCCCAGGGCTTCGACGGCCCCGATTTCCTGAATATGTGCCTCCTGTACAGGCTTCCCGTGAGCGGGACGCCGCAGGAGCAGGCATCGGCCATCCTGCATCAGATCAAGGCCATCGAAAAGGAGATGGGCCGGGACCTGGACGAACCCCTTTATGACGCTCAGGGTCAACGCATTTACCACAACAGGACCATCGACATCGATATCCTTTATTTTGGTAACGAAATAATTGAAACAGAGGAACTTACGATTCCGCATCCGCGCATAGGGGAGCGCGATTTCGTGAAGAAGCCCCTTCGCGAGATTTCGAAACCCGCCCTTCGCGCCGCGTTTCCCGAAATTTTTGGCTAAATTTGCAAGATTTTAGTATTGAGATATGACACAAGATGAACTTTTCAAGGTGCTGGTAGCCCACTGCAAAGAGTACGGCTTTATTTTCCCCAGCAGTGAGATTTACGACGGTCTGGCCGCCGTGTACGATTATGGTCAGATGGGCGTTCAGCTCAAAAACAACATCAAGAACTATTGGTGGGAGGCTATGACCCGCCTGAACGAGAACATCGTGGGCATCGACTCGGCCATCTTCATGCACCCCCGCATTTGGGAGGCTTCCGGCCACGTAGGTGCTTTCAATGACCCTCTCATCGACAATAAGGACTCCAAGAAGCGTTATCGCGCCGATGTCCTCATTGAGGATTATCTGGGCAAGATCGAGGAGAAAATCGAGAAGGAAGTGGCCAAGGGACGCAAGAAATTCGGCGATTCCTTCGACGAGGCCCAGTTCCGCGCCACCAATCCCAACGTGCTGCGCGAAAAGGCCAAATGGGACGAGGTTCACAACCGTTACGTGGCTGCCGAAAAGGCCAACGACTTTGCCGAATATCGTCAGATTATCATCGACTGCAACATCGTGTGCCCCATTTCCGGTACCTGCAACTGGACCGAGGTCCGTCAGTTTAACCTGATGTTCTCTACCTCCATGGGTTCCACTGCCGACGGCGCCAACCTCATTTATCTGCGTCCGGAGACCGCCCAGGGCATCTTCGTGAACTACCTGAACGTGCAGAAGACCGGCCGAATGAAGATTCCTTTCGGCATTGCCCAGATCGGTAAGGCCTTCCGTAACGAGATTGTGGCCCGCCAGTTCATCTTCCGTATGCGCGAATTCGAGCAGATGGAGATGCAGTTCTTCATCAAGCCCGGCACCGAGCTGGATTGGTTTAAGAAGTGGAAGGAAACCCGCATGAAATGGCACGTGAACCTGGGAATGGGTGCCGAGAATTACCGTTTCCACGACCACGAGAAGCTGGCCCACTACGCCAACGCCGCTACCGATATCGAGTTCAACTTCCCCTTCGGCTTCAAGGAGCTGGAAGGCATCCACAGCCGCACCAACTTCGACCTGGGCAACCACCAGAAGTTCAGCGGTAAGAAGATTGAATACTTTGATCCTGAGGAGAATGTGTCTTACACTCCTTACGTGATCGAGACCTCCATCGGCGTAGACCGCATGTGCCTGGCCGTGCTGGCCCACTCCTATACGGTAGAGCAGCTGGAGAACGGCGAGGAGCGCGTTGTGATGAAGATTCCCGCCCCGCTGGCTCCCATCAAGGTGGCCGTGATGCCTCTGGTGAAGAAGGACGGCCTGCCGGAGCTGGCCCAGAAGGTGGTAGACGAGCTCAAGTACGACTTCTCCTACCAGTACGACGAAAAGGACTCCATCGGCAAGCGTTATCGCCGTCAGGATGCCATTGGCACGCCTTTCTGCGTAACCGTGGACCACGATTCCCTGAACGACGGCTGCGTCACCGTGCGCGACCGCGACAACATGACCCAGGAGCGCGTCAAGATCGAGGATCTGCGTGCTATGATTGAGAAGAAGGTATCCCTGACCAACCTCCTGCGCAATCTGTAGTATGGGTGCCCTGGCGCTGCTCATAACGGCTATCCTGGCAACGCTGGTGCTGTATTTCTGGGCCCGCAAGGCTCAGCTGGAGAAGCAACTGCTCCAGGAACGGGAGGAAAACGACCGCATCATGTCCATCGCCGAGGACCTGCAGGGGCGCCTGAATGCCCTGCAGGGACGTCAGAAAGGCTCTGACATCGGCCTGGATATGCTGGACCGCCTGTTCGAACAATATTATGTATACGAAGGTACGGACAATCTTCAGCCCAAAGTGCTGAAGGAGGTCCGTACTTTGGTGGAAGGGCTCAGGGGCAACTCCAAACTCCGCCAGAGTCTGGAGAAGTCCCTGAACGACTCCCACGACGGCGTCATGAAGCGCTTTCGCTACGCTTTTCCGGCGCTTAAGGAAGAGGATTATCTGCTCTATATGTTCACCGTGGCGGGCTTCTCTTCCACTACCATTTCCACCCTTTTGGAGAAGGATAAACCCTATGTTTACAACCGGCTTTACCGGCTAAAAGAGCGTATCAAAAACGCTGATACCGCGGATAGGGACTTCTTATTGAGCCAATTAGAGCGCTAAAATCCGTCTACGGGTAAATGGCTTTTTTTTAGGGGTTTTCAACACATTTACCCCTGTTTGAGATTTTTTGGATTTTTTGGTGGTTTGTAAACGATTGATTATCAATTTGTTATAAACACACCTCTGCGAGATTCTTTTGAGCCGGTTTTTTGGCCTCTTGAAAAAGAGTTTTTACCTTTGCGTCAGAAGAATATTAACCAAAAATCAATAGCCATTATGGAAATTAAGAAATCCGAAAACGCCAGCCTTGAAAACAAGAGACTGCTCTTCACAGAGGTTGGTCTGGTAGTGGCCCTCCTCATCGTTTACCTGGCCTTCAACTGGTCCTCCAAGGACGCCCAGGTAGCCGTGCTGGAAGACACCACCCAGGTTCTGGTAGAAGAAGAAATGATCGCCATCCAGAACGAACTTCCCCCGCCCCCGCCCGAGGCTCCCAGCATTCCCGTCCTGTCGGACCAGATTGACATCGTGGACGATGACATCAAGCTGGACGACGACCTGTTCATCAACCTGGAAGACAACAACCAGGCTGTCGAGATCCAGGACTATAAAGAGGCCGAGGTAGAAGAAGAGGAAGTGGAAGAAGAAGCCATTCCTTTCCAGCTGGTAGAACAGAAGCCTTCCTTCAACGGCGGCGACGCTAACGAATTCTCCAAGTGGGTGAACTCCCGTCTGGTCTATCCCGAAATCGCTAAGGAAAACGGCGTGCAGGGTCGTGTTACCCTCCAGTTCACTGTAGAGGCCGACGGCCGCGTAACCAACGTGCGCGTGCTCCGTGGCGTGGATGAATCCCTGGATAAGGAAGCCGTGCGTGTTGTTTCCAGCTCTCCCAAGTGGAAGCCCGGTAAGCAGCGTGACCGTGCTGTGAAGGTTACCTACACCTTCCCTGTGATCTTCCAGCTCCGCTAAAAGACCCAAACTTCATCGGCGAAGAACCAGCAAGGGTTCCCAACGCCGTAGTGCCATTCCGGGCAGATTTTCTGCCCGGATATTTTTATTTTTACGTAGCGGGCCAGCGCATCTCCCGTTACTTCCAGGCTCTTGAAACCAATGGTCCCGTCCCGGTTCTCGGGGTTGTCGATCTTGCCCAGCAGCGTGTAGGCTGCACCGTCCTGGGAGGTGGATACGCTCATCCCCAGAGGTTCCAGGACCCAGCCGCCTATCTGGCGCAGGAAGTCTGCGCCCACGCGGTGGACGGGCTTCACAGAGCCCAGATCCAGTACAAACTCGGCGTCCGTGCCTTCCCAGCCAACCCAGTTCTCTACATAGCCTGTACCGCCGAAGAGGCCGTCTGTAAGGGCATAACCAGCCAGTTCCCCGTAACGCGGATGCGGTCCTTCCAGGTAGCGTACCGGGCAACCGGTGGCCAGGTTTCCGCGGCTGTCCTGCAAATAGCGGCCGCGGTACATCTTGCAGTAGGCCAGCGGGTCGTTTCCACGTTCATTCAGGGTTTCAATGCCAAAGGCCCTGATCTGGCTTTCGAACAGGTCCAGATCCTTTCCGATGGCCTCGAAATCCCGGTTCGGGTCTGTGCGCGCAATCTCCAACTGGGAGTAGCGCAGGGGCAGGCGGGAGCGCTGCACGCGCCGGAGGCGTACGGGGTCATCGGCCACCGCTTTCTCGGCCTGGTCAAAAAGCGCATTGTAGCGCTTCAGGAGGGTGGGACGCAGGATATTACCCTTATAAGAGACGGGGGAGTCGTAGATAAAAAGGTCTACGTCCGTGGCAACGGCCGCCCCCTCCAGCGTGTGGATGTAGTGCAGGATGCTTTCTCCTGCCGCGCCATAATAGCTTTGGCAGAAATGCCTCTCCAGTGAGTCCAGACTGGCATCCGGGTTCCACATGAGTTTGGATACCAGATAGGGGCGCAGTTCGGCCATATCCCCGCCCAGGGTGCTGTTAATCTGGGAGAAGTGCATCTTTACGCCATGGTTCTTGAAGATAACCATGTTGTCCTTGATGGTTTGCAGGTTGGGGAAAGGGGAGAGGTAGTTGTCGAAGTTAATGCCGTAGTCCCAGAGGAAGATATTGTCGCAGATGGCGCTCCAGCCCTCCAGACACTCCATGAAGTCCTGTCCGGACGGATTTTCCGTAAGGGCGGTTTGCCGGCGGCAGTCAATGTCGCAGAGCATGATGGAGACGTTTTTCTCGGGGCGCGTAATCCTGGGCGGTTTAACCGTGAAAAGGTAGGCCAGGGTAGAGATCTCCTTGTCCGGGAAACGGCGGGCTACCGCGTTCACAAAACGCAGGAACGGGCCGGACGGGCTGCCTTCCTCGTCCATGATGGCCTGGCAGGCATCGCAGCGGCAATAGGTATCGGAGCCATCGTTCTGGGAGATGGAAATCATCTGCTGCCGGGGATATGCGTGGAACAGGCTGTCCAATGCTCCACACACAATCTCAAAGACCTCCGGATTGCTCATGCACCACTGGCTGGCGCTGCCCGGATGGCGTTGTCCTCCAAAATAGGCGTAGTACTCCGGGTGCTTTTCTCCGTAGCGGGACGCCGGCAGCAGCTTGTTGCAGGTGTGTACCCAGAGGTTGTCTACGAAAAGCTCGTGCGGTTCTTCCAGGCGGTACCAGTAGCGGTACAGGGAATCGGCCCGATGCTCCCTATTTACGCCGTTGTCCGACGTGGCCACCCGGCCGTTGCGCAGGCTGTAGTGGCTGGTTTGCCGATACCGGAAGGCGGGAACCTCTGTTCGCGGACGCACGGTAACGGCCTTTTTCCGGGGCAGGGAATATTCTCCGTCTCCCCAGTAGTCCATCCCCATTTCCTGCTCCAGGAAGTCGCAGACGGCATAAATGAGGGATTTACCGCTGCCTTCCAGCACTACGGCCCCGCCGTGCACCCCTACGCGGAAACTGTCTTCCGGAAGGCCTTTCACCTCCTTTAACCGGATGTCTCCTTTGTGCGGGGAAGAAGCCGGGTCGAAAGTGTATCCGGTGGCCTCCTGCATAAAGCGGCGGAGGATATCGGTGGCTGTCTTCATTTCCGGAGTGTTGCCACCTGTGACAATGCGGGATGCTTCCGTAAAGGGAATATTCTGGGCCGTGCTGCTAAGAGAAAACAACACCAGGGCCATTAGGAGTGCTTTTTTCATATCTTGTGCAAGATACTAAAAATTGCTATTTTTGCAAAAGTTAAAGTAGTAGATGAATGGCAGAATCCTTTTCTGATATCGGCAAAATCGAAGCAATCGAACAGCTTTACAGGCTGTCGGCATATACCCCCATTACCGCTTTGGGTTACACCTGCACCAAAGGTGCCCGCATTACCACCGCCGCCCGCATGTACCTGGAGGGGATCGACTTCAACCTGGTTTATTTCCCGCTCAAGCACCTGGGCTACAAGTGCGTGGTGGGCGTGACAGGGGAGTTGTACGCTGCCCTGGCGCACCCCAAGCTGCTCAACGTGGTGCTGGGGATATCGGCCAAACTGGACTTCCCGCAAGTGAAAGACCTGTGGCTGGGAATCACCGTGGCGGCCAAGGAGCACGGCTTCGAGGCCGTGAACCTGGACCTGCAGCCCTCCAACAACGGGCTGTTCCTGTCCCTGAGCGCAACGGGGGAGACGTCCCTGATTACCGAGAAACGGCGCATGGCGGCCAAGTCCAAGGACCTCATCTGCGTTTCCGGTTCCCTGGGAGCCGCATTCCTGGGAATGCAGGTCATGGAACGGGGCACCAAAAAGTTCCACGAGACCGGTGAGCAGCCCGACATGACCCAGTACAAGATGCTGGTGGGCTCTTACCTGCGTCCCGAGCTGGAGGCATCGGTGATAGACCGCCTGGAAGACATCGAGGTGTACCCGTCCTACGGCTATTTCGTGACCAGGGGACTGTCCGACGCCCTCAAGCGCCTGTCCCGCGACAGCGGCCTGGGAGCCAAGGTATATGCCGATAAGATCCCCTTCGAGGGAAACAGCTTCCAACTGGGGAAGGAACTGGACATGGATCCGGTTTCGGCGGCCATGAACGGGGGAGACGACAACCGTCTGCTCTTCGTGGTCCCCATCTTGCACCTGGAGAAATTCCGCCGGGAATTCCAGACTTTCGACATTATCGGCCACCTGGCACAGCCCGAGGCCGGTACGGTCCTGGTAACTCCCGAAGGCGTGGAATTTCCCGTAAAAGCGCAAGGTTGGCCCGAAAATGATGCATAATCTCAAATATTTTACTTACCTTTACCTGTTGAAACAAACTTAATTAACAAATATTATGAAGAAACTCGTTTCCATCCTTGCCCTGGCAGCCGCCTTTACTATGACGGCCAATGCGCAGAGCATCTTAGGTGATTTACTGGGTAATATTGGCAGCAATTCCGGTACTGCCAGCACCGTCGCCAGCATCGTTTCCGGTTTGGCCGGCACCGTTTATTCCGCCCCTGTAAGCCTGAACGGTACCTATAACTACGGCGGTATCGCCGTTTCCGCCACCAGCTCCGAGGGTGGCATCGTCGCCAACCTGGCCGGCTCCGCCGTCACTTCCACCATCGAGGCCAAGGCCGACGAATACTTGGCCAAGGTAGGCATCGTCCCCGGCGCCGCCAAGTTCAACTTCAACGCCGAAGACAACACCTTCACCATGACTGTTCTGGGAATCTCCCTGCCCGGTAACTACAAGGTAGGTGACGGCGAAAAGACCGTTACCCTCACCTTCGGCAAAACCATGCAGTTCTTCTGCATGACCGGTGTCCTGGAATCCAACGGCACTGGCGCCAAGATGCTTTTCCCCGCCAACAAGGCCATGGAATTCATCAAGAAGGTAGTTGCCAAGATTGGTGAGAAGAGCAGCGAAGTCTCTGCCATCGCCAAGCTGGCCGACGGCTACGACAACTACAAGATAGGCTTCAAGCTCTCCAAGTAATTTGAGCTCATAAATAGAACCGCGACCCTTGCCCGGGCCGCGGTTTTTTGTTATCTTTGTTCCATGAGTTTCGTGCACCTGCATGTCCATACCCAGTACTCCATCCTGGACGGACAATCCTCTATAGAAAACCTCTTTAACCGGGCCGATGAGCTGGGGATGCCTGCGCTGGCCATCACCGACCACGGCAATATGTACGGGGTTAAGGAGTTCTTCAAATATGCGAAGAAACACCCCAACGTAAAGCCTGTCATCGGCTGCGAGATCTACGTTTCCAAGGGGGACCACCGCATCAAAGAGAAGGGGTACTATCACCTGATTCTGCTGGCCAAGAACTACCAGGGCTACCTGAATCTGGTGAAGATTGTGTCCGAGGGGCACATCAACGGCATGTACTACAAGCCTCGTGTAAGCCACGAAATCATCGAGCAGTACCACGAGGGCCTCATCTGTTCATCGGCCTGTATGGCCGGAGAAGTTCCCCGCGCCATCCTGGCCCACGACGAAAAGGCCATCGAAGAAGCCATTCTGTGGCACAAACGGGTGTTCGGAGAGGACTATTACCTGGAGGTCATGAAGCACAAGACCGAGGTCCCGGGCCTGGACAATGACCTGTACCAGAAACAGTGCTTCTACACCGAGGAAATCTTCAAACTGGCCCAGAAATACGGCATCAAGGTCATTGCCACCAACGACGCCCACTTCGTGCGCAAGGAAGACGGTCCCGTGCACGACCGCCTCATCTGCCTCACCACCAACGCCTATATCGACGACCCGGACCGCCTGCGTTATACCCAGCAGGAGTATATCAAGTCCGAGGAAGAGATGCTGGAACTGTTCCCGGACCACCCCGAGGCCCTGGAGAACACGCTGGAGGTAGCCGGCAAGATCGAGGAATACTCGATTGACCGGGATCCGGTGCTGCCGGTTTACGAGATAGATCCGGCCTTCATGGCCGATATCGATACCTATCTGGAGAAGTACAAGGATATCATCGATGCGGGCCGATGCGACAAGCACGGCACCTACCGCGGAGACGGCTTCTGCCATTCGGTGGCCTACCTGTGCCACCTCACCTACCTGGGCGCCCACCAGCGCTACGGAGAAACCCTCACCCAGGAGCAGGAGGAGCGCATTGACTTCGAACTCAAGACCATCTGCCGCATGGGTTTCCCGGACTACTTCCTCATTGTGCAGGACTACATTGCAGCCTCCCGCGCCATGGGTTCCATGGTGGGACCGGGCCGTGGATCGGCCGCAGGCTCCGTGGTGGCCTACTGCCTGCGCATCACCAACCTGGACCCCATCCGCTACCAACTCCTGTTCGAGCGTTTCCTGAATCCGGACCGTATTTCCATGCCCGATATCGACGTGGACTTCGAGGACCTTACCAAGGCGCACCAGTACGTAGAGGATAAATACGGCGCCAGCCACGTATCCCGCGTTATTACCTTCGGCACCATGGCGGCCAAGAGCGCCATCAAGGATGTGGCGCGCATCAGCCGTCTTTCCATCGAGGAGAGCAACCGTCTTACCAAGATGGTGCCGGACCGCCTGAGCGAGAAAAAGGAGAAAGAATATCCCTTCAACCCCAAGCTGGACGAACTGAAGCCCGGTTTCAAGGTGGTGGAGAAGGAAGTGGACGGCGTCAAGAAGACCTACCAGGTGGGTATGGAAGACGCCGACGTCAAGATTACCCTCAAGAACTGCTACCGGCTGGTGCCGGAGTTCATCGAGGAATTGAAGAACGGCCCCGAAATCAACAAGGAGGTGCTCAAATACGCACAGGCCCTGGAAGGCTGCGTCCGCCAGGTGGGTGTGCATGCCTGCGCCACCATCATCGGCCGGGGAGACCTTACCGACTACCTGCCCATCTGCCTGTCCAAGGATAAAGAAACCGGCCTGGACGTGCGCACATCGCAGTACGACGGCCACTACATCGAGGATGTGGGAATGCTCAAGATGGACTTCCTGGGCCTCATCACCCTCCAGATCATCCATAATTGCCTGAACCTGATCAAGGAGCATCACGGGGAAGACATCGACATCGAGGCCATTCCCATTGACGATAAACCCACCCTGGATCTTTATGGCCGGGGAGACACCACCAGTGTGTTCCAGTTCGAATCCGAGGGTATGAAAACCTGGCTGCAGAAGCTGCGCCCGGAGCGTTTCGAGGACCTCATCGCTATGAACGCCCTGTACCGGCCCGGCCCTATGGACTATATTCCGGACTTTGTGGCCCGCAAGCAGGGAGAACAGGCCATCGAGTACGACCTCCCCGAGATGGAGGAATATCTGCAGGATACCTACGGCGTAACCGTGTATCAGGAGCAGGTGATGCTGCTTTCGCAGAAGCTGGCCGGCTTTACCAAGGGAGAGGCAGACAAACTGCGTAAGGCGATGGGCAAGAAGCAGATCGACATTCTGAACTCCCTCAAGGACAAGTTCATGACGGGCGGTCAGGCCAACGGTCACCCGGAGAAAATCCTGGACAAGATCTGGAAAGACTGGGAGAAGTTCGCCCAATACGCCTTCAACAAGTCCCACGCTACCTGCTATGCCTGGGTAAGCTATCAGACCGGCTGGCTCAAGTGCCACTATCCGTCGGAATTCTTCGCCTCCTGCCTGGACAGCGCCAAGAGCATGGAGGAAATCGTCAAGATCATGGACGACTGCAAGGGCCACGGGATCAAGGTCCTGAGCCCGGATGTGAACGAAAGTGCCGGCCATTTCACCGTGAACAAGGATGGAAACGTGCGTTTTGCCCTGGGTTCCATCAAGGGCTTCGGCGGCAATGTGGTAGACGCCATCATGAAGGAACGCGAAGAAAACGGGCTGTTTACCGATATCTTCGACTTCGTGGAGCGTATGTCGGGCTCTGTGAACCGCAAGAGCTTCGAGAACCTGCTCAATGCCGGCGCCTTCGACAGCTTCGGCTACAAGCGCAGCATGTACTACCAGCCCTGCAAGGGGTCTAACGACCTCTTTATCGACGCCATTACCCGTTACGGAGACCTTTATAAGAATGATACCCTGAACGGGGCCTCATCCCTGTTCGGAGATATGGAGGAAATGAAGCCCGAGCGTCCCGCCCTGCCCGAGGACGAGGGTTATCTGGACATCATGGAGATGCTGCAGCGGGAAAAAGACCTGGTGGGCATGTACCTCAGTTCCCACCCGCTGGATCGCTACAGCTTCGAGATGCACAACTTCGTCAACTGCAAGTTGGCCGAGCTTTCCAACTATATCTCGGAATGCGAAGCGCGGAAGCAGTCGCCAAAGGTCTATATTGCCGGTATAGTGACCGATTTTAAGCAATTAACCACCAAGACGGGGAAACCCTACTCCCGCACCATTTTAGAGGATTATAGCGGCTCTTATGAGCTCGCGCTCTTCGGCAAGGACCACGAAGCCTTCATGCAGTACATGACGCCCAAGGCTACGCTGTTCCTGGAAGGCGAGATTGGGGAGAAATTTGCCCTCCGGGCCGAGGAAAGGGCCCAGGGAAAATCGGCCCCCTATGCCTTTAAATTAAAGAAGGTAACCCTGCTGGGCAACATTACCGACGAACTCCTTACCGGATTCAGCATGGACGTCACTACACCCATGCTCACGCAGGAGTTCCGCGAGAACCTGGTAAAGGTGGTCAAGCAGCATAAGGGCACCATTCCGCTCACCCTCTTCCTCTACGACCCCGGCACCAAGTACCGCATCCAGTTCTACTCCAAGAAATTCCAGGTTGCTGTGACCTCCGAATTCATCCAGGACCTCCAGCGCATCGGCGTGGACAAGTACGAGGTTTCCCGCAGATAAACCTAAGCAAAAGGACAAAAAAATCGGCCCACCGGAAAGGCGGGCCGATTATCGTATGATGCCGTAGAATTACTCGGCTTTCTTACCCATGGTAGCATCGTACATAATCGGGGTACCGATCATGATGGAAGCGTAGGTACCGATGATAACACCCAGGCACAGGGCCACGGCCAGACCGCGGATGCTTTCGCCGCCGAAGAAGGCGATGGCGAGCATAGGCAGGAGGGTGGACACGGAGGTGTTCAAGGTACGGGTGAGGGTAGCGTTCAGGGCGGTGTTCACGGTGTCGCGGAAGTTCTCCTTCGGGTGCAGACCGCGCTGCTCACGGATACGGTCGAAGATAACCACGTTATCGTTGATGGCGTAACCGATGATGGTCAGGATAGCTGCAATGAACGTCTGGTCAACATCCAGGTTGAACGGCAGGATACCGTTGAACAGGGAGAAGAAACCAATCACGATGAGGGCGGTGTGAGCCAGGGAGACGACACCACCGAGACCCCAGGTCCAACCCTTGAATCGGATGGCGATGTAGCCGAAGATCACAAGCAGGGCCAGGAACACGGCAATGAAAGCGCTGCGGGTAATATCGCGGGCGATGGTAGGACCAACCTTATCGGAGGAGATGATACCGTTGGGGTTCTCCAGGGTAGAGGTGAAGTCGGCCAGCTGGATATTCTCGGCGTAGAAGCCCTTGAGGGCGTCGAACAGCAGACCTTCGATCTCGGCGTCTACCTCGGTGCTTTCGCTGTCGTTCTTGTACTGGGTGGTGATCTTCATCTGGGCGTCACCACCGAACTGCTTCACTTCCACGGAGTACTGGTCGATGCCAGCGGCCTTGGCGGCTTCCTCGAAGGTAGCTTCCACAGAGGCGCGGACATCCTCGGCGGTGACGCTCTTGTCGAAGCGGACCACGTAGGTACGGCCACCGGTGAAGTCTACACCGTAGCTGAAGCCCTTGAGGGCGATGGAAACGATGGAGATGACGATAAGGGCACCGGAAATGATGTAGGAGTATTTCTTGAGGCCGATAAAGTCTACCTTGGTGTTCTTGAGGATGTTAGCGGTGAGCTTGTTGGACATGGCCACGCTCTTGCCGGCCTTGATGCGGTCGTCGAAGATGATGCGGGTCACGAAGATGGAGGTGAGCACGGAGGTGATGATACCGATGATGAGGGTGGTAGCAAAGCCCTGCACAGGACCGGAACCGAACACGTAGAGGATGATACCAGTGAGGAGGGTGGTCACCTGACCGTCGATGATGGCGCTGTAGGCGTTCTTGTAACCGTCGTGCACGGCCAGGGAGAAGCCCTTGCCGGCAGCCAGTTCTTCCTTGATGCGCTCGTAGATAATCACGTTGGCGTCCACGGCCATACCCAGGGTCAGGACCAGACCGGCGATACCGGGCAGGGTGAGGACGGCGCCGAAGCTGACCAGCACGCCGAAGAGCAGGAGCACGTTGCACAGCAGGGCGATGTCGGCGATGACACCGGCGCCCTGATAGAAGAACACCATATAGATGAGCACCAGGCAGAAGGCGATGAGGAAGGAGATGAGACCGGCCTTGATGGAAGCGCTACCCAGGGAAGGACCCACAACCTGCTCCTGGATGATGGTGGCAGGGGCGGGAAGCTTACCGGATTTGAGCACGTTGGCCAAGTCTTCGGCTTCCTGGACGTCGAAGTTACCGGTGATTTCGGAGGAACCGCCGGTGATTTCGGTGTTCACGGTAGGATAGGAATATACCAGACCGTCCAGGACGATGGCAACCTGCTTGCCGATGTTGTCCTTGGTGAGGCGGGCCCAGATGGAGGCACCCTCGGCGTTCATGGTCATGGACACGGAAGGGGCACCGTTGCCGCCGTTCTGTGCGCCGTTGAAGTTCACGCGGGCGTCGGTAACCACACCGCCGTCCAGGGGAGCCTTACCGTCGCGGGAAGTGCTCTTGATGGCAACCAGTTCATACAGGTTGCTGCCCTTCACCAGGTCGGTGGGCTTTACAGACCACATGCCCTTGAAGCCGGCCGGCAGGACGTCGGCGGCCATGGACAGGTACTGGTTTACGGTGACGGTATCTACACCGGCGGCGAAGCCCAGGCAGGCGTTGTTCCAACCGGAAGGGGAGAGCACGCGGAACAGGGGATTGGCCACGACGGTGCTGTCGCTCAGGTTGTTCAGAATCTCGGCCACGCGGGCGTCCACGGCATAGAGGTCTACCTCGTTGCCCTGGTAGGTGGGCCAGAATTCCAGGGAAGCGGTACCCTGCAGGAGCTTGCGCACACGCTCAGGGTCTTTAACGCCGGGCAGTTCGATAAGGATCTTGCCGGAGTTGCCTACCTGCTGGATATTGGGCTGGGTAACACCAAAGCGGTCGATACGGTTGCGGAGCACGTTGAAGGAGTTGTCCACGGCGCTCTTGGCTTCCTGACGGATGACGTTGATGACCTGTGCGTTGGTGGCGTCGTTGGAAATTTTCTCACGAAGCTCGTAGGTGGCGAAAATCTCGGCCAGACGACGCTGGGGGGCTACCTGCTCCCAGGCCTCGGCGAACAGGCCGATGAAATCGGCGCTGGAAGCTGTATTGTTGGCTTTGGCCTGGGCCAGAGCGGCTACGAAATCCGGGTCCGAGCTGTTGCCGGACAGGGCTTTCACCAGGTCTTCCAACTGAACCTGCAGCATGACGTTCATACCGCCCTTGAGGTCCAGACCCAGGTTGATTTCCTTTTCCTTCACGCTCTTGAAGGAGTAACCCAGGAAGACGTTTTCGTTGTTGATAGAGTCAATGTAGGCTCTGTTACGGATTGCAGCCACGGAGTCCAGCACATACTCGCGGACTTCGGGGGCGACATTGTTTGATTCTACGAACTGCAGGGCCTGCTCCTGGGCATGTTTGGCAGCCTTTCTCTCCTCAATACGGGTGATAGCCGTGAAGGAAAGCTGCCAGATGCTGGCAATGGCCAGGCAGATAGCTACGAATCTGATCCAACCTTTACTTTGCATTTTTGTGTATAGTTTAAATTAATTGTGCAAATTAGCCCGCAAAGATACGCTAATTTTCCCATTTAAACAATAGTTACAGCCGTTCGATGTCGGCCCAGCCGAAGCGGGCAGGGTATAGCCAGGCGCGGTCTGTATGTTCCATGACGCCATAGTCCAGCGACACTTTGGGGCACTCGGCATAGGCGCTCTCGATGAAGGCAGGGTCCCCGATGCGCTGCTGCCATCCGCGGAACAGTTCGGTGACCTCCGGGATGAACTTCTCCATCTCGGCGGCGATGGTGGCGGCTTTCCACACGAAGATACCGCTGTTCCAGAAGAATTCTCCGGTGCGGACAAATACCTCCGCTAACTCCCGGGGCGGTTTTTCGGTGAAAGTCTTCACCTGCAGCGGCCCGGCCATGAGGTGGGCGTTGCGCCCTTCCTTCACCTGGATGTAGCCGAAGTTCACGTCGGCCGTCTTGGGGACGATGCCCAAAGTCATGAGGACGTCGTTCTCCTCCACGTAGGAGCAGGCCTCGTCCAGCGTGCGCGAGAAGAGTTCTTCGTCGCGGATGACCAGGTCCCAGGGGGTGGCGATGATAACGGCTTCGGGGTCCCGCCGCAGCAGGGTATAGGCCGCCAGCGCCATGCAGGGCGCGGTTTTACGGGCCGATGGCTCCAGCAGCAGGTTTTCTTTGGGAAGTTCGGGGATTTCCCGCTGCGCGTCCTGTGCGAAAGAGGCCAGGGTGACCACCAGGATGTTTTGTGCGGGGACGACCTGAAGGAAGCGGTCGTAGGTATGACGGAATTGTTTGGAAGAACCGGCACCGTCGGCCATGATGACACAGTATCTGTGACTCATAAAGGAAAGTTGGGTTTTAGAAGTACATCGGAATCCAGGCCTGGGGGAAGTAGCGCACCACGGTTTCGGCGCCGTCGAACAGGACCGACACAATGTCGAAGAATACTTCCTGCCCCTCCAGATGCTTTTTGTTCAGGTACTGCAGGGCAGCGGCGCTGATGCGCTTCTGCTTCACCTTGTTCACCTGGTCGGTGATGGTGGAGGTGACGGGAGCCGTGCGGGCCTTCACCTCTACGAAGTGAACACCCTCCTGGTCTTCGGACACGATATCCAGTTCCAGATGTCCGGCCCGCCAGTTGCGGTCCAGGATCTGATGGCCGCGGGACAGCAGGAAATCGCACGCGATATCCTCTCCGTTGAGCCCTATCTTACTGGTTTTCTGTACGTTCATTGGTTATTAGTCAAATTTTACTACCGTTACGCCGGCCCCGCCAAACTGCACATGTTCGTCTGCTGCCGATGTAACGCCGGGTACCGTGCGCACGTACTTTTGGATTTCCTCGCGCAGGGCACCAGTTCCTTTTCCATGCAAAATTCGCACCGAGGGGACGCCCAGCATGATGGCGTCGTCAATATATCTCATTACAATTTCCAAGGCGTCGTTCACCCGTTCTCCCCGCACGTCCAGTTCCAGTTTGAAACGGGCTTTCCGTTCGGTCATGGCGGTATCGTACACCTGGCGCGGTCTGGTGTCGGGCGCCTTGGCCACGGCCTTGAATTCGTTGGCCGTAATGCGTTCTACGCGGTCCAGGGGCAGTTTTGTGACCACGCTGCCCACTACCACGCTCACGGCCTTGGTGCTAACCTTGGCCACTTCTCCCACCATGCCGTTGTCCTTGATGCGTACCTTCTCTCCTACCTTCAGGGGGGCGGTGCGGAAGGCGGCCAGCTTCCGGGCTTCGGCCTCCTCCTGCTCCATCTGCCGGAGCGTCTCTCCGTCGGCCCGTCTGCGCTTGCGTACCTGCTCCCGCTCCTTGCGGTCCTTCACGCTCTGCAGCTTCTTGTCGATGTAGGCGTCGCGCTTGCCGCGGTTTTCGGCCAGGGCGCCCAGGAAGCCCTGCAACTCGGCACGGGCCTCTTTGGTCTGCTCCTTTTCGGCCTGGGCCTCGCGGATGGTGCGGATGGTACTCTCCACCTTCTTGTTGGCACCCTGCACGATTTTTTCGGCCTCGGCGCGGGCTTCGTCCAGGATACGGCGGCGCATCTCCTTGATTTCCTCCAGCTCTTTCTCGTAGCGGTCGGTGAGGCCTTCCAGCGTCTTGTCGGTGGCCCGGATGCGCGTGAGTTTTTCGTCCAGCTGGCGGCGGCTGCGGGCAATTTTGCGCAGGTTGCGCTCGATGCCCACGAACTGTTCGCCGGCCCTTTCCTCGGCGTCGTGCACCAGGGGTTCGGGCAGGCCCATCTTGCGGGCCAGTTCAAAGGCGAAGGACGAGCCCGGCAGGCCCACTTCCAGCTGGAAGAGGGGAGCCACCGTGGCGGCGTCAAACTGCATGGCGCCGTTCACCACGCCGGTTTCGGCGGCCGATGCATATAGTTTCAGGTTGGTGTAATGCGTAGTGATGACGCCATAGGCGCCGCGGGTGTCCAGTTCGTGCAGGATGGCCTCGGCGATGGCGCCGCCCGCTGCGGGCTCGGTGCCCGACCCGAATTCATCGATGAGGATGAGCGTGCGGTTGTCGGCCACCTCCAGCATGGCCTTCATGTCGGTGAGGAAGGAACTGTAGGTGGAAAGGTCGTTCTCCAGCGACTGGTCGTCTCCGATGGAGACCATAATGCGGTCGAAGACAGGCAGTTCCGAGGTTTCGGAGGTGGGGATGAGCATGCCCCACTGGAACATGTACTGCAGCAGCCCCACCGTCTTCAGGCACACGCTCTTGCCGCCGGCGTTGGGGCCGGAGATGAGCAGGATGCGTTTTTCGGGGGTAAGGGTGACCGTGAGGGGCACGATGGCTTTCTTCTCCTTGCGCAGGCTCTTCTCCAGCAGGGGATGGCGGGCCTTGCGCAGGCTCAGGGTACCTTCGGCCGATACTACCGGCATGCCGGCTATGTAGTCCAGGGCCACCTGGGCCTTGGCCATGTTGAAGTCCAGTTCTCCCACGAAGGTGGCTCCGGCGATGAGTTCGGGCACGAAGGGCCGCAGGAACTCGGCGAATTCGTACAGGATGCGGGCAATCTCGCGGGTTTCGTCAAAGTGCAGCTGGGCAATCTCGTTCTGCAGGGCCACAATCTCGGCCGGCTCCATGAAGGTGGTCTTGCCGGTGGCGCTTTCGTCGTACATGTACCCCTGGAACTGGCGTTTCTTGGCCGATGCCACCGGGATGAGCATTTTCCCGTCGCGGATGCTCACGCTGGCGTCGGCTTCTACCAGGCCCTCCTGCTGCGCCTGCCGCAAGATGGCGTTCATGCGGCGGGAGACGTTGATTTCCTTTTCCTTGATGCTCTTGCGGATCTTGTACAGGTCGTCCGAGGCGGTGTCCTTGATTTCTCCGTGGCGGTCCAGGATGGCGTCGATGCGCTGCATGACCTCGGCCGGAGCGTTCACACCCGCCGCCAGGTGCTGCAGGTTGGGGTAGATGCCCTCCTTCACCGTATGGAAGAAGTGCAGGGCCCGTCGCAGGGTATCCAGCAGGGTGCGCAGTTTTCCCAGCGACAGCAGGTCGATGGAAGCACTCTTGCCGATAGGTTCCAGGAAGGGGATGACGTCGATATATCCGGCGGTAGGGAAGCTTTCCTCGAACATGAGGATGAGGCGCATTTCGTCGGCCAGGAGGTGCCGCCGGTGGATTTCTTCGGGGTTGGTACAGAATTCTTCCTCGCCCACGCGCGTGGCGGCATAGTCGGTGGAGCATCGGCCCTGAATGGCCGCGCGCACCTTGTCAAACCCCAGTTTCGCCTCCAGTCTGCCGTCCATTTACTTCTCTTCCTCCTGTGTCATGAGCGTGCTGAGCAGCTGCCGCAGCTCCTTAACGTCGTTTACCGTACTGATTTCTCCTCCCCGCACGAAGCTCACGTTGCCGGTTTCCTCGGACACTACCAGGACATCGGCGTCGGTGTCTTCTGTAAGGCCGATGGCGGCGCGGTGGCGCATGCCGTAGTGGGCGGGAATGTCGGTGCGGTTGGTCATGGGCAGCTGGCAGCGGGCCGCGGCCACATGGTCACCGATGATAATCATGGCACCGTCGTGCAACGGGGAATTCTTGAAGAAAATATTGGTGATGAGCCGCCTGTTGATGTCGGCCTCGAAACGGTCTCCGGTGTTCATGTAGTCCTCCATGGAGCTCTTGTGTTGCAGCACGATGAGGGCGCCGGTCTTTTCGGCCGACATGGTGCGTACGGCCTCTACCAGTTCCTCCACGCTCTTGGAGCCCATCTTCTCTTCCTTGATGCCCAGCAGGCGGTTGAAGAGCTGGCCGGTGCGGCGGGTGAGGCCGCTCTGCACGGCCACCCGGTTGAGCATGTGGCGGATCTCGGGCTGGAACAGGATGATGAGGGCCAGCACACCCACGTCCAGCAGGGTGTTCAGGAGCACCGTCATCATGCGCATGTTCAGGGCGCTTACCACCCCCTGGATGATCAGCAGGGCTACCAGGACCAATACAATGTTGAGCACGGTGGAGTCTCCCCTGATTCCCCGGATGAGGAAAAAGATGAGCGTAGCCACCATGAGGATGTCCAGGATGTCGGCCCAGCCAAAGCTCAGGAAACCGAATATGCCCAACACTTGTATCATATTATCACAAAGATAACAAATCTGTCTAATTCAGCCAACCCTTCTCCAGCAGCACCTGGGCTATCTGGACGGCGTTGGTGGCGGCTCCCTTGCGCAGGTTGTCGCTCACGCACCAGAGGTTGAGGCCGTTCTCCACGGAGGAATCCCGGCGGATGCGGCCCACGAAGACCTCGTCCTTGCCCCAGGCGTTGATGGCCAGGGGATAGACGTTCTCTTCGGGCTTGTCCTGGATGACCACGCCGGGCATGGCGGCCATGAGCCGGCGGACTTCGTCCAGGTCATAAGGCTTGTGGAACTCGATGTTCACGCTCTCGGAGTGTCCGCCTTTCACCGGCACGCGCACGGTGGTGGCGCTTACGCCGATGCTGCTGTCCCTCAGAATCTTGCGGGTTTCGTTCACCATCTTCATCTCTTCCTTGGTGTAGCCGTCGGGCAGGAAGGAATCGATATGGGGAATCACGTTCAGGTCTATCTGATGCGGGAACTTGGTGCCGCTGCCGCCTTTCCTTTCGGCCTCCAGCTGCTCGATACCGCGCTGACCGGCGCCGGTGACGCTCTGGTAGGTGCTGACCACGATGCGCTTGATGCCGAAGGCCTTGTGCAGGGGAGCCAGCGGCAGCACCATCTGGATGGTAGAGCAGTTGGGGTTGGCGATGATGTGGTCGGCGGGGGTAAGGACGTCGGAGTTGATCTCCGGCACTACCAGCGGGACCGCAGGGTCCATGCGCCACTGGGAGGAGTTGTCCACCACGTAGCAGCCCACGGCGGCGAACTTGGGAGCCAGCTCGGCCGATGCCGCTCCGCCGGCACTGAACAGCGCCAGGGCGGGCTTGCGCGCGGTGGCTTCATCGGCACTGATCACCGTCCATTCCTTGCCCTGGAAAAGCACTTTCCGGCCCCAGGAACGTTCCGACGCCACCGGCACCAGTTCGGTCACCGGGAAGTGGCGCTCCTGAAGCACCTCCAGCATCTTGGAGCCCACCAGGCCGGTGGCTCCTACTACAGCCACTCTCATGCCTGTTTTACGTTCAGGGCAATCTGGAGTTCGTCCAGCTGCTCCTGGTCAATCTGGGACGGGGAATCTATCATGACGTCGCGGCCCTGGTTGTTCTTGGGGAAGGCAATGTAGTCGCGGATGGTGTCCTGACCGCCCATGAGGGCGCACACACGGTCAAATCCGAAGGCCAGACCTCCGTGCGGCGGAGCGCCGAACTTGAAGGCGTTGATGATGAAACCGAACTTGTACTCGGCTTCTTCGGGGCCAATACCAAGGACTTCGAACATGCGTTTCTGCATGTCGGCGTTGTGGATACGGATGGAACCGCCGCCCAGCTCGTTGCCGTTGAGGACAAAGTCATAGGCGTTGGCGCAGACGCGCTCCAGGTCTTCCTTCTGGTCGGAATAGAACCACTTCTCGTGCTCCGGCTTGGGAGCAGTGAAGGGATGGTGCATGGCGTAGAAACGCTGGGTTTCGTCGTCCCACTCCAGCAGCGGGAAGTCCACGATCCACAGGGGAGCGAATACGTCCGGCTTGCGGAAGCCCAGACGGCCGCCCATCTCCAGGCGCAGGACGCCCAGCATGGTCTGGACCTTGCGCTTGGCGGCGCCGCTCATCACCAGGATGAGGTCTCCGGGCTGAGCCTCGGCGGTGGCGGCAATCTTCTGGAGGTCGTCGGCCGTGAAGAATTTGTCGATGGAGCTCTTGTAGGTTCCGTCGGTGTTGACCTTGATGTAGATGAGGCCCTTGGCACCCATCTGCGGGCGCTTGACCCACTCGGTGAGCTCGTCAATCTGCTTGCGGGTGTACTCGGAGGCACCGGGTACGCAGATGGCGCCAATGTAGGCGGCCTCGTCCAGCACGCTGAAGCCCTTGCCCTTGGCAACCTCGGTGATTTCGTGGATCTTCATGCCAAAGCGCACGTCGGGTTTGTCGGAGCCATAGAAGTCCATGGCGTCGTACCAGCTCATGCGGGGGAGCGGGTTGGGGATATCTACATTGAGAACGTTCTTGAACAGGGTGCGCATCATGCCTTCGAAGGTATTGAGTACGTCTTCCTGCTCCACGAACGACATTTCGCAGTCAATCTGGGTGAATTCCGGCTGGCGGTCGGCGCGGAGGTCCTCGTCACGGAAGCAGCGCACAATCTGGAAGTAGCGGTCGTAGCCGGCTACCATCAGGAGCTGCTTGAAGGTCTGGGGGCTCTGCGGCAGGGCGTAGAACTGGCCGGGGTTCATGCGGGAAGGAACCACAAAGTCACGGGCGCCTTCCGGGGTGGACTTGATGAGGTAGGGGGTTTCGATTTCCATGAAGCCCAGGCTGTCCAGGTAGTTGCGGGCTTCGTGGGCTACCTTGTGGCGCAGGGCCAGGGCACGCTGGAGCGGGCCGCGGCGAAGGTCCAGGTAACGGTATTTGGCGCGGAGGTCTTCACCGCCGTCGCTCTCTTCCTCGATGGTGAAGGGAGGCGTTACGCTCTTGTTGAGGATGGTGATGGCTGCCAGTTTGATTTCGATGTCTCCGGTGGGCATCTTGGCGTTCTTGGCGCTGCGTTCCACCACTTCGCCGGTTGCCTGAATCACGTATTCACGGCCCAGGGAGGTAGCGGTCTCCACCAGGGCGGCGGGGGCATCGGCCTCTACCACCAGCTGGGTGATGCCATAGCGGTCACGCAGGTCTATGAACGTCATACCGCCCAGTTTGCGGGCCTTCTGCACCCATCCTGCCAGCGTTACCTTCTGGCCTTTGTTTTCAATGCGGAGCTCCCCGCAAGTGTGTGTTCTGTACATATGTAGGTTTACATTTACTTTCCAACCTACAAAGATACGTAATTTTGCGCTGAAAACGAAACCGGCTTCGGGTCCTTGCCACGTGACAGTGCCGCGCGCCACCCTGGCGCTTGTGCCAGGCATTGGCACAAGCTGTAAACCGCTGAATAATAATCATTTGCTATTTTACCGCCTGCCCGAGGTGCCCATGGGACTGGCCGGTGTGTGGGATGGAAATACAGTAATTCAATCCGTCATAATGTTGCATATATATTAAACTTTCCATATCTTTGCAAAAAACATAACTATGTTTGTACCTGATATAAAGAGCATGCGGCACTCTCGTGGAATGACCCAGGAGCAGGTAGGGATATTGGCTGGAATGAGCAAATCCCAGGTTTCGCGTATGGAGAGCGGAAAACTGGGAAGCCCGGATACATATGAAAGGGTTTTGAATGCCCTTGGGTATCGTCCGGTTGTTAGTTATGTGGATGAACGATGTGGCCAAGTTCTCGACAGAGATACAGTCCTTTCGCTATTAAAAGTTTACTTTATATACAACAAAGAAAGTTTGGGAATTGAGAGTTTGGCCTTGTTTGGCAGTTTTGCCAGAAATGAAGCAGGACCGGAAAGTGACGTGGATATTCTTGTTTTGCTCAAAAAACCATCCCTCTATCAGTATCATTTGATTTCTAAACAGCTGGAAATTGTTTTTGGACGCAAGATAGACATCGTCTCTGCCAAATCCCATTTCCGTGAAGACTTCCTTGTGAATATACAGAAGGACCTTATCTATGTTACAGAATAGCGAGCGCATTTTATCACTTCTTGATGAAGCCATCAAGGAGATGGAACTTTTATCCCAGATGAGTGCAGAAATAAACGCTCCGGAGGACTTTCTGACCAGCCTCCATGGTATGACCGTATATAGGGCTTGTGGGATGAGTCTTCAATACATTACGGAAAGTTTTGTAAAAATAAGGAATCTTGAGGGGATGGATTTTTTTAGACCATATAAGGGAATTCCATGGGAACAGGTGTTTGGGATGCGGAATTTTCTCTCTCACGAATATGGAGAAGTAGACGCTGAAGGTATCTTCAACACGGTTAAAACAGATATGCCTCCGTTGCTTGCGATGGCCAGGTCTATGAAAGAAAACATCGATAAATAAGATATGGAAGTACGCGCAAAGAAAGCCCTCGGGCAGCATTTCCTCACGGACCAGAAGGTGGCCCGCGCCATTGTTGACGCCCTTCACGGCGGCCTTCCCACCCTGGAGGTGGGGCCCGGCATGGGTGTGCTCACCCAGTATCTGCTGGAGCGGGAAGACATTGACCTCAGGCTCATCGAGATTGACTCGGAGAGTGTGGAGTACCTTCTCACGCACTTCCAGGGCATGCAGGGAAAACTCATGGAAGGAGACTTCCTCAAACTTAAGCTGGAAAAGCTTTTCCCGGAAAAATTCGCCATCATCGGCAATTTCCCCTACAATATCTCTTCCCAGATCTTCTTCAAGGTGCTGGACTACAAGGACAACATCCCCGAGGTCGTGGGCATGGTGCAGAAGGAAGTGGCCGAGCGAATTGCCGAAAAACCAGGCAGCAAGACCTACGGCATTTTGAGCGTCCTTCTGCAGGCCTGGTACGACATCGAGTACCTCTTTACCGTGGGCTCCGGCTGTTTTGCCCCGCCGCCCAAGGTGGAAAGCGCCGTCATTCGCCTCACGCGCAACACCCGCACGGAACTGGGCTGCGACGAAGCCCTCTTCAAGACTGTTGTGAAAACAGCCTTCGGGCAGCGCCGCAAGATGATGCGCAATCCCCTGAAGCCCCTTGCCTCGGCCAAAGCCGCCCGCGAAGGCTGGTCGGCCGAAGAATTATCGGCCTTCCTGTCCCAACCCGTCTTCTCCCAGCGCCCCGAGCAACTCTCCGTGGAGGACTTCGTGGCGCTTACCAATCTATTGGCATAGGAATCACTCCTGCCTTCCTGTGCGTATCGGTCCAAAATCTTACAGGGTACCATACAAAAACGGCCATTTTCGTAGGTACCGGTCCAATTTTTTGCAGGGTACGCACAAAGCCGAAGTGAAAGTCTTCCCCGCCTAGAACTGGAAATAGATAAAGCTCTGGAGGTCGGCGGTGATGAATTGGTAGATAAAAACAATGATGAGCACCACCACCACGACCATGAGGCCCAGCGGCAGGAGGGCAAAGTTGAGCCGGTACCAGCGCTTGAAGCGCTCCGGCAGCCAGTGAATGATCATTCCCACCACAAACAGCAGCAGCACCGTCCAGTGAGCGGCGGCCATGTCGGGGATGAGGCTCAGGTCCCAGGGACTGCCAATCTGGTTCACCATGTTCTTGGCTGTGTTCCAGGCTTCCTCATTGGCCAGGGCAGGGTCCAGGTTGGAGCCGCTGCGGAAGAACAGACGCGTGAAAGTGATGAACACGAATGTCTGGAAGATGTCCCAGGCACGGCCTATCCAAGATTCTTCGCTTCGCTCAGAATGACAGAGCCATTTCACCACGGTCCCTGCCAGGATAATCAGCGTCCAGACAAAGAAGAGATTCCAGACGGGGTAGTGGAGGGTTAGGGAGAGCGTGCCGCACAGGGCGGTTACCAGGCCGATGATGAGCAGTTTCCCGCCCATGGAGCGTTTGGTCCAGATCTTATAAATCACCATGCCGATGCCGTTGAGGCCGCCCCAGATCATGAAATTCCAGCTGGCACCGTGCCACAGGCCGCCCAGGAGCATGGTGTTCATGGAGTTGATGTTGGTGGTGATGAGCTTGCGGTCGTCGGGCTTGCGCCAGGCCCACAGGCCGATGCCTGCCGCCAGGGCCGCCACGGCTACCGCCACCCACCAGGAGCCGCTGAGGAAGCTTCCGAACACAGCCACCGCCGCAATGATGATGAAGGTGCCGGCCGACGCATTGCGGTTGCCGCCCAGCGGGATGTACAGGTAGTCACGCAGCCATCGGCTCAGGGTCATGTGCCAGCGGCGCCAGAACTGCTGCGTGTTCACCGCCTTGTAGGGGGAATTGAAGTTCTGGGGGAGGTAGAAGCCAAAGAGCATGGCTACGCCCGTGGCGATGTCCGTGTAGCCGGAGAAGTCGGCATACACCTGCAGGGAATAGCAGAAGAGGGCGCTCAGGTTCTCGAAGCCGCTGTACAGCAGGGGATTCTCGAACACGCGGTCGGCGAAGTTCACCGCCAGGTAATCGGCCAGGATGAGCTTCTTGAGCAGGCCGTTCATGATCCAGAAGATGGCAATGCCAAACCAGCGGCGGGAAAGGTTGTACGGCTTGTGCAGCTGCTCTACGAACTCCACGGCACGTACGATGGGGCCGGCCACCAGCTGCGGGAAGAAGGAAAGGTAGAAGCCGAAGTCCAGGAAATTGGCCACCGGGGCAATCTTGCGCCGCTTCACGTCTACCATGTAGCTCACGGCCTGGAAGGTGAAGAAGGAGATGCCCACGGGGAGGATGATGGCGTCGACCCGGAAGATGTTGGCGCCGATGCAGGCGTTGAGGAATTCGCCCAGGACGTCGTGCACCTCGATGGACGTGCCCAGGAGGTTATTCACGAAGTCCGTGATGAAATATGCGTACTTGAAATAGGCCAGGATGCCCAGGTCCACCACCACGCTGAAGGCGGTTAGCGCGCTGCGGGCTTTCTCGTTGCGCAGCCGCGACAACCCTTTGGCTGCGAAGAAGTTATAGACAATGACGAAGACCAGCAAAGCCAGGAAAACGCCGCTGGTCTTGTAGTAGAAGAACAGCGACATGGCAAAGAGGTAGCCATTGCGCAGAAGCACCTTGGAGTGGAAGAGGGAAAAGACGGCGAACACCAGCGCGAAGAAGGCCCAGAAGTAGAACTGGGTAAACAGCAGCGGGTGTGCCTGATCGAAGGAGAACAGGTTCACCAGAAAATCCCGTATGACCTCCCACAGGTTCATCGGCGGTAATTCTCCAGCATGGCGTCAAACAGGAGGTCTCCCACCAGGCGGTAACCGGCGGGGGTAAGGTGCACTTTGTCGGGCTGGGCCAGTCCGGCGGCTTCCCAGCGGGAGATGGAACCGTATCCGCCCATCACGTTGTACCAGTCCCAGAACACGCCGGCGCATTCCTTGGCCAGTTCGCGGAAAGCTTCCTCGGCGGCCTCGGTGTGGCTGTTCACGGCCTTGCGCCGCCAGTTGTCGTTGATGCCGCTGAACAGGATGGCGCAACGGGGGTTCACCCGCCGCACAGCCTTCATCAGCTCGCGGTAATGCTCCTTGAAGCGGTGTACGTCAAAATCGGCCCCCTGGATATCGTTGATGCCGATGGAAAAGATCACCAGGTCCGGCATCACGCGGCGCAGGTCCTGCTCCCACAGCTCGCAGCGCAGCCAGGAGGTGGTGGAGGCGCCGTTCACGCCGGCTTCCATGAGGCTGAAGCCCGTGTTGGGCTTGTCCAGATACAGGCCGCGCAGGGTGTAGTTGCCGCTGCCGGCAAAGCCCAGCTGCACCCAGTCGGTGAAGTAAGGCAGCACAAAATGGCCCATCTCGCCGCGGAGCGTATCTTTTTTCCCCAGGAGCAGCACGGGTTCCAAAGAACCTTCTCCCAGGATGTCCACACTTTTAAAGGTATAGCGCTGCTGCAGCAGATGCGACTCGCGGGGCAGCAGATCGATGACCACGCGGGCCGATGTATCCAGCGCCGTGACAGCCATGCCCGTAAGGCCCAAGGTCACGTCGCGGGGACGCAGGCAGGTGGCCGATTCCCAATTGCCGGCGTAGGAACTGCTATAGCTCACGGGCGTATTGGTGCCCGCCGCCGAGAAGGGAAATACCAGGCCGCGACCGCCGTCGGAGCCATAGCGCAGGCTCAGGAAGTTGCGGCGCAGGCGGTCGCTCCAGCCGCCGCCCTGCACGTGCGAGCCGCCTACATGCAGGATGCGAAGGTCGGTGCCGCCCGTGGCGATGAGCGTATCCAGCTTGCGCAGGAATATATCATAGGTAGGGGAGCCTCCGGCCGGCATCTGGAGGGTATTGAGGTCCGTGCGCACAAAGGGATAGTGCGGCACGCGGCCCGTAGCTGCGGGAAGCAGCGTCAGCATCACGACGAGGGACAGGAGAAGCCGCTTCATGGACGCATGGCCTCCTGCACCTTCCGTTTGGAATAAGTTTTTCTGAGCCGATAGAAATCGTAGCAGGTAAGCAGCGACTGGCTCAGGGTTTCGCCCACCTTGCGGGCACCGTCGGCCGTGAAGTGGATGTAGTCCGGGCCGGCATAGGCCGGACGGTGCTTCACCCACTGGACCATGGAATTCTCACCGCCCATCATCCGGAAGAGGTCCCAGTAGGCGGCGTCGTTGGCCAGCGCCGTGCTCTTGAGGGAGTCGACCAGTTCCGGCAGGCGGGGCCAGGTGACGATGCGGCCGTTCACGCTCTTGCCCATATCGGACGGGCCGATGAAGAGGATCTTTGCCTCCGGGGCCACCGTATGGAAGTATTGGATTTCGCGGGCTATCTGCTCCTGATACTGTGCGATGATCTGCGTATTGCGGGCCACTGGCATGTAGTTGCCGCCGAACTGCAGGATGATGAGCCGGGTGTCGGTGATTTCCATGCAGTCGGTCATCAGGGGCTGGGAGATGCGGTGGAAGATGGTGCCCGAGCAGCCTCGCAGCGGCACATTGTCTACGGCCACGCCCGATTCACCGTCGGCCCCCACCGCGTAAATCTCGGCGCTGCCGTTGATACGGAGGTAGGCCTTCTCCACCTCCCGGGGGAAGGTCCAGGTGAGGAGGGTGACGCCGCTGGGCCCCGTGCTTTTCACGGGCTGGGGCCTGAGGGTGTCGCTGCTGATGCGCACGCTGAAGTCCTCGGTGGGGCGTCCGTACAGCAGACTCACGGTGCGGAAGGTTTTCACGCCTTCGCGGGCGTTCTTGTTCTTGCTGCCGCGCAGGGAGATGGTCCCGCCGCCGGTGAGCTGCACCACCTGGGCCAGCGGTCCGTAGCGGTTGTGCCCTGCCCGCATCGTGGTGGAGTCGCCGTACATGGTGTACTGCACGAAGGCGCCGTTGGCGCTCTTGGAGATACTGGCCGACGGAACGTTGCTAAGCGCCGGGAAAAAACCGGTGCCGCTGCCGCCGAACTTGGCCTGCAGCGCCTCCCGCAGGTCCTGCGAGATGCGGTCCAGTTCAATCTGGGAGTCTCCGTAGTGCAGCACGCGCACCAGGCGGTCCTGCTCCTGGGCGGTTTCCATATCCTGGAACACGCCGTCGAAGAAGGTATAGTCGTTGTCGGGCAGGTAAATCCGGTCCGGATTCTCGTAGAAGAAGCGGCGGTAGAACTGCAGGGTATCGTCCTTCATCTTGAATCGGCTGGCCACGCCTGTTAGCACCGAATCCACGTCCACCTTCTTCTCGGCCGCCTCCTGCAGCGAGCGCTGGTACGACGCAAAGCGCACCGTGACAGGCCCCAGCGGCACACCGTCGGCCGGCACTGCCAGCCACAGCATGCCCATCAGGGCAAAAACAGCCAAAAAGAATATGAGTACCTGCCGTGCTTTCATAAGAACTACAAAGATAAAGAAAAAACCCGAAATCCACCGTTTTCGTTAAAAAGTTATATATCAACACATTATAAATTTTCCTCCCGTCTGTTTGGACGGGAGGAAAACACATAAATTATTAATAATCAAATAATTAACAAAAACGATACACTCTTTCACTTAAGCCGCGAAGCGAAAGCCTTGCGTGATAGGGCGGCTTAGTGCAACATAACCGTAAGTCCGGCCATCACGATTGAAACCATGCTCATGAGCTTGATGAGGATGTTCAGGGAAGGACCGGAGGTGTCCTTGAAGGGGTCGCCCACGGTGTCGCCCACGACGGTGGCGTGGTGGGAGGCAGAATTCTTGCCGCCGAAGTGGCCTTCTTCCACGTACTTCTTGGCATTGTCCCAGGCGCCGCCGGAGTTAGCCAGGAAGATAGCCAGGACGAAGCCGGCACCCAGGCCGCCGGCCAGCAGGCCGATGACGCCCGCAGGGCCCAGGATTACGCCCACCAGCATGGGGACGATGATGGCCAGCAGGGACGGGAAAACCATCTCGTGCTGGGCAGCCTTGGTGGAGATGCGCACGCAGGAGGTGTAGTCGGGGCGCTGCTTGCCTTCCAGGATGCCCGCAATCTCGCGGAACTGGCGGCGGACTTCCACCACCATCTTCTGGGCGGCGCGACCCACGGCGTTCATAGTAAGGCCGCAGAACAGGAAGGCCATCATGGCGCCAATGAAGATACCCACCAGCACCACGGGGTTCATCAAGGTAATGTCGTAGTAGTCAACGATATCCACAATGCTGGCCGATACGGTCTCTACCGTGCGGTCGCCAATCTCCAGGATATTCTGGCCGATGTGGCCCAGGCCGATCTTAATCTCTTCGATGTAGGAAGCTAGCAGGGCCAGGGCGGTAAGGGCGGCGCTGCCGATGGCAAAGCCCTTGCCGGTGGCGGCGGTGGTGTTGCCCAGGGAATCCAGGATGTCGGTCTTCTCGCGCACGGAAGGATCCAGCTCGCTCATCTGGGCGTTGCCGCCGGCGTTGTCGGCGATGGGGCCGTAAGCGTCGGTAGCCAGGGTGATACCCAGGGTGGAAAGCATACCCACAGCGGCGATGGAAATGCCGTACAGACCCATGCTCAGGGTATCTACGCTATAGTTGAAGCCCGTGGCAAAGCCATAGGCCAGCAGGATGGCGCAGGCGATGGTAACCACCGGAACGGCGGTGGAAATCATACCCAGGCCCACACCGTTGATGATGACGGTAGCGGGGCCGGTCTGCGAGCTTTCGGCCAGCTTCTGCGTGGGCTTGTAGGAGTGCGAGGTATAGTATTCGGTGATTTTGCCGATGATCACACCGGCCAGCAGGCCGCTGAACACGGACAGGGCCATCTGCCACCAGTTCTCGAAGCCCAGCACGTAGAACACGCCGAAGCTGAGGATGGCGATGAGCACGGCCGACAGGTTGGTGCCCCGGCTCAGGGAGCCCAGCAGGTCCTTCAGGGAAGCGCCTTCCTTGGTGCGCACCACGAAGATGCCCAGGATAGACAGCACCACGCCGATGGCGGCAATCATCATCGGGGCCAGGATGGCCTTCATCTGCATGCCGGTACCGTCGGCAAAGAAGGCCGATGCACCCAGCGCCATCGTAGCCAGGATGGAACCGCAGTAGCTCTCGTACAGGTCGGCGCCCATACCGGCGACGTCACCTACGTTGTCGCCCACGTTGTCGGCGATGGTGGCGGGGTTGCGGGGGTCATCCTCGGGGATGTCCTGCTCTACCTTGCCTACGATGTCGGCGCCTACGTCGGCCGCCTTGGTGTAGATACCGCCGCCCACACGGGCGAAGAGCGCCTGCGTAGAGGCACCCATGCCGAAGGTGAGCATGGTGGTGGTAATCACAACCAGCGTCTGGGCCTCGGAGGCCTCGTGCACGAAGGTGTTAAGCACCACCCACCAGATGGCGATGTCCAGCAGGCCCAGGCCCACCACGGTGAGGCCCATCACGGCGCCGCTGCGGAAGGCGATCTTGAGGCCCGAATTCAGGGAACGCATGGTGGCGTTGGCCGTACGGGCACTGGCATAAGTGGCTGTTTTCATGCCAACAAAGCCGGCCAGACCGGAGAAGAAACCGCCGGTGAGGAAAGCGAACGGCACCCAGGTGTTCTGGACGCCGAAGCCATAGGCCAGGATGGCAAACAGGACTGCCAGCACGGCAAATACAATGACAACGACCCGGTACTGTTGCTTGAGGTATGCCATGGCACCCTCACGCACGTACTGGGCGATCTCTTTCATAGTGGGAGTTCCTTCGCTCTCTTTCATCATCTGCCGGAAGAAAATCCAGGCAAACAGTAGCGCCAGCACTGCGGCTGCCGGAACCAGATAAAATAAGTAGGTCATAAGTTATTAGTGAGTTAGTTCATTTCTTCGATGGTGAAGCCCTCCAGCGAATCCATCAGGTTTTTGATGGTATTCAAATAGTCTCTTTGCCGCAGCCGGAGGGTCAGGTGGATTTTCCCGCCCGAGATGGCATAGGTTTCCAGGTCAATACGCTGTTTTTTCAGTTGGTCAGGTAAGCTGGGAAGGTCGTAGGGTTTGTTGGGAACAAGGGTAATGTCCACCACTTTCTCGTTGTAGTGCAGGGTTACGAAGTGCATCATCTCCAGGCACAGGACGGTGAAGATGGCCGCGGCGATGGCCACGGAGTACATCCCGTCCCCGCAGGCCAGGCCGATGGCAGCCGCCACCCACAGGCCGGCGGCGGTGGTGATGCCGCGCACGGCGTTGCGCTGGAAGATGATGACGCCGGCGCCGATGAAACCGATGCCGGAGACCACCTGGGCCGCCACGCGGGCGGCGTCGTGCTGCTTGCCCTCAAAGGCAAACTCCGAGATAATCATGAAAAGGGCACTGCCCAGGGCTACGATGAAGTGGGTGCGCACACCTGCCTCCTTGGCGCGGAATTCCCGCTCCAGACCAATGAGCCCGCCCAGCAGGCCGGCCGCGAACAGCCGGAATATTAATACCCAGTCGATTTCCATAGGGAATACAAATATAGAAAAAATCCGTTAAAATAGTCCCGGTGTAATATGCAACCATTTCAGGACGGTCTCGCCGAACAGCAGGATAAGCACCCAGGAGAAGGTCATCATGGTAATGCCGTATTTGAAGGCGTCGGTCATACTGTACTGATTAGTAGTGTATAACAACGCGGCGGGTTTGCTGTTGAAGGGGAGCACATAGCAGTGCTCGATGAGCATGGACACCGGCAGGGCCAGGCTCATGGGCGGGAAGCCGAAGCGCTTCTCCACGCCCAGCGCGATGGGAACAAACACCATCGTGCGGATGGTCTTGGACTGGAAGACCAGTCCGGAGTACATCATCAGGAAAGTGAGAATCACGTACAGCACCCAGAACGGGGTTTCGGACGTGATGCCCAGAGAGTCGAAGGCCGCGTTCACCATGGTGTTGGGCAGGTCGGTGGCATTGAGGCCGCTGCCCAGGGTATAGGCACCGGCGCTGAACAGCATCAGGTGCCAGGGGATGTCCACGTCGTTCCACTTGACCACGCCGATGCCCGGAATCAGGGCCAGCACGGCGCCAATCAGGGCTACGATGGTCTCGTCAATGTTGTGGAAGGTGCCCTTGGTAATCCACAGGAACAGCACCACCAGGAAAATGCCTACGGCCCGCCACTCCTGGGCACTCATGGGTCCCATGGCGGCCAGTTCGGCCTTTAACCTGTCGATACCTCCCTCGATCTGCGGCGCCTGCTCCTCCTTTTTCATAGGGAAGAATACATACATGCCCAGCAGCAGACCCACAACCAGGATAATCACGCTCATGGGTCCCACCGCTACTAACCAATCGGCATAACCGAAGTCGCAGGATCCTACAAAGCCGGCGATGAGGGAGATAGCGAGCAGGTGTGCGCCGCTGCCCGTATAGAAGGCGTTGGCGCCGATGTTCACTTGAAACAGGTTCTGGATAACCAGATTTCGGCCAAAGTTGTTGCGGTTGCCGTCGCTGGCCCCGTAGATGGCGCAGATGACCATGAAGATGGGCAGCATGATGGTAGCCTTGACGGTAGTGGCCGATATGAAGGCACTCAGCACCAGGTTAATGACCAGGAAACTCCAGAGCACTCCTTTGGCGCTGCGCCCGAACGTGGTCACGAAGGCCAGCGCCAGGCGTTTGGCAAACTGGGTTTTCACCAGCATGGAGGCCAGCACGAAGCTCAGGATATTGAGCCACATCACCGGGTGACCCAGCTGTGCCAGCGCTTCCTTTTGCGTGGTAACGTTAAACAGCACCACGCCTAAAATGAGGATGAGGGAGGTCAGGTAATTGGGAATGGCCTCGGTCATCCAGAGGATCAGGCTCGCGACAAAGATGCCCAGCATGGCGTAGTTGGCCCGGATGAATCCGTCCAGCCCCAGGGCCGCCAGGCGTTTCTGGGCCGATGCTGCCAGCGCACTCTGGTCCAGGTTGTCAATGAAGCCGATGTGACAGAACCAACAGATCCAGACAAAGGCGATAAGGGCCAGCGGACCGCCCAGACGGGCCATCCACACTTCAAACTTCGATTTCTGCATCTTGGGCAGTTTCTCGATCTTGTAGTTGTTCATGTCCAGCGGGTCGAATACCGCCTTTGTCGTATCTGTTGCCATCGTGTTACTTCCAGTTCTTATAAGGGTTCTTCATCAGCATGGAGTTGAAGTACTTGGGGTCGCCGGTGACTTCCTCGCCCAGCCAGGCGGGTTTGTCGAAGGGCTCGTTCTCGTCCTCCAGTTCAACTTCGGCCACGGTGAGGCCGTCGTTGTCGCCGTAGAACTCGTCCACTTCCCAAGTGTGCTTGCCGTCGGTGTTCTTCACCAGGTAGCGGGTCTTGTCAATCACGCCGGGTTCGGCCAGGTCCAGGAGGGCCTTCACGTCTTCCACGGGGATTTCCTTCTCCCACTCGAAGCGGGCGGCGCCGGAGGCGTTGCCAATACCCTTGATGGTGATGAAACCCTTGTCGCCCTTCACGCGGATGCGCACGGTGCGCTCCGGCACGGAGGAAAGGTAGCCCTGGGTGATGCGGGTGGCCTTGAAGGCTTCGGCCTTGAAGTCGCCCTTTACCAAGAATTTCTTTTCAATTTCCTGTGCCATGGCTTACTCGTTTGCTAAGGGTTTGTCACTCATGCCGATGACGCGCTTGATGGCCTGCAGGTAGTTGATGTTCTCTACGCCCTCCAGGTGGCAGTCGGCCACGGTTTTCTTGATGTCTTCGATCTCGGTGGACTCACTGTTGATGGTGACCACCTTGGCACCGTTGATAAGGACGTTGCCCACCTCGCAGATGGTGTTGTTCACCATGTAGCCGAAGCGCTGCTTGTGCACGCGTACGGCAGCCAGGTCCGGGCAGGCCTTCACCATGGCGATGAATTCGTCGAAGGTGTAGGTATCCTTGGTGAGCTTGGGCATCTCTACCATGAAGGCGGGGAACACTTCCTTCTCCAGGACTTCCCTGGAGATGGGGAATTCGCCCTTCATGAGCGGGTTCCACTGCTCGAAGCCGTCTACGGTCTGGACATAGGTCTTGATGTCCATCTTGCCGTCGCGGATCTTGGTGTTGTTGATGTCGTTCTTGGCGCTGATGATGTAGATTTCATCGCTCGTGCGCTCCCAGACCTTCTCGGGGACGGGAACGGAGAGGCGTGCCATGCGTTTGTGTGCCTCGCAGAAGCACTGACCAAAGCTGCGGAATTCGAAGCGGGGCTTCGACTGTTCGCCAATTTTAAGTTCTGCCATATAATGTATTTAGGTTAAAAGGATTATTCAAAAACGACGTCGGTTCCGTCGATGTTCTTGGCACCCGGGGTGGCGTCCTGGTAATACCATTTTCCGTCGGCGTTGCAGCCATAGGATGCCGGGGCTTTACTTTTGAGCAGGGTTAACAGGTTAAAGTCGTCCAGACTGTTGCCCTTGGGGTCGAACAGTTGCACGCGAACGGGCTTCGAGGCCGAGAGACCGCCCGAGAATACGAGTTCGGTGGGATATCCTTCCTGGGCTCCGCCAGAACCGGTTACATTGTCGCTGTAAAGCAGCAGGTATTTGCCGGCTTTCACGACAACGTCTTCGGTGCCGGTCCAGATGGTCTTGGAAGCGTCCTTGACAATGGTAACGCCCTTCATGATAATGTCGGAGGAACCGGTGTTCACCAGTTCGATGAACTTGTCGTTACCGTTGAGTTCGTTAATCTTAAGACCGGAGAAGTCGATGGGAATCACGCCCACGGTGTAGGAGGCGATGGCCGAAGTGGAAGTGGCGTTGGCCGTGATGGCCTCGATATAATAGTTCACCACGGCGTCCATGGCCTGGGCGGGGATGGTTGCGAAGTAACCCTTGCCCTGCGGGTGCATTTCTACTGTCACGGGCTCGCCGTCGTTCACGGTGTATACCAGGTTGATGGCCTCGATGTTCACCAGGGCCGACACATTGACGGTCACGGTTACGGCCTCGGTTTCGTCGTAGGCGATGGTGTTCTCCAGCTTGGAGAAGGTAGCATAGGGATATACGATATCCTTGACACAGGCGGTAAGGGCCAGGATAGCGGCTACGGAAGCTATAATCAGTTTTTTCATAAGGCAGTCAATTATTAGAAGTCAATTTCGAAACGCACAGAGATCATGTGGTAGTCTACGCCGGCTTTGCCGTTGGCGGTGACAACCTTGCCGTAGTCCTTGGTGGGCTGACCACTCTCGTCTACGCCGCAGAAGAGCTTGTTCTTGCCGTTGGCGTAACGGTCATTGTTGTTGTACTGCCAGTTCACCTGCATCTTCACGTTGTTGGTAACCCAGTAGTTGAGACCCAGGGCAAAGGCCTCGGCGGCGCCGCCGAATACCTTGTTGCCGTTCAGGTCGCAATACTCGTAGCGGGCGCACAGTTCAATGTCTCCCCACTTCTTGCCGGGCTTGATCTTGGTGTACTTGCCACCGTTGGCGTCGTAGCGCTGGCTGCCGCCGAAGAGGAGGTAACCGGCCTGGACATACCAGCCCCAGAACTTCTGAGGAGTGGGATCCACGGCGTCGGGTTTGAAGAACACGTGGTCCTGGATGAAAGCGGCCTCATAGCGCAGGCCCTTCCAGTGACCGGCCAGTTCGGCGGTCCACAGCAGATTGTGGTCGTAGCCGGCCAGGTCGTTGGTGTCCAGATACTTCTTGCGGTTGATGCTGGTAGAGTTACGGGCGCTGGCGCGATAGTAACCATACTTCTCGGCGCTGGCCTTGGGAGTGCGGTAAGAGAAGGCGCCGCCAATGTGCAGGCTGGCGTTTTCGGCCTTGTACAGCGGGCGGAAGACTACCTTACCGGTGAGGGACATACCGGCATTGTAGCCGAAGTCCTTGTTGTTGTCGGCAATGTACTGCCATTCCTCGGCGCCGGCGATTTCCGGGCCGAAGATACCGGCGCTGCCCCAGAACCAGTCCTTGGCATACTTTACGTTGAAGCCGAAGTGACGGGAGGGAGCCAGGGCCGAGCACACCATCGGGCGCTCCATGAACTGGAGGTAGCGGGAGGTGGTGTTGCGCTGGATGGAGAAGTTCTCCTTGAAGTTACCGATCTGCACCTCCAGGTTGGGGATGCCGGTGTAACGCACAATGGCGTCCTTCAGTTCTACCAGGCCGTTGGCCAGGTCCATGTCGAATTCGCCGTACCAGTTCTCGTCTACCTGGCCTTTCACGGCAAAACGGGCGCGGCGGATGCTTACGCCGTTACCGATCTTGTCGGCCCAGGAGGGAGCGCCGAAGAAACCGGCTACATCGGCCTGGACACGGATGTCGAACCACATCTTGTACTTGGAGTTGGGCGAAGCCATCACCAGGATACCGTCCTGGGCTTCTACGTCCAGAACATCGGACTGAACGGCCACACCGTACTGGTTGAACTTGGCGGGGGCCTTCTGTGCAAAAGCTGCGCTCACGGTGAGCAGCGCGATTGCGAATACAGAGATTAGTTTGCGCATAGTACTATATAATAAAAGGTTAGTTAGATTGTTTTAATGTATTTTACCAGGTTGTCGCTGCGTTTGAGACCCAGTTTGGTCCGCAGCCGATACCTGCTGATTTCCACACTCTTAGGCGTAATGTTCATGAGGGAGGCGATGTATTTGGACGAGAAGCCCTGACGCAGCAGGTTGGCCAGCTTGCGCTCGCTTTCGGTGAGGGACGGATAGGCTTCCTTGAGGCGCGTGTTGAAGTCCCGGTGCAGGATTTCGGTGCGGGCATAGAAATCGTTCATCTCCCGCGTAAAGTACATGCGTTCCCGCAGCTGGTTCAGGACCTCGTCCAGGCCTTCCTCTTTCTGGGGACCGTCGGGCAGTTCGCGCACGTGGGCCAGCTGGGTGTATACTTTTTCCATGAAGGCTTTCTGGTCGCTCACGCCCACGGCGAAGTCCACCAGTTCCTTGCGCTTGTTCTCCAGTTTGTTCATCAGGTCCTTCTCGTTGGTCTCGACCCGCACTTCCAGGGCCGACAGCGACTTCTGCGTAGAGTACAGCTGCTCCTCGCGGGAGCGCAGCATCTCGGTGCGGCGGGCATCGGCCCGCTGGGCGCGCACGTACAGGATGAAGGCGGCGGCCACGGCGATGATGCCCACCAGGATCAGGGTAGAGAGCACCATACTCAGGCAGTAGGTGATGAGGAAGCCCAGCACGGGGGCCGACAGGGAAGCGGCGCTGCTCTTGAGGATGTCCTCCCCGGAAATCACGGCATTGCGCTGCGCCACGCTCACGCCCACCAGGCCCGCCACCAGCAGGGCCGAGGCGCTCAGGGGGGTAGGCATCAGTCCCACCTTCTGGAGCCCGCTCCAGGAGAACAGCACAAAGCTGGCCGACATGGCCAGCATCACCGCCAGGGCCGATCCGGGGCCGAAGTCGGTGTCGTCCTCCAGGGAAGGCTGGGCGCGGAAGAGAAACAGCAGGGCCATCACGCCCAGGGCGACGCCGGCCGGCACGGTACCGTTGCCCAGCATCACGCGCGGGAATACGGTGGCCAGCTGCCCCAGGTTCCACGTGGCCGATGCTACCAGCAGCAGCGAAGCAAGCACGCAGCCCGCCAGCAGACGCTGGTCCACCACCGCCAGATGCCTTCCGGGCCGGCTGGCATACCAGTACAGCATCTTCACCAGCAGGAAGGTGAGGACAAAGCACAGCACCGGCGCCAGCAGCCAGCCCATGACCATACCGCCGGCTTGGGGCCAGTTCAGGGAACCTTCGGCCATAAACCGATAGCCGAAGAGGGCGCCGATGACGGCGTAGGGAACGGCGGTGCGCCTGTGGATGACGGCCGAGATGCCCACGCCGGCCGCCGCGCCCAGTGCGATGACCACGATGGCGTGCGGGTCGGTGGACGGGACGGTGGAGCAAAGGAGGGAACCGTAGTCCTCTTCCAGGAAGAAGGGAAGTCCCAGGCCGGCGATTACCAGCAGGGGGATGAGCAGCTTCACGCCCCACCTTTCCTGGGCGCCGGAGGCATACACCGGGCCGGCGACGGCGGGGAATTCCAACCGCATCAGCAGGATTCCCACCACGCAAAGGACTAAGGCAAGTGTGCTCAGGTTCAGGAACATTCCTTACAGACTTCGCTTAATGGACATAACAGACAGCTGCTCGGCCACTTTGACGGCGGCCGTCGATAAATCTTCGATATGGAGGGCGAAATAGCGCAGGTGGAACTTCTCGCTAAGCTTGAGCTGGTTCATCTCGTGGAAAACCGTGCGCTTGATGGACTGCGACAGTTTCACGGCCTGCTTATCATAGAGGTATACGCGATGGATGTTCTCGCTCACCTGGTCCGGGTGCGAGAAATAGGCTTTGGTTCCGGGGATGGTGGTTTCGGCGGCCATGGTGGCCAGTTCGGCCAGCTTCACAAACTCCTTCTTGAGTTCCGTGGGCACCGAGGGGGACTCGATTTCGAACTGCACCAGGTCGTTGCTCAGGATGGACAGGATGTGGTCGAAACGCTCCAGCAGACGCATGATATCACCGCGATAACGGATGAGCGCGCCGCGGGAATACAGCATATTTTCGATGTCCCGGCGCAGGGCGGCCGCCTCTGTCTCGGCGGTGGCCATGGCAGAGAGGGTTTGGGAGAAACTCTCGTCGTCGTTGTAGAGGTAACTGCGGACACCTTCCTTAAAGAGAATCAATGCGGTATCCACCGTATTGAGGAGTTTGTCCACCGATTCTGCAAACAGCTTGGCGCGGTTTGTAGAGAATATTTGGAATAGTTTCATGTGCTGCGGTTAGCTTTGTCAGTCCAAAGTTAACCATTGTTCACACGAAAACCAATACTTAGAGGGTCTTGTTAGGTTTTTGTAGAGTTTTTTCTACTCGGGAATCTGGATTAATTCGCCGTGTTCCTGGGCTACTGTTTCCTTCCAGAGCTCGGAGTAGCCGGGCCATTCGATGCTTTCGGGTATGCCCTCGCTGTATTCCGAGTGTTTGAAGCTGCCATCGGGGTTCTGGGGCTTTACGTTGCAGTCCACGAACTTGATAAGCAGTTCCTCTTCCAGTTTTTGCCAGGCGGCAAATTGGTTCTGGGCGGTGGAAACGGTGTAGTCGGTTACGTATCGGATGACCTTGGCAAAGGGATCGCGGGACACCATTACGTCTCCCTTGGATGAGAGTTTTTTCTGCAGCTTCACAGCCACCTGGTTGTACAGGATAACCGCCATGCTGTCCACGGAATGGGTCTTGCGCTCGGTCTGTTCCCATTCAAAGGCATCCACTTTTTCGCGCACGTAAGGAGCCATGATATTGTAGGCCTTGTAGCAGGCGTTGGAAATGCGGTTGTTCACCCAGAAGGAAGAGGTGGGCGAGTAGTGCAACAGGTCTCCGTTGCCCTGACGGAAGCAGTCGGGAACCTGGGTGGTGCTGGTGTAGATGGGGGTAAGGTAGGAGGTGGCGGCATCGTCGGTGCCGAACCACAGGATGCCGCCCACTACGTCGGGCACGTAGTTGCGGGCCTGGGCTACCATCCAGAAACCGGTCTGCTGGGTGGCGATGGCGCGCTCGTTCAGATACGTTTTGCCGTCGAATTCCCACTCCATGGGTCTCCAGCGGTAGGGGAGACCGTTGCCGCCGGCACCGATGTCCTGCGTCATATCCATGGGTGTACCCTCGAAATGGTCTCTCATGACATCGGCCACTTCCTTCACGCCGGCCTTCTTGCGGGGATACACGTAGAGGGGCAGGTCGCCGTTGAGGTCGTTGCCCAGCACGTAGTCCAGGTAGGAGTAAGCGTCGCGGGTAACGGGGTTGCCTTCTTCGTCGTAGAAGGAGAACCAGCCGTCGGTAAGGATGTTGAAGGCCGCCCACACGCGGGCGTCGCAGCCGCGCACGGTGCCGAAATCAAGGGGCTCATAGGCCTTCTTGAAGCTGAATTCGCTGTCCAGGCCGTCGAAGTAGCCCTTGCGGCGGGCGAAGGAAATTACGTCCGGGGCATAGAGGCAGTTGTCGGGGTCGTTCAGGGGGAACTTGCCGATGCGCGCCTGGTTGGCGTGGGCGCAGATGGCGCCGTCGGGGATGCGGATAGCCACCCACACGATGCCTTTCTGGGTGTTTACGCCATTCTTGATGTTCATGCCCTTTCCGACGAGATCCATGATCCAGGCTTCGCTCTTGTCGGCAATGGTGAAGGTCTCACCCTCCGAGGCGTAGCCGTAGGTGTTGGCCAGGTCTACGATGATGTCAATGGCTTCGCGGGCGGTCTTGGCACGCTGCAGCGTAATGTAGATCAGGGAACCGTAGTCGATTCCGCCTCTCTTGTCTATCAGCTCCGGACGGCCTCCCCAGGTGGTTTCGGTAATGATGAGCTGGTGCTCGTTCATATTGCCCACGGTCTGGTAGGTCTGCGGAACCTGTTCAATTTCTCCCAAATACCGGTTTGTGTCCCAGTCGTACACCTGCAGCATGCTGCCGGCCTTCCACTTGGCGGCGGGCTTGTAATAAAGCTCCCCATAGAGGGTATGGGAATCGGCGGCATAAGAGACCAGCACCGAACCGTCCCGCGAGGCGCCGCGGGTTACGATTACGTTGGTGCAGCTGTTTCCTTCCGTTTCCACGGCCACCGTCGCCAGGGCCACAACCATCAATTTCAGTATGGTTTTTCTCATCGTATTTGGGCTTTTTGGATTAATTGCGTAATTTTGTCGTCTGACATCAATTTACAAAGGTATGAAAATTTATCGTTTATTGAACGTCATCCTGGCTTTTGCCCTTTCGGTTTTTGTGGCTTCCGCCCGGGACCAGGGCCCGCAGACGCCGGAGGAAAGGGAAAAACAGATGTTGGAATTCATAGACAAGGAAGTCCAGCGTCTGTCCACCATGCTGGACCTGGAATACTGGCAGGAGTTCTACATTGACTCTACCCTTACGCACGATTACAAGGCCATGACGGCCGAAATGGAATCTCTCCAGAAAGCCAAGGTAGAGAATTCAGACCTGTATATTTCTGTCCAGGACAAGTGGGCCCAGCAGATTGACGATACCTACAAGCGTTTCTTCACCGAGGAACAGTGGAACAAATACTGGAAGAACGGCGGTAAGAAAGCGCAGCAGGCCCGTGACAAAAGAAAGAATAAAAAATAAGATATCGGTATGAAAGAAGCGATTGAACAGATCCTGTCAGAGTTAAACGCCCTTAAGGCCCAAACCCAGAAAGAGGTAGAGGAAGCCCGCATCCGCTTCCTGGGCAAGAAGGGAGAAATCACCGCCCTCATGGAGGAGTTCCGCAGCGTGGCCCCGGAGCTGAAGCGCGAATACGGCCAGAAGCTGAACGAACTCAAGAAGGCGGCATCGGCCAAGATCGAGGAGCTCAAGGAGGCCGCCGAGCAGGCCGCCGAAGCCGCTACCCCCAAGGAGGACCTCTCCATGCCCGGAGATGCCTTCCCCCTGGGCAGCCGCCATCCCGTCTCCATCGTGCGCCAGCAAATTGTGGACATCTTCCGCAAGTTCGGCTACGACGTGGCCGAAGGTCCCGAGATCGAGGACGACTACCACGTGTTCGAGGCCCTCAACTTCCCGCCCAACCACCCGGCCCGCGAAATGCAGGATACCTTCTTCGTAAGCACCGGTCACGTGAATCCGCTCCTGCTGCGCACCCACACCTCTTCCGTGCAGGTACGCACCATGGAAACCCAGAACCTGCCCATCCGTGTGGTGTGCCCCGGCCGCGTATTCCGCAACGAAGCCATTTCGGCCCGCGCCCACTGCATCTTCCATCAGGTAGAGGGCCTGTACATTGACAAGGACGTTACCTTCGCAGACCTCAAGCAGGCCATCCTGCTCTTCGCCCGCGAGATGTTCGGCCCTGAGACCGAGATTCGCATGCGTCCTTCCTACTTCCCCTTCACCGAGCCTTCGGCCGAAGTTGACGTAAGCTGCAACATCTGCCACGGCAAGGGCTGCAACATCTGCAAGGGCACCGGTTGGCTGGAGATTATGGGCTGCGGCATGGTAGACCCCAACGTTCTCAAGGCTTCCGGCATCGACCCCGAGCAGTACAGCGGCTTCGCCTTCGGTATGGGCGTAGAGCGCATCGCCATGCTCAAGTGGCAGGTGAACGACCTTCGCCACTACTTCGAGAACGACATGCGTTTCCTCCAGGAATTCGCCACCGCCACCGAAGTTTAATCCCGAGCGGGATTCCCTTAGCCCCCAGTGACTCCCAAGTGAGCGCTGGGGGTTTTTTAGTAATAAACTGTGGTGTGGTGTGGTGCAATTGCGCCGCAAAGACCCTACCTTTGTGAAAAAGCATTGCCAATCATGAAAAAAAGCTGGTACAAATGGGAAGTGCTCCTGCTCCTGTGGATGGCCTATCTGCTGAACCAGGGAGACAGGCAGGTGTTCAACACCGTGCTTCCCGCCATTCGGGATGCGCTGAACCTCACCGACACATCGGTAGGTCTCATCGCCACCATTTTCAATCTGTTTTATGCCTTTATGGTGCCCATCGGCGGATGGGCGGGGGACCGTTTTTCCCGCAAGTGGGTTACCACTATCAGCATCCTGTTCTGGAGCGTGGCTACCATGTTCACGGGCCTGGCCACCAGTTTCATGTGGCTGGTGATCCTGCGCAGCGTGGCTACCGGCGGCGGGGAGGCCTTCTTCGGCCCTGCCAACTATTCGCTGCTGGGACAGTACCATACCGACACCCGCGCGCGGGCGATGTCCATCCACCAGACCGCCTATTACGTGGGCGTGATTCTGGCCGGATGGCTGGCGGGACTCATTGCCGACAAACTGGGCTGGAAGTATTCCTTCATCATCTTCGGCGCCGTCGGCATCGTCTGGGGTATCCTCATGATCATCCGCCTGAAGGATTACAGCAGTCATCCTGAGGAGCCCAAGGCGACGAAGGACCTGAAGCCAGGCTTCTTCGACGGCTTCAAGACCGTGTTCACAACGCCTACCTCCCTGATGCTCACCATCGGCTTCAGCGGCCTCATCTTCGTCATCACCGGATACATGACCTGGGTCCCGGCCTACCTGCAGGAAGAATTCGGGCAGAATCAGGCTTCGGCCGGATTCAATTCCATGTTCTGGACCTATGTGGCGGCCTTCGTGGGCGTGCTGCTGGCAGGTTCGCTCTCCGACAAACTGGCCGTGAAATCCCACAAGGCCCGCATGCAGCTGCAGGCGGCCGGCCTGCTGGGCGGCGCCGTGTTCCTCTTCCTCATGGGCGGGCACCCCACCCTGCTGGTGCTGTACCTGAGCTTCGCCGGCTGGGGCTTCTTCCGCGCCTTCTTCGATGCCAATACCTATGCCGTGCTATACGACGTGACCCCCGAGCACCTGCACGCCAGCTGCTCATCGGCCATGATCATGACCGGCTTCGCCGTGGGCGCCCTGGCCCCCGTAATCCTGGGAGCCATGAAAGAAAGCATGGGCAGCCTCAGCGCCACCTTCCCCATCCTGGCCATCATCTGGGTCGTTTGCAGCGCCCTCATGTTCATCGTGGCCCATACCAGTTACCAGAAAGACTACAACAAAATCCACTGATATGAAAGCAGAACTCAAAGACAGAAAAGCGAAGGCCGGCCTTCTTCTGGTGGCCAGCCCCCGCTTCAAGAACCTCTCCGGCCCCAAGCGCGGCACCTATGGCGAACGCAAGGATAAAGCCGTGAAGGAAATCAAGGCTACCATGGACTTCCTGGACTTGGTAGACCCCGGCATCGTGTACGAACGCGAAGACGCCGAAAAAGCCATCAAGCTCTTCTTCGACCAGGACGTAGACTTCATCTATGCCGAGTTCCTGTCCTGGAGCGAGGACTTCGCCTGGATCCGTTTCCTGCGCGACTGCCCGCAGATTCCCATCATCTTCTGCAACGTGGCCAAGGACCGCATGACCTTCGAGACCACCCTGGACGAAGACGACTTTGTGGACTACCTCTGCGCCGGCACCCTGGTGGGCTCGCTGGAAGGCAGCGGCAGCATCAAGCGCATTCCCCGCGCCGGCGTCAAGACCGTGCTGGGCACCCGTGCGCAGATCACGGAGAAGGTGAAGATCTTTGCCGATGCCGCCAAGGCCCGCGCCATCCTGCGCCATTCCAACGTAGGTCTCATGGCCAACATGAACGAGGCCATGTGGAGCACCTACATCGACAATTACGACCTCTTCACCAAGATCGGCCCGGAAATCCACTACCTGCCCTACAGCGACTACGGCACTGAGATCGAGAACCTTACCGACGAAGAGGTGAAGGCCTATGCCGACGAACTCACGTCCAAATACAAGATGATGGACGACGTAGAGTACGACAAGTTCATTGGCTGCGTCAAGGCCACCCTGGCCATCAAGAAGATGGCCCAGAAGAACGACATCGACTGCTACGTTTACAACGACATCGACCAGGCTACCTTCCGCACGGCCGGCTGCCGCGCGGGCTTCTATCCTAACTGGTTCAACGAGAACGTGAGCGTGCTGGTACCCGAGGCCGATATCGGAGCGGGCCTCATCACCTACATCCTCAAGCTCATCACGGGCAAGCACGTGAACTTCATCGAACCCTTCCATATTGAGGACGACTTCGGCACTTTCGCCGGCGGCCACGCCGGTCCCAACGACCACAACGACCCCGCCTGGCAGGACAACGTGATCATCTCCCGCGACGTGCGCTTTGCCAAGACTTCCTGGAAGTACGCCGGCGCCCCGTTCGCCTGGTACCGTTTCTCTCCCGGCCTCAAAACTGTGGCCGGATTATACGAGGAAAACGGACGTTACAAACTTGTTACATTCATGGCGGAGAGCCTTTCCGAAAAAGATACTCCCCAGAGTAAGAAGAAGCATCTCCTGGCAACCTATAGTCACACGATTTTCAAGCCGTTAGCCCCTGTGAAAGAGCTCTGGGAGCAGGTGCTTAACATTGGTGTTACACAGCACTATGCAATCGTTGACGGAGACTGGCGTCCGCAGCTGGAAGCCCTGGCCGAGATGATGGGTTTTGAATTCTATAACATTAAGTAGTGTATCTATGAGTTTCATGTACAATCCGTTCCCCTTTCACGACCCCAAACCCGTGAACAGGCCGGAACTTTCCCAAAAGACAAAAGACTCCATCGTGGCCGGCGGTACGGCCAACGTGGTTAAACAGTTCATGGCCGGCCTGGCCGCCAAGGCCCGGAAGGAAGGCGTCGTGGTGGCGCTGGACGGCTACACCACCGCCCAATGGGGCCGCTTCGTGAGCCTGATGTCCCGCGAGTGCGACATCCTGGGCCTTACTTTCGAGGAAGTGGACTGCAACGCCGCCACCCTCAAGAGCGGAAAGCAGATCGATGACATGATCGACCCCCTGCTCATCTGGGACACCAAGATCGATCCCACCCTCCTGTACGGCAAGGTGTACCACGGCGGTTATATAGGCCTCATAGACAAGGAGAAGGGCACGGCCTTCGAGAAGGACGTCAAGGCCAGCAAGGCCCCCGGCAAGGTGGTGGTGGTCTATGGCTACGGCTGCCTCATTCCGGAATTCCGTCCGCTGTACGATATCAAGGTCTGGTTCGACCTTACGCCCATGAACTGCATGCTGCGAATCCGCAGCGGCCAGTACGCCAACCTGGGCAAGAAGCACACCGGCATCATCAACCGCACCATCCGCCGCTGCTACTATTGCGACTTCGAAAACGCCGTGCAGCTGCGCAAGGAGCTGTTCGCCGCGGGTGCCCTGGACTGGTATGTGCTGGATAACGACCCCGACAACCTGCAGCTGATGCCCTTCGAGGCCTTTGCCGATATCTGCGCCCAGTTGGTGAAATACCCGTTCCGCGCCAAGCCCTGCTACCTGGAGGGCGTTTGGGGCGGCAGCTATATGAAGAACCTGCGCCACCTCCCGGAGAAGATGCGCAACGCCGCCTGGGTCTTCGACTTCATCCCCATGGAGGTGAGTGTGGTAGTCGAGGCCGGGGCCGAAAAGCTGGACATCAACTACTGCTCTTTCGTGCACAAGGAGGGCGTGAACCTCATGGGTCAGACCTGCGTGAACAAGTACAAGGGCTATTTCCCCATCCGTTTCAACTGGGACGACAGCTATCACAGCACCGGCAACATGAGCATCCAGTGTCATTCCGGCGGTGAATATAATGTGAAGAATTACAATGAGTTCGGCCGTCAGGACGAGAGCTACTACGTGGTCATCACCGGCCACGAGGCCAAGACCTTCATCGGCTTCCGCGACGACGCCGACATCCCGCAGTTCTTCAAGGAGATCGAGGCCGCCGATACTCAGCACGACCCCTGCGACTACATGAAGTACGTGAGCTACGAGGAATCGGTCCCCGGCCTGCAGGTGATGCTGCCCGCCGGCACCATCCACTCCAGCGGCCGCAACCAGGTAATCCTGGAGATCGGGTCGCTCACCATCGGCTCGTATACTTATAAGATGTACGACTACCTGCGCCTGGACTTCGACGGCAAGCAGCGCCCCATCCACACCAAGCTGGGAGAGGAGAACGTGCGCCAGGACCGCCGCTACAGCGTGATCCACAACCCCGATAGTCCGGAATACATTGTGCAGAAGCCGCGTCTGGACTGCCAGGGTGAGGGCTGGCAGGAGTACATCCTGGGCGAGAATCCGCAGATGTACATCTCCCTGCGTCGCCTGGAATTCGAGAAACAGTGCCAGCAGGATACCAAGGGCGAGAAGTTCCACGTACTTACGCTGGTGGACGGCGACCACGTGCGCATCCGCAGCGTGGAGCATCCCGAGCGCTACTTCGACCTGGACTTCATGGAGATTGCCTGCGTGCCTGCCTCCATGGGTAAATACGTGATTGAAAACCTGGGCAAGGAGCCCATCCGTGTCCACAAGACCTGCCTGCGGGATGGATACCAGAACGACCCTGCCTAAAGATATGCTGCTGTTGGACGTCGGGGGCACTTTCATCAAGTGCTCCGACGGCCGCAGCGTGCCCGTAGACTCCGACGGCACCCAGGAGGAGATTACCGCCTCCTTCCGCCAGGCCGTGTGGGGTGGGGAACAGGAGTATAGCCGCCTGCGCGTGGCCATTCCCGGCCCCTTCCGCTATGCTGCCGGCCAGTTCCTGATGAAGCACAAGTATGCCGGTGTATACGGGGAATACTTTGCCGACCTGGTGGGTCTCCCGCGGGAGAACTGCCGCTTTGTGCACGACGTCAACTGTATGCTGCTGGGGGCGATGACTCCCGGCAGCGGCAACACCGCCCTGGCGGCCCTGGGCACTGGCCTGGGCTTTGCGATGTACGTAGACGGGCAGCTGCTGGAAAACGAGTTGGGAAGCCCCGCCGTGAGCATTTTCAACAGGCCCTTCGGCGACGGAATCCTGGAAGATTATGTGTCCAAGCGCGGAATCGTGGGCCGGTACGGGGACCCTTCCCTCACGGTGAAGGAGATTGCCCGGCGGGCCGATACCGGGGATGCCAAGGCACAGCAGGTGTTCGGGGAAACCGGCAGCATCCTGGGCACCGTCATCCGTCCCCTGCTGCAGGAGCACGGGGTGCAGACGCTGCTTTTGGGCGGCCAGATTTCCCGCAGCAGCCATCTCTTCGCCCCGGCGCTGAAGGCCTGCCTGCCGCCGGAAATCTCCGTCGGCCCCATCTCCGATTTCGACAACGCCACCTTCAACGGATTACTGGCATTGAAATGATTACCATCGCCCGTGAGGACCTCCGGGTTCAGCTGTGCCGTCCGGGGGAGTACTACCAGGGCACGCGCTTCGACCATGCCGGCGTCTTCCGCTGCATCGAGAAAGGCGGTTTTGTCTTTGCCGACGAGTGGTTCTCGCATGCCGATCCCTTCCGCCACGACCGCGTCTGCGGTCCCTCGGAGGAGTTCGTGACGGTGGACTTCGACGGCGTTGCGCCCGGCGGTGTCTTCTGCAAGGTGGGGGTGGGACTGCTCCGTCGGCCCGACGACGCCCCCTACGACTGGTTCCGCCTGTACGAGGTGGCCGACCCGGGCGTGTGGGACGTTCAGGAGGCCGATGACCAGGTGCTCTACCGCCATACCCTCAAAGGCTGGTACACCTACGAGAAGACCGTCCGGCTCTCTGGCCCGTCCAACCTGCAAATCGCGCACAGGCTGCGTTGGGAGGCACCGTCGGCCCTCAAGGGATTTCACTACAACCACCACTTCTTCACCTTCGGTGGTGCACCGGTGGGCCCTTCCCGGCAGATTTCCTTCCCCTTCCGTCCCTCCGGTCACTGGCGGGATACCTACGACAACGTGGCGCTGGAGGGGCACGGCATCGCTTTCTCGGCCCCCATCACCAAGACGCCCAGCGTGTATATGGGAGACCTGCACAACGACCGCGGCCTTACCCCCTGCTTCTTCTCCGTGCGGGAGGGCGAGCACCAGGTCTATGTCCTGGGCAACCGCACCGTGCACCACATGGTCTTCTGGGCCAATCCCCAGGTGGCCTGTGTGGAACCTTATATGCCCCTGGAGCTTGCAAAAGGTCAGAAGCTGGACTGGATGCTGGATTACAGTTTTATGCCGTAAATTCCGTATATTTGCGCTATGACCATCCGTATCAACAAGCAGGACAATACGCCCCTGTACCGGCAAATCTGCCAGCAGGTGCGGCAGTTGATTCGTGATGGACAGTTGCAGCCCGGTCAGTTGCTGCCGTCCCTGAATCAGCTGGCCATTATGCTGGACATCTCCCGCGAAACCACCAAGAAGGCCTACAACCAGCTGCTGCGGGAGGGACTCCTCATTGCCCAGCAGGGCAAGGGCATCTTTGTGGCTGGCAGGCGGGAAACGGACAAAAAGGAGATCCTGCTCATCCTGGACAAGCAAAGCGTGTATAACCAGATTCTGGTACAGGCTTTTCAGGATACGCTCCAGGACAGCGTGCATATCACGATTTTACTGCATAGCCAGAACCTGGATGTGCTGGAATACTATCTGAACCAGCACCTGGACCGCTACGACTACTACGTAATAAGCCCCCACTTCCCGCTGGACACCCGTTCGCAGGCCCGCGCCGCGAAGTTGCTGCGCCGCATTCCCAACCGCAAACTCATCATGGTGGACAACTGGATCCAGGACGTGCCCGGCAATTACGGTGTGGTGTATCAGGATTTCCGTCACGACGCCTATGAGGGGCTCTCGGAGGGGAAGGCCGATATGGGAAGCCAGCTCAAGGTGATGGTGCTGCCGCAAAGCCTCTATGGCCAGATTATCCTGGAGTCGGTGTACGACTTTGCCCGGGAGAACGGCATCGGGGTTTCTGTTTCGGACACGGTCCCGGAGAGTTTGGAGAAGGGAGACGTGGTGCTGGTGCTCAACAGCCAGCTGGACTCCGGGCTGGCCCTGCTGGCCCGCCGGATTGCCGAGGCCGGGCTGCTACCCGGGAAGGATGTGCGCATCATCGCCTACAATGAATTTCCTCTGAACGAGGTAGTATTGGGAGGCCTGACAACCCTCTCTACGGACTTTGCCGAGATGGGTCGCCAGGCCGCCCGAATGGTTCTGTCCGACACCCTTTGCAAGGTTCACAATCCCTTCCATCTGGTGCGGCGCAGCACTTTCTAGCATTGCACCTCCCCACCCCGACCCTTCCCTCCTGTCCCCATCCCCCCCCCGGGGGGGGGTGTACGTACACGAAATCGGCCCTGCAGCGCATTCCAGGTGTTCACATACTTTGGAAAATGGCCTTGTATCCCACTTTCTACAGGTGTACGTACACGAAATCGGCCCTGCAGCGCATTCCAGGTGTTCATACACTTTGGAATATGGCTCTGTAGACCACTTTCTGCAGGTGTACGTACACGAAATCGGCCCAGCAGCGCGTTCCAGGTGTTCACATACTTTGGGAATTGGCCTTGTAGCCCACTTTCTACAGGTGTACGTACACGAAATCGGCCTTGTAGTGCGTTCTAGGTGTACGTACACCTGGGAGAGGAAGAAGGCTGTTTTTATATGTAGATAGAGACGGAGGTAGGGAGACACGACCGGGGGACTCCGTTCCGTCGTGCCCGGACAAGCCGGGCTTCTCCTTCACTCCGGCGGGCCCCTCTACCCTTGTGCGGGGGTGCACAAGCCCCCGGGCGTGGCTCCCTACCTCCCTCTCAGGCCAAGTATATAAAACAGGAGGTCAACTCACTTTTCAGAAAATGCCCAGGATAATGGAAAGACAATATAAGCCGACCCCGTCATGGGCCTTTGGGTTCGGTAACCATAACGGGATCGGAAAAGCATAACTGTTCCGTAACGTTTACGGAAGATCCACTTTCATGTCTACATACACCGGCAGGTGGTCCGAGGCATAGTAGCCGTCGTACTTGCGGTCGTTGCACACGTAGCGCAGCGGCGTGGCGTTCCGGTAATACACGTAGTCCAGCCTTTTCTTGTAGGTGTACATATCGCGGTCCAGATGGAAGCCGTTGAAGGTACAGTACGGGCCTGTTTTGGTGGCGGAATAATAATAGGCGTCGTTCCAATAGGACCTGTACGTAACGCTGGCCGGGTCGTCGGGCTGGGCGTTCATATCTCCCACGAAGAAGGAAGGATAGCCATTGGGGTTATACTGTTTCTCCATTTCCTCATATTGTGCTGCATGAGCCTCCCGGGAACCGGCATTCAAGCATCCGTGCGTGACCATCACAAAAATCTTTGTATTGGTGATCTTATTCGTGAGGATGGCACAACAACCCCCGCGTGTAAATGATCCGGAATCCCCCGTATCATTGTTGAGCGTCATGGTGGAAGGGGTATTGGACAGCCAGAAGTAGTGCCAGTTACTCAGGGTGTATTTGGCCGATTTATAGGCCAGGCCCATCGACTCGTGGTTTCCTGTTCCGCTGGCCGATTTGGGGTCGAAATAGCGGATACTGTAGGTGTCGGCCAGTTCCGAGCTCAGGTAGGACTTGATGTCCGGGCTGCACTCCTGCAGCCCGAAGACATCGAAGTCGTTTTCCCGGATGGACTGGACTACGCGGGTCTTGCGGTTGGCCCAGTTGTTCTGCTCATCTTCTTCGGTGGTGATATACCGCACGTTGTAGGTGCCCACACGGGCTACCTCGTCACCACTTCAAATGGGTGTGTAGGTGAGGGTGAGGGTAGCTACGGCACCTTTGGCAAGGGCGTACAGATAATAGACCGTGTTGTTCTCCGTACCGGACAGGTTATAGGTATAAGTTCCGCCACCTGTAGGTTCCCAGTTCTGTAACTCTCCACCAGTCACATAGTGATTATCAGGCGCCGCAGTATTGGTTGCTGTAGTCTGTTTTGTAATACCCATTCTGGGATTTGTTGAAGTATCAGACGCGCTGAGTTGTTTGTTTACGCAAATCACCTGAACGAGCTGATAGCCTTCTATAGCAGGGAATCCCAGATAGCGATACTGTGCAGCCAGCGCCAGACGCTTGCCGGGGCTATTTGTCGCCCAGTAAACCTGGCACTTAGTGGCATTCTCGCAATCGGTCAGAATAAAGGAATAATCAGTTCCGTAGAGCGGGTAGGAATATGCATTCCCGTGGTGGGTACCACCGCTCGTGGGCCACCCGGTTTTAGGAGTAACGGTAAAGTCAAAGGTCAGCTTCTTCTCTGCCGGAGTCGCAGGCGTACTCAGCGTACCCAGATTGTAAATCTTGTTGCGCTCGATGGCGGCCAGCTGGCTGGCATTGATGGATTTAACCAGGTTTCCGTTCAGATAAATCTTGATTCCGGAAGAGAGCGTGGTGGGACGGATGGCCACATAGTAGTCCGTTTCGGTCGCTAACGCGGCGGTGGTGCCATCAATCTTAAAATCGATATAATTATACTGTTCGACACCGGATGCCGTGTATGTCTCCAGCGTGGGCACGTGGGTGGTAGTGTTTACATCGGCCCGGAAGCGTCCCGAGATTTTATCGGCGGCATCCACTTCTATGCGCCCGGCCACGATGTCGTCCTCGGCCACACGGAACTTCAACAGGGCAGCAGCGTTCTTGAACTGCATAGAATTGCTGCCCTGGGCTGCAAAGGCTACCATAGGACAGGCTTTCCTGTCATAGCTGCCCGCTTCCAGAGTCTGTGCTTTGGGCACATCCACGGCAGCTACTCTATAAGGGCTTACTTTGAAGTTCACGCCACGTCCGGCAGAACGGTAGGGATAAGTGGCCAGATAGTCACCGGCAGGTAGGGCATTGCCGGTTCCGTCCCATACGAAAGTAGCTTCCGTGGCATTAGCATCCAGCGTGGTCACGAACTTATGTCCAGTGGCTCCAGTGGTGGACTTGAGGTCGGTATCGTTGGAAGAATAGATGGATATCGCATCCCCATTCTCCCAGAAGGTCTGGGGTTTGCTGCTGTCGTTGAGGCCGATGACGGCCTTGGAGGCAGGATCGGCCTCAATCTGGGCGGTAAAGGCCGTGGGGCCGGGAACAAAGTCGGCAACAGTCTCGACCTCGGGTGCCGCTTCGCGCTGGCAGGCCGCCAGGGTAAGGGCGGCAAGAAGGAAAATCGCGTTCTTTTTCATAGCATCCAAAGTTTAAAACATTGACAAATCTTCCTCCTCCCATTCTTCGGTGAAGCTGTCATAATCACCGCTGGCACAGAGGAATTTTTCTACCGACAGCGCAAACTCCTGGGAAACCGGGGAGTTGTAAGGCTGCTTCCCCGGCCATTGTAAATCGTTGTATTTCATAGGGTTATTTGGTTTGTTTTACTTGTCTATCTTAAAGTCGACATAAACAGGATAATGATCCGACGCCATATATCCGTCGTACAGGGCCGTATCGTTGAAATAACGTAAGGGAGTAACGCCCTTGCCGCGGAAATAAACGTAGTCGATGCGCCGGTCGGGCGAGAGTTTCATCTCCTTCTTCCAGCCGTTGAAAGTGCCGGCCGGGCCCTCGCGCAGTTCGGGCCGGGCGTCAAAATAGTGGTAGGAATCGGTCCAGTAAGTCCGGTAAAACTCCGAGCAGGGATCGGTCTCCTTGGCGTTCATGTCTCCCAGGAAGAACGACGGCAGGCCGTCGGGGTTGTACTTTTTCTCCATCTCCACGTACACGTGGGCGTTCTGCGCATGCTCTTCCGGGCTCAGGGGCGCGTGGGTCACCATCACGAAGTACCGGGCACCCTTGTTCTGCAGATCCGTGAGCGTGATGCAGAAGCCCCCGCGGATGAAATTCCCCTTCACCGCACGGTTGCCGTGGTCGTTCACCTGCTTCACCTCCGGCGGGTCCGAAATCCAGAAATAGTGCGGCTCTCCCGCTTCGAAGCGGTCTTTCCGCCACAGCAGGCCGTGCGCCTTGGCCCCTACGCCGTCATCGGCATACGGGCCGAAGAAATAGCTGCCGTACTCCAGTCCGGCCGATGCCAGCATCTGGGGCAGGCTCTCCTGCTCGGCCGAATCCACCTCCTGCAACCCGCAGATGTCGAAGTTCGCCTTGAGGAAGGACGCCAGCACGCGCGGGCTGCGGGCCTCCCAATTGTTCACGGGGCTGTCCTTGTCCATCTTGGCCCGTCTTAAATTGTATGTTCCGATTCTCACTTCGGGGTCAATCTTTTCGAAGAGCAGCACGGCCATGTCATACTGACCCAGCTTCACGCGCGTACCCTTCCGGTTTACTTTTCCGGTTCCGGTGGTTGAGGCTTCTACAAAGCGGTATCCCGGTACGCAGATGCGTCCGCGTTGCTTGCAGGCTTTGCCGGACTGCTGGTTGGCCACTACCACCGCCATGCGGTTGCCGTTCGCGAAGGAACGGGCATCCAGCTTGGCGTTGGAGCAGGTGAATCCCAGCACATCCTGGTATCGGCCCGCCATCAGGCAGTCTTTGTAGCGTTCTTTGATGGCATTGGCCTGCGCCAGATAGGCCTGGTACACCGGTTCGTCCGAGATGATGCCGCGGCAGCGGTAGATCTCAATATCGTTGCGCTGGCCGTCCAGCACGGTGTTGTTCACGTGACGGGGCACATCCACGCCGTCGCGCAGGCCGCGGTCGGTGAACACCAGTTCGGGGAAGGTGTAGCGGAAGAAAGCAATCCAGCGGTTGGGACCGTCGTTGGCCGGGTAGCCGTGGGTATAGTCGCAGTACTGGGCCAGGGCGTCCACGCTGCCCTCGGCACCCAGCGCAAAGTCCGGGGCCACGGAGGCATAACGGTCCCGCAGCAGTTTCAGGCACTGCGCGCGCCTCTGGATGCCGTACACGTCGGGTACGGGGTACTCGCGGGACGTATCCCAGTTGGTGCTTTCGCTCTCGATATAGCCCAGCTGGTCAAAGAACACGCTGTGCGCACCCAGTTCGTAGGCCCGGTCCTGCAGGCCGAAGAGCACCTGGTTCCAGTCGGCGTCCATCATGGTGGCTACGGCGAAGGTGCGCTGGTCGTATTCGCCCAGCCAGGTGCCCTGGCCGGTGAATTTATAGCGCTCCAGGATCTCGGAGCCGGTGTTGTCGTGGCGGCACACGCGGGGACCCATGCCGCTGCGGTAGAATCGGCTTTCGCGGTCGATGAGCTTGCCGTTGTAGTACAGCAGCAGGTGGTTGCCCGCATCCTGGTACTTGGCAATCTCGGCCTTCAGGGCCTCGTCGCCGCCCTGTGTGAGGTCGGGCGAGTAGTCCGGGTTGCCGTGGTCCATGCCTTCGGCCCACCAGCCAAAGAGGAAGAGGGCGTTGCAGCCCACGCTCTGGCCGGCCCGGTCCACCACCCCGTTCATGTCGGGGTACTTGAACAGGTATTCACCGTACTGGTGCTTGAAGATCACGCGCTGCCAGCTCTTCATCTCCTGTACCCATTTGGGCGTCTGGCGGTGGTCCCACCAGGTGTTCACCCAGGTGCGGTACAGGCCGGAAGCCACGTGCCAGCTGCCGCTGTAAGGGGCAATCACGTTGGCGTTGCAGCTCCAGCTTTCCCCGGCAAAGCAGTGCGGGTACTTGAAGAAGCCGAATTCCAGGATGCTGTGTTGCCCTTTGTCGTCGCGGTAGGCGCGCAGGCCGTGCCAGGTATCCTGGAAGGTTTCGTCGTGCGAGCCGAAGTACAGGCCCTGCTTCTCTCCAAACAGGCCGAAGCAGTTCATGAACACCTTGGCGCCGTACTTCACGTCGTGCTGCCGGAAAATCTGCTCGGGCTTCTTGTAAGGGGAAGAAGTCAGCTTGTTAATGGCCGCCAGGGGATTGTCGAAGAGCATGCCGCCGGCCTCGGCGGTATACAGCTTGTGGTCTTTGGGCAGCATTGCGCCGTGCAGCAGCGGATACTGCAGTTCCCGGATTACGGTATGCGCTTCGTTATTCTTCAGGGTAGAGCCGAAGCGCACCAGCCCGTCTTCCAGTGTCACGGTAAGGGTAACCTGCATGTTCAGTTCCTTGCCGTGAGCGAAAAGTTTTTCATAGCGAAGGGTTATCACATTCCCTTCCTTCGTCACTTCGGGGACCTGTTCACTGCCCAGCACCTGGATTTCCTTCTCGTAGGGGGCGTCGTAATACAGGCGCCACAGATAGGAGCCCGAGGCATAGTCCGTCCCGGTGGCCACGTTGGCCAGCGAGGTCAGATTGCCTTCCGGGGAAATGCTCACGCGGCACTTCCCGTTCTCCAGCGTCTGAGGCTCTGCAAAGCAGGTGAATCCCCAGAGGAAAAACGGTAACAGGGGCAGGATAATCCATTTACAGAAGCGTTGCATAAGCTACAATGGGATAATGGTCAGAGATATAGGTAACGCCGTAGCCGGTCCCGTTCACAGTGGTGAACTGGCTCACGATGGCGTTCCGGTAAAAGATATGGTCGATGATGGAGCCGCTGCCGGTGCCCCAGGCATTATAGCTCTTGGCCGAGTCGGTCTTCACCGCCTTTTCCCGGGCGCTGGACATCCATTCGTAATAGGGGATGAGCCCCTCGTTACGCACGCCGTCCGACGCGTTCTTGCAGTTCATATCGCCCAGGATGAACACCACGGCGTCATCTCCGGCGGCCTTCTGCATACGCTGTACGTTCAGTTTGGCCGAATTCACGCGGGCGGTATTGTCCCGGGCCTCGCTGCCCAGCGGCATATGGGTATCGGCCACGAAGAAAGTCTTGCCGCTGGCCTTGTGCTTAAACTGAGCCCAGATGGTGGTGCGGTACTGGGTTTCCTCGTTCCAGCCGTTCACCGACTGCTTGTCGGGCGTACTGCTCAGGTAGAAGGACTTGCACTGTACGGCCTCCAGCACCTGGGTGTTGTACATCAGAACGGTGTTGCCGCCCTTGGAACCGCCCGTGTTGGGCACTTCGAAAAGGGCATAGTCGGGCAGCAGGGACTTGAGGTCGCTGCGCTGCTGCGTGGTGGCCTCCTGCATACCCATTACGTCGGGCTTCACCTCGTTCACCATGTTGCGCACAGCCGCCTTGCGGTTGCTCCAATAGCGTTCCTCGCTGCTCTCCGAGATGGTAGAGTTGCGCACGTTGAACGACATCACCGATATCTTTACCTGCCCGGGATCGGGTCCCGGAGGCGTATCGGACCCCTGCTTGCCGCAGGCGGCCAGCGCCGGCAGCAACAGCAGGGCCCAAATTCTATTAATAACCTTCATTGTTCTGAATGTTTTTCATCACGTTGGTGGTAGTGGTCGGGATGGGCCACAGATAGCTCTTGGGAGCCACGAACTTGCGCTGGGACAGCTTCACGGCATAGGTGCCGCCGGTGAAGAAGGTAGCTTCGCCGCTGGCCACAGGGTCGGTGAACACCGGGCAGTCGTCGTCGTCAATCTGCGGAACGGCGCCGTGGAACCACATATTGTTGTCAATGTAGCGGCGCTGGTTGGTCTTGTTCTTGGCCGGCAGGCCGTAGTTTGCGAAATTGAGCACTTTCTCGGCAATTCTCCAGCGCCAGATATCGTACAGACGGCGGTTCTCCCAGGCAAACTCCATCCGGCGCTCGGCCCGCAGCACCTTGCGCAGCTGGGCCTGGTCGGTGGTGGTGATCTTGGGATAGTCGTTCCCCGTATAGTCTTTCTTGTAGGCACGGGCGCGCACCTGGTTCATCGCGTCCAGCACGCTCTGGTCGATATCGTTCAGCTCGATTTTGGCCTCGGCATAGATTTCCAGGACGTCGGCATAGCGCAGGATGAGCTTGTCGTTTTCGGCCTCGAAGGGGCTCAGCCAGTCTTCGTCCACGTGTTTGCGCAGCACCAGGCCGTTGTAGGAGGCATACTGGTTGCCGGTTCCGCTGATCAGGTAGGTGCGGGAGTCGTCGTTCTCGACCTCCTTCCCTTCGCGGGAAGACCAGACGGTGGCCTTGTCAAAGTGAGGGTCGTAAATCACGCCCAGGTGCTCGGTGCCGTGCTCCACGATGGTGTAGGTGCAGCGCGGGTCGCGGTGCTCGAAGGGCTTGTTGGGATTGTACACCAGCGACTCGTCGATGGGCTTGCCCTGGTCGTCGTAGAAGGCGCACAGCAGGTCCCAGGACGGGCAGGCGGTGCAGCAGGTCGAGGCCCCGGAAAGACGCGGAAGCTTGGCCGTGGTAGCGCCCTTGTACAGGTATTCGTATTTGTTTTCGGCCGACAGGCTCTTGGAGCGCGGCAGCACGAAAATGCCTTCCGGAGAGTTGTGGGTGCTCATCTTGAAAAGCTGGCCGAAGTCGGGGTGCAGGCTGTATCCCAGGGACATCACCTTCGCGGCGGCGTCGGCGGCCACCTGGTACAGGCGGTTGGCCTCGTCGGCATCGGCCATGCCGAAGGTGTCCCACTTGCGGATAGAGGCGCAGTACAGGGCGAAGCGGGCTTCCATGCCGTAGGCGGCACCCTTGGTGGCGCGGGTAACCTCGGTGCTGGCATAGCGCTCGGGCAGCAGCGCGGCGGCGGCCTCGAACTCGTCAATCACCCAGTCGGTCACTTCCCAGCGGTCGGTGCGGCCCAGGGAGTAGGCCTTCTCGCGGTCGTCCCCTTCGTCGAAGTCCCATTCGGCCGGGACCACTACAGGGTCTCCGAAGTGGGCGATGATGCGTCCGTAGAAACAGGCGCGGTAGAAGCGGGCGCAGCCCTCGATCATGTCGTATTTTTCCTGCGTCATGTTTTCCTTGGCAGCCGGCAGCATCTTCAAAACCTTGTTGCAGCGGTTGATGCCTTTGTAGGAGATATTCCACATCTGGGAAGACAGGGGGAAGGAACCGTCCACGCCGTCGGTCAGGAAGCGGCTCAGGGAGCTGCGGTTGGTGCCGTCGTCGGTCAGGAGGTCCAGCTCAATCTGTTCGCTGTCGCTCCATTCGTTGCGTTCCATGGGCCAGTACATCTGGTGCAGCAGGGCGTTCAGGCACATTTCAAACTGCTCGGCGCTCCTGAACCAGTTGCCCGAGGCGGCTTTGTCGGCCGGGGCCAGGTCCATGCGGGTGCAGGCCAGGCAGAAGATGGTGAAAAGTACTATAGATAAACGTTTCATGGTCACTAGAATTTAACGGAGACAGAGAATACGGCCGATTTGGTAATAGGATAGGAAGTGGCTCCCACCTCGGGATCCCAGCCCACCGGATAGTGGCTGAAGGTGAAGAAGTCGGTGAGCGTCGCTGCAATCCGCAGGTTCTTCATATGGATGCGTTCGGTCCACTTGGAGGGCAGCGTGTAGCCCAGGGTCAGGTTCTTGATGCGCAGGTAGGCGCCGTTGATGATCCAGTAGTCAGAGTAGGCGTAGTTGCCCATGGTGCTGGTAGAACCGCCCGAAACCCAGGAGTAGCGGGGGTACTTGGCAGCCGCGTTCTGGGCCACGGTATTCCGGTAGCTCCAGGAGGCGCCGTTGGCCAGATAAGTAGGGAAGTTGTACACCTGGCCGCGCAGGGGCTGCACCATGTAGTCGCTCAGGTAGCCGTTGCGCTGGCCCACGCCCTGCAGGGTCACGTTAAAGTCGATGCCCTTCCAGTACAGGTCGACGGTAGCGCCGAAGTTGAAGTGCGGCAGGGAAGAGCACAGGACCACGCGGTCGTCGGCCGCCGTGATCTGTTCGCTGGCGCCCATGGGGTCGGAGATATTCACGTAGTGCACGTCGCCGGGGTACTGCGTGCCCAGGTTGGGCGAGGCCTCTACCTCGGCCTGCGTCTGGAACAGGCCGTTGGACTTGTAGCCGTACCAGGACTGGTACTCGTAGCCTTCCTTGATGATCTTGCCGCTGGAAATCACTTCCTTGCCCTGGATGTCGCCCATGATGGACACGTCGTTGGACAGGTTGAAGTTAACCTTGTAGGTGAATTCGTTCACGGTGTCGCGCCAGCCCAGGGAGACTTCCCAGCCTTTCGTGTGCATTTCGCCCAGGTTGTCGTAAGGGTTGGACAGGCCGATGACCGGGGCCATGGGCACCTCGATGAGCATGCCCTTGGTCTTCTTGTAGTACCAGTCGCCGGTGAAGGTGAGGCGGTTGTCCAGCATACCCAGATCCAGGCCGAAGTCCAGGTTGGCGGTGGTTTCCCAGGTGAGGTCGCGCACCACGGCGCCGCTCTGGGCATAACCGGTCACCGAGGTGGCCGTGTCACCCACATAGGCTACGGGATGGCTCACCGACAGCATGGACTGATAGGGATAGTAACCGTTGATACGCTCGTTACCCAGTTCACCGTAAGACACGCGCAGCTTACCGTGGTTGATCACCTTCTTCAGGTTGGCCATGAAGGGTTCTTCCGAGAACTGCCAGCCGGCCGAGGCCGACAGGAAGGTGCCCCAGCGGTAGTTGGGAGCAAAGCGGGAAGATCCGTCACAGCGGACATTACCCTGAATATAGTAGCGGGAAGCATAGTTGTACATCACGCGGCCGAAGAAGGAGTTGCGGGCCAGTTCGTAAACGTTGGTGGAGGAAGCCGTGGCGGTGGAAGGATTACCGGCCTTCAGGTCCTCGATGAGGGCGTTGGGGAAGTCGGAGTTGCCGGCCACGATGCTCTTGCTGGTGGTGTAGTAATTCTCATAACCGGCCATGGCGCCCACGTTGTGGTTCTTGCCAAAGGTCTGCTGCCAGTTCACATAGGCCTGCACGGTGCCGGCGTAGCGCCAGCCGCGGGTCTCTTCCAGCTCGGTGGTAAGGGCCTCGGCAATGTATTTGCCGCTGGTGGTCTCTCCCTGGTTGTAGTAGGGGGTCTGGCGCTGGAAGTCCGTCACGCTGCTGAAGTACAGCATGGGGGCATACAGGGCCGTGATGGTCACTTCCTTGATGGGCTTGATGTCTATCTGGAACTTGCCGGTGGCCTTGAAGGTGTCGGTGTTGTTCTCGCCGCCCGACATCAGGGCCGCATAGATGTTGCTGCCATCCTTGCCGGGGGCGTAGAGACCGTTGGTCCAGACGGCCGGATAGATGGCCGGCATATAACGCATCTTCAGGGCCGGGGAACTGTGGGGCGATACCTTGTCCACGTAAATCATGGACAGGTCGGTGGACAGGTTCAGCCAGGAGAAGACGCTCAGGTCATTGTTCAGGCGCACGGTGTAGCGCTTCCAGCGGTTGTTCACCTTGTACAGGCCGTTCACGTCGTCCAGGCCGAAGCTCACGCTGGAGCGCAGCCTGTCGGTAGAGACGTTGAACTTGAGGTTATGCGCGTGGCGCAGAGCCGTATTGTTCATCACCAGGCCCATCCAGTCGGTGTTGGGATAGTCGTCGGGGTCGGCTGCGTTCAGCTTCCAGTAGTTCTCGACCAGAGCCTTGTCGTAGGCCTGGTACCAGCCGCTTTCGGGCAGGTCGTTGTACTTGAGCTCGTTCACCGCGTTCATGTAGCTCACGGCGTCCATATACTTCGGCATCCTGGTGGGCGTGTCGATACCAAGCGAATAGGAGTAGGAGATGCCTCCCTTGCCCTTTTCGGCCCGCTTGGTGGTAATGAGGATGACGCCGGCGGCAGCCTGGGATCCGTAGATGGAGGCCGATGCCGCATCCTTGAGCACCGTCAGGTTCTCGATATCCTCGGGGTTCACGTCGCTCAGGGAACCCGGCACGCCGTCGATGAGGATGTAGGGGTCGGTGGAACCGTCGGTCATCGAGGTGATACCGCGCACGCGGATGGTGGCTTCGCCGCCGGGGGCCGAATTGCTGCGGGTTACCGTAACGCCCGGGATGGCTCCCTGCAGGGCCTGGGAGATGGTCTGCGTCTTGCGCTGGGTGATATCGGCCCCGCCTACCGTAGAGAGGGAACCGGTGAGGTCCTTCTTCTTGATGGTGGAGTAGCCAATGACCACCGTCTCTTCCAGGGACTGGGCGTCGTCCTGAAGGACAATGTCGAATTGCTTTTTGCTGCCGATGGCAATTACCTGGTCCAGGTAGCCCAGGCAGGATACCGTAAGGGTAGAGGCAGCCGAGGGTTTGGTCTTGAGGACCAGGACGAAGTTGCCGTCCAGGTCGGCCACCGCTCCGTTCTGGGTGCCGGTCACGAAGACGGCGGCCCCGGGAATGGGAGCTCCGCTGACGTCCTTGATGTGGCCGCTCAGCGAGGTCTGCTGAGCCTGGGCAAGAGTACCTGCCGCAACAAGGCTAATGAACAAAAGGATCAGTTTTTTCATTATGGTTCAGTTTATTGAATTCCGTATTTGCGAAGGATTCGCTTCAAGGGTTTTTGGATGGATTCGGCCCAGAGGGTATATCCGTGGTCGCCGGGATGAACCCCGTCCACCGAAGTGTCGTGAGCCTTGGAGGTAGCATTGGGATGAATGTAATACACATCCTTATAGCGTTTGACGGCCAGGGCCATCAGGGAATCGGCCATGTGCATCTTGGCGGCTTCCTGCGTCTCTTTGGCGCTGTTATAGCGCCGCTGTTCACGCCAGATGGTGCTTTGGAAGATGAGCGGAACGCCGGGATGGGCGGCCTGCAGCTTCTCGATGAAGGGGAACAGGCGTTTTTCCATCGTGGCCGCACCCGGATTTGAGAAGGCGTCGAAGAGGAAAGCGTCCACATCCAGGGCTTCGCAAAGAGCCTCGCAGAAGCTGTCCTGCAGCAGGCAGTTGCCGCTTACTCCCAGGCTCAGGAACTGGAGTCCGGTATTGCGTTCCAGCTGGGCGGGGTAGCTCATCCCGGCGCGGGAGGTGCTGGACCCGTGGGTGTAGCTGGAGCCGAACACGGCGATGCGGTGGCGGAACGGGTTCTCCAGGGCTTCGATGGTAGCTCCTTCCAGAATGCCAATCTGCACGCTGCCCACTTCACTGTACAGGGGCAGGTACAGCAGGCAGTCGTAGCTGCGTCCTTCCGGCAGATTCTGGAGCAGGACCAGGTTCTCTTCCAGTTTGCCGTCGGGGTTCACGCCCGAGGCTGCATACAGCCACTGGCCGTTCTCGCGGATGTACAGGTCGTAGCCGCGGGTGCTGATTCCGTTGCCGTTGGTAGGGAAGGTGGGTGCGTTGTAGTGCGTGCGCACGCTGATGGCCGTGGAATTGGTGCTGAAGGCGCAGGCCAGGCCCGAGGACATCATCACCAGGGTCTTCTCCCGGGGCGTGAAGCCCCGGAAGCGCCCGGTGTCGGCCCGGTGGTACGGATTGGGAGTATCCGGAAACAGTTTCCCCACCAGCGTGAGCTCACTGGCTTCGGTGAAGTGGAAGCTCAGCGAAACAACTAACAACAACAAAGCATTCATCCTTACTCTGTCTTTTCGTATACCAGTTCCAGCTTGGAAACGCCTACACCGGCTCCGGTACACATAAAATAGTAACGGGTATTGGCTTCAGTCCCGGTCAGGTTGAAGGTATAGGTGACCCCGTTGTCGGTCCAGCCCATAGACTCTCCGCCGGTTACGAATTCGTGTGTGGTGACGAGGTCCTTGCCGGATCCGTCTTCATTCTTATTGGTCTCGGGGACGCCTTTTACGATACCGGCCTTGCGGGTGCCGCTCTTGGTCAGGCACATCACGCCGGATACCTGGATCAGTTTGTATCCTTCCAGGGCGGGAAGGCCCACGTACCGCCAGATGGCGAACAGGACCAGGCCTCCTTTGTCCTTTGCCCAGGCCACGCGTGCCTTGGAGGCATTGCCCACATCGGTGAGCAGGAACTCATAATTCACGCCTTCCAGCGGGTAGGTGCAGGTCTTGTTGCCGGGACCGTCCTGCCAGTTGTCGGAGGTGGGCCAGCCTTCCAGCGGGTCTCCGGAGAAGTCAAAGGTAAGGGTCTTGGTTTCGGCCTGCTGCCCGCCGCCTTCGCCGCCTTCACCGCCTTCGCCGCCTTCACCGCCTTCGCCGCCGCCGGTTTCATGAATGGTGGTCAGTTCCACCACCAGGTCGTCGATGAAGAAGCGGTAGTCCTGCAGGTATTTGGCATTGGCGCCCCTGCCCAGTTCGGCCAGTTCCGCATCGGTGAGCCTGGGGGTGGTGATGATAATCTCCGACTGTTGGGTCAGGTTGTGGAATTCCTTGGAGAATTCGGTAAAGACGCCGTCCTGCAGACCTTCCAGCACATAGCTTTCCTCACCGGCGGCCAGGGTTACCTTGGCCAGGTTGTCGTAGCCGCGGAAGTCCTTCATATTGCAGGCCTTGAGCGTAAGCTTGGCATCGGCGTTGGCTACGTTCATCTCCTTCAGGCGTTCGCCAATCTTGATGGTGTAGGTGCCGCAGCACATACGCGTCCACAAGGACTCGTCATAGTATCCTACCTGCAGGTAGCCGAACTTTTCGTAGCAGCCCTTGGCACCGGCATAGGGAGCCAGTTCGTCGGGAACAATGTACTGGCTGTTGAAACTGGTCCAGTTGCTGGCGTAGCTGTTGGTGGCGCTTCTGAGCAGTCCCAGCGGGTACTGCACGTCGGGGGCGTTGCTCTCTGTCAGGTCGTCAAAGGAGGTAGAGAAGGCAATCTTGTCGGCATCCATCGCAGGGACATTGCCCAGCGGGGCCTTGGCCGCGCACAGGGCTATGGTGTTGGAGATGGAGATGTATTCCTTGGCAGGTTTCTGGTCGGCGGTAATCTTAAAGTAGAAGGTACCGCCGGCCGGGATGGCCTGGTCCTGGGGGATGGTGAAGGGGATGATGTTCCACATCGCGTCCGATCCGGGCGTGATGGCATTGGCAATGCCAATCTTGTTCCAGTTTTCCCCGTCGCGGCTCCAATAGTAGGACCAGCCGGCCTTGGTGAAAGATGCGGCGCGGGCACCCATCATCAGGCGCACGTCTCCGCTCAGGATAATCTTGACCGGGGCCGATATGAGCACGGACTCTCCCTGCTCGAAACCGTCCATCTTGATGCTTCGGTGGATGCTCCGGTCTCCCTCGTCACCGGAAGAAGGCTGGGTGTGCGACGGGCAGTCGAATATCAGGGTGCCTTCGGGGTTGCTCCGGGCCAGGACCATCCCGCCGGGGAATACGCATTCGTTGTTGTCGATGACGGCGCCCACCAGTTTGCGGCTGTTGGGTGCGTCAATCTCCAGCGTTTCGATGATGGGGAAGGAATAGCCTTCGAAGGTGCTCTCGTCGCCGGCCTCCTGCGTGACGCTGATGCTTTGGGTGAGTTTGTCCGATGCGGGAGAGGTAATGGTAATCACGGCCTCACGGGCAACGGTCTTGGTATTCTTCTTAATGACTACTGCAACGTCCTCGTTCTCCTGACCGGCGGCCGTACTCAGGGTGATCCAGGTCACGGCCTTGCCGTCCGGGTCGGTGGCGGCGATGTTCCAATAACAATTAGATGTAATCTTGAAACTGTCTTCCGTTCCCTGGGCCGCGGCGGAAATGGATTCCGTGCTCACGGTTAACCGGGCCGGTTCGCCAACCCCGGGCTGGCCGGATTCTCTCACACAGGAGAGCAGGACAAAGAAGAGCGCTGCAATGGAAAGAAATCGCTTTTGCATAATTACGCGGTTTTGGTTATTGTTTTTTACAAAATTAGATGAAAAACAGTTCCATTATCCGGCGCTTTTTTCAAAACAAGGATTTTTATAACCTTGTTTTATATATTAAATATCTATTTATTAGGAAATTAGTTTATGAACAATTTGCTTTAAAAAACAAGATTTTTACGTATCTTTGCATTATGAAAAAAACTTGTTTCCTTGGTTTTTTAAGTCTTTTGTTCCTTTTTTCCTGTGTCCGGGAACAGCGTCCGTACCTGGTTCTGCTGGACCAGGCCATTGAAAACAAGGACGTGTACGACCAGGCGCACGAGCGTATGGAAAACGAATATCGCTACCAGTACAGGATGGCCAAAAGCGACAGTGCGCGCTGGGAAGCGGCCTACCGCCTGGAGAAGATTTTCTTCTATCACGACGTAGATACCTGCTACAGTTATGTGCGCAGGATGCTGCAGTTGCAGGGGAAGGATGCCCACCGGCGGGGCGTGAGCGGCTCCTGCTATGCCAACATCCTCTATAAGATGGATTCGCTCAACCGTGCGCTGATGGTTTTTGAACAGATCGATACTTCGGATCTGGGGCAGGACGGTTACCGTACCTATGGTTATGCGGGTTATCATATCTACCGCAAACTCCTGCCGGACTATCCCCAGTACGACCAGGCTTGTCGCCAGGTTATCGATAACTGGTGGCTCCGGGACAGCACCAACATCGAATGTACCTATTATCATAACGACCGCCTCCGCCGGGAGGGAGTTCCCGTCGCCGGTCTGGAAAGGCTGCAATCCTGCGTGCTCACCAGCCCCAACGACACCGCCAAATCCTATTACTTCCAGGCCATGGAACACCTGAGCGACGGCAACGTGGACAAGGCCACTGTATGCTTTGCCACATCGGCAACCTATGACCTCAAGGTATCGGCCAAGGCCTACAACGCCCTGTACGAACTGGCGCGCATCCTCTTCCGCAGCGGGGACATCAAAAGGGCCGACCGCTACATGCGCATCACCCTGGAAGACGCCTATTCCTCGCACTATGCCCTGCGTTACAACGACATCATTTCGTCGGAATTCGAAATCATGAACGTGGTGCTCAAGCAGGAGCGGGACCGCAAGATTGTCTATATCGTGGGCATCATTATCGTGTCCTTCATGCTGCTTGTGGCCATTGCGCTGCTTCTGCTGCTAAGCCGCTATTCCACCAAACTGAATATTTCGGGGCAGAAACTCAACGAAGTCTCCAAGATCAAGGACGGCTTCCTGGCCAATTACATGGAAAAATGTGTTGACTATCTGAACAAGGTTGACGAGTACCGTTCCACCCTGCGCCATACGGCCAAGCAGGACGGTCCGGGCGCCATCATGGCCATGCTGCGCAAGCCCTCCTTCGCGGCCGGCGAGTTCAACGAACTGCTGGCTTCCCTGGATTCCACCTTCCTGGGCATCTTCCCCGACTTCGTGGACAAAGTGAACGAGCATATGCAGGATGGGTATAAGCTGGAGATGCCCGAAAAAGGCACGCTGTCCACCGAACTGCGCATCCTGGCCCTCATCAAGATGGGCATCAGCAAGCGTCAGAAGATAGCCAAGATCCTGAATATGTCGGTGACTACGGTGTATTCCTATCACAGTGTGCTCCAGAAGCACTCCCTGCATCCCGACGATTCCTTCGACAAGGTTATTGCGGGATTGTAGAATAGCGTTGCACAAAGTCGTCCCAGCGGTAGAAGCAGCCGGGGGCGGCCATCTCCAGCGGCAGGGTGGCTTCGAAACCATTTAGCAGAACCTGGACCAGGATGTCCGGGTTCTGTTTGCTTTTGAACAGCACCAGTTGCAGGTTGCAGGCCATGGGGATGTCGAAGTTACGCCAGTAGCCGGCCACTTCGTCGGGGTTTTCGATTCTGCGGTCCATGCCGTTCACACCCAGCAGGGACAGCAGCGGCATCAGGCAGGTGTCGTGGCCGAAGCGCAGGCGCAGGGCAATGCCTTCCTGTGGGTCGCTGTCGGCCAGGGCGATCATCTCCTCCACCATCGGCTGCATGGTCTTATATTTTTTCTGTTCCATGAAGGGATTCTGCCCAAAGCGGGCATAGTGGCGGAAGTTCGCCGCAATCCAGATGCCGTAGCGTTCTTCCGGCGTAAACACGCCCTGCAGGCCCTCCGGGGCCGGAATATCCAGGTTGTCCAGATCACTCACCACGTTGTGCAGGTCGGTCAGGAAACCGAACTCACTGCCGGCAAGACTGTCCACGGGAACCGTGAACCAGCGCTCCGGGATGTGGGCGTCCAGCACCCGGCTGCGCAACTGCGCAATCTGGGTGTTGATGGTGTCCGTGAACTGCGTGGGGGCCATCAGCGGCCCGGGCAGAATGGTGGCTTCGTAGGGACGGCCGTAATCGGCGGCATAGCGAAAGTCACTGTCCAGGTCTTTCAGCTGATCCAGGCAGGAGTACATACTGGCAATTACGCGGTGCACGTCGGTGGAAGCCGCCACGGCCAGCGTTTTTCCCCGGAAGACCGCCGGATAGTTGCGGTACATCTGCGAGGCGATGAGCCGGTGCTGTTCCTGTCCCTTGAAGGTAAGCTGCCCCTCACGGCCCTTTACCTGGGGATACAGTACCAGGAAGGCTTCGTAGATGCGCTCTCCTGCGGGCGTCAGCCAACCCTTGTCGTGGGCCTTGGACCAAAGGTCCATCTGCTCGGTGTACACATCGCTGCCCAGGGAATACCGTGCCCCGTGCCGTCCCAGATGCGTAATATAATAGGGTTTATACCCCTTGGGCGCAACCGTCGGCATCGGCTGGTCGGTGGGATACATGTAGTATCCGCCGCCCGCCTTCTCGATATCGGCCATCACCTCGGCGCGGGTATCTTTCTGAGCCTGGGCTATGCTGCACGCCAGGACTGCTGCGAGTATCAGGATCGTCTTTTTCACATTATTTATATCTTTTTACGCGGGTATCGTTAATAACGCCTTTCCAGTCCATGCCAAAGGCAAAGTCATATACATGCCCTTGGGCATCCCGGTAGCATTCCATATCACGGGGAACGTCCTCGCACTGGGCCTCTACGGTTTCCATATGGGCCGGAAGCTGGCAGGGAAGCAGTCCATAAGGCTCCGCCACGCCGCTCAGGATATCCAGCAGGGCATTGCTGGACACGCCGCAGGACACAAGCAGGGCATCCGCCCAGGGCTCAATTTCGGCCGGGACGAAGGGGCGCTCCATGGCCACCATCACTATCACAGGTTTGTCACCCATCACCGCCTTGGTCGTTTGTACCAGCAAGGCATCGGTGCTATTGGACGATGTTTCCGTAAAGCCACGGTAACTGCGGTTGGCGCTGCTCTCGTGCGGATCGCCGCCGGCAATACTGTGCGCACGGGCGTTCGTTGCCGTATAAGGTTTCCATTGCAGGCTGATGGGGTTGTAATGGCCTTCCGGGTACTTCTCGTCGGGCATCACAAAGCCCCAGTGGCCCACTGGACTCTTGATGGAGACAAGGGCCACATCCGCCTCTTCCGGCGTATCGACCACCTCAAAATAACGGCCGAGCAATTCCTTGGAAATCGGGTATTCGTCGTAGGAAGGCGTCGGCTTCTGCCAATGGGAAAGGCCGGCGGGGACATGGCGGAGCGGTTCATACACCCGCATCTTCCTGTTCAACGGCAATATGCCCCCAGCATTTTTCAGCAGGACGATACTCTTGAGCTGGGCCTCGTAGCCCGCGGCCACAAATTCCTTACATCCGACAACCGCGGCAGCGTTCTCCGGACTCACGTAAGGATTCTCAAAAAGGCCGACATGGAAGATGTTTACCAGGATACGTGTTGCACTGAGCTCAAAACGGGCCCTTGCACTCTCTTCGCCATATTTTTTCGACCACAGTTCATAGGCGGCCATGCTGACCGCATTGTCCTTGGCTCCCCCCAGTTGATCAACTCCGGCCTCGAAGCATAACAACCTCCGCTCGGGGCCGCTCAGCGTTTCCGTCCCCCAGGGCGTACCCTTGTGCTCCCAAGGGACATTGTAATCCTTGACGATTCCCCAGTCCGTGCACACTACGCCCTCATAGCGATACTTGTCCCGCAGCAATTCCTGGATGATGTACCTGGAAAAGCCGTTCCCGACATTCTGCCCGGAGGGGTCCTGCCCATAGGAAATCGTATAATAGGGCATCACGGCCGATGCCATCCTTGTTTTTCCGGGCAAGGCGAAAGCACCGTCCACAAAAGGAATCAGCCCCTGCCCGAAATTGTTCCCGGGATACACGGCATACTTACCGATACCAAAATGCGCATCCCGGCCACCTTCTCCGGAGCCGCCGCCCGGCCAGTGCTTGACCATACAGTTGACACTTTGCACGCCCCAACCCGTCTTGCTGCCCGGTGTATTCTGGAAGGCCTCGCAGTACGTACGGGCCATGTCACGGGAAAGGGCCGGATCCTCGCCAAAAGTGCCGTAGAAGCGGCGCCAGCGGGGGTCTGTGGCAATATCCACCTGCGGAGACAGGGCAGTAGTGATTCCCAAGGCCCGGTATTCGGCCGATACCACCTCCCCGTGAGTGCGGATGACATCCATGTCAAAGGTGGCGGCCAGTCCCAGTTCCCGGGGCCACTTGGAGATGTCGCTTTCCCCCGCCGGGTCAAACTCGCCATCCTGCTCGGGCTTATAATTGTTGATGTTGGTGGTCCCGTTGCTGTAATTGCGGGGGTCCGTACTGTTATTGGAAGGAATCCCCAGACGAGCCGACTCGCAAAACGCCTGTACGGCATTGGACCAACCAGCCCCCACGGCCGGAGTGGCCACGTTGCGCACCAGCATGTGGCGGATGTGGTCATCGGCCAGGAGCCGCCGTGCCTTGTCATCCAGCACCGTATCGTTGGCATCCACTGCACTGGAATACAGCATGAGGCCGCAGATTTCCTCCAGCGTGAGCTGCGAGGCCAGGTCCCGGGCCCTTGTCTTCGCATCCTTCCTCCAGTCCTCGTACACATCCAGGCTGCCATTTCGGTTCAGGTCTTTAAAGGCGTAACCGTCCACGGTCAGGATGGGGGCGGAGGTATATCCAAGGACAGGACCTCGGGTCTGGAGAATCAGTGTATATCCACTTTTCGGTTCCATTGTTATGACATTCTTGCCACAGGCAGCAAGAAGAAAAACCGGGAGAAGGGACAGAATATAATTCCTCATAACTGGAGTTTTTTACAAAAATACTATTTTCTGAAAAAACGGTCCACACCCAGTGCGATGGCTCCGTCGCCCGTCACATTGCAAGCCGGCCCGTAGCCGTCCAGGGCCAGATAGATAGCCATCAGAAGGGCGGTCATCTCCGGCGTAAAGCCGAGCATGCTTTCCAGGAAGCCCACGGAAGCCATAAGCACGCCGCTCATCACGCCCGGCGAAGCCACCGTCGCAACGGCAAGGATGAGCATGAAGTTAAAGAACAGGCCTAAGGAGATAGGCTGTCCCATCATCAATGCCACGGCGACAGCTGTTGTGGCTAGCTTGATCACAGAACCGCACATATGTACATTGGAGCACAACGGAACCACAAAATTCGCCACTTCCTCTGATACGCCGTTCTTTCGGGTGCACTCCGTCGTAACCGGAATAACGGCCGAGGACGAGCAGATTGAAAAGCCCGTAAGATAGGCCGGGAACATATTCCAGAGACATTTGAAAGGGTTTTTCCCTGCAATAGTACCCGCCACCACATACTGAATAACCAGATAAAGGATGGAAAGGACGACGCCCGTCGCGATAACTTTCGCTCCTGTTCCCATGACAACGGCCATTTTCCCGGAAGCGCTCATTTCGCACATCATGGTGAAGATATAAAGGGGCATAAGAGGGATGATGGCCTTCTCGATGGTCATCTTCACCACCTCACCAAACTCGTTAAACCAATTCTTGAGTGAATCGCCCTTGATATATATGCAGCATATTCCTATCATAAAGGACAGACAAAGGGCCGTAAGCATGTCGCACAGCGGCTTTATCTTGAGGTCGATATAGGGTTCAAAGGTTATTGCCGATGCCGCATCCGTCTGAAGGTCCCCCATCTCAAGGATGTATGGGAAAAAGGCCGATGCGCTCCCATAAGCAAACAGGCCGGCACAGACTGTAGATACATAGGCGACGCCCACCACCCAGAGCAGCATCTTGCCAGCGCCCTTTCCCAGCCCATAAATGGCCGGTGTCACCAGTCCCAGCACCAGAAGCGGGACGATGAACTTGAGCAGTTGGGCAAACAGCACGTTGAATGTCTTGAATATACGGACAACTACGTCCGGGACAACGAGTCCGAGGAGTGAGCCTAGCGCAATGGCGATGAGCACTTTGACAAAAAGGGAAAGTTTTATCTTTTTCATAAGTTAACAATTGCAGTATGTTCTTCGCCCCGACTGTCTTTCCAGCTCAGGCGATAAGTTCCTTTAAAGCCGCGCCAACGCACTTCACCGCCCCGGCCGGCCTTCACCTCAAGACAGGTGCGCCACTCGTGAAGAATTAACTCTTCCAGCGCACTATAGGCCGCTTTGGGGCGCATGTCCCGGTGAAAAAGGCCCGACGTAGAGGGCTCTCCCGGGAAGCCGCAACCGTCCACCAGGTTCCACCAGGTGATGGCGAACATTTTCTCGCCACTGAACCACAGACGGTAAAGGTTTCGGGCGATGATGGCCTGAATCATCTCTCCGCGATTCCCTTCCGTGGGGGCTGTAATGGTGATTTCACTGATGCAAATGGGAAGTCCCGGTGCGGAGAGCCGTTTCATGAGGTCCCAAACGTACTCCGGCGTCTGAATGGCGGCGCCTTCGGCAATCTGGCGGCACTGATCCGGGTCATAAAGATGCATCTGGGAGCCGATGGCCTGTACACCATACCCCTCCTCTAGAAGCGTCAGCACCTGGCGGGGATAATCATCCGTGTCCACATAATCATTGATGCATTTCAACTGGGTTTGCGGAATCATTTCATCTGCGATGCGCCAGGCCCGGCGAGTATAGTCTCCAGGCAGCAGCATATAACGGCTCTTGGTAAAAAGATCCCCAGGTATCTGCACCCCGGCGCGCCAGTCCTTGCAACTTTCGTTCACAACGTCATAGCTGGTCACGGCCGGGTGGGTTTTGTAATGATCGATTATGTCACGCACATGGGCATCAAAGGTGTCTCCAAGAGCCTTTCCGTACCTGGGAAGCAGTCGTGCCAACTCCGCAGGGGAAAGGGACTCATAGCGCGCAGAACGCGGGACCTTGCTTTCAAACAGGGAAACGTCTTCCAGGGAATCCAACAGGGCTCGTTCGGAAGAAGGCGCCAGCTCGTGCAGCCAGCGAGGATTGTTGGTACCGCTGCCCCAGGCCAGGGGGTGCAGGTGAACGGCCACGCTATGCGCAGCGCACCATTCCACAACGGGATCTGAAGCCGGACGCCGCCAATGTGGTTGGGCAAATGGTTTCTTCTTGAACGTATTCCAGTATTCTTCGCTATCACGGAATTCGCCGCTGTAACGCATGGGCGACTCACGGAACCATTGGAAATCACGCCAATACAGCCCCACCGTAGCCCGGTTGAACAGCGTCCCGAACAGTTCCCGATAGCGCTTATTTGCCTCCGGCGTTCCCAATTGGTTAAAGTTGAACGTGGAGGCGCCAAAGAGGAAAGCCGATGAGACCTGTTCCACCTGAACCGGCGTACCACGCTTGAGGCCGGGGATTTTGACAAAGCCATCGGACTTACGGTTGCGCTCGATGTCGGCATCGATCCGCGCCTGGACCTCATCGTTCCACAAAGCCCAGTAGGCAGGACTCATCACCCCTTCCGTATCTTCCGACGCCCGGTGCGGTATGGCCGGCTGGGCAAAGGCCAGGGATGCACACAATAAAGCAAGGGTCAATAACACGAATCTTTTCATAATAAACCAAATCCAAAATCATAAGTGTTTCCCTCAGTGTCCTGCCAAGGGGTCATATCCTCAGGGACATCTTCCCGTTGCATTTCTACCTCGTCCATTGATGCGGGGAACTGCATGGGAAGGCGGCCCGAGGGCCTGTAGGTGCCGGAGGCAACTTCCAGAAAAGCCTTGCTCCGCACCCCGAACGCAACGAGGATGGCATCGGCCCAGGGTTCAAACTCCATCACTATAGGACGGGTGGTCTGAAGAAGGACGACAACCGGCCTTTCTCCCATCAGCGCTTTGGTTTCTTTCACAAGGGAAAGATCCGATGCGTTTTCCACATCAATGCGCCGTCCTCTGTAGCTGCGGTTGGTACTCTGCTCCGCCGGGTCGCCGCCGGCAATGGAAACGGCTCTGGCCCGGGTAGCGGTATAGGCCGAATACTGCAAGGAGATGGGCATGTACTGACCATCCTTGTAGCCAATGCCTCCTTCAGGTTCTGTAATCGCTACCAGCGCGAAATCGGCCTCTGAAGGGTCTTCAACCAGTGTATAATGCCGGGCGACTTCCGCAGTATCTACGGAATAGCCCACGTATGGCGCTTTCTTCCGGCGACCGGTCATGGAATAGACGCCAGGGATGTTGCGTTGCGGGATATATACCTTGGCACCGGATTGTACGGGAAGTGCGCCACCACGGTTTTTAAGCATCACGACGCTTCTCCGCTGGGCTTCTTCTCCGAGCGCCTGTGCCTCCGGGTCAGAAAGCACTTCTAGAGCCACCGCAGGATCCCGGTAGGGATTCTCAAAAACGCCGCTGCGGAAAAAGGAAACCAAGATTTTCCGTGCCGAGGCCTCCCAGCGCACCCGTGCCGAAGCCACGCCGTATTTATCACACCAGAGTCGATACGCCTCCATGAGCCAAGAAGCATAAACCGTCCCGCCAAACTCGTCCACGCCGGCCTCCAGTGCCTTGAGAATCCGCTCCCCCTTGGTCTGCGCCTCAACACCATAGCATTTCCCGCCGGTGGTGAGCGGGTCGCCGTTGTAGTCTGCTACAATGCCCCAGTCCGTACAGACAATACCCTCATAGCTATATTGCGTTCTAAGGAGCGTATCGATGATATAGCTGCTGTAACTGTTTCCCACATTCTCTCCGGAAGGATCTTGTCCGTAAGAAACGGTGTAATACGGCATGACGCCCGCCGCATCCAGACAGAAAGCATCCATGGCGGTCTTGAGCTGCCCGCCCGGGAATACGGCATATTTGCCAATGGACAGGTGTGCATCCCGGCCTCCCTCACCTGCACCGCCGCCCGGCCAATGCTTGACAATGCAGTTCACCTCCGGTTGCAAGGTATGGATATAGGTCGATGCCATCTGCCGCACCAACTCCGGATTCTCCCCAAAGGTTCCGGGGACGCGCCGCCAACGGGGATCCGTGGCCAAATCGGCCTGCGGAGAAAGGGCGGTTCCAAAGCCCAAAGCCAGATACTCCCGTTTGACGGTTTGGGCAAAACTGCGCACTACCAACGTGTCGAAGGTTGCCGCAAGTCCCAGCGGGGTGGGCCACTGGGAGCAGACACCACCGGAACCGGCATTGAACTCATCAGTGGCTTTGATTTCGTTGCGAGGGTCCGTGCAGTTGAGTGCCGGAATGCCCCAAGGCAGGCTTTCGCACAGGGTCTGAACCTTGTTGTTCCAGCGGGCGATGGTCTCAGGGCCATCGGAATGTGCAAGGAGGATCTGCCTTGTGTCAAAGTTCACAATGACATCGCGCAACTGGTCGCAAATATCGGAAGGTTCTGCGCCACTCTCGGCATAGGGTTTCCCGTTGTAGGTGATCCCGCTCACGCTCATGGATGAAATGCCAGGGACATTCACGGTATGGCCGATGGTCATCAGACCGGAAAGGTACTCCGGCGGCAGTTTGGCCGCCAGATCGGCAGCCCGCTCCTCGGGCGTAAGCCGCCAGTTTTCATAAGGGTCCAGCTCCCCGTTGCGGCTCAGGTCCTTGAAGACCTTTCCCCCCTCACGCAGTAGCGGAACATCTGTATAAGTGAGTGTGGCCCCGCCCTTCTGGACAAGCTCCCGATAGCCGTCCCTGGTTTCAACGGCCGTGCAGGCGACAAGCGCGAGCGAAGTCCACAATAACCATTTACCACTCATAATGCCATTCTGTATCGGATGAAGTCGATATTACAGCACTGCGCGCCCAAAGGCAGGAAAAATGCCAAAAAAACTGAAGTCAGAACGAACGTTCTCATAGATTGTACAGTTTAAGCCGATAGATACCGGAGACTTTGAAGAGCTCTTGGTAGGCGGGGCGGAAACGGCGCTGGTAGCTGAGGCCATAGTAGGGACCGTCTTCCGGGATATTCAGCCGGCCACGAAGGTAGAGCATGTTGTGGTGACCGGTTTCATCGCCATTGAGCACTTGCCAGCGCTTGCCGTCACGAAGCTCCTCGCAGAAGGCGATTTGGACCCGCGGGCCAAAGTCTATCCAGGCGCCCACGCCCGCAATGGTGAATTCGTCCGGGGCCGTCTGGACGATGATGCCGTGTGCGTTCTTCTCCCCCTCGATGCAATGGACATTAAACGTATAGTCACCCAGCGCAAGCGTTTCTACCGCATCCGGCGCATCTTTTTTGTCGATTCGCACAAAGCCGCGCATGGGATGTCCTTCCGCAATGAGCGGCAGCATCTCGGAAATCACCTTGCATTCCGCCGTATAATAAGGGTTGTCGAAGTGTTCTTCGTAACCAAATCCGAAGACGCCCTTGGCCCCGGCTTCACACAGCGCATACCAAAAGCGGCCGGCCTGGCAGTTGGTTTCAGGGATAAAGAGCGGCTGGCCTTCCCCATACGCCGCGCACATCTCCCTGAGCTCCGGGCCATAGATATCCGGTGACAGCCAATCCAGATGGGGCGCATACTTTTTCCACACCGCCAAAACAGCCTCACGAGGGCCTCCATTGGGATATTTGCCATAGGCTTTGTCTGCAGGGGCCAGCCAGGCGTTGGTAAACAGGGGCAGGTCATAGGCTTCCTTTCCTGCAGCCGCTACAGCGTCCACATAACGGGCATACGCCTCAGCCATGAAATACTGCGGAGCCATTGGGTCGTCGGACCGGCTCCAAGGGCTTTCTTCCCAGGCTTTTATACCGGCTTCCGAGAAATCCCGCTCGGCAAAGACGCCCACTTCGTTCTCCACCTGTACGCAACGGACTCTCCGGGTTTTGTCTGCCATCTTGAGATGAGCCATGAGCGCTTTGAAGGCCTTCACGTCGGCCTCACGCGCGGCCGCGCAGAAAGGGGAGATGGGGCTTGTCTTTTCCGCCACACAGGTGGGAGCCCGGAAGTACGTAGCCGTGTCGGCCTTCACCCAAAGCGGCGGATAGGAGGATTCACCGTTTTTCCAAGTACCGAACCACAGCAGGCCAAGATAGAGGTCCCGTTTGTCGGCGGCCTTCAACAGGTAATCCACCAGCGAAAAGTCAAACTCCCCCTGAACCGGCTCCAGCAGTTCCCAACTCACAGGTGCAAGGACCGAATTAAAGCCAAGCGATACTGCAAGATCCAATGACGCATCGATGGACTCCGGTGTGGAGGCGTTGGAATTGTGCATTTCTCCGCCCCAAAGAATGGAAGGGGCCGGCTGTTGTTCCTGACAGGAGAACAGGAGCAGCAGCGACAATGTGTATAGCAGGAACTTTTTAATCATGGCGTGTAGCTTTATAGACTGTCCGGAGGACTTTCCTGGATGTGTCGGAATCAATATAATCGGCCGGGTAATATGTAATATCTTCTGGCTTTAAATCCAGCAGCTCATAGGCAAAACAAAGGGATGCTGCATACTTTGGGAGGCCCTCCGCCAGGTGGGTATTGTCCTGTCTCCGCTGGAGTTTGTAGCCATAAGCGGAGAGTTTATGGTCCTGGCGGCAGGCTTCGATTGCTTTCCCTACATTTACGCAGGCATCCATGGAGAGGTTGTCGCACAGAATCGGTGCTGCCCGTTGGATGAGCGTGTACTGCAGTCGGTACAGGCTGTCCCACTGAGCCTGACTATTTGGCCAAGTCCCACCGTTGTAGAGTTGGACAAACTTTTCCCTGTAATCCGTATTGCCCTCCGGATAGGAGAAGGGAACCATGAGGCCGATACGGACCTTTCCTCTTACGGCAGGCTGCATCATGCCCTTGACCTCCTCCACCAGTGCAGCAAGGCTGTACCCCTGCGCCAGTTCTTGCCCCAGATGTCGCTTCCAGTCTGCGCCCAGGGTGGCCTCCGGCTGGAAGACAACCCAGTCCCAGGGCTCATCGGCAACAATGTCCTTCAATGTTACTCCCACGCCCGCAAGGCCGTTTTCATAGCCTTCCGCTGGCGTTTTTACCGGGTTTTCGGAAGCCGTATATTTCCAATACTGATAGGTATCGTGCACCTTTTGCGGCTGGCCATTGTGTACGTAGCAGTATGCTGTGTCATGCAAGCCCTGCCACTGGTCCTCCAGCGTGCTGCCGCCCAGGTACCCGTGCCCCACAATAACTGGACGGTTGGCACTGGCAGCGATGGCACTCACATAGCGCAGGGCGTCCCTGGTCCAACTATTTCCCACTCCAAGAATGCGCAGCGTATCCGCCGTGGCCTTTTTTACAAGAAGGATGCAGTCGGCCCGCAGAGGCTTTCCGGAATCGCCGCCGGAGACCGTGACGGAAACACTGTCGGAGAGTTCAAAAGTGCCGATCGGTGCCCAGTCGCCTTTCATCTGACCATTGAGCGGGATTCCCCTTGAATCGACGGTAACGCTTGCTCCGTCCATATTGTAACGTGTCACGGGCTCGATGTCGTCAACCAGATTTACATAGGAATACACTTCATACAGCCCCGGCGAGGGCACCCGGACACCAAAGGTAACGGACGCGTCCGGAGCCGATGACTCCAGATAGGAGGGACCGTATCCCCGCTTGGATTTTATGCGCGTCCAGCCGGAAGGAACGTCCATCTGGGCGTCATCCATAAATATATCCGGGACGGAACCGTCCTGTAGCGGGTCCCGGGCCAGGCTGGCCATCAAATCCACGGCCGATACATCCTGAACCGGAACGCCCTGTCGAAGCGACATGACAGCCGCCAGACCTGCAACCTGCCCAAGGGACATGAACACTGGCTCCATTCTCAGAGAGCCGAAGGCGATATGGCTGGCCGACACGCAGACCGGCACAAGGAGGTTGTCGCACTCTTTCCGGGCGGGAACGATACTTCTGTAAGGAATGGGCCATGGTCCGGGAATCTTCTCCTCCACATTGCCCTCGTTCTTCACCATCCCGTCCGCCGCAATGCGCCGGCAGTTGTGGGAATCCATCTTGTAGGCGGCATAAGCAACGCCGTCAGGCACATTTGTAAGCCCTTCACAGTCCTTCTGGGTGACGACGTAATCCGACACCATCCGGCGTCCTTCCCGCACATAAAGCTGCGGTGTCCAGTGGTCGTTTTCCGGATATTCGTCCTTGGGAAGGCCCCATCGCGCGAGTTTATTCCGGGTCACAGAAGGGACGCGCGGGTCCGTCATCATAAACCAGAGCAGACCCAGCGTGTAGTCGGTGTGTGCCTGATATATCTTGTAGCGTCCGGCATAAGAGGCTTCCAAATAGCCGGCATTCCCGCCGATATAATCGGTTGAGAAGCCACCGAAATTATTTACGTCGGTCTTGCGCCCGGGCATAGGGCTCCATATGAAATATTTGGCCGATGCCGGCTGCGCGGCAATGAGGCGTGCAAGCAGCTCATATCGCGTAGAATCATAGCCGGAAGGCCTTGTAAACGGAATCCTATTTTCCAACGAATCCGTGAGACAGAGCCGCAGATTATACGCCTGCAGCAAGCCGTCCCCTTCGCCTTCCTCACCGGCTGGCCCTTCAGTCACGCCAGGAAGAAGCCCGCTTGCAGGGTCTCCCGACACTACATACGGGTCCACACTGTCCGGGAACTGATGGTTGGTGGCAATATGGCGGCCGTTCCAGCTTTCCCCATATTGTGCCGACGATTCCCGCCCCACGGCATAACTCACGCCGGAGGCAGGAAGCAAATCCCCTTCGTAGCTGGCATCTATAAACACCTTTGCCCGAATCTTCGGACCCCGACCAAGCACACAGCCTTCCTCGTCGAGCAAGATTGTATGCATGCCCTTGATGTGCGTTCCGTGTTTGCAAAGCCTGTCCAGGCCGGTATGGCGCAAAACTGTAATGCGGGGATGCTCCAGATACGCATCCATCACTTTCTGCGCCACATGGGGCTCGAATACCCAGCTTTCCAACTTGCCGTAATGCTTCCCAAGTTCCCGGTAGAACTGCCGGGAAAGACCTTGGACCACCTGTTTATTGCCGATGTCGGTAAGGCCGAGCCCGCCGGTGGTGAGCCCGCCAATATGTCCTGAGGGCTCCACTATAACCACGCTGTATCCCTCCAGGGCTGCGCTTCTTGCAGCCACCACACCGGCCGATGTACCGCCGTATATGCACACATCATACTGCTTCCCGCACGAAAGCGCCGACAGCCATACGCTGCCAAGCAGGAAGATATGCGCTATTGCTCTCATTTTGTCAAGATTTTCATGATGGGCTCCTTGACGGATTCCATCCACAGGGTATAGCCGTAGGAGTCCGGGTGGGAACCGTCGGAGGTAGCTTCGTGGGAGGGTGAAGTGGCATTGGTGGTGTTGATCCAATAGACGTTTGGATACTTGGCTACCATTTCCTGCATCATTTTTTCAGCGTTTTCACGCTTGGCCTTTTCGCGGGCGTCATAGCTCTCGCTGAAATTGCGTTTTTCCCGCCGCAAAGTCTGCAGGAAGATGAGCGGAACGCCGGGACGTTCCTTCACAAAGCGCAGGATGAACGGCTCCAGCCGCTCCTGCACCTCTTTGGGAGAGGGATTGGAAAAGGCGTCAAACACAAAGGCATCCACCGGCTCCGCGTCCAGCAAGGCATCGGCAAAATAAGGCTGCAGCTTGCAGTTGCCGCTGAACCCCAGGTTGATGAAATTGTAGCCTGTTGCCCGTGCCAGCTGGGCTTCCCAGGTCATGGCACAGCGGCCGGCGCCCGAGCCGTGTGTGTAGGAAGAGCCCCAGACGGCAATGCGGCCCTTGAACGGCTGGGCATCGGCCTCAATCCAGCTGCCTTCATCCGTCACAATATCCAAGCTTTCAAGCTGGGAAAAGAGCGGCAGGTACACCAGGCAGTGCTTTTCAGCGCTGCCGCTGTCCTTGATGAGTTCCACCTCATGCGGTTCCCCGGGCGTGTTCTTGGGATAGCCGTTGCCGGCCCAGAGCCACTGTCCATCCTTTTGTATGTAGAGGTCGAAGCCACGGGCCGCTATAGCCCCCATATTGCCGCCGTCAGTCGCCTTCTTTCTCCAAACAACACGCACGCCGATACTTTTGGAATTGGTGGAAAACGCCACCGCCATGCCTGCACAATGCCGGGCCTGGCCTTTCTCTCCGTCGGTCATGCCTTCCCGCTGGTCCAGGCGGTCCCAAGGGTGCTGTGTTTCTGTGTATTTCCCCACTACGGTAAGGCTCAGGGCATCCGTATAATCTTTTTGGGCAAAGCAGGGAAGCGCCCATAGGCCCAACAGGGCCGCTACCATGAATTGGAACGTTTTCATTTTACACTTTTTACTATGGCTGCCCAGCCGCCGCCAGGAGCCAGGTGAATCTTTATTTCGCCGGAAACAGAAACCGTACGCTTCTGCCAATCCGTGGCTTTAGAATCGGCGTCCGGGCCGTCTTCCCAGGCCTCCACCGAGGCTTCCGGCAGGCCTAAGGCCCACAGGTCCACAACCAAATCCCTGGCGTTCCAGTCCGTAAGGGCACCGATATACCAGGTGTCGCCCTTCCTCCGGGCCGTCACAATGTACGCGCCCACCTTGCCGTCCAGCACGCGGGTCTCCTCCCAAACGGTGGGAACCCGGTAGATAAACTCCGCGCATTCCGGTTCGGCTTCATAGCGGGCCGGCCCGTCGCAGAGCATTTGCATGGGGCCGTCAAAGACCACATATTCTGCCAGCTGGCGGCAGCGTGTTCCCTGAGACATAGGAGCCTGTTTGCTAGGGACAAAAGTCTCTCTGGTCCCATTAAGGAAGGCGCCGGGAGTATAATCGGCAGGACCGGCGACAAAGCGGATGAACGGAGCCGTCACATCGAAGGTCACCATATCATACTGGGGATACGGACGATTGCGCATTTGCTCCAGCCCGAAGATCCCTTCATAATTGACGACATTGGGGAACTGCTTCTGGAGCCCGGCTGGCGGCGGGCAGCCGTGGAAGTCAATCAGAAGATGATGCCTGGCCGCCTGACGGGCGGTTTCATACATGACTTCCTGGACTATCTGGTCGTTGCGCTCAAAAAAATCAATTTTGAAACCCTTTACACCCAACGCCGCATACTGCCTGCATACTTTTTCTATATCTTTTACAAAGGCCGAGTACCCTGCCCAAAGGATAATTCCGACGTTTTTCCTGCGTCCATAATCCACCAACTCCTTCAGGTCGATTTCCGGGACTACAGAGAAAAGGTCATCGGCGTACCTCACCGCCCAGCCTTCATCCAGGAGGATATATTCTATTCCATGCCGGGAGGCAAAGTCGATATAGGCCTTGTAGGTCCGGGTATTGACGCCCGGTGTAAAATCCACGTCTCCAATGGCAAACTGACTCCACCATTCCCAGGCCACCTTTCCGGGTTTCACCCAGGAAAAATCATCTGCGGGGGCGGGGACAAGCCGGGAGACAAGGTCGTTCTGGGCCAGAGAACGGTCCTCCCGTGCGATACAAATCACCCTCCAAGGGAACGTACGGGCCTTGCCGTCACATGCGGCGATATAGTCCTGCCGGTCCGTGACAATCATCTGAAGGTTGCGCTTCCCACCTTGCTTCAAGCTGGCCGGATAGGGTGCAAAATCGGCAACAAAACCCGTACCGAAGGGCTCAAGGAACAACCCCGGATAGGCCACCACATCCGATTCTGCGATAACCATCTTTATACCGTCATTCTCCACCAGAACCGGCGTTACTGCAAGCGGTTTTTTTGCCAGCGCGGACATATCTACCGGCTTGTCGTACGGACCGGGCTTAACGTCCAGCAGGGGCTTTCCCGTATTCCAAACGGGGAGTTGCAGGGATGCGTACAGATTCTGAAAGTCATCCTGATACGGGTCCACATTCTTATGGGTATAGGAGAGCGTTGTGTGAACGGCCGCGCCAAAGTGGAAGGTTGTATTTTCTGCCATGACCTTATAGGGCTTCCTTTTGGACGCGGTCCACCGGAAGGCTACGCCATCGTCAAAGGCGCGTGCCTCCAGGGCATAGCCGTCATAGTGAAACAGCAGGGTGCCGTTCCCTTTTTCTATTTTCCGGGGTTTGCCGGCGCCAAAGACCGTTCCGTCGGAAAGCGTAAGGGAAAGGGGCGACGAATGCACAATCGTTTTCCCGTCGCAAAGGACACGATACCGGGCCGATGCCGTTCCGGGAAGCAATTCCAGGGCTATACTTCCATCGGGAGAAGACACCTGTTCCCAAGGCTGAGAATGGGATGCAAAGGCAACTTGAGCCACCAGCGGGTAATGGTCCGACGGGTAATGCAGGGACTCATCGGCCGTGGGGAACTGTCCCCTGTCAATCCTGAAAGACTGCGCCTGGAAGCCATCCAGCATAATGTGGTCCGGATACCATTTGGTTGATGCTGTTTCGTCCTTGGTATTCTGGGTACCCCATTCCTGGTCCTCCAGATCAAGGCGGTTTTCCCGGGCAAAACGGGTGTACACATCTTCCCAGCGACTGTCGGCAATATAGTGCCAATCTTTTGCATTATGGGCGATATTCAAGTCTCCCACCAGGATGGAAGGGACGTCCTCCGGGACCAGGGCCTCGCCCAGGCGACGGGTTTCTTCCAGGTTGAGCACATTGCCGCGGTTCCGGGGCCACTGGTCGTTCTTGTATTTGGTGGGCACCACCGTATGGGTGTCCAGAAAATAGAATTCCTTGCCGGAAGCCTTGTGGACAAAGCGCGCCCACACCAGCGGCTTGCAGGTGTGCGTGGGCTCGCCGGAGCGGGTTTTGGGGCGGTCCGGATGCCCGCCGGTCCAGAAAATGCCGGTGGCCAGCGTGTCAAACACTTCCCGCTTATAGGCAATGGCCACGTCGTAGGAAATGCCTTTTACGGTGTTGGGATACAGGATCCACTCGTAGCCCGGATGGCGCTCCTCCACCAGGCGGCGGATGTCCAGGTCTCCTTTGTTGCCCCAGATACTGTCACAGACCTCCTGGATGCCAATAACATCACAGTCAAGGTCCGCAATCATGTCGGCCACCGCCGTTGCACTGTTGCACCAATAGCGCTGAGGGTCGGCAATTACGCCGGCCTTTCCCTTCTCCACAAAGGATTTCCGGGAACCGGAGGTGCAAATGTTGTAAGTCCCCACCTTGAAGGTCTGAGCCGGGGCCAGCAGGGGAACAAGGAGGAACAGAAGCAGAAGTTTTCTCATAGTACAGTAATTGTTCCGCTGTTTACGCAGCCTGTTTCCGTATGCGTGGCGGTGGAATACAGGCCGGTAATCGCGTTAGTGTTAAGGGTTCCGTGCGAGGGAACATCGATGGTAAGGGCCCCGCTGAAAGTGCATCCTGAAAGGCCGATGTCACTGCCGTCGCCATAGCTTTGCGCATTGCCAAGGATGCCACCTGCCCGGATGGCTCCAGAGGAGGATGCCCTTACGGTCATGGTCCCCGCCGATGAGCAGTCGGCGATGGATGCGGTTTTCACGGAGCCGGCAATGCCGCCAAGGTTCATGGCACCTGAAAGGGTGGAACCGCTCTCAAAGCTGATTTCTCCCCTGAAGGTGCAGCCGGAAAGAGCGCTGGTGCTGATTGGCTCGAACTTCCCCACAATGCCGCCCACCTCTGCCGACGTCAGCGTTCCGTCAAGGGATAAGCTGCCCTCGTTCCGGCAGTTCAGGATGTGGACCAGGTCTTTGCTGGCATATACCCGGCCCACAATACCGCCGGCTTGTACGGCAGCCGTTCCATCTCCGGTAACGGTAATGGCCGCCTCGTTCACACAATGCTCCACGGTGCCCCGGACAGCGTAACCGCAAATAGCGCCCACCCGGAGTTCCTTCCCCCACTGCGTATAAGAGATGGAGCCTTTGGCTACGCAATTGCTCACCAGGGCGCCGGTGTACATGCGGTTGGTGATTATTCCGGCCCAGTAAACGGCCTCGTCGCCCGCAATGTCGTCCTTGGATGAAATCTTGATGTCCGCATCGACCGTCAGGTTGCGGATGCAGCCCTGGAGTGTGTCGGCAAAGGCTTTTGAAAGGCCGGAGAGGGTGTACCCTCCCCCATCGAAGTCCCCGGTGAAGACCTTCAGCGGCGTCCAGGTGTTGTCTGCCGCAATATCGGCCGTCATGCGGGCCTGCAGGTACTTCTCGCCTGAGGCAACCTTTTCAGCGAAGGCCTTCAGCTGAGCATAATCGGCAATCACGGTAAGCGGATGGGCATTGGCCTTGAACGTAGTGGGCTGGAACTCATACACGGTGCCGGCCGTCAGGGTTTTGCCCACAAAGGAGACCAGGTTCATCCGGTCGCCGGTGGTGGTATAAATGTCCACACTGAGCCCCTTTTCCAAATATGCCGGCTGCAGCGCTACGCAGAACGTCTTTGCCGAAGCAATGCTTACACCGCCTCCCGGGATAGTGAGTTGCACCGTCACACTGCTGCTCAGGGGCGTTCCGTCAAGGGCACTCACACTGATTCCGGCTACGTTTACGCTGCCGCTGAGGGGAAGGGACAAGACGCAGGCCTGGTGCTTCAAAGTGAACGCGGTCTCATAGCTGGTCACTTGCATAGGCGCGGAGAATGCGCAGATATTCCCATTCGTATATTGCTGGGCGGAAGGGACTTCTGTCCCGTACTGCACATGGTACGGGGTTTTGATAGGTGCAGAAAAATGGAAAACCGCCGTGGTTGAACCCGCCTCCAAGGCTGTCAGTGGCCTGGATTGCACGCCATTGACCGTGATATAGTCCCCTACGCTCCACAGCACGGGATATACACCTGCCGCCTTGAAGCCCAGGACGGTTTTGGTTAGCGTTTCCGGCATGGATACTTCCAGCATAAAATCTTCCATAGCAGGCTGCTCCTGCTTTGCACAGGAAAGGAAGGCCAGCAACAAAGAAATCCCTATGATGAATGCGTTTCTCATACCCTTAGAAATTTAAGACAACCTTGAGTGGAAGATGGTCGGACGGCCAGTGGAGTTCGTCGTTAGCTGTAGGAAGCTTTTCACGCCCGACTATGTAGAAAGAAGGGGTAAAGCCGTAGAAGAGCACATGGTCCGGCCGCCAGGTGGAAAGGCCCCCTTCCTCGTTCTTGTTGGCCGGCATGGTTCCCTTCACGCGCTGGTCCGTATAAGAAAGCGTACCCCATTCGTTCAGGGTGTCATATACGTCCTTCCATTGTCCGGAAACCAGGACGGCGTAATTTCCGGCGATGTCCCCATAATCGACGTTCATGTCACCGGTAATCACGGAAGGAAGGCTCCCGGCATACGTGGGCGCAAACCACTCTATCAGTTCTGTGGCATTGCGCCGCTGTGGCATGGGCGGGTCGGACGATTTTCCGGCATTGGGAAGGTCCAGGTGGGTGGTGATGAACACAAACTGCTTCCCGCTGGCATTATGGGTGAACTTGGCCCAAGTAGCCGGACGGTTGGTGCCGATGCCGTCCCAGTTGGTACCGGTCTCCGGATGCGCTGTTTTGGTTCCGTTCAGCCAGGCCCTGCCTTTGGCATTAAGCGTAAGGACGGAACTCTTGTAAAGGATGGCGTCCGTATTACCCAGTCCCTTGGCCGTGGTATTTTTGGTCAAATTGTCATACGTGGTATTGTTGGCATTGTAAATCACCCAGGAGTAAGACGGCAAAAGCGAATTCAAAGTATGCACATTCCCGTCATAATCTTCATTGCCGGAGGTGAGGGTAGTCTGATATACCATATTGGTTACCTCCTGCAAACCAATCACGTCGCAGTCCAGCAGATTGATCATATCCGCCACGGCCGTGTAGCTATTGGCCCAGGAGCGCTGCTCCGGTACGCTGGCGTCACCGTCCATTACGGACTTTCTGGCGATGGGAGCCCAGATATTGTAGGAGCCCACGGTAATGGCGACTGCCGCCGAAGCATCTTCCGCCCCCATTCCTGCGGCTCCGGCCGTCTCTTCCAAATCCATCTCTTCTCCGCTCATAGGATCGGTCTCGTTAAAGATGATTTCCTTCCCAGCCTGGAAGGTGATGGACGGAAAGTTGCATACCTTGGCCTCCAACGTGGCACCGCTGGTGAAGAAGGACAGTGTCATAGTGCTACCATTCTTGGCGTGCAACACAGCCCGCAGGCCTTTCTGATAACTCCCGGCCGGCACGGTGAACACCACCGCCTTCGGCGTCTCGCTCAGCGCAAGGCCGCTACCAAAAGAATAGGCCATCTGGGCCGATGCCCCCGCCTGCGGAACCAGGTTCAGGTCAAATTCGCCACTGATTTTTTCCCCGGCGGGAGTCCCCACTTCCATGGCAGACAACACTACGCTGCCTTTGATGGAAAAGCGAACGGCCGCCGCACAGGTATGCAGAGAAACCAGTTCTTCCAAATCATCCGTCTGGCCAATCAGCGGTGCTGCGCCCGGGCAGAAAGAGCCTTCCACGTAGTGCTGGGAGGCCGGGAAAACAACGCGTCCGCTGGTTGCATTTCCCGGATACACCACATTATATACACCAGCGGCGGCCGGTTTCTCGTCAAAGGTGAATGTGGCCGAAGACGTCCCGGCATCGCCCGCAGTGAGTGGCTGGGAAAGGGCACCGTTTATAGCAATCACATCGCCTTCGCTCCAGTAGATGGGATATTTGGATTCGCTTTTTTCGCCCATCACCGTTTTTACGGCAGTCTGCTCTACGCCCGCCTGCAAGCGGAAAGGCTGCTTTGCCTGCTCCTTGTTGCAGGAAAGGAGCAGGAGGGGCAGCGAAAGAATAAGGATATTGAATACACTGGTTCTCATAATACAAAACTTATCGCGGTTTCACTCATCTCTTCCAGCGAGACCAGGCACCCGTCGGCCCAATCCCTGGAAGTGAAAGCGGTTTCCGGTAACAGATAAAGTTTTCCCTTTTCCAACGTGCGTCCAAGTGCAAAACGCCATTCGCGGGTAATAGTGCCTTCCGCATTCTGCGCCTGCAGGGAAAGCCCCTGGGAGAAGGTTCCCGGCGCAAAGAAAAGGCAGAAGGTTTGCGGGGTATCGGAAAGCACAACAGGCGTGTCCAGCGCCATCGGAAGGGTGGACTGCGCCGATACTTCCGCGAGTGATCCGTCAACAAAAGACGGCGTAAAGGTGCCTGCAATGGGCTGGCCTCCAGGGGCACGCAGGGTCAGCGAGGCCAAGGACAGGTCGCCGGTGAGGCTGAGCCGCACACCACAGCACAGATGATGCAGGACAAAAACCTGGTCCAAGCTGGTTCCGCTTGCATACAACGAGAGCGCTTTCCCGTCTATGGTGACTTTTTCGTCGGCCGCGCCCGGATATAGCAGGTGATAGGGTGAGGCCCCTGCAAAATCAGCAAAGGAAAAAGCCGCGTGGCTCTTTCCGGCCAGACCGGCCGACATGGGATTGCTCAGCGTGCCATTCAGGCTCACCTGGTCTCCCTCCTCCCATACCAAGGGGAAGACGCCCGCTTCCTCCGCTCCCAGGGCTACCTTGGTGGCAGGACACGGCAATGCCAGCTTTACCTGTACGCCGGCCTCCCCGCTCTTGTCTTTGGAACAAGAGGCGGTGAGTAGCAGCACCATGATAGGGAATAGCTTAAACTTCATATAATCAATAGGTTAACTCCACCACAACCGGAAAATGCAGGGAGGGATAATGCAATGTTCCGTCGGTCGTAGGATACTTTTTCCGCAGGACTTTGTAGTCCTTGATGCTTAATCCGTCCACCAGGATGTGATCCGGGCGGCCGCCCTGCAGTTTGCTTTCATCGGGGCTGTTGCACGTATCCCTCACTTGCTCGGCCTCCTCGCTCAGCGCCCCTTCATCATGGAGGCGGTCATGGACGTCCAGCCAGACGGAGCTGGTCAGGGCTTTGTAGCCGTCGTGTGAGGGGGCGTTGTGTGCATTCACGGCAATGACGGAGGGCATGCCCTTGGGGACGATGTCGCGTTGCAGATAATCCACGATGTTCTGGCAATTGGCGATGTTGATCTCGTGATATACCACCCGCTCGCCTTTGTCGTACTGGGTGGGCCCGGAAGGGGAGGCGCTCACAAAAATCAGTTCTTTTCCAGCCAGGCGGTCGTACAGCCTGACCCACATCATGCTCGATGTCTCACTGCCATACCGGTATTGCTTGGCACGGCCCGGTTTGTCGTAAATGCCGCTCAGCCAGTTGATGCCCCAGTCCCGCAGTTCGAAACGGGAGGCGCGCCAGACAACGGCCGTACCGTTGGCCATTTGTCCTTCCAGCGGGAAATTCGGGTTTTTGTTGCTCAGTACCAGCCATTCATAGTCGCCGCCGCGCGCCTTGATGAGGTCGATGAGCGGTGTCACGCCTTCCCGCCGGCCGGCGATGGAGTCGCAGACGTCCTGCAGGCCCAGGATGTCACAGTCCGCCTCCACGATGGCATCGGCCACGGCAACGGCGCTGTTCCGCCACATGCGCTGCGGGGACATCTTGCCTTTTTCCGCCTGCGTCCGCCGGTTGAACGAGTTGGAGACGTCATAGGTTCCCACCCGGACGGGTGTTTTGGGCGCCGCCAGGGTGCACAGGGCCCACAGCAGGGCTATGATGCTTACAACGGTCTTTTTCATAATTCAAAGTCGGCCCAGATGGGATAATGGTCAGAGATATAGGGGATGTGCAGGTACTTGCGGGTCACCACCTGGAACTGCGTGCATTTCCGGGGGCCTTTGTACCAGATGTAGTCGATGATGCCGGTCCAGCTTTTCCCATAGCCGTTGAAGGTGTAGCGGGAATCGGTAGAGACAGCCGTATCCTGGGCGCTTTTCATCTCCTTGGAAATCCTTTCAAGGGCAGGGTTGTCGGACAGGGCGTTCAAGTCGCCCACCAGCACACAGGGGAGTTTCCGGGGGTTTATGACTTGCAACGTGTCCAGGATGAGGGCCAGGCCCTTCTCCCGGGCTTCCTGCCCCCGGTGGTCCAGGTGGGTGGTGACAAAGAAAAATTCCTTGCCGGTATCCTTCGCCTTCATCCTGGCCCACACCGCCGTACGCTTGTAACGGGCGTCCCAGCCCATGGACGGGACAGAAGGCGTTTCGCTGAGCCAGAAGGCGCCCCAATCCAGCAGGCTTACGCTGGCGTCGTTGTAGTAAATGCTCGGACACTCACCGGTATCCCCTCCTTCACGGAACATACCCACATGCTTGTACTGAGGGGCACACCCGTCCAAATAGGCAATCTGCTCCCGCGTAATTTCTTGTGTCCCGAACACATCCGGCTTCACATCCTCCAGCATGGCGGGGATGGCCCGTTTCCGCTGGTCCCAGCCGTTCTCGTAGTCCGCGTTGTTGTTCCAATAGCGGATGTTGAATGACATGGTGCGGATGGCCTTTTTGCCTTTGGCCGGGGCATCCAGGCCGCTGGGAGAATAGTCCCGGAACTCCACGAGGCACGACACGGGCAGGTGATCCGACGGATAATGGAGCGAGCCGTCTACCGTAGGGAATTTGTCCCGGTATATCACATAGTCCAGCGGACGAAAACCATTGAACATAATGTGGTCCGGCCACCATTTGGAATACCCGCTTTCGTCCTTGGTATCCTGGGTTCCCCAGGTCTTGGCATCGGCACTCAAGCGATTGGCATGAAGGAAATACAGTTTGGCATCCATGAAGGGAGCCTGCGCCAGCGAGCCCCAGTGCTTGGCTTTGTCGTCCACATTCATATCGCCCACCAGGATGGCCGGCATGTCCGGCGGCAGGTTTGCCTCGCACCACTTGCGGAGTTGCTGGGCGTTGTACTTGTTGCCCTCGTGGCTATACTTGCCGTCCGGCTGCTTCTGGGAGACCAACAGGTGCGTGCTTAGAAAGTAGAATTCCCTTCCGGAGGCCCTGTGCCGCATGTGCGCCCATACGGTGGGACGCATGGAGCCCTTGGGGGCATCCTCGGCCATTTGAGGTGCATCAAAAACGCCTGCCATCCAGAAAATACCGCTCGCCAGGCACTCGAATACCTCCGGTTTATAGCCAATGGCATCGTCATAGGAAATGTGCCCGTGCGTGGTGTTGGGATACAGGATCCATTCGTAGCGAAGGCCCTTGGCAGCTACGTCGGCCCGGATGTTCTGCGGTCCGTTCCAAATGCTGTCGCAGATTTCCTGCAAGCCCACGATGTCACAGTCCATATGCACAACCATATCGCCCACGGCCGTGTAGCTGTTGCACCACAGACGTTGCGGGCTTACGGAGTCGTTGCCACGAACGCTCTTGAGGCGGGAGTCGGACGTGCAGACGTTGTACGTTCCCACCTTGAAGCGCGGCATGGGTTCCGCAGCAAGCAGCAGCGGAAGCAACAAGCCCAGGTATGTCAGAAACCGTTTCATCACTCTCCTTGATAAGCACCTGGCCACCAGCTATTTCCGCGGTCGTTGCCAGCCGCATCCTTTCCAAAAACGCCCTTGGCGACCAACCAGTTGTAGAACACTTCTCCGCCAAGCGGGTAGGCTTTGAGCACGCTTTCCACCTGAGCCGATGTAGGCATCTGGTAGGCAGGAATTTTCGCGGCAGGGCCGTCCCAGTGCAGCAGGCCATCGGCAGAAAGTTCGTCGGATGAGACGATGTCCGCTGTGCGGATACCCTTTACGTCCGTGCTGCCGCCCTCATCTGTAAGTTCAATCTTGGGGGCAACACTGTATACGTTGTAACCGGCCGTTGTGGCATGCTTGGTAGTCGTTCCTGCATAGTTGGCGCCAGCGCCCATGGAATAGCCGGCATTGGCAAGCATAAGGTTACCCATAATCACATTGTTGATGTTCTGGGAGAAGGCCAGTACGCCATTGTTACAACCGGCGCCAACCGTGCTCTCATCTACCTGCATCACAAAGGTACAGTTAACCACCAGCGCCGGCACATTCACGCGTACAAGGCCGCGGTTCAGGCTGTTCGCCTGCGGATACAGCGGATGAGCCAGGGTGTTGTTGAACAACAGCAGCGCCGCACCGGCAGAACTGAAGATATCGGGACCGTTGGTATTGGTTCCATTCCCGCAGAAGTGGCTGTTTGCTATATAAAGGATATTGCCGGCCTTTTTCTGCAGGATGGCGCCGCCATTGCCCACATAAGCTGTTCCAGTGTGGCTGGTATTGCCCGTGAAGACGCAGTCCAGAACCCTGACTACACCGGTTGTGTAAACAGCCAGCGCGCCGCCACCGGTGATGTTTGCCCGATTGTCCGTGAAAATGCAACCTTCAAAATCGGCCTCTGCGGTTCCGCCCACATTCACGGCGCCGCCGGTTTTGTCGGCCGATGTGGAAGTGGATTCGTTCTTGTCGAAGGTGCAGTTGCGGAAGACGTGCTTGCCCTTGGTGAGGTTGACGGCGCCGCCGGCGCCGTTATGGGAACCGCCGGTGAAGGTCACGCCTTCCATATCCAGGTTTACGTTGTCCGAGTCCACCGTAAGGATGCAGCCCTCGGCACCGGAAAGGGAGGTAGTGAAGACGGTTCCCTCCTCTGCTACGATTTTCAGCGTGATGGACTGCTCAAAGTCCAGGGAGAGCCCCTTTTCCTCAATGGCCAGGTCATAGGTTCCGGCGCTCACATGCACGGTATGGCCATCCAGTTTGGAGGCCGAAGCCGGGTTGGAAAGCAGGCTGCGCAGGGCCTCCGGCTCGGTGATGTAGATGTCGCCTTCAATAACCAGATTGTCCTCCAGCGATGCGCTCACCAGCAGGATTTGGCCGGCCTGAATGGTGGCCGGTGTCTGGGAAGAAGCCGTTCCAAACCACTTCTCGTCACTCCCTAACTGGAAGTTGAGACCGGCGAGCTGCAGGCCTGGAAGGACAGACAGGTAGTAAGTGCCGGCACCCTTCACTGCCACATCTACGGAAGCGTTGCCGGGAGTCGTTTCATACGCCAGCTCGGGACCGGCGGCCACGCTGCCACCCACAGGCTTCCCGTCCGTTGCCGTAAACCGCACTTTGGTCACCGTGGGGTCTGTAACGGAAAAGCGAATCATGCCCACGGCGCTCTTGAACCGCCCAAAATTGAGGGCTTCCCGCGTTGTGTGGGCTACAATGACGGCGCTGTCCTCAAAGAGTCCGCTCTGTGCAGTGGGAATATCCAGCACAAGCTTTCCGTCGGCGCCCACCTGCGCCTCAATGCCGGCGGGATAAACGGCATAATATTCCTTCACTTCGTCCACTACTGCGCTGAAGCAGGCTTTCCCACCTTTCAGTTCGGCCTCGCAGGTGGCCTCTCCGCCGTTCCAAAGGATTTTCACCTGGTCTCCCTCATTCCAGGAGACGCTCCAGTCCGTGCCCAACGTGGTTTTGGTTACCACGACATCGGCCGTAAAGGTGAGGGTCTGACGCGGCGTGTCCACGGCCTCCTCCGGTTTTACGGAGTCGGGCATTTCCTTGGCAGTACAGGCAGCCAGTAATACGGCTGCAAACAGAATCATATGCTTTTTCATACGCATTACCAGTTATAGTCAATGGGTTCCATACCGTCGATGTCACTACCGCCGTCAAATGCAGTTGCCGGGGGATCTACGGTGTTGTAGCGGATACCAATGTAGTTCCATGCCGTAGGGAAAGAACCTGAATTGGGATAGGTGAACGATGGCTCCAGGTATGCGGTCTGGCTGCCGGTTTGCAAGGCAGCATCCGGAATAATCCGTATCCATACCTTTTCCCGGCCCAACAGCTTGGACGCCGGAAGCGGAATGTTCACAGGCTTGAAGCCAGCAGTTTGCCAAAGTTGCGTCATCGGCGTCGTCTGGCAGAATTCGGGCAGCGAATACTTGGCTACCGGCGTCCACTCCGTCCCATCCAGGGAATACTCCACCCACCAGTAACGCGGGCCTTCCAGATAAAGGGGAACGCCGCCGACACTTTGGGTAGAGGAGTAGAAGTAATTCATGGAAGAGATTTGCATGCTCATCCGAGTGCTGGAGATGCCTGCCGTGGAGAACACCAGTGTAGTATATTGAGGCGCACCGTCACGGACTGTCAGGTTGGTGGCCCAGGCGCTCCCCTCCTCCGAGGGGATATCCCCGTAAGGGTGTTCACCGTCAATGGGGCCCATGTAGGTATAGTCCTTCGCCAGGATGATGGGAAGTTTCCCTGCCCGGCCGTCAGTAATATAAGAACCCGAGTTGGGATACACAAAGCTGTAGTCAAAATAGGCGCTCCGATCACCGTCGGTTGCATAGTAATGCTCCAGGTTCTTGGCCGCCACCGAGCTCCACTCGCACAGGATGGCAGAGAAGGAGTCCTCCTCCATAGTCTGGGCCAGTTGGAAGTCCTCCCGGGTAGTATGCCGCAGTTGGTACCGGCCAATATTTCCCCAGGTCTCGGCATCCAGACTGGCATTGTCCTGATAGCTGAATCTGGTGTACAATTCGTGTACCACCACGCCGCTCACCTTGCCGCTGCCTTGCGGGAGGACGGAACCGTCGCGCCGATAAGGGCAGGTGGTATTGGTATACAGGTACATGCTGCCGCCACAGATGTCGTGCAACAGGATGCCGAACTTGGCTACCTTGTCCGCCCCGGTCTCACGGGTAAACTGCTCGCTCACCGGCGTGAGGGGGCCTTTACGGACCGGCAGTTCGCAGTCCTTTATTGTCACGTAGGTGAAAATGTCGTCATCGTCAATGGCGCCTATATACTTCTCTTTCACTGGGATGCCTTCACGGCCCAGCGATTCGCATGCCAGGGCCATGTTACCCTTTACGCCGGTAAGCGTATAGAATACGGGATCCGTCTCCGGATTCACCACCCTGGATTTGTACAGCACGGCACCCCGGACACACCATTTTACCCGGTCGCCCTGGGCAAAGACGTTGTCGTCGGCCGTTCTGGTCACCATGCACAGCCCCTTGGAGCCGTCCGGTGCCTCCAAATAGAGCGTCCGCCTGCATACGGTATAGTCGATGGATGTAACGGACAACTGCGTATTGTCGCCGCTATTGCCGTTTTCCTTGTCACTCACCACGATGCCTTCAATGACCACGTCGTTCTCAATCTCCGTTCCTTCCTCCGTCGCCAGGGCAAAGAATTCCTGCAGGGAGAGGGTTTCGCCGGCCGAATCGGCATTGGAAAGCTGACTCACCTGGAAGGGAATGAGCAAGGAATTGCCAAAGGCATCCGTATAGCTGACCGTAATGCTGCCATGACGGGTATGGGAAAGTGGATTAGCCTTGTAGTTGAACCGGAGTTTACCTCCTTCCACCTTGACATCCTCTATCCAGCTTTCGCTGCCCTCGTTGTCCCAGGTAAGCACCAGGTCGGCGGCCGGCAAATTGGTTTGCAACGCCACCTCGCATGTTCCGGCGGCGGAGCCATTGACGGCAATGACCGGGGAAGCCGTTGCCAGTTCCGGCTCAACCGCTCCCTTCTGGCGCAGCGTCACGGTGTCCCGGTGATTGTCAATAGCAATCACCACCTGCGCGGCGCGTGGCAGCGAGGTATTGGCCGAATAGCGGGCCAGAAAGCCCTCACGGCCGGCCGGAGCCGTCTGGGGAAGCGTAATCCAGGATGCCTCCGTGGTTATGCTAAACTCCCGGGTGGCTATAACCGGGATGGCCTGTTGGCCGGCCTGCGCCTCCAAGGTATACAGCTTCTGGGGGAATCCCAGGCCGCTGCCCTCATGGATGATGCGCTCGTTTATGTCTTTACTGCAGGAGAGCGCCAACAAGGCGGCCGCTCCCAGCACAATGGTTTGACGTAACATTCGCATACCTACTTGACTTTTATGCATCTAACATTTCCACCCCAACGCCGCTGGGGATAATTGGTATCTATCCGTCGGTTGTTCACATTGCTTTGATACCACAGACGGTAAGAACCGCGATAATCTCCCATTTCGTAAGGCGTGGAAGACCAAATCCAACCGTCGCTCATGTTAGCCAGCTCGCTGGCTGTAGAAGTACTTCTGCGGTAAGCGCCGCCGGGGACAAAGAGCATGTCTTTCCCGTTGTCATCCTGGATGGTAATGCCCACCCTGGATACATACTCGGCCGCCTTCAGGCGCTCCGGGATTACACTCAGAGCGTCATTGGACGGGACCATCCAGCCATAAGGGCAAGGATTGGCGTTTGAGGTTGCCGAGGCCCACAGCGCGTCGTCCTGGACATCCCGCCAATCCTGTTTGCCGCTGGCGCCGCTGCCCCAATAGTACGTGTTGGGCGTGGCATCCGCCGCCTCCTGGCTTACGCCGTCCTGTGCTGTTACAAACACAATGTTGTCCGGATAAACCGTGGAGCGCATACCATTCCCGCTGGCGGCTGTTGCCTTTGCCGGCGGGAACGGGTCCTTGCGTCCCCACTGGTAATGCATACCGATAGAAGCGTTTGAGTAGTCGCGGGCATCGGCCTTGACAGCCCCAATATTGCGGTCCATAAAGGTCCAGGTGCCAATCACACGTTCCTCCACGGGCGTTGCCGGCGCCCAGATATGATAGCTCCAACGGATAACGCCGTCGGCGTTCATAACTGCCACGTGCGCGCTGCCCGGGTTGGCCGCACTCTTGCGGAAGTACAGTTTAGAAGAGGCCGAATCGATGGCCAGGTAATCCACCACGCCGGGAGCCGTCTGCCACAGAATGGAGCACAGGCTGATGTCGCTGGCGGGCAAAGTGCCGTCCGGACGGCGGATTTCCACGCTATACAGGGCTTCCTCCATGCCGTCTACTACAAAGCAATTGGCCCATTTGCTTCCCTGGGTGAGGTCTGTGGCCTGGGCAGGAAGACTGAAGCTGAGTTCCTCCAGTGAGACAATGCCACCGGCTGTCCCAGCCGCCTGGGCAACGCCGCTTACACTCCCGCTCCAAGTGCTAGTGACTGCACTGACAAGGAGGCTTCCCAGGTCACCTGCAGGGACAGCTACATAGAGCTGTGCCGGCAGAGCGATGCCTTCGGCGGGGAGATTCACGGTTATTTTCGGGCTTCCGGCGCTACCGGGAACATAGGCGGGACGGTCTTGCCCCATGTCTATGGTTCCGTCGCCGGCCAGCGGGGAACCGGCCAGCAGGCTAAGCTGCAGCAGCGTTCCCTCTCCTTGCAGGTTGAGGCGTAGCAAAGCGCAGGCGCCGCCTAGTTGCAGGGTTTCGCCCACTTTCTTGCCGGCAACAAGGGCCAGCTGTCCGGCAAGGGACGGCGTGGACACATAAGGCTGATTTTCCGGCAGTTGGACATACACCTTTCCGCCGCTCCAACGGCTTACGTAGTCCTCCGGATACACGCCGCCGAGCACGCCGCTCCGGACGGCATCGGCATTGAACAGGAGCGTAGCGGAGGCGCCGTCAAAGGTACTGACTTCGGCCGGGAAAGTGTTGCTGCCGTCGCTGTCCAGCAGGAGCAGGCGGTCGCCGTCTGCCCAAATGGGCTGCGTACCGTCATCCAGCGGCAGGATGCTTGCCGGAATCTCGGCAGGCTCGGCCACCGACTGACTCACGGTAAAGAACGCTTGCACGGGGGTATCCCAACGGGCCAGCGGGAAGCTGAGGTAAACGATGGCGCTACGTACCTCTCCGGAGGTGTTTTCGTCCACCTGGAAGGTAACGCGTGACGCGCTCACTTGAATGTCGTGAATCCAAGGCTGCACGGCTTCCTGGTCGTATTCCACCGATGTTTCCACCCGAGAAAGGGTTTCCTCGTCCAGGTCGGTTCCGGCAGCGATGCGGCCGGTTGAGGCGCCACGAAGCATTTCAATACCCTCTTTTACCAGGCTGTAATTGCCTATTTCACTGTTACCGCTTTTCTGGGAAATATACATTTCCTTCACGGAATCTCCACTTCGAACGGTGAGGACAACGCCACGGGACACGCTGCGGTTCAGGTCTGCGGACACCATGATTTGGCTGTTCCCATGCCCGGAACTACGGGAAAGGGAGACCCAGGGAACGTCTTTTTCCAGGGTGGCGGTCCAGTCACCCTGGCAATAAACCAGCACGTAGTAACTGTTGCCGGAAGCGTCGAAACGCATTTCCGTCCGGTTTAGGGCCAGGGGCAAAATGAGTTCGTATCGCTGCGAGCACGCGGCAGCCATACCTATCAGCGCCAAGGCTATCAATAAGAGTTGAATCCGTTTCATATTACATTCCGTAGGCGTTATATTCGTTGTTGTCAAGGGCATAGCCCGAGTTCACCACCTGTTCGATGGGAATAGGAAGATAGCGGTGGCAGCGCTGCAGGTGCGTAGGAATGGCGCGCGCCTCCATTTCCACCTGCCAATATTCACGCACGCTGTCGTACCAGATGTTCCAGCGAACCAGGTCAAACTTGCGCTGGAACTCACCAAACAGTTCACGGGCGCGCTCGTCACGCACTTCCTGCGTGGTCTTGGCCCAGTTGCCCGCCACGTAATCCGGCAATCCGGCACGAGAACGTACCATGTTCAGGTATTTTTCCGTATTCTCTTTGTCCTCCTTGGCACAGTAGGCCTCGGCAAGCAGGAGCAGGGCATCGGCATAACGAAACACCGGATAATTGTTGGAGTCATAGGTGGTCTTCATGTAAGGGCACCAGAATTTGGGGCCCATCCACGGCTTGGCCAGTCCATTGGAGAAGGCGGTTCCTTCAAAGCGACGGCCCTGGTTCACATCCACACGCCGGTCCTGGCCGTTGTCCGGCTGCAGGGCGCCGTAGAAATAGGTGCTGGGGCGGTTGCAGGTCCCAACCTTGGCCTCCGTTCCCAACCAGGGGATGCTCACTCCGTCAAAGAGCTGGGTGGTGCTGTTGTAGGAGGGCATGCAGTTCTGGGCCAGGGTACCGGCGTAGGAAAGCGTACCTTCCGTGTAAGCGTGCCGAATCTCGAAAATGCGCTCCGGCGTGTCCTTCACGCTAAAGTAAAGGTCGTTGAGCGAATATTGGGAGAGGTCTCCGTAAACCGGCACCAGGCGCTCCAGGGCGTCGATAGCGGTCTGGAACCAGTCCGTGCCGGAAGTGACATCGGCATAGGCATTCCAAAGGGCCAGCTTGCCGATGAGCATCATGCCCATAGCCCAGCCGGCGCGGCCTTTTTCTTCGTTGTCATTGGCCCGCACCTGCGTAAGGGCGCCGGTATAGACGTCGCCGTTGTAGCTGTAGCAGTCCTGCAGCTCCTTGATTAGGGCTGCGCGGGTTGCTACGGCATCCATACGGCCCAGGTGGGCGATGCGGTCCATAGTGGGCTGGTCCACCACATCGTCGGTATAGTAAGGCACATCGCCGAACAGGCCGGTGAGCAGGTAATACCAGAAGGCCCGCATGGTCTTGGCTTCGGCCAAGAGGTCCTTCTGCACGTTCTCGCCAATGGAGCTGGACTTCTCAATACCGGCAATGGCGGCATTGCTGTACATAATGGCTTTGTAGGCCGTGCTCCACACGGTCTTGGAAATATTGCACTGGGACGGGTTGATATCCAGGATGGCGTTTACGTCCGAGATGGAAGGCACATAACAGATGTCGGTGGTTCCTTCCAAATGCGTGAACAGCGTGGAAGAATAAACGGTCCTGAGGCCCACATAGCAGGAATTCACAGCCGTGCGGCACTGCGCTTCGCTCTTGAAGTAGTTCTCGCGGTCCACAAAGGAAGAGGGTTTTTCCTCAAGGAACTTGGAGCAACTGGCAAGGCTAAGGGCCAGGATGCTTGCAAACAATAATACTGTCTTTTTCATACGCCCTTAGAATTTGATTTGAACCATGCCGATAATCTTGCGCGGACGCGGGTATGCGCCAATATCGGCCCTTCTGATAGTAGATTCCTGATCCTCCACCTTGGACGATACATCCGGATCGAAGCCGTTGTACCGGGTCCAGACAAAGAGGTTCTCGGCGCTGATGCCCACCGTGATGCTGCGCATCCACTTCACCTTCTTGTCCAGGTCGAACTTGTAGGAAAGTTTCACGCTCTTCAGGCGCAGGTACGAAGCGTCGTGCACCATAAAATCACTGGGGAGCATACTGGAGCCGCTGGCACCGGCCGCCGGGAAGTTGGACTCCGGATTGCGGTAAGGATGCCAACTGTTGAGCATATAGCGGTACTGGTTGGAGCAGTAGGTACCCGCCATAAAGAATTCAGAATAGTTGTAAATGCTTCCGCCTATGGAATAGGCCAGGAAAATGCCCAGGTCGAAACCGTAGATGTGGAAGTTGTTCTGCAGACCACCGTAGACAATAGGGTCTGCATTCCCCAAATAGGTGAGGTCCTGGTTGTCCAGGATGCCATCGTGGTTCTGGTCCACGTACTTGGGACGGCCGCACTTGTAGGGCTTGGCGTAGTAATCTACATACTGGTGCGTGATGTCATTGTCGGCAATTTCCTCCTGATTGTGCCATACACCGCCGTACTGGAAGCCCCACAGCGAGTTCAAGGGATAGCCGGCGCGATAGCCGTAAATCATGTATCCCTTCTGGTCTTTCATGGCCACCACCTCGCTCTCGCCACCAATGTCCTCTACCATCTGACGGTTGTGGGAGATGTTGAACGAAGTGGTCCAGGAGAAGTTTTTCCTGACGATGTTCCGGGTTTCCAGACTCAGTTCCACGCCCTTGTTGGAGGTGCGGCCCAAGTTCTGGGTGAAGTTGCTGTAGCCGGTCTGTTGGGCCTTCTGCACGCTCAGGAGCAGATCCCGGGTGTTGGCAATATAGCCTTCCGCAGTAAACTTGATGCGGCCCTTGAGCACGGACATATCCAAAGCCAGGTTATACAGGTCTGTCTTTTCCCAGGTGAGGTTGGGGCTGTCCAGGCGGGAAGGATAGTAGTAAGTGGACTGGCCGTCGCCCAGCAGATAACCGGCCGTGGAAGAACTCAGCTGCTGCAGGGACTTATACGGGGCGATGGCGTCGTTACCGGTACGGCCGGCACTGAACCGCAGGGAGAGGTCCTGGAAAATGCGGGTACGCTTGAGCCAGGGCTCGTTGGCCAGGTTCCACTTCAGGGCCATGGACGGGAAGAAGCCCCACTTGTTGTTGGCGGCGAAGTTGGATGAGGCATCGGCACGGCCGGTAAAGGTAACGTAGTAACGCTGCTTGTAATTGTAGTTCACACGCGCCAGGAAAGAGAGCTTGCGCACCTCCTGGTTGTCAGAAGTGAGCGTGTAGTTGTCTTTATCGGCAATGGCGCTGAGATCGTTCCACTTGAGTTCGTCCACCAGCATCCCCTTTCCGGTGATGTTCTGCTGGTTTATGCGCTTATAATATAATGACATGCCTGCCATAGCGTCCAGGTGATGCACGCGGGCGATGTCGGTCTTGTAGGTAACCGTGTTGTCGGTATTGAGCTGCACCAAATCATTGTCGGCACGGTCCACCTGGCCGCCGGTTCCAGAAAGCCGGCGTACGGGAAGGGTTCCGGGCAAGTACTTGTACAGGTGGGTGTCGTACTTGTAGTAGGTGTTCCGGCTCTGGATGGTCAGACCTTTGATGGGCGTCAGTGTAAGAGCGAGCGTCTGGGTGTTGGAGAAGCTCTTGCGCTGGTTCACGGACTCCTTGATGGTGATGTAAGGGTTGTTGAAGGGACTTCCCTGCCCGTAATTGTACAGGTCGTTCACCTCGGAATCGATGCCCAGCACCGGAGAGATGTAAACGGCCCCGGACCACACGGCCGTACCGCCAATGGATGTTTTGTTGTTGTTGTTGAGACGATAAAGGATATTGGCGCTATAGTCCACCTTGAGCCACTTGTTGAAACGATGGCCCAGATTCAGGCGGCCAATCACACGCTTGGCACCGGAGTCCAGGATAATACCCTGGTCGTCAGCATAGGAAATGGATGCGAAATAGTTGGTTTTATTGTTGTTGCCACTAACTGAAAGCGCGTATTCCTGGAACGGAGCCGTGCGAGTGATGGCCTCGAGCCAATCCGTGCCGGCACCCAGCGCCTCCGGATCCGCGTACTTCTGCGTATAGCTGGGCGTCACGGGATACACATCGCCATGGGCACTCTTGGAGAAGTCGATGCGGTCGTTGTTATAGGTGGCAAACTCTGCTGCGTTCATATAGTCCAGGCCACGGGCTAATTGGGAAAAGCCCGCCTTTGCCGTAAAAGTCACCGTAGGTTTTGAAGCCGTGGGCGACCCTTGTTTGGTAGTCACGATGATAACGCCGTTCGCACCCTGTGAACCATAAATGGCCGTGGACGAAGCATCCTTGAGCACGGAGATGGACTCAATGTCGGAGGAGTTGAGGTCGCTCAGGTCCTGTACGGCGTTCATCACGCCGTCCACCACGATGAGCGGCTCATTACCAGCAGTGATGGAACGAGAGCCACGGATGCGGATGGAGGTGCCTTCCGTAGGGTCTCCGGAGACGCTCATGATGTCCGCTCCTGCCACACGGCCCTGCAGGGCCTGGTCCACGGAAATGGTGGCTGTATTTTCCACATCCTGCATCTTGACCACGGCCACGGAACCGGTAAGGTCCGCCTTCTTGGCCTCGCCAAAGCCAATCACAACCACCTCGTCCAGGTACTCGGTGTCTTCCTCCAGGACAAAGTCAAAACTGCGGCGGGTGCCCACCTTCATTTTGACACTCTTGTATCCCAGGGATTCCGCTACCAGGAGAGAGCCCTCCCCAGGCACTTTGAGGGAGAATTTTCCGGTGGCGTCGGTTACGGCTCCGTTTGCGGTGCCCTCTACGGATACCGTTGCTCCCGGCAGCGGCGCTCCGCTTTGGTCCCGCACCGTTCCCGTCACCGGAATTGAACCGTTTTGGGCCAGCGCCGGCGTGACGCACAGCGCGAAGGCCACGGCCAACGGTAAAAACAATCTGTTTAACATGAAAGACATAGGTTATAGCTTTTGTGTTGTTGTCTATCACAAATTTCGAAAGAAAAAATCCCTTTTCCCATACGCGCATACGCGATTATAAGTGGATGGAAGAAAAAATATAAGTCGAAATCCGCGTTACAGAGTACTATAACGCGGACTTCACTCAAAAATGTCCAGTAATAATCAAAGAACTTTTATAACATTATCGCGAATAAATAAAACGCACGAAAACAGGTTTTTCTACGCGAAGCGCCTGTTCTGTCAAAGACAAAGAGCCATCCAACGGGTCACGGAAGAACAACTGAACCCTATCGTTATCACGACAGGCCACTAGCAGTGCATCCCCTTCCGGGCTTATACAGAAATGACGCGGGTGTGAACCTGTTCGGAAATAACCGGTACGTTCCAGTGCGCCTCCTTCGAGCACTTTAAATGAGGCGATACCGTCGTTTTTCAGACGGGAACTTGCATACAGGTATTTCCCGTCCGGACTTAACAAAAGATGTCCGCCACCGCCGGGCTGTGCTTCATTTACAACACAACGCTGGATAAGCTTCATGGAAGGCCAGTCCAGTACAAGGACCTCGTCAGAAAGCTCCGTGCTCACATACAACACGCCGTTGCCAAAAGCACAATGCCTTGGACCGCAGCCGGCAGGCATGGGGAAAACCTCCATCCCATCCCTTGAGAGCCGACCCTCTGACACACGGAAGCGATATAGACGGTCGGAACCAAGGTCGGCAACCACCAGGCAGGCGCCATCCGGAGAAACCCATGAGGAGTGGATGTGGGGCCCTTGCTGCCGGAGTGGGTGCGGACCTCTCCCCTGAAAATGAATCACCTCCGGCTCACTGCTCGGAAGTCCGTCCGTGTCCAGCGGATAGAGAGAGAGCGTTCCGCTGGTGTAATCGGCAACGACAGCCTCATTGGAGAGCAAGGTGATATGGCAGGAATGCTCCCCGGGCGTGGGATATTCGCCTATGGCATTCCCCGCGGTATCCATGACCACAAGGGCACTGCCACCGGCAAGGCTTCTCAGCGCATAGAGTTTCCCAAAACCGGGTTCTACCCAGGTGTGGCCCCAGGCGGGATCCCACGTCCCCACAATCAGGTTCATTAAAAATACCCTCCTTTGTCCTTGATTTCCTGAATGGTCTCTCCCTTGTGAACCCAGGAGAAGATTTTCTTCTCGTTTTCCTTGATTTCCTCTGCCCGGAGCAGCACATCGTATGCCATCTCACGCGGAACCACCAACACGCCGTCTATGTCCCCCAGGACCACATCGCCCGGTTTAATGGTAACCTTGCCAATGACGATGGGAATCTGGTAATGCGTTATGAGACACCGGCCCAGCGAGCCATTGGAAATGCGGTATTCATAGAAAATGGGGAAATCGGCCTCCAGAATCTGGTGCGTGTCACGAATGCCGCCGTCGATGCAGGCCGCTTTCACTTTTTTACCCTTGGCGGTAGCAGTCATAACGCCGCCCCATAGGGTTGCCTCCTGGTCACGGGAGGTATCCCATACCACAAAATGGTCTTCGCCCAGGGTATCCAGCATTTGGGTGCGAAATTCCATTTCTCCGGTAATCTTGGCATTGGGAGCGCTTTTAACGGTGAAGGCGAACCCTGCCACGGTGCGGTATTCCCTCAGGGGATGAATACGGTTGGGGAGCGCCTGGTTCAGCAGGCAAAACTCGCGCAAAACATCGTTAACAGCGCCAAGGTATAGCTGCTCGTAGCGCTGCAGCAATTCCTTGTCGGGAATGGGAAAGGGCTCGGAGGATATGCCTTCCCTGGACGCGATAAGCTTTTCCAGCTTCATCATGCCCACTTCTTTCTTGTACTGTTCTACACTCATGGCTATTTTCCTTTGGTAAATGGGATGGACATGCCGCCGTCGATAGGGATATCGGCACCGGTGATATATCGGCCCTCCTCCGACACCAGCAGGAGGACGGTGGGCGCGATGTCTTCGCTCTGGCCCACAAACCCCACGGGGATGGAGTTCTCTATCATTTTCCTGTAGTCCGGATCGGCTAGGACTTGCTCGTTCCGAACCGTCTCCACCGCCCCGGGAGCAATGTTGTTGATGGTGATTCCGTCGCCGGCCAATTGCCCGCAAAGTGTCATGCAAAGGTTGTTTTGGGCGGCTTTGGTGGCAGCATACACCGCCATGGCGGTATTGGGGCGGCTCTGCTGGACGCTGCCTACGGTGACAATCCGCCCCCATTTTTTCTCCCGCATGCCCGGAACGCACGCCTGGATGAGCTGGAGAGAGGCGCGGAAGTTAGTATGCATCTGCTGGTCAAATTCTTCCGGGGTAATCTTCTCCCAGTCGTTGCGAATCTGGACAGAGGCATTCAGCACCAGAATGTCAACAGTAAGAGAATTCTCTTTCATGAACTTTTCAAAATCCTCGCGGACACTGGGAAGCGAGATATTGTATTTCCAACACAAATACGCTCCGCCCACAGCTTTTATCTCTTCCATGGTAATTGCAGCCTTGGCGTCGTTGGAGTTCCAGTTAATAATGACTTTTGCTCCCTGCTTTGCCAACAAAACGGCCGTTGCACGACCTATCCCCTGACCACTCCCGGTCACAAGGGCGGTTTTTCCTTTGAGATTAAACATGTTTAGCTCCATATTCTGTCATTTGAGAATTCTTTGTTCCACACATCCGTGCTCTCCCACAAGCCGGGAATTTCAGGGTTGATGTGCTCTTTGATCAAGTCCTCATTGAGGCTTTCGATGCCAAGTCCCGGGGTATCGGGAACCGCAATGAAGCCATCCTTGACAAGGGGCTTGGGCAACCCATTTACAAGATCCGGCCACCAGGGGACATCCACGGAATGGAGTTCCATGGCAAGAACGTTGTGCATGGCCGCAGCCGTATGGATGGCCGCCATGGCCGCTATGGGACTTTCTGCCATGTGAATGGCAACGGCGATGCCGTTTTCGTCGGCCATATCAGCAATTTTCTTCAATTCCAGGGCGCCGCCACAAGTGAGGATGTCCGGATGGATGACGCTCACGGCATGTCCTTTCACCAGGGGCTCAAAGCCTTCCTTGAGATAGATATCTTCACCGGTACAAACCGGAACAGTCGTAGCTTCTTTCAGGCGCTTGTACTGGTCTGTGTACATCCAGGGAATCATGTCCTCCATCCAGGCAATGTTGTACTTTTCTATTCTTCTGGCAAAACGGATGCAGTCTTCCACGCAGACATGCCCAAAATGGTCGATGGCAAGCGGAACCTCATAGCCAATCTCCTCACGGACGTCACGGACATACTTTTCCAGAATCTCGAGGCCATGCTCGGTAAGATGGATGCCGGTAAAAGGGTGGGCCGTCGTAACAATGTCGTAGCTCTTCTGCCGCTTCACCATATCGGGCGTGACGCTGCCCCCTTGCACATTCAGGATATGCGGCGCGTACTTTTTCATATCGTCAATGAACCCGAGCGGAGCATTAATGGCACCCGGCTCGTCCATCAGCAGGCCTATCCCGAGGTCCATTTTGAGGAAAGTGTAACCCATTTCCATACGTTTCTTGAGAGCTCGGCCCATAGCGTGGCCGTCGTTGTCTTTTCCGTCGGCGTCCGTGTCACAATACACACGCACCTTGTCGCGGTATTTGCCGCCCAGAAGTTGCCATACCGGGACGCCCCAGGCTTTTCCGGCCAGGTCCCATAGGGCAATCTCCACACCCGACACACCACCTCCCTGCCTGGATGGTCCGCCAAACTGCTTGATTTTGTGGAAAATCCGGTCCACGTTGCAGGGATTTTCCCCCAACAGCCTGCTTTTAAGCATGAGTGCATAAGTTTTACTGGAAGCGTCCCGCACTTCCCCATACCCGACCAGGCCATCCTGGTTGGTATAAATTTTAAGGAGGGTGCAACGTTTAGGGGCGCCGTCAATGTCGGCAAATCGCATGTCGGTTATGCGTAATTCTGATGGATTCATAGGATATCTTTTTTTGCTGTTTTAAATCGTGCCACACAGATACAGAAGGCGCCGGCGAGCGCAAAGAGGGTCAGCGAGGCAAAGGCGGTCCGGATGGAGAAAGTGTCGCTGAGGAGCCCCATGACAAGCGGGCCCAGCGCGCCGATGATACAGCCGCCGCAACCGAAAATACCCGTTGCCATAGCCCTGTACTTGGGGTTGATGACTTCCAGCAGGGCGGCATACAGGTTGGAATCATAGACGCCGGTTGCAAAGCCGAAGAGGAGAAGGCCGCCAATCATGAGTACAAGGTTGGAGGTTCCGGCAATGAGCAGAATAAACGGGATGCACAGGAGCAGGCCGGCCAGTTCCACCTCAAAACGGACGTAAGGGCGCTTGGGCTTGAGTTTATCCGAGACGCGGCCGCTGAGTGTTACGCCGGCGAAGGCTCCCACGTAAAACCAGAAAACGGCATGAAAGACGGCTGTGGCGGCGGGCATATCCGGGAAAGAGCGCATCATATAGACCGGCGTCCAGATTTTGACACCGTAAGTGGCAAAGAAATAGCAGCCCAGGGCAGCCATCATCCAAAGGGATGTGGGCTTGGAAAAGAACGCCTGGAGCGCTCCCTTGACCGACACCTCTGCGCGGCTTCCGACATTGGGGGTATCTTTCAGGAAAATCGACATGATAACGGTCCAGACCAGCGAAAGTGCGCCAAAGACCCAAAAGGCCGTTCTCCAGCCCTCCGCTCCCCAAGCCGACATCTGGCTGGCCGCGATGGAGCAGACCACAATTCCTGAATAAATGGCCCCTTGATAGACAGAAAAAGCGGTTCCACGCGTATCGGTATGGAATTCTCCTATTAATGAGGAATTGCAAGGAGGCAAAAGAGACTGTCCTATCCCATTCAGGATGCCATAAGAAATCAGCAGCATGGGAAGTCCGGTTGTAAAGCCCGTAAGAAGAATGCCCGTGCCGAACAGTACGCTGCCGACAACGATAATCCATTTGCGGCGGAAAAAGTCCGCGGCAAGGCCGGCAAATGGAATCACGATACCGAAAGCGAGGGTGAAGACGGTCCCGGCAAGGCCCATGGAGGCATCCGAAACAGCGTCTCCGAAACAAGCTTTAATGTCCGGCAGAACAGCAGCATAAATTTGGCGGGTTCCCTGGGCAAGGAAATAAGCCGCCGAAATCAGGAGCAGCATGAGCCATTTGTAGTCTATTTTCTTCATCGCAGAGGCTTATGTGGTCTATGCAAAGATGGCAATAAAACAGGCTCATTTGCAGGGACGCACGCGTACACGCACGAAATTATAGGTCGGATTGCAGATCCATTATATAGGAAAATCCGCGTCACGACTACGTGCAACGCGGATTTTCCGTCTAATGCCCTATCCGGGCACTAAGGGTTTTTATAGGTTTTTAACGGCCTAATAATGTAGGACATCCTTGGTTGGAAATAGGTGAAAGAGAGACACGCACGAAAAAGGCGAGGCGGCGCCGGACCGCTTCTTCGGAGCTGTCCGGCAGGGCGGGAGCGGCATACTGGACCTTCTCCCACCAGACAGTCCGGAGCCGGCATGAGCGATATCTGCCTGTAGCGGAGTATCTGAGGAAAAGGCCGAACTACAGTTTCTCGGCGTCCACCGAGGAGATGCTGACGGTGGCGGCATCGGCGTTGGCTCCTTGATGGACCTTGACATTGCGGTAGATGTACGAGCCGTATTTTTCTTGCGTCGTGCCGTCGAGAAGGTCCCATTTGATGGAGTAGGTACCTTCGGCAAGGGCCATTCGGGCATCATCCCCCTTGCTGTAGGAGTAGGAGAGCGTGGCCACCGGCGTGCCGCTTTCCTCGCCGGAGCGATAGAAGGAGACATGGGCCATCTCATAGTTGGACGCATTGCGGAGCCGGATGAATCCCCAGGGCGTGCGGTCCGGTGACTTCAGGTTCCAACTGATTTCCGGCAGGTCGATGTCGTAATCCTTCTTGTTGCCGTCAAATTCGGCCGACCCGCGCCAATGGTACCAGGAGGCATAGTTGATGGTGATCTTGGTTTTGAGGCGGAAAGCATCGAGGCTGCCGTCCCGGACCGTGCTGCCGGGGACGTGCCAGGTCCACATGGCATGGGAGGAGAACTCTGTGCGGACAGGCGCCGGGAAATCCTCATTGTTGATCTTGTCCCAGTTGTCGTAATCGTCCGTCAGTTTCACATTGTTCGTCGAATAACTGTACTTGACGGTGGGGGTGGAGGAATCCAGCGAATAGTCGATGGTTTCGAGCGTGTAGTTGGTGGAACTGGTCCAGGTGCCGCCGACCGAGAGGCTGGCGCTGCCCACGCCACCGGCCTGCTTTCCGCCGTATCCGCCGCTCAAGGTTCCGGTCACCGAGACGCTCTTGCCGTTGGAATACTCCTTGGAGCTGTTCTTGTTCTCCGGTATGGGCCGGTCATAGTACTCCAGACCGCTGATGGGCGTATTGTTGCTGTTCACCAGGCTGGTCGACATCACCATCTTGTTGAACCAGAATCCATAGACTCGGTTGCGGCAGCCGCCGTGGCTGCCGACGAAGGGTCCCCACATGCTGGCGTTGTGCGGTGTGACTGTGGACACCACCGCATAGTAATCACCGGCCTTGTCGCCATTGGAGGACTGGAGGTAGCAGGGGTAGATCCGAAATTCCACGTCCAGACTGCCGCTCTTGGACAGGACGTCCGGGTCGCACAATGTCCCCTTGTCGATGGTCTTGCTGAGGGAATAGGGAAAGTTGTGGGTCAGGCGCTGCCCGAGGTTCTCGATGCTGGCCTTCATGTTCTCATAGGATTCCGCCTTGGTCAGGGTCTGCTCCAGCAGGGCGTTCTCCAGCCATTCCACAAACACATGCATGCGGGTCTGGTAGTAATTCTTGTTGAAATCAGGTTCGTTGTCATAGTCGGAAAGGACCACACCGCTTTCCGGGGCCGAAGACTGGTTGCGTTTCACCAGTTCTTTCCACTGGGCCTCGGTCATGCTGGGCGTCACGTCTTCGGGCTCTTCGACTTCAGGCTCTGCCCAGAGCGTATATGTAACGCCCTGCCCCCAGTTGCTGTGGCAATGGAACAGCGGGGTATAAGCGCTCGCCTCCTCAAAGGTGGCAACGACCGGGGAGAGACCTGCCGGGGCGCCATCCACGCTGCCCGGGAACACGACAAAGGCGCCCCTGTCGGCGGCATCGGCCAAGGCGGCTGCGTTCGCCGTCAGCTCACCGGCGCCGACGAACAGGACCTTGGCATCCTCCAGGGTGCTGCGGCGCGGGAAAAAATCGTTGATGACGGTCTGCAGGTCGGCAGGATAGGCGGAAAGGTCGCCGATATAGGCCGGCAGATGGAATTGGTTCCATTTCGCCGCCGTATTCAGCACGATGCGGGGACCTTCGGGAACGCTTTCGAGTGTGGTTTCCTGCTTCTTGGAACAGGACAGGATGGCCAGCATGGCGGCCAGGGGAAGGAGAAGGGTATCAAGTCGTTTCATATACTTCGTATCTACTAAATAACCAAGACAAAGTTAAAAATATTTTTCGTTTTTAGCTACTTGCGAAACTTAAATTAGAGTCTTTAAGTAATCGGAGATACTCTTCGTAGTTTTCTTCCCGTTGTTGGTCACTGACAATCAGATTTGGTCCCTGTCAAGATGAAACCAGTCACAGAGATTCTCAACGGCGTCCCTTAATTCCAACCACATTTTACGGTTAGCCGTTATTTTCTTGCCGGCAAAAACATCATCTATCATCTTGTTGAACTCTTCCCAGTTTTTGTCAATGATGTCATCATACTGCAAAAAACGCGCCCCATGTTCCGTATAAAAAGTCAAGCGGCACCGGAGATTCCGATGCCGCCTGGCTGTTGTCATTTTGAGCAATGTGAATAATCTTTCCTACTTGGTCGGAGCTGTGGTCTTCACGTATGCACCCATGATGGTTCCCGTACGGTCATTCCCCTTCTGGTCCTTGGCAAGGAGATCCTTGTCGGTGAGGGTGATGTTGGTAAAGGTCAACTTCTGAATATCATCGACCGTCATACCTTGACTGTAGTGTGACGCATAAGTGGAGTTATCACTAAGGGGATAAACGCCATTGCTGTAGGTGCCCAGACAATTCTTTCCAAGGTCTGTTACAGTTGCGGCGGGTGTTGTGGTACCTCCGGCAGCGAAACGATTGGAACCGAAAATAGAATAATACTGAGCTCTTTTCTGATTATCCTTGGAAGCCGTAAACTCTGCAGAAGCACAAATGGTATTGTAGAACCAGCCATTATTGAAGTTGCGATCAAAATCATAGGTATTATCAGCCAAAGTGCAACTTACCAGGTAAAAACGAGGAGCACCATTATTAGTACATAACGCGGTCCCGTCAGTGTTCGTAATCGTGGAGTTTGCAATAAGCGAATAGGAATAGTTGGAAGTCATCGACACAGTACCGCCATTATTACCTGTCTTTGTTGAAGGAACATTATCTTTGAAAAGGGTGTTCAGCACAACAAGTTTAGAGATATTTCCATCGGCGCCTTCTGTACGGAGCGCTGCGCCGTTTGTTGCTGTATTTCCCGTAAAAGTGCAGCCCTTTATATAACAGTCTGCACCTGCGACAGTGTGAATACCACCACCGTTATCAGCATGGTTGCCACTGATAAGAGTCGAATCTATTGCTACAGTCCCTGAACAATATAGGGCTCCGCCTCGATTTCCACAGGAATTATTCCGTAATATTGATGACTTCACTGTTATCGTACCACCATTCCAAATACCGGCTCCTTGATGCTCCTCTCCACTTGTCAACGCACACTTCTCAATGACAGAATTATTCTGAATCGTACAACTTGCATCGACCGCATTATACACCCCACCGCCAAGTAATGTTGTCATAATTGTAGATTTCCCCTTACCCGTTATCGTGCTGTTATCCACAGTAAGGGTACCATCGTTGTAAATCGCACCGCCATTGGCCGTAGCATCGCAGGCGGTAAAGCTGCTACCGTTATTCACAGTAAGGGTACCACCGTTGTAAATCGCACCGCCATTGGCCGTAGCATCGCAGGCGGTAAAGCTGCTACCGTTATCGATGGTCCCTATACCAATCGTATGCAGGGCACCACCGTTAGCCGCGACAAGGTCTGAGAAGGTACAATTGGAAACAGTATATTCATAAGCACCAGATGTTGCGGCAATAGCTCCGCCTTTATTGGCAGCATTTACATCCACACCGTTACCGAAGAAGGAAGAGTTGCTGACGGCAAGCGTGGGGGTAGCAGCCCCACTATTTGTTTTCTGGAAATGTATAGAACCGCCATTCTGAGTAGCCACATTGTTGGAGAATGTGCAGCCAGCAGTCGCACCTATCGTTGCAGCGCCATCTGTATGGATTGCTCCCCCAAGTTTAGCCTTACAGTTTGAAAAGGTTGCGTCATCGGCAATAAGCGTACCGTGATTGAAAATAGCACCGCCACTGCCAGCCGTGGTGCAACCGTCGAAGGTACAACTGTTTTGCAAGGTTACTTTCGCATTTCTAATAATTGCGATAGCTCCGCCATTATTTGCTGTGCTTGTGCTACCATCACCAGAAAAAGAAGTGTGGTCAAAAACAATAGGACTTGCATTGGCGTACACATAAACTGAGCCGCCTTGATTATTATTGGCAATGTTGTTTAAGAAAGAACAGTTAGTAAACAGAATCTCGCTCTCGGCAGAGGTGTTTCTGATGGCGAAGGCGCCACCGCGAGCGGCGGTATTGTCAGAGAATGTACATCCTGTAAAGTATATTTTTGCGGCCATGGAGGAATTGATATTAACCGCAGCACCACCATGGTAATCGGTCGTGCCGTTAGAACCCGTAAGACCAGAGAAGGTGCAATCCATGAATCTTACGATATTACCTGAAGCCGGAGCCGGATCGGTTACGTAAGGAATACTGAAGGCAATACCGTCGATATTGGTTTCAGTTGCTTCGGGATTAGCTGTGAAAGTGATGTTCTCAAAGGTAAAGTCGCCCACTTTGTGTGCACCGCTAATTGTAAAGATATGGTCTGTAATGGCCGTCTGGTTGCAGATGAACTTGGTGGGGTTAAGGGCTGTACCTTCACCCTTCACGTGCACTTTGAGATTGCTGAGGTTGTAGTGAGGGTCAAATACCTCACCGCCATTCAGTGCCTGGAGGTTATAAGTTCCGGGAAGCACGTGGATTGTTGCGTTGACAAGTCGCCAGCCAGCGGTGGTGTTATTGGTGGAATAAGACGGATTGAGCAGGTCCATCAGGCGATCGGGGCCCGCAGGATTAGAATAGACATTACCCACGCCCTTTCCGTCCTCGGAAATATACCAGTCTGTTACAATTCTATCATCAAGCGTGCCCAGGTCATAAACCTTCTTACGCTCACGATTGAAATCGCTCTTGGAGATGCCGCCGGCAATAAGGTCAGTTTCTTCGGAATCCCGCTGCTCAATCTTAAAGCCAATACCGTTAGTTACTTCTGCACCTGGCAGCATGGCTAGATAGTAGGTGGTATTAGCGGATACCCCCGCATAACCTGAAGGATTTCCTTTTTGGAGAGAAAGGATTGCATCGGATCCATTTGTTGTCACTACATCAAAAGGCTCCCCGAAGGTTGTGGAAACGGTACCGGTGAGCTTGGTTTGGTTATTTGCCATGATGGCAATGGTATTGTAGGTGTATGTGTTCCCAGTTGTAAGTTTTACAATGCTGGTCATGTTCTTGAAATTCAGCGTGGCGTCCTCCTTGGCAGTCTTCGCGGCCATAATGTTGGCTTCGCTGAATGTTCCCTTCTGATATCGGGGAACGGTAATTGTTATTTTCCCCTCGTTTTTCGTATAGGTATAAGCCGCGGTGTTAGGGTATACGGCGTAATAGTAGGTTGTATCGGGGACATCGACGGTAACTTTTCCGTCAATCACCTCTGCATCTACATAGTCCTTACCTTTAACGTTTCCTTCCCCGACAATAATTCGAATCTGGTCACCCGTGCTCCAGGCATGGGTGGTGCCGTCCCATGAGGTCTTGGTGTCTTCACCGTCTGCAGCGGGGGCGTCCCCTTCCTGGGAAACGCCAAAGGTGAGGCGGATCATGCCTTCGGGAACGGGCGTTTCATCGGAAGAACCTTCGCTAGTGGGATTCTCCTTGGCGGTTTCCTCCTTTTGATTCTGTTCCTGCTGCGAAGGGTCTACGGCCTCTTTGGAACAGGAAAGCGTAGCAAAGCTCATTACAGCCACGCCCATTAAAATAAGGTAAAACTTTTTCATATTGAACATTTTTAAATTTTCCAATCGTAATCTTCTTCCTCTACATCATCCACGGATGTCCTGAACTGCTGCGAGACGCAGATGACTTGCTGAGGATCCATGATAACAACTCCGGTAAACGGAGGCAGATAGGTTTCTTTATCGGTTTTTTTCATAGCGTAAAGATTAAAGTATCCAGGTGTAAGAACTGTCGAACATTTCCTCCATATCCACATCCATGGTCGTCGATTCGCAGATGATGCGCTCGGGAGAAAGCTCAACAGCATAGCTCTGCGGACTCAGATAGTCCTTTTTTTGTTTAGCAAACATGGTTATTGCGTATTTTAAATCGTTTTTTAGATATGCTCGCGGTTGAGACAAATTTCGGAAAGAAATATGGCATTGTCCACCCCTAAGAAACAAAATATAAGTTCCCAACAATACCTTTCAGACAGCGAAAAAACCGAACCAAAGCGCAGGAAACGCACTTTCCTTCCTCCCTCACCGCATCAAAAATCCAGATACTTTTATAAGTTTTTACATACGTCGTCCCTGCTGTTTTTTTGCATTACTGCCCAATAATTCGTACCTTCGAAAAGACTTTTATACCCAGTAATGATGAAATACAGCGGCCTTGCCATATTCTCGCTCTGCGTCTTGTTTATAAAATGTACCCCCCCCTCTCAGTTAAAAAAAACTTTTCGGGAACTGGACCAAGTCATAGAGGAACAGGACGTCTACCAGGAAGCGTTTGAGTTAAGGAACGACTCCCTGAGAATGCATCTTGCATCGGGAAGTTGGGAGAGTGCACAATCCCTTTATGAGGAATACCTGCATTTCAGCGCAGACTCCGCCGGCCGCTACATCGCACTCATGGAAAAAAGGACTATCGATCAGAAACAAGTATTGAAGACGGCCATTTCCAAATGCTACTTGCTGGGGACGGCCCATTATGAGGAAAGTGCTCTCAAGCTATTCCAGTCACTTGATGCTCAAGAGGTTCATGCAGCCGGACTTTCCCTGGAATACTTGGCAACCGGAGTCAAAATTTTCACCAACCTGTCTCGTTTTACGCATCCTCTCCTGATGGACAAAGACTACACGGACAGTTTACGTGCCTACCGGAACGCCTATATTGCGCGGGACACCCTGTCTTACGAGGGCCGAAAACTGCTGGCCCAAACCTTGCGCGACAACGGAAACATAGCACGTGCACTGACCATTTTCGAAGATTGCTACGCCCAGACATCCCAACAGGATTTTCACCAGCTCACTTCTATCGCCTACAATATTGCGTTGCTTTACGGAAGGCTGGGAGACAATGAGCGCAAAAAAATCTGGCTGGCAAAAAGTGCGATATACGACTTCAAGGCGCCAAACCGGGACTTCCTGTCACTCTATGAATTAGCCTTGACGCTGTATAAAGACAGAGACTATAAACGGGCCGGACGCTATATCAGCGAACACTTGGAAAACGCGTACGCCGGTGACTTCCAGGCGCAGGTTATCCGCTCCTCAGGGGCGCAGAACGTCATTGTCGAGGCGGCCCTACGGGCAGAGCGCCAAAAGCGAGCGGTGTTGGCTATCGCCATCGCAGTCCTGGGCATCTTTGCCTTCTTCATCCTCTGGTTACTCGTGATTCGGCACAACCAGGCCATCAAACTGAGCAAAGCAAACACGGCGCTGGAAGAAGTGAATGCAGCCCTTTCCAATGCCAATAAAATCAAGGACAATTACGTGTTCCGCTACATGGACCTGAGCGTGCAGTATTTGGATAAGATTGAACAGAATAGACATCATTTGCGGCAGATCGCCCGCAACCAGGGCACAGACGCTCTTCTAAAAGAACTGCGGAACGCGGCCAATTACGCAGACTACAAAGAGTTCTACCGCATCTTTGACCAAACCTTCCTGGGTATTTTCCCGGGATTTGTGGACGGAGTAAACGCCCTGCTTCGGAAAGAAGCCCGCTTCGACTGCCCCCCAGGGAGCGATCTCCCCACTGAAATTCGAATTTTGGCTTCCATCCGATTAGGCATAGAAGAAAGCCCCCATATTGCCTCTTTCCTTAAATGCTCGCTGTCCACCGTCTATACATATCGGGCCAAAATGCGCAACCAGGCGCTCTGTCCCAAGAACGAATTCGAGCAGCGCGTCCGCGAGTTGGAATAGGCCTTGTTCTGCCAAAATGGCAGGAAATCGGAATCGGAACGGAGATTGCCATAGTTCAGGCAAAAGGAGAAATGAACTATGGCAGAAAACAATAACAACAACAGCTTTTTGGAGCGCTTTGCTATCAACCTGAACGAGCGCGCGGCCCAAGGTAAACTGGACCCCGTGATTGGCAGGGACGATGAAATCCGCCGTGTTCTGCAAATTCTTTCCCGCAGAACCAAGAACAACCCTATCCTGGTGGGCGAACCGGGCGTGGGTAAGACGGCAATCTCTGAAGGTATTGCCCAGAATATCGTAAACGGGCAGGTACCCGAAAACCTGAAAACCAAGAAGGTATATTCCCTGGATATGGGTGCGCTCATCGCGGGCGCGAAATATCAAGGTGAATTCGAAGAGCGCTTGAAGGGCGTGGTGAAGGAAGTGGTAGACAGCGCCGGCGAGATCATCCTTTTCATCGACGAAATCCATACGCTGGTAGGCGCGGGCCGATCCAGCGGTGCGATGGACGCCTCCAATATCCTGAAGCCTGCGCTCGCGCGCGGTGAGTTAAGGACCATCGGCAGCACCACGCTGGACGAGTATCAGAAGTACTTCGAGGCCGATAAGGCCCTGGAGCGCCGGTTCCAGATGGTGATGGTGGACGAACCGTCCCCGGCCGAGTCCATCGCGATATTAAGAGGCCTGAAGGAACGCTACGAGAACCACCACAAGGTGCGCATCGAGGACGACGCCCTCATCGCCGCCGTGAATCTGAGCCACCGCTACATCACCAGCCGATTCCTGCCGGATAAGGCCATCGACCTGGTGGACGAGGCGGCTTCCAAGCTCCGGCTGGAGATGAACTCCGTGCCCGAGCCCATCGACGACCTCAACTCCGCCATCCGCCAGAAGGAGATCGAGCGGGAGGCCATCAAGCGCGAAGGGGCATCGGCCAAAAAAGACAAACTGGAGGCCGAACTCAAGGACCTGCAGGCGCAGCGGGAAGTGCTCATGAAGCGCTGGAACGAGGAAAAGGACATCCTGAGCGGTTTGCAGACCGCCCGACAGGAACTGGAAGACCTGGGCATCCAGGCCAAGCAGGCCGAGCGTTCCGGCGACTACGCCAAGGTGGCCGAGATCCGCTACGGCAAGATGGCCGCCACCCAGAAGCGCATCGACGAGCTCACGGCCAAGGCCGAATCCATCCAGGATCCCATTGTGACAGAGTCCGTTACCCCGGAAGACATTGCCGAGGTCGTGGCCAAGTGGACCGGCATCCCCGTGAAGCGGATGCTGGAAAGCGAGAAGGAAAAGCTCCTGCGCATGGAGGCCGAACTGCACAAGCGCGTGGTCGGTCAGGACGAAGCCATCAAGGCCGTGGCCGATGCCGTCCGCCGCAGCCGCGCGGGCCTGTCCAACGAGAAGCGCCCCATCGGCAGTTTCCTCTTCATGGGTACCACCGGCGTGGGTAAGACCGAACTGGCCAAAGCCCTGGCCGAGTTCCTCTTCAACGACGAGAACATGATGACGCGTATCGACATGAGCGAGTACCAGGAGCGGCACACCGTCTCCCGTCTGGTCGGTGCGCCTCCGGGATACGTGGGTTACGATGAAGGCGGCCAGCTCACCGAGGCCGTGCGCCGCAAGCCCTACTCCGTAGTACTGCTGGACGAGATTGAAAAAGCCCACCCGGATGTGTTCAACGTGCTTTTGCAGGTGCTGGACGACGGCCGTCTTACCGACAACAAGGGCCGCACCGTGGACTTCAAGAACACCATCCTCATCATGACCTCCAACGCCGGGGCCGACATCATCCAGAGCTATATGGAGAAGCTGCCCGAGGTGAACGGCATCGACATGCAGGCCGTCGCCACACGCCGGAGCCTCCTGGACGAGTGCCGCGGCAAAGTGCTGGACGTGCTCAAGATGACCGTCCGTCCCGAGTTCCTGAACCGTATTGACGAGATTATCATGTTCGATCCGCTTACCAAGGCCGATATCCGCGACATCCTGCACATCCAGGAAGAAGAACTGCGCAAGCGCCTGGAGCAGAGCGGCATCGAGGTCCAGTTCACCCCTGCCTTCGAGGACTACATGACCGAGCACGGCTACGATCCCGCCTACGGCGCCCGTCCCGTGAAGCGTCTGATGCAGCGCGAACTGGTGAATCTGCTGGCCCAGCGCATCCTGGACGGCACCATCCGCAAGGACTCCGCCGTAAAGGTCGATGTCTCCGGCGGCGAAGTCATCGTCGCTTCGGCGTAAGAAAAACGGCGGCCCGAACAGGGTCGCCGTTAATTTTTTTCAAACCAAGCCGAATTACTCTTCGGGGTTCTCCTGGGAGATGGGGAAGGCAGGCATTTCGTCGGTGTTGTCACCGGCCTGATTCAGAATCTCGGTGGAGATGGCCTCGTTGCTGCCGCGCACGGAACCGCCGCGGGCCACGAAGACGGTGATGATGGACATAACCAGGATGAAAGCGACCAGGTACCAGGTGGCTTTTTCCAGGATGGTGGCCGTCTGGCGCACGCCCAGGGTTTGGTTGGCCGATGTAAAGTTGGTGGCGAGGCCGCCGTCCTTACCGTTCTGCAGGAGGACGACTGCAATCAGGAGAATGGCTGCGATAATGATCAGAACAACCAGGATAGTGAATGCTGCGTTCATGTATAGTTACTTTTTTATTAGTCCAATTGGTCCAATTTCTCAATAAGGGATGCAAAGTAAGCACTTTTTTCCGGAATTTCCAAAATCAGGCGGGAGTAAATGCGTTTTGCCTCCTCATAACGGCCCTGTTCCACAAAGATTTGCGCCAGGGTTTCGGTAGCGAAGCGCTCGGCAATAGCCGTGTTGTCATCCTCCACCGCAGGGGCCTCGCCGGGGGTTCTTCCGGCAAAGCGGGAGAAGACGCCGTCGTTGCCGTCCCGCACTTTGTCGTACTGCGCCTGGGAGAAGTAGTCCCCGCCCACCACGCGCACAGAGTGCACTTCCGGGGCCGCCGGTGCCGGTGAGGGCTCCATGTAGGCCGCCAGCAGGGCCGATGCATCCTTGTCCGAGCAGTCTACCCGGCGGATGCCCCGCACCAGGTCCGAGAACTTGCCGCGGTCGGTCACGTACAGCGCCTGGGCCGCGAATTCCTCCTGGCTCCAGGCGTTCTCTCCCATGGCAAACATGCGGCGGCACAGTTCCAGCCGGGCCGCGGCGTACCAGGGGTACAGGTTCACCACCCCCGTAAGTTCGTCCAGGGTAAGGGCATGGATGTCGATATGACGGGAGGGATTTACCATTGGGCTACGGTTGCATTGAATATATCTTCTACCAGCTTGTCGATGATGGTCTCGCAAAGGCCTGCCTCCACGGCATCCAGCGACATCGTGGCGTCGAAGTCCTCGTAGGCGCTGAAACTCTTGGAGACGTCGTCCTCGGGGTATTTCTTGTTGGAGAATTCAATCTTGACGGTTACGGTGAGGCGGTTCTGGGAAGCCTGTTCGTCGGCCGTCACGGCAGTGGCGCTTACTTCATAACCGGTCACTTCGCACACCAGCTCCAGGTCACCGTCCACATCTACCTGCTCCAGGCGGGTCAGTTTGCGGAACTTCTCCTGCAGGGCCTCGGTAAGGTCGTTGGACAGGGACGGGTTCACGCGCAGGGCCTTGTACTCCACGTAGGGAATGGTGATGGTGTTCACGTCGGCCTGGATGGAAGTGCCTGTGAAAGAATAGATTCCACAGGAAACAGCCAGGGCGGCGAGGGCCAGTATGCTCACAAAGCGTTTCATTTCTTACGGTATTCGGGGGGCAGTTTGCGGTACAGGGTACGTTCGCTCATGCCCAGTTCCTCGGCGGCCTTCTTGCGGTTGCCGTGGTATTTTTCCAGCGCCTGCCGGATCAGGTCTTCCTCATTGCGGCGCACGCTCAGGCTGCTTTCCTCCGGGGCCGGGGCTGCGGGCGCAAAATCCTCCTGTTCCTGCCATTCGGCTTCGTCCTCTGCGGGAGCCGGTGCAGGGGAGGGCAGTTCGCGGCGGTCCAGGCGCGCCTTGAGGGCGTCTACCTCCTGTTTGAGGTCGAAGATGGCCTTGAAGATAGCCTGCCGTTCTTCGGAGTTGAAGGCGGGACCGGCCGATGCTCCGGGGCCTTCGTACACCACGGGGATGGGGTCTCCCTGCTCTTGCGGCATAAAGGGCTCCAGGTCCCGGGCGCCCAGTTCGATGCGCTGCAGCGTGGGTGTCACCTTCACCGAAACCTGCGCGGTGAGACTTTGCGTAAAGCCCTGCAGCTGACGGATGTTGCCGGGCCAGCGGTATTGCTCCAGCAGATGGATGGCGTCGGGCCGGAGCGAAATCTTGCACATCCCGTTCACCTCCGAGAAGTCGGACGTGAACTTGCGGAACAGCAGATAGATGTCTCCTTTTCGCTCCCGCAGCGGCGGGATGCGTATCTGGGCGGCCGACAGGCGGAAGTACAGGTCTTCGCGGAACTTGCCGCGCTTGACGGCCTCGTACAGGTGCACGTTGGTGGCGGCCACCACCCGCACGTCGGTGTGTTCCACCTTATTGGACCCCACCTTGCGGTATTCTCCGCTTTGCAGCACGCGCAGCAGCAGGGCCTGGGACTCCAGCGGGAGCTCGGCAATCTCGTCCAGGAACAGCGTACCGCCGTCGGCCTCTTCAAAGTAGCCTTTGCGGTTGTCCACGGCGCCTGTGAAGGAACCCCGCACGTGGCCAAAAAGCTCCGAATTCACCAGTTCCTTGGGCAGCGCGCCGCAGTTTACCACAAAAAAGTTTCCCTGCCGGCGGGGGCTGAACTGATGGATGATCCGGGCCACGTTTTCCTTACCCACACCGCTTTCTCCCTGAATGAGAACACTCAGGCCGGTGGGTGCGAACTTCACCGCCGTCTCCAGGGCGTCGTTCAGCACGGGGTCGTTTCCAATGATATCGTATTTATTCTTTAGTGCTTGTAAGTCCATGTCCGCGCAAATTTACGAAAAAATAGTTATATTTGTGCTTGCTATAATAATTAAAACACATCCAAATCATATGAAAAAAACACTTTATTTCCTGGCCGCAGCCCTCTTTACCGTAGCCTGCGCCTCCCCCGAAAAGATGGCCAAGATGGCCGAAAATGTCAAGGCAGAATGCAACCCCACCGTCCTTGAGGTTGTGAACGGCACCATCGACGCCGAAGTTTCTGTAACCTATCCCAAGGACTACTTCAACCCCAACGTCCTCCTGGAAGTCACTCCCGTCATCGTGTACGAAGGCGGTGAGGCTGCCATGAAGCCCTTCATGTATCAGGGCGAGAAAGTGAAGGATAACTACAAGGTTGTGGCTAAAGACGGCCAGACCGTGAAGGAAAAAGTTCACTTCGACTACGTAGAAGGCATGGAGAAGTGCTATCTGGAGCTGCGCGGCAAGGTGCTCGCCGGCAAAAAGACCGTCACCCTCCCCTCCAAGCGCGTGGCCGACGGTGCCAACACCACCTACATGCTGGTTAAGAAGGCTGGCAACCTGGCTTTCAAGAAGGACAACTACCAGGATGTCATCTCCTCCACCACCGAAGGTCAGATCAAGTATCTGGTGAACAGCGCCAACGTACGCAACTCCGAGCTCAAGGGCAAGTCCGTGAAGGACTTCCTGGCCGCCCTGGATGCCGCCGCCGCCGATGAACGCACCACCGTTACCAGCACCGAGATCGTAGCCTACGCTTCCCCCGAAGGCCCCGAGAACAAGAACAACAAGCTCTCCGACAACCGTTCCGCCAGCGCCAACAAGGCCTGGAAGCAGGTAACCAAGGGCCACGAGGCCGCCGATCCCACCGTACGCAGCGTAGGTGAGGACTGGGAAGGTTTCCAGCAGCTGGTAAACGAGAGCGACATCGAGGACAAGCACCTCATCCTCCGCGTCCTGTCCATGTACAGTGATCCCGCCGTGCGTGAGAACGAAATCCGCAACATGTCCCAGGTATTCACCGCCCTCAAGGGTGAAGTCCTGCCCGAACTCCGCCGCGCCCGTCTCATCGCCAACGTGGAATATAAGAACTACACCAACGACGAACTGGTGGCCCTGCTCAAGAACAACGAGTCTGTTCTGGACGAGGAAGCTCTCCTGCGCGTGGCCTCCGTCATCAAGGACGAAGCCCAGAAGGAGAACATCTACAAGAAGGCCATCGACAAGTTCGGCAGCGACCGCGCCCAGTACAACCTGGCCGTCCTGTACCTGAACCAGGGTAAGGATGCCAAGGCCGAAGCCGGCCTGGCCGAGGTTAAGAGCGGTGACGGCGACGTCATCAACGCCATGGGCGTCCTGGCTCTGCACAAGGAAGACTACAAGACCGCCGAGGAATGCTTCCGCAAGGCCGGTACCGAAGAAGCCAAGGCTAACCTGGGTACCGTTCTCATCCTCACCGGTCAGTACGAAGAGGCCGCCAGAGTTCTGGCCCAGCCTCTGGGCTGCTGCCACAACAGCGTCCTCGCCTATGTCCTCACCGACCAGCTTGACAAGGCCGCCAAGACCGCTCACTGCGGAGATCCCAAGGTATGGTACCTGAAGGCCATCATCGCCGCCCGTCAGGGTAAGGCCGACGAAGTCAAGAAGGATCTGGAGAAGGCCTTCAAGAACCCGGCCCTCAAGGAGCGCGCCGCCCGCGACATCGAGTTCGTCGGTTACGAGTTCTAATCAGTGAAGACGGAAGTTATACTGGACATCATCTTCTGCGCCGTCGTGTTGCCGGGGATGATGTTCCTTTTCCCCACGGGAGAGTGGTTAGCCTGGCAGTCAGATTACGTGCTGGGCTACACCCTTTGGCTCCTGGGCGTATGGATCATGGGTCGCAAGGTATTGGGACCCATGATCGCCCAGCGTGGGAAGGGGAGCGTCATCACAACCCTGGGCGTCATCTTCCTGATGATGGTAGTTACCTTCCTCATGAGTCTCACCCCTGTCAGTTTCCCCAGCAATCCCGCCACCCGCGTGGGCCAGATGCAACTGCATGTGCGCGCCATGTGGATCCTGTTCCTGGCCGTGAACGCTTATGCCATCCCGGTAGGCTACCTCAGTTCCCGCCTCAATACCCTTACGGCTATCAAGGAGGAGGAGGATGCCCAGGAAGATGCTCATAAGTCCTTGGAGATCAAGCGCTCCGAGGCCGAGGAAGTGGTGGGGGAGGAAATTCAGGTCAAATCCGACTACAAAGTCCTGCACCTTCCCCTGTCTGTAATCCAGTACATCGAGGGTCGCAACAATTACGCCTGCTTCCACCTGGACCACCGTAGCGACGTCGTGTCCCAAATCTCGCTCAAGAGCGTGATGGACATGCTGCCCGAAGGGAAGTTTGTGCGCATCCACCGGTCCTACATCGTGCCGCTCTGGCGCATCGAGCGCCGCAGCGGCACCGAGGTCTCGCTCATGGGAGTCAAGGAAAAGCTCCCCATCGGCCGGGCCTACAAAGACAACCTGAAAAATGCCTAAGCAAAAAGACTTTTATGCAACCCGATCCACTGCCTGGTGGAAGGTAGCCATTGCCATGATTGGCTCCTGCCTTTCCGGCGTCACCTTCGTCTCGGTTCCCGGAATGGTTCAAACAGCACAGTTCGGCTATCTCCAGATGGTCATGGGATTCTTCCTGGGCTACCTGGTCATCGCCTTTGTGCTCACCCCCCTGTATTTCAAGCTAAACGTGGTGTCGGTATACGAGTACCTGGACAAGCGTTTCGGCATCGCCTCCCACAAGACCGGCGCGTGGTTCTTTTTCATTTCCAAGATATTGGGCGCCAGCGCGCGCCTGTATCTGGTATGCGCCACGCTGCAGCTTCTGCTGCTGGGCCCCCTGGGCGTTCCGTTCTGGATCACCGTGGCCCTGTCGGTGCTGCTGGTGTGGCTGTACACCGTACGCGGTGGCGTAAAAGCCGTAATCGGCATGGATATTTTCAAAGTGCTTTGCATGCTCCTGGCTGTAGGCCTCACCCTGTTCTTCGTGGGCAGGGAAGTGGGCAAGCTGGATACCGGCATGATGAAAGTGTTCCACTTTGACGACGTGAACCATCCCCAGTACTTCTGGAAACAGCTGCTGGGCGGCATGTTCACCGTTATTGCCATGACTGGCCTGGACCAGGACATGATGCAGCGCACCCTGGCCTGCAAGAACGTGAAGGATTCCCAGAAGAACCTCATCGTATCCGTTATGCTGCAGGCGGTGGTCATCTCGCTCTTCCTGTTCCTGGGCGTGGCCATGTACCAGTACGCCGCCCTGCACGGTATCACTGTGGCCAAGGGAGACGAACTCTTCCCGGCCGTGGCCTGGAACGGCGGCCTGCCCCTGTTCGTGGGCATCCTCTTCCTGGTGGGCCTTATTATGGCGGGCTTCCCCGCCGGCGGCAGCGCCCTCACGGCCCTCACCACGTCCTTCACCATCGACATCCTGGGTGGCAAGGACGAAAAACGCACCTGGATCCACAGCGGGATGGCCGTCATTATGGCCGTTACCATCGTGGTCTTCCATGCCCTCAATTCTACCAGCGTCATCGACGCCGTGTACCGTCTTGCCAGCTACACCTATGGTCCCATCCTGGGCCTGTTCGCCTTCGGCCTTATCTGGAAACGCAAGGTACGCGACGGCTGGGTGCCCGTGATCGCCACCGTGGCCCCCATCCTGTGCCTGGTGCTGGATCTCAATTCCGTCAAATGGTTTAACGGGTATCATTTCAGCTACGAGCTGCTTTTGATGAACGCCGCGTTCACCATCATCGGCCTGTGGCTGGCAGTCAAGCCAAAATCATAGATGCGCCTCGTTTACTTCACCGACTTTTCCGAACAGTTTTCCTACCGTCTCTTGCGAGGCATTTACCGGTATGCCCGGGAAACCAAAGAGCATTGGACGGTGTGCCGCATGCCCTCCGAGCTCAAAGGCAAGTATCCCTTCGAAGACCTGGTCCGGTGGGCGGTGGACTGGCACGCCGATGTCATCATCGGCCAATTTACCCCCGAGGTAGACCTGCAGCTCTTCCGCCGCGAAGGCATCATCGTCGTGGCCCAGGACTACATCTCCCTCTTCCCCGACGTCCCCAACATTACGGCCGATTACAAAAAGACGGGACAGATGGCGGCCGAGCGCTGCGTGGCACGCGGTTTCCGCAACTTCGCCTTCTTCGGCAACAACGGCATGTGCTGGAGCGACGGTCGAAGGGATGGCTTCCAGGAGTATCTGGAAGAAGCCGGGTATGGCGACAATTTCTACGTCTATGACCAGCAGCGCATCTCCAACCTGTGGTATTACCGGCAGGATCTGCTGCGCGACTGGCTGATTTCCCTGCCCAAGCCGGTGGGCGTATTCTGCTGCGACGACAACCAGGCCGTGATTCTGGCCGAGGCCTGCAACGCCGTGGGCATCCGTATCCCCTACGACGTGGCCATCCTGGGGGTAGATAACGACGAAATCCTGTGCAACATGTCCGACCCTCCCATTACGTCCATCGACGTGGATATCGAGCGGGGAGGTTATGAGGTGGCCGCCATGGTTACCCAGATGAAGAAAGACCCTTCCTACCAGGGTAACGACATCGTGCTGCAGCCCCTGCACATCGTTACACGCGAATCGTCCAACCTGATCACCACCAAGGATGTCCAGGTGCACCAGGCACTCACGTTCATCCATTCCAACCTGGACCACAAGATTCTGGTTACCGATGTCCTGGAACATGTTCCCATGAGCCGCCGTCTGCTGGAACAGCGCTTCCTCAAGGCCACGGGAAAAACCGTATACCAGTACATCTCCGACCAGCGCATCGACTACCTGGCCCGCCTGCTGCTGGAGACCGACGAACCCATTGCCAACCTGGCCGCCCAGATGGACGAACCGGATCCCAAATCCCTCTCCAGACGTTTTAAGGAGCTGAAAGGTTGCACTCCCAGCGAATTTAGGAAGCGGAATTTGCGCAAAACGAGAGAATAATTACGCAAAATTCCACTTTTTTACCCCCGGTGTCATCTAACTTTGTGGTACTAACCACTTAATCGAATGACACTAGGCATAGACATCGGTGGAACAACCATCAACTTGGGGCTCATCAGTGGCAGCCAAGTCATCAAGAAGATACAAATTCCGTCTTTCCCTAAAACGGCCACGCTGGACGATACCCTTATCTATCTGGGAGATCAGATAGAGGCATTTCTGGAGCCCGGCGTAAAGAAAATCGGCATCGGCGTCCCTTCCCTCACAGACCCTGTGAAAGGCATCGTGTACAATGCCGCCAACATTCCGTCCTGGGATGTAGTGCCGCTCAAGGAAACCCTGGAAGCCCGTTTCGACATTCCCGTGTTCGTGAACAACGACGCCAACTGCTATGCCCTGGGTGCATCGGTTAAAGTGGGTCCGAGCCCTTCCACGGTGGTAACGGTAACCCTGGGCACCGGCACAGGCGTGGGCATCGTCCTGGACGGCAAACTCTTCTGCGGCACCCACTGCGGTGCCGGCGAGATTGCCTCCATCCCCTACGAGGGGGCCGATTACGAGTCCTTCTGCTCCAAGAAATACTTCGTAAACCGGGGGCTGGATCCCCGGGCGCTTTCAAAGGCTGCAGCCGCGGGGGACGAAACCGCCAAGGCCCATTTCCGCGACTTCGGCCGGCATATGGGCGTATTCCTGTCGGTGGTCATGTATGCTTATGACGCCGATGTAATTGTGCTGGGGGGCGGCATCGCCCACACATTCCCGCACTTCTGCGACGCCATGTGGGAGGCGCTTCGCACCAATTATCCCTACCAGGCTGCCCTGGATTGTTTGAAAATCATCGCCAACCCCGACGAAGATACCGCTATCGTGGGTGCGGCTTCCTTAGCATAATCCGTCATGAAGAAAACTATCGTCGTTTTGTTTGCGATTCTCGTGTGTTCGTATGCGTGGGCAGGCGTGCTCACGGACTGGACCCTCCAGCGCAAGGGTGACAATACCGTTTACCTGGCCCAGGTGCCCTGCACCGTGGCCGGTGTGCTCAACCAGGCCGGTGTCTTCGGCCCCAACGTGCTGGAGCAGGACAACTACAAGGCCATCGACAAAAGCGTCTTCGACCAGCCCTGGGTATTTACCACCCACTTCAGCGCCAAGACCGGCCTCCGCCACGTGCTTCGCTTCGAAGGACTCAACTATTACGCCGATATCGACCTCAACGGCAAGCGCATCGCTTCGTCGGACCAGGTCTTCGGTCCCTACTGCGTGTGGGAGTTTGACGTGACCGACGCCATCAAGGCCAAGAACGTGCTCACCGTCACCCTGCGCCGCGCCCAGAGCAGGGACCTCAATGCCGGTTATGTAGACTGGAATCCCCGTCCCGTAGACGAGAGCATGGGCATCATCCGTCCCGTCACCCTCATCTCCACCCCGGACGTCCAGGTCCAGGACATTTTCGTCAAGCCTCTGGTGAACCCCGAAGATTTCTCGACCGCTCAGTTCGAAGCCCGGATCACCCTGGTGAACCGCAGCAAAAAGGCCGTCAAAGGCACTGTAGAGGGTAACTACGAGGGAGGCAAGTTCTCCCAGCCCGTATCCCTGGCCGCCGGCGAAACCCAGGTGGTAAAGGTGCTCCAGGACGTGGAGAACCCCCGCATCTGGTGGACGGCCGAACTGGGGAAGCCCGAACTCTATCACCTGGACGTGGCCTTCTGCAAGGGCAAAAAAGCTTCCCACAGCGCCAAGGCCACCTTCGGCCTGCGCAGCATAACCAGTGAAATTACCGCCCAGGGCTACCGCCAGTTCATCCTCAACGGCAAGAAAGTGCTGGTCAAGAGTGCCGGCTGGACCGACGACATCTTCATGCAGGATACCCCCGAAAGCATCGAGGCCCAGGTAAAGATGGTGGCCGATATGGGCCTGAACAGCATCCGCTTCGAAAACATCTGGGGCAAGGACCACACGGTCTACGACCTGTGCGACAGCTACGGCCTCATGGCCCTGGTGGGCTTCAGCTGCCAGTGGGAGTGGGAAAACTACTGCGGTCTGCCGGAGTACAAGCACTACGGCTGCATCAACGACCCTGCCTCCGAGGCCCTGGCTGCCCGCTATTTCCACGACCAGGTTATCTGGCTGCGCAACCACGCCTCCGTCATCGGCTGGCTCACCGGCAGCGACCGCATTCCCAACCCTCGTCTGGAAGAGCAGTATCTCAAGGACTATAAGGAACTCGATTACCGCCCGTACGTTTGCTCGGCCAAGGCCATGACCAGCCTGGCAGGCCCTTCGGGCATGAAGATGGAAGGTCCCTACGAGTACGTAGGTCCCGACTACTGGTGGATCGACAACCGCTGCGGCGGCAACTACGGCTTCAACACCGAGACCGGCCCCGGCCTGCAGATCCCTCAGGTAGAGTCCGTCAAGCGCATCGTGGGAGAAAAGGACCTCTGGCCCATCGGCCCCAACTGGGCCTACCACTGCACGGCGTCTGATTCCCATATGAACAATACCAAGTTCCTGGAGAACGCGATGAGGCATATGTACGGCAACATCGAAAGCCTGGAAGACTTTATGCGCAAGGCCCACGCGATGGACTACGACGCCACCCGTTCGATGTTCGAGGCTTTCCGCGCCAACGTGCCCACCGCCACAGGCATTGTGCAGTGGATGCTCAACAGCGCCTGGCCGTCCCTGTACTGGCAACTCTACGACTGGTACGGCATTCCCACCGCCGGTTACTATGGCGTCAAGAAAGCCAACGCTCCCGTGCAGGCCGTCTACAACTATGGCAACAACTGCGTCTACGTGGTGAACGACGGCGTCCCCGCCGCCCTTTACGAAGTGACGCTGCGCGTATATGATAAGGAAGGCCGTCTCAAATATACCGAGAAGGAAACCCTCACCTCCCGTCCCCGCGACCCCCGCAAGGTGGGCAGCCCCGTGGAAGGCTCCTGCTTCCTGGCCGTTGAAGTGAACGGAAAGGACTACAGCGCCTCCAATTTCTACTGCATTCCCCGCGAGCTCAACCGCTACAAGTGGCACCGCGCCGACTGGTGGGGTATCCCCATAGAGAAATACTCCAATATGCGCTTTGTCACCCGCCTGCCCCAGACTCACGTGACCCTGGAGGCGGTCAAGGCCGGTGACGGCTACGACGTAACCCTGGTGAACAAGGACCAGGTCATTGCCTACCAGAACATCCTCAAGGCCAAGGACCAGAATGGCCAGCTCATCCCCGGCACCTTCTGGGCCGACAATTTCTTCACCCTGCTTCCCGGCGAAACCCGCACCGTGCACTGCACGCTGCCTGCCGGCTGCGAAAGCGCAGTCATCGATTTCTCCGGCTGGAACGCTAAACTCGTCAAGTAATGAAAAAGATATTCTTCCTTGTTTCCGCGGCATTCCTGGCCGCCCGGGCTTTTGCCCAAACCCCCGAGGACCTGGACCGCGACCGTTCCAAGTACGCCACCTATTCCTTCTCCGACGACGACAAATACAAGGTTGAGGTTCCGTACCAGACCGTCACCGTGAAGCAGCCCAAGGGCAAGAAGGTGAAGAACGTCATCTTCATGATCGGAGACGGCACCGGCCTTAACCAGTGGTCTGTGGGTTACGTAGCCAACGGCGGTAATCTGAACGTGATGCAGATGCCCGTGGCCGGCTATTCCAAGACCAACGCTACGGACCGCCTGGTCACCGATTCCCCGGCCGGCGGCGCCGCCCTGGCTACCGGTGTCAAGACCAAGTACGGCTACATCGCCCTGGATCCGGATGGCAATCCCGTGGAATCCAACCTGCAGTGGGCCAAGCGCGTGAAGGGCATGAAGACGGGCGTCACCGTCACCTGCCGCATCAACGACGCCACCCCGGCCGATTTCTGCGTAAATGGTCCCACCCGTAAGGACGAGGAAGGCCTGGCTGCCAAGTACATCGACGCCAACGTGGATTTCATCTCCGGCGGCGGCACCCACTTCTGGGACCAGCGCAGCGACGGCCGCAATCTCATCGAGGAAATGAAGGCCAAGGGTTATACCTATGTAGATAAGGTAGAGGATATCGCCGGCGCACAGGGAGACAAATTCCTGGGCCTGTACGACGAATACGACCTCAAACCCTACCTGGACCGCGGCCCCGTGCTCATGGAAAGCACCCTGAAGGCCCTCCAGATGCTGGACAACAAGAAAGGTTTCTTCCTCATGGTGGAAGGTTCCCAGGTAGACGACTGGTGCCACCGCAACAAGGTGGGCTATATGTGCGAAGAACTCTTCGACTTTGACCGCGTCATCGGCGAGGTTCTCAAGTGGGCCGAAAAAGACGGCCAAACCCTGGTGGTCGTTACCGCCGACCACAACACCGGCGGCCTTTCGCTGCTCAAGGGCAGCATCGAGGACCGCGAGGTAAAGGTTCACTTCTCCACCGAAGGCCACGACGGCATTATGGTACCCGTCTTCGCCTACGGCCCGGGTGCCGAACTCTTCTCCGGCGTGCACGATAATGCCGAGATTGGTCAGATTGTCCGTAAACTCATGAGCAAATGATCAAACTGCTTGCCCTCATACTTGCGATAGTTCCGCAAATCATTCCCGCGCCCGCAGAAATGCAGGTCCGGGAAGGGTGTTTTCAGGTGGACGGTGACAAACACATGGAGTTTGTCCTGAATCCTTCGGCCAAGATTCCCGCCGAAGGCTATACATTAGATGTTACGCGCACGCGCGTGAAGGCGGTCGCCTCCACCCCCGCCGGCCTCTTCTATGCCCGCCAGACGCTGGCCCAGCTGGAGCAGGACGGCAGCATTCCCTGCGTCAAGATCAAGGACTATCCCCGTTTCCATTGGCGTGGTCTCATGATAGACTGCTCCCGCCATTTCATGAGCGTAGAGCAAATCAAGCAGCACATCGACATCCTGTCGCAGTACAAGATCAATACCCTGCACTGGCATCTCACAGATGATCAGGGCTGGCGTATCGAGATCAAGAAATATCCCCGCCTCATCGAGGTAGGTTCCAAGCGCACCGAGTTCGACGGCACCGTAACCGACGGGTACTACACCCAGGAGCAGGTCAAGGAAGTGGTGGCCTATGCGGCCGAACGCTTCGTCACCGTGGTTCCGGAGATCGAGATGCCCGGCCACAGCTTTGCCGCCGTGCGTTCCTACCCCGAACTCTCCTGCGAGAAAAAGCCCGTGAACAACTTCTACACCTGGGGCTCTCCGGACATCGTCCTGTGCCCCGGCAGCGAGTTCACCTTCCAGTTCCTGGAGGATGTGATCGCCGAGGTAGCACCCCTGTTCCCCGGCAAGTACATCCACATCGGAGGAGACGAGTGCAAGAAGGTCCGCTGGGAAAAGTGCCCCGCCTGCCAGGCCCGCATCAAGGCCCAGGGACTGGTGGCCGATGAACACGGCACCGCCGAAGAAAAGCTGCAGAGCTATGCCGTCAAACGCATGGAGGGCATCCTGGCCAAGTTCGGCAAGAGCCTCGTGGGCTGGGACGAGATTCTGGAAGGCGGCCTGTCGCCCAACGCCACCGTCATGAGCTGGCGCGGAGAGAAGGGCGGCATCCAGGCAGCCCGCGAAGGCCATGACGTCGTGATGACGCCCGGCAGCGGTGGCCTGTACCTGAACCACTACCAGGGAGACCCCAAGGCCGAACCGGAGGGTTATGCCCACCATTCCATCCTGCAGGTTCCCTACGATTACAACCCCGTTCCGGCCGAGCTAACGGCCGAGGAAGCCAAGCACATCCTGGGTGTGCAGGGCAACCTCTGGGGAGAATTCCTCTACACCGACTACATGCGGGATTACCTCACCTTCCCCAAGATGTTCGCCGTGGCCGAGACCGGCTGGACCCCGCTGGAGAAGAAGGACTTCCCGGACTTCTGCCGTCGGCTGGATGCAGCCTGCCAGCGGCTGGATGCCCTGGGTGTGGCCTACCACATCCCCCTGCCCGAGCAGCCCGGCGGTTCCATCAGCCAGATTGCCTTCCGCGACTCTACCGTCCTCACCTTCACCACTTCCCGTCCCATGGACATGGTGTACACCCTGGACGGCAGCAAGCCCACGGCAGCATCGGCCCGCTATGAGGGACCCATCGTGGTCAAGAAGAGCGGCATGCTCCGCATCGCCAGCATTACCTCCTACGGCAAGCTCAGCGCCGAGCGTACCATCTCCCTGGAGAAGATGGAGCCCATCGACGCCCTGCAACCCGAAAACCTTACCGGTAAGTTAACCGTGCGCACCACGCCCGGCGCCTTCATCATCCCGCACGACATTCCCCTGAATGCCGTCTGGACGCAGAGCGAACTCACCGACATCCGCAAAATCCCCAAGCTGTTCCCCTTCGACGGCAACATGCAGGATCCCCAGTTCTTCGCCGCCGAGGCCGAAGGTTACTTCAAGGTGCCCTCTACCGGAACCTGGTACTTCAGTTCGGTCTACGACGAAGTTTGGATCGACGGCCGCCTGGTGGTGGACAACCGCGGGGAAATCAAGAAGAATTTCCGGCACGACGGCTCGCTGGTACTCAGAAAGGGCATCCACCACGTAAAGGTGGTGTTCCTGAGCAACGTGAACGGTGGCTGGACCACGGCGCGCAACAAGGGCGAGGTCCTGCTGCGCCGCAGTCCGGAAGACAAATGGGTTAACATAGAGATTAAATAGTATGAAAAAACATATCCTCTTCAGTCTCTTCCTCGCACTCTCTCTCCTGGTCACATCCTGCGGCAAGGGGGGGAGCACCGGTTTTGTAATTACCCCCCCCTCCTCCAAGCCTTCTTCAGGTTCGGGCAGCGGTAGTGGCAGTGGATCCGGCAGCGGCACCACCCCGGGCGGTGGCGGTAGCACCACCGGCACGCTGTGCACCGACATCGGCCAAACTCCTATTATCCTGGCCTATTTCACCGAGTACACCGAGGAACTCCCCGATGTTACCCGGCTGACCCATATCAATTACGCCCACGGCCGTTTTGGCAACCCCAAGACCGGCGACGGCGGTATTGTAATCACCGAATCCAAGCAGGCTCCCATCAAGGACGTGGTTGCCCTCAAGAAGACCAAGAACCCCAATCTTAAGGTCTGTCTCATGATTGGCGGCTGGGGCGGTCATGCCGACGGCTTCTCCATGATGGCCCGCGACGCTGCCAAGCGCACGCTCTTCTGCCAAAGTGTGAAGACCCTGCTGGACAAGCATGGTCTGGATGGCGTAGACATCGACTGGGAATACCCTACCAAGAGCGCCGACAATGAAACCGGCTGCAGCCCGGACGACACCAAGAACTTCAACCTGGTGCTCAAGGAACTGCGGGAAACCATCGGCACGTCCAAGATCATCTCCTACGCGTCCTCTTCCTCGCATCCCGAGTACGTAGACTGGGCCACGGCCATCAAGTACATCGACTACGTCAATGTGATGACGTACGACATGGGCGCCGCTCCCGACGGACACAACTCCCCGCTGCACAAGGGAAACAGATTTACCCACAGCAGCTGGGACGAGAGCATCGACAAGCACGTGAAAGCCTCCGTCCCCAAGAACCGTCAGGTGATGGGCTGCCCCTTCTACGGCAAGGCCGAGAAGAATCCCGCCGAAGCCAACAAGGTGTTCGTGGACAGCAAGGGCAACCTGGGTTATTCCATTAAATATAAAGACATCGTCCCCGTCCTGAATGAAGGGAAGTACGGTGGAAAAACATTGAGCAAGAAACTCCACCGCGTGTGGGATGTCCAGTCCATGGTTCCTTACCTGGCCGACGACACGGGCCGCAACTACCTTTCCTACGACGACCCCGAGTCCATCGAAGCCAAGGGCCTGTATGTGAAGAACAACGGCCTGCTGGGCGCCATGTTCTGGGAATACCGGGGAGACTCCTCGGACCATGCGCTCCTCAAGGCCCTGGTCAAGGGTGTTTACGGAACAGATACAGTATTAAAATAATATTCAACTAATATTTATTAACTAAACTAACAGACCAATGAAACAGAAAGTAGTCCATTTTGCAAGACTGGCTGCTGTGCTGTGTCTCCTTCTGGGAATGTGGGGCCCCACGGCCCTGGCCCAGAAGAGCATTACCGTCAAAGGTAGTGTTGTGGACGCAGACGGTTTGCCGGTAATCGGTGCGGGCGTCACCCTCAAGGGGACCACCACCGGTGTGGCTGCCGACTTTGACGGTACCTTTACGCTAACCGTCCCTGGCGAGACTGCTGTGCTGGAAGTATCGGCCCTTGGCTACGTCACCCAGGAGGTGACCGTGGGCAAGCAGCGCAACATTACCGTTGTGCTGCGGGACGATACCCAGACCATTGAAGCCACGGTTGTGGTGGCGTATGGTACGCAGACCAAGGCCACCGTTACGGGCGCTTTGACGTCAATCGACAACAAGGCCCTCATCAAGGCTCCTGTGGCCGACGTTACCAACGTGCTCGCGGGCCAGATGCCCGGTGTAACCACCGTACAGTTCAGCGGTAAACCGGGTGATGACTATGCCGAGATTTACATCCGCGGTGAAAGTTCACTCAACTCCGGTTCCTCCACTCCTCTCATCCTGGTAGATGGCGTGGAACGTCCGATGAACACGGTAGACCCCAACGAAATCGAGAGTCTGTCCGTCCTCAAGGACGCTGCCTCTACGGCCGTGTTCGGTGTGCGTGGTGCTAACGGTGTCATTATCATCACCACCAAGCGTGGTGATGCGGGTAAACCCAAGATCACCATCAATTCCATCACCGGTATCCAGGTACCGATGTCTTACATCACCCAGTGTTCCAGTTATGACTTTGCACGCTACTACAACGTGATGCGTCAGAATGACAACACCGTAGACCAGTCCGACTACTTCACCCCGGAGGCCATCGAGGCCTACCGGACGGGAAGCGATCCGCTCATCTATCCCAACACCAACTGGAACGAACTGATGTTCCGCAAGGCCTTTGTCCAGACCAAGAACAACATCAACATCAGCGGCGGCTCTGACAAAGTGCGTTACTTCGTATCGATGGGTTATATGTACCAGAACGGTCTGCTCAAGCAGATGCCGGACGTGAGTTACGACAACAACTATTCCTATAACCGGTATAACTACCGCGCCAACCTGGACTTCAAACTCACCGAGACCACGGACATGAAGTTCAATATCAGCGGTATGATCGGTAATCAGCGGGAACCCAGGACCGACCGAAGCAACATCTGGATGCTCACCATGCTGTGGGCCTATCCTGTTTCCAGTCCCGGCTATGTGAACGGAATGTCCGTCACTCGCCTGCGCGCAGGCGAAGCTATCCCTTCCGGTCTGTCTTCCTCCTGGAACGGTTGGTATTACTATTTCCAGACGGGTTATCAGAACAAGTACAAGACCACCCTGGATCTGGATATGACCATTACCCAGCGTCTGGATTTCATTACCCAGGGTCTCAGTGCAAGTGTCCGAGGCAGTTACGATACCACGATGTCCCTTACCAAAAAGCAAAAGGGAAGCGGCGGTTATACGTCAACGCTGCATTATGCTTCTTGGGTGAACAATCCCAATCTGGCCATCTCCGACCCTGCTTTCGACAAGACTCTGGTCCTCGAGTATAGCGGTGACGAACCTACCCTCAGTTACGACGACGATGAAGAACCGTCCGACGACAAGAGCTGGTATCTGGAGGCGCGTATCGACTATAAGCGTAAATTTGCCCACAAGCACAGTGTGAGCGGCCTGCTGCTGTACAACCAGTCTCGTGACTACTATCCCAGCAAATATAGTTGGCTGCCCTACGGTTACGTAGGTTGGGTGGCCCGTGCCACTTATGCTTACGCCGACAAGTATCTGGTAGACTTGAGCGCCGGTTACAACGGTTCCGAGAACTTCGCCCCGGGTAAGACCCGTTACGGTCTGTTCCCTTCCATCTCCCTGGGTTGGGTGGTTTCCGAAGAGAAATTCATGAAGAAGGTTCCGTGGATCGACTTCCTCAAGCTCCGTGCTTCCGTAGGTCTGGTAGGTAGTGACAAGGGTAATTCGGCCCGCTTTATGTATATGGAGGGCGTCTGGAACGAGGCTGGCTCCTATTACTTCGGCAGCACCAAGACCGACGGTGTTCCGCGTTATGCCCTGGGTACTCCCGGTAACCCCGGCGTTACTTGGGAAACCGCTCTCAAGGGCAATGTGGGTTTGGACTTTGATCTGTTAAACTACCGTTTGCACTTTGCGGGAGATGCCTTCTACGAGCACCGTACCGGCATTCTCATCCCCACCAATGCCCTGCCGGGCGTGACCGCCATTACGCCGCCCAATATGAACCTGGGTATCGTGGACAACAAGGGCTTCGAAGTGGAAATGGGCTGGAAAGACCATATCGGTAACTTCACCTACGACATTAATGCCAACGTCACCTTCTCCAGGAACAAGATTATTTATATGGATGAGGTAGAGCCCGAAGAGCCCTATCAGGCCCTGACCGGCGGCCCCACCAACCGCGAGATCATGTATAAATTCGTGCGTTTGTACCAGAAGAGCGACTTCTATTATGATGCCGACGGTGTCCAGCAACTGAATCCCGAACTTCCTCAGCCTTCATCCACCGTCTATCCCGGCGATGCTATGTATGATGATTTAAACGGTGACGGAATCGTGGATACCAAGGATATGACCCGTTACGGTTTTCCTACCCGTCCGGAATACCTCTTCGGTTCCAACTGGAAATTTGGATACAAGGGCTTCAACCTTACCCTGAACTGGGTGGCCGCCACCAATGTTAGCCGTGTGCTGGCCCAGGATTATCGACAGCCCTTTACCGACACCACCCACCGTGGCCTGCTTTCTTACTTCGCCGAAAATTGCTGGATTCCCAATGACAACGACTGGGCTCCCGGCCGCGAAGATGGTACGCTCCCTCGTTTCACCTGGCAGAACAACGAATGGAACGGCGGTAAGGATCACCTGTCCACTTTGTGGTGCTTCGATTCCTCTTACATCCGTCTTAAGAGCATCAGCTTCGGCTATACCTTCAGCAAGACCCCGTTCCTCCAAAAGCTGGGAATCAACAGTCTGGGTCTAATGTTCACGGGTTACAATATCCTGACATTCTCCCCGATGAAACTGCAGGATCCCGAAGCAAAGACCAGTTCCGACAGCGGACAGTATCCGCTGGTCAAGACCTATAACCTGGCCATTAACATCAACTTCTAAATCAAGCGTCCTATGAATAGATTCGTGAAAATTCTGACAATCGTCCTGCTGGCTGCAGGTATGGTCGCTTGCGAAAGCATGAAACTTGGCGATGCCGGTCTGTCCAAGGCCCCGGAAACTTCCGGCGCCACCCTGGATACCCTCTTCGCCACGCTGAAAGATGCCGACAAAGTGCTTGCTCAGGCCTACTATTACCTTCCCTATGGCCTTCCCACCGACTTTGACGACAAGTTGGGAGACAGCCCGCTGGAAGCGATTACCGACCACTATGTGAGCAATAGTAAGAAGGCCGGTGACGGCCCTACGGGACTGTATTATACCGGAGCTTTGGGAGCCGGTACCAGCACTACGGGTTGGGCCTATGCCTTTGGCAAGGAGAAGGATTACAGCACCATCCGGTATGCCTGGTTCTTCCTGGAAAATGCCGACCGCATCCCCAATGCCGACCCTGTACTCCTGGCCCGCAAGAAGGCCGAAGCCAAGATGTGTATGGCCATCGCCTATGCCAATATGGTCCGTTATGTGGGTGGTGTTCCCATTGTAGATCACGCTATTTCCTTGGGAGAGCCCCTGGAATTCCCCAGAAATACTTTCGAGGAAACCATCAACTATATTGTGAAGCTTTGCGACGAGGCTGCCCCCGACCTCCCTTGGAGCGTCGATCCTGTAGATGACGGCCGTCTTACCCGTGCCGCTGCCTTGGGTCTCAAACTTCGTATCCTGTGCTTCGCGGCATCTCCCACTTTCAATTCCGACACCAAGTGGCATCCGCAGGCTGACGAGTACACCTGCTATGGCAACTACAGTGCGGCCCGCTGGCAGGCCGCCAAGGCTGCTGCCGACGAATTTATGAAAGAGCAACTCTCCAATGGTTTCTATGCACTGGTCCAGGCCAAACCCGATGCTATGGGTCTCTACACCCCCCGCTCCTATCGTATGGCCTACCGCAGCGGTTATTATGACCGAGGAACCACGGAGAGCATCATCTCCACCCGCAAGTCCAACAGCGGCTTCCACGACGAATTCGTCGATGATATCAACGACTATGGTAACGGTGCTACCCTGACCTGGGTAAACAAATTCCCCTTCGCCGATGGAACCCCGTTCCCGGAGGATTTCGACTGGGAGCATAAGGAGAACTGGCCCGAATACCCGTTCTTCAAGCCCGATCCGAACGGAGACTTGGAGGTGAATAATGCCAAGTTCATCGAAACCCGTGATCCCCGTCTGTACGAAAACATCTGCGTTCCCGGAGATATCTGGAGAAGCGGTACGGTTGGTCCTTGCTACGACGGCGCCAAAGGCCGTCAGGACAACTGCCCTGGCTTCCTGCAGATGAAATATGTGCTACAGTATAGCACCGACCGCAAGGATCACCTCACTCACTGGTGCCTGATGCGTTTTGCCGAAGTCCTACTAAACGCCGCCGAGGCCTATAACGAGGCCGACGGAGGCCCTTCCGACAAGGCTTACACCTGGGTGAACGCCGTACGCAACCGCGTGGGACTCCCGAACCTTCCCGAGGGAATGACCCAGGAAGAGTTCCGCAAGGCCCTTATCCTGGAACGTGAGCTGGAATTCGGTTTCGAGGAAGTACGCTGGTTCGATATGGTGCGCTGGGGCCTCACCGAGGCTTTCACCACGCCGTTACTGGGCCTCTACTCCTTGGGTAACTCCAATCAGAATGCCACTTCTTTCACCCACGCCATCAAGGATGCTCGTCCTTCCCGTCAGTGGTATACCAAATGGGATACCAAGTGGTATCTTTCCCCTATCCCGTCATCCGAGGTGAACAAAAACTACGGAATGACCCAGAATCCGGGTTGGTAATCTTAAATAGTACCCGAAGATGAAAAGACTCTATACATATATTATTCTTCCGCTCCTCCTCGCCGGCACTGCAGCCTTTGCACAGGAAGGGGTTGGCGTCCAGTCTATGCTGGATTCCATTTCCCTGGGCAACGTCTTCAGCCTGCAGGCCAATGTCAATCAGCGGGGCGGCGAGTGTCTCTTTGAGAAGAACCCGGAAGCCGATATCTACAATGGGCTCTACGGGCAATTCTCCGGTTTGCTGGTGAAGAACAGCTCCAGCACTTACTATTCCAACCAGTCCCAGTTGGCCCTTACCCTGCGTCTGCATGGACACAGCCCGCTGGTGCTGGTAGACGGCTTCCCTCGTGACGTGGACGACCTGATGGGTCTGGAGATCGAATCCGTTACGGTCCTTAAGGATGCTTCGGCCGCTGCACTCTATGGTGTAAAAGGCGGCAATGGCGTCATTATGATTACGACCAAACGCGGTAAGGACTCCCCGCTCAAAGTCTCGGCTCAATACCAATATGGTTTTGCCACGATGTTCCGCGCACCGGAGTTTGCCGACGCCTACACCTACGGCTTTATGATGAACGAAGCCCGCAGCCTGGACGGCCTGCCGGCCAAGTATTCCGAGGCCGAACTTCTGGCTCTGTACAGCGGTCAGTACCCCTATGCCTATCCCAACGTGGACTGGTGGAACGAGGTGTACCGCAATCACGGTGACAACCACCGCGCCCAGTTCACCTTCCAGGGTGGCAACCGCAATTTCCGTTACTTTGCCGCCGTGGATTACCTGAAGGCAGATTTTCTGTATAGGAAAGCCACATCCGACGACCGTTATAATGCCAACCATTATGATAACCGTCTGGGTATCCGGGCCAATGTAGACGTAAACATCACCGAATCCACTTTGATGAAGGTGGGCGTCATGGCCCGTCTGGCCGAGTTTAACCGTGCCAACAACAGTGGCCGCATTGAACAGACGCTGTATTCTCTCCCGGCGGCCGCTTTCCCGGTCAAACAGGTAGACGGTACTTATGGCGGAACCTCCATCTACGGCAACATCAATCCGGTCGCTCAGATGCAGGAATCCGGTCAGAAGCAGTATACTCAGACCAAGGTGTTGGCCGATGCCTTCCTCCGTCAGGACCTGGGTATGATTGTTTCTGGCCTGTCTATCGACGCCAGTGTGGCCTTTGACTATATCGGCCGCCAGGCCGAGGATGCCACCAAGATGTTCCGCTATTCCGCTCTGGAAAGCACGGTTGCAATGCAGGGTGATAAGAGCTATATCCTGAGCGAACAGAAGTATTGGGGCGTAGATGCCAAGACCGTAGAGTTCAGTCACTGGTTCAGCGACCTCAAGATGAAGTTCGAACTTCAGGGCCGTATCAACTGGGCCAAGGAATTCGGCAAGAATCACCTGGAGCTCCACGCGGCCTACCGCCAGCGTTCCTGGATCTTTGACGGCCGCAATGAGTCGTCCAAGACACAGGAGATCCTGGGCAGCGCAAGCTACAATTATAACCAGCGCCTCTTCGCCGACGTCGTCGTGAACTATTCCGGTTCGGCCTATATGCCCAAGGGGCGACGCTTCAACTGGTACCCGGCCGTGAACCTGGCAGGCGTCATCCTGCCCGGAGACCCGTACATCAAAGCCTATGCTTCGGCCGGTATGTCGGGTTCCGACGCAGACCTGGAGCACGACCTTTGGCGCAGTTCGTATGGAAGCGGCAACAGCTATCTCTATGGTGTGGCCAGTGTCAGCGGTTATAAGGAAGGTGCCATGGCGGCCGTTACCCTGGCACCCGAACTTTCCAGTAAAGTGACATTGGGTACCGAAATGCGCTTCTTCAAGAATCGCCTTACCTTTACGGCCGAAGGTTTCCTGGAAAAACGCAGCAACATCCTCATCGATCCTTCCAACATTTCCGGTATTATCGGTATCGGTGTGAACGAGCAAAGTCTGGGTGAGCAAAGCTACAAGGGCTTTGACCTGGATCTGCGCTGGAACGACAAGATCGGAGACTTCAACTATGGCCTGTACGCCAACGGCGGCTGGCTGTTCACCAAGGTTATCAACGATGGTCAGGAGTACCAGATGTACAACTATCTGTACCACGCCGGCAACCCTGTGGGCCAGAAGTACGGCCTGGAAGTGATCGGTATCTTCCAGAACCAGGTAGAGATTAACAACAGCCCTCAGCAGACCTTCGGGGAGGTCCGTCCCGGAGACCTCAAGTACCGCGACCAGAACGGTGACGGTGTCATCGACAACCAGGACCGCGTGAAAATGTTCGGCAGCTCCACTCCGCTGCTGCAGTTCGGTTTCGGCCTGCACGCCGGCTACAAGGGCTTTAAGTTCTATGCCGATTTCCAGGGTGTGACCGGTGTCACCATCGACCTGCTGGACAGCCCGCTGTACCAGCCCCTGGTTAATAACGGAACCATTTCCAATACCTTCCTCAACCGGGAAATCACTTGGGCTCCCGGTCGTGAAGAGTATGCTACTATGCCCCGTCTTACCACCCAGGAGAATAGCAATAACTACCGCGCCAACTCCCTGTGGTATCGCGACGGCTCCTTTATCAAGCTCCGCAACGTAGGTATGTCCTATACCTTCCCCAAGAGCCTGTTACGTCTTTGCGAAGCAACCATCTTCCTGCGCGCCACCAACCTGTTCAGCCTGGATAACATCCAATTTGCCGATCCTGAACAGCTCAAGGCCTATTATCCTTCTACCCGTACCTTCTGGGCCGGCCTCAATATGAAGTTCGGTCACGGCGAGGGTGAGAAGTACGCCAAGCGCCAGAAGAAGGTCCAGATCGAGTATGTCCCTCAGGAGGTCATCAAGGAAGTCATCAAGGAAGTTCCTGTGGAGGTAGTGAAGGAAGTGGTGAAGGAAGTTCCCGCCAAGACCCTTGACGGCAAGTACGAGGACGACCTCTTCTTTGTCATCGGCAAGGCCGAACTCCGTCCTTTCGAGGCCGTGAAGCTGGGCCGCATTGTCCAGATCCTCAAGGACAACCCCGATGCCAAGATCCAGATCACGGGCTACGCCGACTCTGCTACCGGCACCCAGGCCAGGAACAAGGCCCTGTCGGCCCAGCGTGCCGCCAATGTGGTGGAAATGCTGGTGAAGGCGGGTATCCCTGCCAGCCGCATCCAGAGCACCAGCGTGGGCAGCGACCGCGATGCCGCTTCCTCACCTGAATCCAACCGTGTTGCCGTGTGCATTGTCAAATAATAAAGCGCAAAGTCCTATGAAAAAGATATTTTACATTTTATCCGCTGCGCTCCTTCTTGCAGGCTGCAACTTCCTGGATTTTGACGAATCAAAGAGCCAGAAGAGCAGGGAAAGTATGTACAAGAAATACGATAATATCCGTAGCATGCTTGCCAATATCTACAGCTATATGCCCAACAAGGATATTTATGATGTAAGCAGTGCCCTGCGCAGCTGCGGCAGCGACGATGCCGAGTACGGAGACCCCGAGGCCAGCGTACAGCGCTTTACCAACGGAAACTGGAGTGCACTTTCTACGGTAGATACCAAGTGGGACCTGTACTATGCGATCCGTAGTGTGGCCGAATTCCTGGAGTCTATGGAAACGGCCGACATCAGCATCGACCAGTTCAGCGCCCAATACCAGACGTGGCTCACCTATATGTCTTATTTCCCTTACGAAGCCCGCGTCCTGCGTGCCTACTACTTCTTCGAACTGGCCCGCCGCTACGGCGATATCGCTATGCCTCTGACTATGCTCACCGCCGAGGAAGCCAACACTATGGAGAAAACTCCTTTCGACGATGTGATTGACTTCATCGTGAAGGAATGCGATGAGAGCATCCCCAATTTGCGGGAAACCTATGTCGGGTTCGACAGTGGCGAGGTAGGCCGTGTAACCAAAGGCTTTGCTATGGCCGTCAAGACCAAGGCGCTTCTGTATGCCGCCTCTCCGCTGCACAATCCCACAGGCGACAAAGCCAAGTGGAAGAAAGCAGCCCAGGCAGCCAAGGATATTATGGATTCTGGCCTGTACCAGCTGGATCCGGCCGAGAAAGCCAATAATCCGGAATCTCCCGAGGTTATCCTGGCCATTTATCGTAAGGAGAGTTCCAGCTATGAGAAGTACAATTTCCCGGTTCGCTTCACGGAGGGCCAGCGTACTTCCCTGGGTGGCAATTTCCCTACCCAGAACCTGGTAGATGAGTTTGAGACCATCAATGGCTTCAGCATCACCCTGGGTGCCAACGGCTGGCAGACCGACGACCCTGGCTTCGACATCACCAAGCCGTATGAGAACCGCGATCCCCGCTTTGCACGGGCTATCCTGGCCAACGGAATGGCGTTTAAGAATTCCACCATCGAAACCTTCGTGGGAGGGCAGGACTATTCCGAGGCCCGCAGCGACCTCAAGAGCCCTACCGGCTACTATCTGCGCCGCTTCATCCAGGAAGAGACCAGTTTCGAACAGGAGGCTTCCAGCAGCAAAAAGCACAATTGGATTATCTATCGTTACGCCGAGGCTGTTATGACTTATGCCGAGGCTATGAACGAGTATCTGGGTAATCCCACGGCAACGGACGGAAGTCTGGATATCTCTGCGCTGGATGCCCTGAATCAGATTCGTGCCAATGCCGGAATGCCGGATGTCCAAGCTACTGCTTACAAGGATTTCCAGGATGCGGTCCGTCACGAATGGCGTGTAGAATTCGCCTTCGAGGATCATCGCTTCTGGGATGTGCGTCGCTGGAAAATCGGCCAGGAAACCCAGGGTCAGATTTACGGCGTCACAATTAAAAAGGAAGGCACCGACTTTGTCTACAGCAGAAAGACTGTAGAAAGCCGTACCTGGTTCGATAGGATGTATCTATATCCTATCCCCCAGACGGAAACCTTCAACAATCCTAATCTCCTTCAGAATACCGGATGGTAGTCTAACCAACAGATTTAAAACATTAGCTATATGAAAACAATAATCAAATCGATTGCTCTCCTGTCTGTCCTGGCTGCGGTTTCCTGCCAGCAGTTCAAGATTGACACGCAGATGACCCCCGAGAAGGCGGCTGCTTCCATCAAGCTGGTCTGCGACGCATTGGACAGCTACAACGTTGCCGCTACTAGTCCGGAAGCTATTACTTTCAATGTGAGCTCCAATACTCCCTGGACCATCGTACGCTCTTCAGGTGCCGACTGGGTTACCGTTAGCCCTTCGTCCAGCGCAGCTTCGTCCCTCGTTTCCGATGTGGTCGTAACCTGTGCCAACAACACCAGCGGAAGCGACCGCAGCGCCACCCTTACGGTGAAGGGCGACAACATTGTCAACTCCAAGGTCATCACCATCAAGCAGAGCCGTCATGGCAACTTGTATGTGCAGCCTATGGTGGCCGACTATTCAGCCAAGGGTGGTCCGCTGAACTTCACGATTCAGTCCAATCTGGACTGGGAGGTCCGTTCTTCGGCTGCCTGGCTCACCTTCAACCGTGAAAGCGGCGCCCCCGATCCCGAAGGCAAGGCTATCACCGTAATCGCTACGGCCGCCCAGAGCGATGTAATGGAGCGTATGGCCACCATTACCGTTGTTGCTGGTGACGATGAAGAAACCTTCGACGTTTACCAGAAGGGCGTTTTTGAGCTTACCGAAATTACCGAAGTCTTCGATAAGGAAGGCGCTACGCAGGATCTTGTTTTCCGTACCGATCTCCACTGGGTGGCAATAGCCGACCAGAATTGGATTACTTTCGATGTACAGGAAGGCGATGGTGATGAACGTCATCTCACCACCGTAAAGGTAACTGCAGCCAAGAACGAAGGCGCTGCCCGTGAGACCGAGATCAAAATCACGGCTGGCGGTGCAGAAAAGAGTTTCACTGTAAAGCAGGATTAAAAGCTCAAGGTTCATTAAAGTTGACCTGTCATGAAAAAAATCACTCATATATTTCTGGCAACCATGGTCCTCGTTACAGGGCTATGGGGGTGCAAGAAGTCCAAGGAGGAGCCCGTCGAGTCGGTAGAACTGCGCTACCGGGTCGAGAGCAGCTACGAACTCCCGGCTTCTGGCGCCAAGCCTTTCAATATCCAGGTGGTGGCATCCCATCCCTGGGTAATTGAAAGCGAGCATCCTACGTGGTGTATGATCAGCGACGAAGAAGGAGTGGCCTCCGATGCCGAAACCGTACACGCGGGAAAGGCCGAACCCACCCTGGTCCGTGTACAATACTATGACAACGTCCAGCTGGACGACCGCGTCGATCATATCCGCATATATTGTCCTGCCGGCGGTATTACCAAGAAGGTAACCATCTCCCAGAAAGGAAATGCATTCCTCAATGTCCCCGAAGACGAACTGGAATGGGATATTGTGCGTGCCGGTGGCGAAATGTCCATCCACATCGACTGTAACCAGCCTTGGAGTGCCCAGATTCTGGAAGGCGGTGAATGGCTGAGTTTCGAAGGCGCATCCTCCGGCGAAGGGGAAAGCATCCTGGTCCTCAATGCCGCGGCTAATACCGCCGAGGAACGTTATGCCGAAGCTGCCATATTCGACCGCAATATGGTCAAGTGCGCTACCATCAACTTCACGCAGGATGGCGTACGCCTAATCCCTGCCGCTTTGGAAATCCGTGCCGGCTTCGATCAGCTTTCGGCCGAACTGGAGGTTTCTTCCAATACCAAGTGGACGGTAGAGAAGGCTTCTGCTTCCGATAACTGGTTCACCATCGATACTCCTTCCGGAGATGGTGACGGCAAGATTGTCCTTACTTTCACCAAGAACGTAGGAGACGCCTTGAACAAGGCCGAGATTTATCTCCGGAACGTGAAGGAGAACCCCGAGGATTACCAGGCCGAAAAGATCATTACGGTAAAACAGGGCTACGAGATTCTCCCTCAGAAGGTGTTCATGAACAGCGCCGAATTGGGCGAATGGACGTCCGACTGGGATAACAAACCTGTTTATGTCGACGGCCAGGGCGTGAGCTTTACAGCCAAGTCGCGTGTTTCCCGTACGATGCCGTTCGGTACCTACACCTTCCGTTGGAGTGGGTTTAACGGTGATCCCGCCGCAGAGGAACCGTTAAGGATCAGACATTGGTTCTGCTTCAGCGAAAGTGCCGAAATCAAGGCAAACATCCGTCCTTACGAGAACAAGGTTGCCTTTGAATTCAATGCTGCCAAGGATGGTAATACTCCTTCTATCAGCAGTTTCACCGACGCCGACTTCACGCAGCCTGTCGAATTCACCATCAAGTTCGATCCCAGCGGAGCCAATCACTGCCACGTCTCATTCTTTGTGAATGGGAAGGACGCCGGCAGCTTTGACAGCAGCGCCGACCTTATGCGCACAGTCACGTGGGGTTACAATCCTACGGTGTACCTTGGAACGGACAAACAGGGTACTGCCATTCTCGAATGGTACGAGTATACCGCTCCTATGAACTGGGATTAAGCACAAAGGACCTTTAAATGAATAAGATTATGAAAACGATTCACAGAATAGCGATCCTTTGCACCCTTCTGCTTTCGGCCGCCTGCGTTGGCCAGAAAGACGTCCCCACTCCGGGACCGGATCCCGCGGTAGTCGAGCCCGAGACCCGTACCCTCACTTTCATCCTCCCCGAGTACAATCTCGGGGAGGGCGAAACGGTGCCCGAGGGCCTGAAAACCGCGTGGGTGGCCGGTGACCAGATTGTGGTTCACGGCGAATACGCCAAGGATCAGGTTACTGTTACGCTGGCGGCGAATGATATCTCGTCAGACGGAAAGTCGGCCACCAAGACGGTGGACGGTCTTTATCCTTACAAGAACGACGAGGTGAATTCTTGCCTCTATGCTTCTTATCCGGCTTCCGCCGCCGACAACCTGAAGCACTGTTTCTATTACAGCAAGTTTGACACCACCAACGAACAACTTATGGCAGCCTGTGATGTCAATGACAGTTTCCATTTCGAGAACATCTGTGGTGTACTCACCTTTGCTCTTGAAGGAGACTTCGACAGCTTCCGGCTCACTACTCCCAAGAAAGAAGCGTTGGGTTATAACTTCCTGCAGGTGCAGATTACCGACAAACAGCAATTGTTCAAGCAGTATGTCGGAGACCCGATTATCCAGATTGACGGTGCCCTCGACGGGAACCAGGTCCAGATTTTCCTGCCCGGCGAGACCTCCTTTGCCTCCGGCTTCACCCTCAAGATCCTGAAGGATGACGTCGCCGTTCAGATTTACAAGGAGACCGACCCTCTTATTATCAAGAGGGGTGGCGTGATTGACCTGGGCGACATCACGGCTAAGATAGAGCCGTACGACGATCCTTTCTCCAGCGATATTCTGGACCTGGATACCGACGGAAATGCAAACTGCTACATCATCACCCAGCCTGGCAAATATAAGTTCAAGGCGGTGAAGGGTAACGCTTCCCTGCAATACCTCACCGACGTGTACGACGCCGTCGTCCTTTGGGAAACCTGGAACGATGACGGGGTTGTCGAGGCCGGCAGTGTGATTCCTACAGTCTCTTACGCCGAGGACTACATCATCCTGCACACTCCCGAGTCACTGAAGCACGGCAATGCCGTCATTGCAGCCCGGGACGAAAGCGGGACTGTCCTTTGGAGCTGGCACATCTGGGTTCCCGCTACCGCCATCCTTACCGATACTTATGGCGGTGTGTTGGGAGGAGAAATGATGGACCGCAACCTGGGCGCCCTGGTGGCGGCCAAGGCCGAAGCTACGCTCATCGATCCCAAATCTTATGGCTTAATGTACCAGTGGGGCCGCAAGGATCCGTTCACCGGTTCCGGCGTTGCCAAAGGCAACACCCTTGCAACCATTGCGGGCGCTCCTGACGTCGTTGCCCCCGACCAGATATCTTTGGCCGATGCTATTGCCAACCCGCGTCTGCTGGGTCATACCAACAACGGCGACTGGTGCATCACGCCAGACAATACGCTATGGTCCGACGACGAAAAGACCATCTACGATCCCTGCCCGGCCGGCTATCGTGTTCCTGCAGGAAAGACGTCTTATCTGTTATTCGACAAACCTTCCACCCAGGTGGGCTGGGAAGTCAACACTACTTATGGCTGGATCACCATCGGCAATCCTAAAACCGTGTTGCCTATTGCCGGTTACCGAGACGACTATAGCGTCGGAGGCATTTGCAACGTCGGTGTCCGCGCCCTGTATTGGAGTACGCTCGGCGGGGATGGGAAATCCAGTGCCGCCAATATTCGTACCGATAGTGGCGTATACAACTTCTCTGCACATCCCAAGGCCCGTTTGGCCTCGGTGCGTTGCGTAAAGGAATAATAATTAATAACAAAACTTAATACAACCATGAAAAAGATTTTGACAAGCGTTGCTATGGTACTGCTCCTTGCGGGCTGTGCCAAGGAGTATGACGACTCAGGAATCAGAGCTCGGCTGGATGCGGTCGAGACCAAACTGAACGAGCTGGAAGGCAACATCATGGCCCTCCAGAGTGCCATTGGCGAAGGTGTGTTCGTGGCAAAAGTCCAGGAACACATCGATGCCGACAGCGGTAAGACCGACGGTGTAACTATCCATTACACCAATGGTGATGTGAAATGGTTCAGGATTGAAACCAATGTGGCTGATGTGAACGATCCCGTAATCGGTGTCATTTCCAGCGGTTCCGGGGCCCTGGTATGGGCGGTGAACGGAACTGCCATCCTCATCGAGGGCAAGGAAATCCCCGTGTACCAGACTCCTGTCTTCTCCTTGGACGAAGAAGGTTATCTCTGGGTAGAGGTCGATGGCAAGAAGACCAAACTGGGTCAGGTGCAGAACGAAGGTGCCACGCTCAAGGACGGTATCTTCACCGACATCAAGGTGGTCGATGATACAGAAGGTAAGCGCGTCGTCCTTACCCTCAGTGACAACTCCATCGTGAATATCCCCTTTGCCGAGGCCTTCAAGTTAGTTCTCGAGACTTCCCAGGCAATCTACACCAGCACCTATAAGGCCATTGAGATTCCTTATACCGTGAAAGCCAAGACGGCCGGAACCCTGGTGGATGCAACCGGGTATAGCAAGAGAGATTTTGAAGTGGTAATCGACGGCGAAAAGATTTACATCACTCCGCTGAAGTCTGATGCGACTGCCGTGATGATGGTCTATGCCGATTCCAAGATTGGCCTTACCTCCATCGAAACCCTGAATGTCGAGCCTGAAGGTGTATCCGTCGTTGATGAGCCTTATGACGCGACTGTCGACTATGTTGCTTCCGGCAACGATGGCGTAGTCACAGCTCACGTCGTGTCTAATATCCCGTTTGACGTAAAACCCTTGGACGACTGGATTAAGCTGGTCAGTGTGAAGGGTACGCTCCACACCCTTGAGTTTACTCTGAAAGATTATGCTGGCGAGGATCCCCGTTTGGGTTGTGTCAACCTGACCAAGAAAGGCAGCGATGAGGTCATTCAGTCCTTCACCATCCTGCAGACTCCTGGTACTCCTGCTCCTGCAGGTCCCGTTAATCTGAGCGCCAAAGGCGTCGCCAACAGCTACGTTGTGTACGAGGCCGGCGAATATCAGTTTGCCGCCGTTAAGGGTAACAGCCTTGAATCCGTGGGTGCCATTGATAAGGTCGAGGTTCTTTGGGAAACCGTGAATACGTCCACCGCGCCTGCTGTCAAGGATGTCATTGCCGAAGTTGGTTTGAATGGCAGCTACATCACCTTCTCCACTCCCGAGACTCTTGTTCCCGGTAATGCTCTCATTGCCGCCAAGGATGAAACCGGTGCCGTTCTCTGGAGTTGGCACATCTGGATTCCTGCGACGGAAATCGCCCTTCAGTCCAATACGGAGCTTGTGAGCAAAGATATTATGGACCGTGATCTG